>Ga0208005_1000055_pt1 | contig 44067 bp, 61 predicted proteins | sample DEB19_08_DNA_3_FD_184530 | JGI IMG/M metagenome (GOLD analysis project Ga0208005, IMG submission 184530) | Aqueous microbial communities from the Delaware River and Bay under freshwater to marine salinity gradient to study organic matter... | ecosystem: Environmental > Aquatic > Marine > Coastal... | reverse complement strand
CGCCGAACAGGCAAGCGAGATCGCGGTAACTCCCCGGCCCCATCTCATCCGGCTCCCAATCGTGCTGCCAGAGTTCGCGCAGGTAGCCGATACCCATCACGATGGCCAGCGCCACGATGGCCGGCATGAAGTGTGCCAGCAACGCACCCACCGCGAAACCCGCGGCGGCGTGCGCTACCTGGTCTACGAGTTCCTTGTGGTCATCGTAGAAACTCATGTCAGCAGCCCGGCTTCGGGCGCGGCTTCGATTTCTTCTTTGCCATGGTGCTTCTCCTTCTGGGTGAGTCGTCTTTCAGCTTCGGCCATGTCCGCTTCATCGTCAATGTTGACGAGCGGCGGGGTTCGGATGGGGCAGGTGGACAGCGGCGAATACACCGCCGAGCGCACCGACATCATCCACACCCGCGACAGCGCGTAGACCGCGCCATTGCGAATGAATCGTTCGGGGATGTCCTGACGCCGGAGCGCCGTATCGGCGCCCTCCACGGCGGACAGCACGCCCTTGGCGATCCCGAACTGCTTCATGTTGGCGTAGCGCACCGGCACCTCTTCCACGGTCCAGGCGGCGCTGTAGGCGTTCATCGCCGATATGGCGGACACAGCGTGCTCAGCCATCCACACCTCACGTAGCGGGCTCGTGGGCTCAAGGTAGATGCTGGTCGAGAAGAAATGCCCGGCCTGCTTCTCCGCTTCGAGCCATGCATGCTTCCACACGTCCACCGCGCGGGACTCGTCGCCGTGGTACATGGGCGGCTGGCAGAAGTCGATCATCGCGCGGACCCCCACGTGCTGGATGACTTCCTGCGACTCAGTGCTGACGATGATGTGCGGCGACACCGACTCCGCGAAGTCGATGGCGCGGTCGAGCAAGGTCCGTCCCGCCACCAGGCGCATGTTCTTGCGCGCGACGCCCTTTGAGCCCATCCGGCAGGGGATGACGCACAGCGTGGTGGGTAGGAGGCTCACAGGCGCTGCGCAGCCATGTACTGGTACATCCACCCGTCGGGCCGCGTCCAGTGCTCCGGCTGGCCGTGCACGGCGTAGCCGCAGGTGTTGAGCATCCGGCCCAGCGACTCGAAGTTGAAGTACCAACGGTGCTGGGCGCAGAACCACATGCGCCGGTAGGCAGCCTCCGACCATGCGCGGTCGACATCAAGGCACGGCACGACGATTTTGAGCGTCGCGCCCGGCGCCATGAGCGCGGCCGCGTCTCGCAAAACGGCCCAGGGGTCACTGACGTGCTCGAGCACGAGGATGAGCAGCACCTCGTTCGCCGTCGCGCCGAACTGCTCGTAGGCGTCCTGTACGGTGGCGAAGGCGTGGTGCCGACGCTGCTGGGTGATGTAGCCGCGGAACTTGGCATTTGGCTCGACGGCAATCGTGCCGAGCGTCGGCGTAGCCTGCAGCAGATGGTCGAGCACCAGCCCGCCGCCCGCACCAATGTCCGCCACGTTGCTGCCTGAGGGGATGCGAAGCCCTTCGGCCATCATCTGCGCGTAGGCGTCGTTCCTCTTCACGTACTGCTCGTAGGTGTCGTCGCGGTCGACCGACTCGTGGTAGTCGTCCGTCTCGTAGGCTTCGTCCGGCAGGCACTGCGCTTCGTCCAGGCGCAGCAGATGGCACTGCGGGCATTGGTAGAAATCGCCGAGCACTGGCGGCTTACCCACGTGCGCGCGCATCGGCGCGATGAACATCAGCTCGAAGGGCGTGTCGCAGGTTTCGCAGCGCACTAGCGGATGACCCTCTGGATGATGGGCAGGAAGGCGTTCAGCGACAGGCGGATGTACGCCGGGTCGAAGCTCGGGTGGTCGTAGCGCTGCGCGAAGAACATCGCGTCGTTGGCCGGTACGTGCCAGTCGTCCCCGGCGCTGAGCAGTTCCTGCATGGCGAAGGGGTGTTCGTAGCAGGCAATCTGCGCACGGGCTGAGATCCAGGGCCGCAGCACCACACCGGCCATGTTGCCGTGCTGCAACGCCTCAAAGCCGCCGAAGACATCGTGGAAGAGGCACATCACCACGTAGTCGTCGGGCTCCTTGGCGTAAAGCGCGCGCGTTGCGCACTGAAGTGAGTGCTCGTACTTGTCTATGCGCTTGTCGAATTCCGCGTATTCACCGCGGCGGGTTTCGAGCAGCGCGAGCAGGCGCTCAGCTATCTTGTGCAAGCAGCACCTCCGCGATGGCCTGGCCGGCGTTGCCGCGGCCGTAGGTGTAGTCGAGCGGGTAGCGCCCGTGGGCGATCTGACGCTGCATGATGCTCGCCAGGTTCTCGAACGCCGGGCTGATCACGTTGTTCGTCGTCAGCCGCCCGTGCTGGCGCGCGCCCACGTTCACCACCGGGGTACCGAGGATGCCGGCTTCCCGTACACCGACGCTGCTGTTCCCTACGAGGCACGCCGCGTTGCGGATGAGTCCCAGGAACTGCTCGGCGGGCAGGTGGCGGTAGAAACGCACTGGAGCGTTGTGCTCGTGCTCGAAACGCAGTTCCTTCTCGATGCCCTCCGCGCCGGGGTCGATGTTCGGCCAGAACCACAGCACCTGCAGGTTGCCTGCGCTGCGGCACACCGCGTCGAACAACTCCCGCGGCGTGAACTCGTCGTCCGGGCATGGGTGGTAGAGCGCGACGACGTAGGGCGACGCAGGGTCGAACTCCGGCCCAATGCCCGTCTCGTTCAGCGCGTAGCGGGACGGCATCTGCGCCCGCAGCGCCAAGTCAACGCTCGGACAACCGGTCAGGTGCACGTTCTTGTGCCCGGCGTGGTAGAGCGTCCGATAGGCTTCCGCCGTCGGCGTGCAATGCACGTCGGCCAGCGCTGAGTTCGCGAACCGCACCTTGTCGTCGATGTTGCCGCTGCGCTCGCCGCCCAGGATGTGGGTCAGCGGGATCTGGTTGTAGCTCGCCGCGATGCTCACCGCCAGGGTCTCGTAGCGGTCAGCCACGGCGACAACGCGATCTGGCTCGAGGAAGTCGAACACCGTCGTCAGCTCTTGGATAAGCTGACCGGTGTAGGCCGCGGCGCCGTTCAGCCCGTGCGGCTCGATGCCGGCACAGCGGTAGATGGGCACGAACTCCGCGAACGCCGCGATGTCGTGCTCCACGTTGCCGAAGCGGGTCAGGGCCGCGGAACCCGCCAGCACGATACTGAGGTGCGCGTTCCGCGCTTCGAGCTCTTCGATGACCGTCTGGACCCGAGCGAGACTGGCCCGCGCGGTGAGGACGATGACGATGTGGTTCGTCACGGCACCTTCCTGAAGAGCGAAATCTTCTCCATCTCCGCGTCGAAGCACTCCTTCCTGCCACGGAGGATGCGCTCGCGCTGGTGGGCGAAGTCGCAGATCTCCTTGAGCTGGTGCGCTTCGTGGCTGCAGGCCTGGTCGGGCCCGGGCAGGGCTTTGCTCAGTGTGAAGTGCACCTCCACCACGCTGGCGCCGAGCGTCATCGCCGCCACCGGTGCCGCCACGGTCCCCGTGTGGTCACTGTAGCCGATGCCGGTGTTCAGGTAGCTGTTGTGCCACTCGGGGATGACGCCTAAGCGCGTCAGGGTCAGCGGCGTCGGGTAGACGCTCGTGCACTGGAGCAGCGTCACCCTGGGCGCGGCGGCCAGCGCCGCTCGGGCGCTCAGTACCTGCGCGGGGGTGCAGGCACCCGTCGAGCAGATGACGGGCTTGCCCTTCGAGGCGACGTGCGCTAGGAAGGCCGCGTCGGTCACTTCGGCGCTACCCACCTTGTGCGCTTTCACCAGGGGGTTGATTTCGTCGACGCCTTCCACGTCGTAGGCCGTGCAGAGGAAGTCGACGTGCGCCTGTTCGGCATGCGCGTAAAGCGCAGAAACGTCGAACAGGGAAATCCGCCGCCGATGCTGGAACTTCACCGCATCCACGCCGCACTCGGCGGCCACATCGATCATCCTCTTCGCGATTTCCACCGAGTTCTGGAAGTTGTTGCAGCACTCCGCAATCACATACACGTCAGCCATCACTTGCCCTCCGCTTTCAGCATGTCGTCGATATTCGCGCGCAACCAGGCGCTCAACGTCATGCCGGCGGCGCGCGCAGCGGCGTCCCAGCGCTTCTTCTCATCGGCCGGAATTCGCAACTTCACCACCTCGTCCTTTCTTGCCATGTGAGAAGTGTGGCCACAAACCCTGGGGCTGTCAACTCTGTGGTGGAAGGGTAAAAATTGTGGCCACAAAGCTGGGAGGTTTTCAAATTGCTCGCGGAGCTACTACGTACACGTATCCGTGTCGGCGCAGCCCCACCGCCAGGGGTCGCCGCGCCACGCTCCGAGCTTTGTGCTGCACTGCGATGGGGTACGAGCCTACCCCCATTCGGGTGTGTTGCTCGGGTCTAGTTCGCAGAACGGGTGTTATGTCAAATGGGAGAGCGATGCAGCATGAAGGGTGAAGGGGCGAACATGCCGGCGAACGGCGCATCGCTGTGCGGCTCGTGCGTGTAGGGCAGAGGCCGGAGCGCAGCGAGATTCAACCTTTGACCTTTGCCCGGAATGGCCGTGACCACAGAGTCGATAGCTATTGACTATCGACTCGAGCGCTTCGATAGCTACATGAGATCCTCGACTGTCGGCTCACGGAACTCGGCGTCGACCGTGACCGCAGGACGCTTGCGGTCCACCAGCGTATCGAGTTTGCCGTCTATCGCTTCGAGCCGCTGTAGCAGCTCAGAATCGCTTAGCTTGCCGATACTGGCGAATGGGTGCGTCAAGCTAGCGCCATCCTCCGGTCGTTCGCTGTAGCCCGCCAACCTGGCCATCGTGGCGACCATCGCTGCCCAGCGGTCCGGGTTGCGAGCGGCATATGCCTTGATGTCATCAACCGTCGGCGCCCCGAGCATCGCCCGAATCAGCTCCGGGCGGAATGCTGCGCGGTCCAGACTCTGGATCTGCAGTAGCAGTGCTCGCCCCTCCGCGGACCTTTCCACTGCGGCGACCATGTTGCCGCACTGCTCTGGATACGATCCATTTGTCGATAAGTCCGGGACTGGTGACGTATTCGCCGCCGGGAAGCTTGCAGGCCGGGAATCCGTCATGTTCGATCCACCTTGTCAGTGTGTGCGGGTGGCAACCAACCTTCGCCGCGATCTTGCTTATCGTGACCACAAGATCGCCATTACCCGCAATGTGCCGCCTACTCATGCGCCGAGACTAGGCTGCATCGCATCGGAATATCAAGCCCCGGCGATATGAAAAACGGATCTATGCGATTTTCCGCAAGCGCCTTGCATTGTGGCCACGATGCATCATACTGATACACACCAACTAGCAGCGAACGAGGAACCGAGACATGACCAAGAGCGAATCCCGCGAGATCTTCAAGGCCCGCATCGTGGCACCCACCATGCCGGAGCTCGCCGCAATGGCCCTTGCCACCGTGCACCGCAGCGCGCGCCGCGCCGACACCAAAGCCGCCTGCGAACTCGCGCTGACCGAGTGCGGACTGTGGCACTACGTGACCGAGCGCAACGGCGCAATCGTCCCCCGCTGACAGCCGATTAGCCTAAGCGCTCCGAGCGGAGCGCTTACACGAATCGACCGACAACAACGAACGAGGAACCGAGACATGAACTACTCCACCTTGTCGACCGCCAAACTGATCGCATTGGTCACGGCCGCGCAGGAAATTCAAAAGCGCAACCATCCGCACACGGATGTGTGGCAATCGGCCAGCGTCACGATCAATACCCTTGCACCCATCATCGCGCAGCGGGCCGACAAGTGACCACCATCACCCTACTAGCTATCGGCCGCCACCTGTACGCACTAGAGCGCATCGGCGACCGCACGATCATCACACTGCTAACTGTCAACGAGGATTGAACCGATGACCCGCAAACCGACTATCTACGAAGCCTTGACCGCCAAGCTAGGCCGCGAGCCTACCAATGCGGAATGCAGCGCCGAATGCCGCCGCATCATCGTCAGCGTAGGCAGCGACGCCCCCGCGCAGCGCTACCGTGTGGAGCGCCGCACCTTCGACACGATGCAGGAGGCGCAGGCATACGCCAATCGATTCCTGCCGCGCATCGTCGCCATTACACACGCCGTGTAGCCGCCACCCCTATGCCGCATAGCTCCACGCTATGCGGCATACAGGTGCCGACTACTGCACCGCACAACAAAACGACTGAGGATTGAACCAATGAACGCACCGATTACCACCGCGCCCGTTATGCCTGACCGCGATCGCATTCTCGCGCTCCTGCGCGAATTCGCCGAGCAGCGTCCCGGCCTCGAATTCGGCAACTATGGCGACGTGGCCGCCTACCGCGCGGAGTCGCGCAGCATTACCCGCGATCTGCACCACGCGCGTGAATTGCTGGCCTACGTGCAGCGCTCGCGCATGAGCGCGGAAACGCTCCGCGCTTCGTTCGATGCGTACAGCGGCCGCCTGTCCCTGACCGAGCACGACGGCACGTGGCGCCTTGACTACTGCACCGGCCAGTACTTCCCCACCGAATACCGCCGCGCCGTGTGCGCCGTGCTCGCCGCCGCGTGCTGGTCGTATTGGCGCGACGAATGCATGCCGGCGCCGGACGCCTACCGCGTGGAATCGTGGGGCGCGTGGGACGGCTCGCGCTTCAACCATGCGCGGCACACCGCCGTGCAGAATCGCGAAGCCGCAGAGGCGCAGCTCGCAGACTTCGGCGGCCAGGCATATGGCCATGTGGTCGAATTGTTCAACGGCGAGAGCGCCGGCGACTACTTGCGCGCCTGCGCCCGTCGCGAGCTCGGCGCCACCATCGCGCGCCGTTGGTTCCGCTGACACCTACACGCCCCGCGCTTCAACCGCGCGGGGCTCGAAACTTGGAGGGATGACGATATGAAAATCACGATTGCTAGCCGCTACTGGTCGCAGAATTGCCCCGTGTTCTACGTGGAATCCGTGAAAGGAAAAATCGGCGACTGGGGATATACCACCGACTACCACAAGGCCGCCGCGCTTACCCCGTATTGGCAGCGCCGTTTTGCGGCCGATTGCCGGTGCGTCGGCGTGGAAGCGCGGTTTACGGAGTTGGATCGATGATCCGCCCCACCCCCTCAGAGCTCCGTACCGCGCGCGTAGGCGCGCGACTGAGCCAAGCCGCGGCCGGTGCCCTGCTCGGCGTCTCGCGCGTGTCCTGGTCGCGCTGGGAGAGCGAGACGAGCGGCTTCACCATGCCGCCGGGATTGTGGATCGCTTTCCGCGCCGTGCTCGAGTCCGGCGAAGCCGCGCGCTGGGCCGCCACCTTGGCCGACTTGAAAAGCTCAGCGGCGCGCACCCGCGCGCGTGAGCGCCTGGCCGCAAACCGCACTGAAGCATAGCCCTTTCAGGTACCCCCATTCGGGTAGGGGTGGCTGCGGCCACCACTGCCCCCGCGCGGCCCGCGAAAGCGCAAAAAATCACGCGGTTAAGATGTTAAGATAATACCCCCTTTTTTAAAAAGTCCTCATGAAAAAACATAGGGAAAACTTTTAAAATAGGCCTGTTTTCTTAACATCTTCACCGCTGCACCGCAGCAAAACCTATTCTACGTCCGAAAGCGATGTTATTTGCAGATTCAACCCGCAAAAAACAGCGCCTTTCTTTGCGTATTCTTTTGCAAAGCCGCGGTCCTGCAATCTTTTGCTAAGTGCCTTCGCGCTCGACACAAAACGCAATTCTCCGCGCGCTCGCGCCCATGCTTCCCAGTCCCCCCACAAGCTAGACAGACTACACTTTTGGGTAGGTTCCAATACACACCGTTCGCGCAGCCAGTCCGCCAGCAAGTCCATATCTGACCGGTATTCGCGCCGCGCCGCCTGTACCGGTGGCGGAAACACGAGTCCTTTTTGGCGCAGGTAATCGAGGTGGCCGCGCACGATCCAAGCCAATATCCCGCGCGCCTCCGCGCGCAGCCGCGCCTGCCGCTGGGGATCTTTGGCGGGGTCATTCTCGAACGAGCGTTCGCACTTGAGGGTGCAGAGGCGCCGCCAGATACCGAGATCATCGCCGCGGATGAGCGGCTTGTGATTGGTGGACATCCAAGCGGTCCACGTGGGTTGGATCTGAACAATGGTGCCCGAGTACAGCGCTCGCGCGGGAATTTTGTCACCGCCGGCCATAGCCTTGATCACGTCCTCGCGCAGCTCGGCGTCCTTTGGCGGTTCGGACACCAGTACCAGCCGCGCGCCGATGAGGTCAAGTAGGTCAGGCCGCGCCAGGCCAGCGTTGCCGGGGTTGGCGGGGTCGCGGACGAACGACGACGAGTGCGCGCTGAGCGCATGCGCGCCGAGTGGATGCACGATTGAGTTCAGCAGCGTGCTTTTACCGTTGCCGCCGCCGCCGTAGGGGATCACCAGAATGTCCTCGACGGGATCGCCGCTGACCGAGTAGCCGATCAGCCGCTGGAAAAATCGCACCATTTCCATGTCGCCCTGCATGACATCGAATAGCGTTTCCTCGAACAGCGGACACTGCGCCGCGGCGTCATAGTCCACAGCGGCGACGCGCGTTATCCGATGCGCGCGGTCAGGCGGCAGGAGCGCGCCGGTCATGAGGTCGACTACGCCGTTTCGCACGCCCAGGTATCGCGCCTGCGCGTCGATCTCACTGGCGCGCACCCATAGGGACGGCTCGAGCGTGGCGATCTTCACCATGTGCTCATACATCGACCACCGCTGCGACGCGGCGCACCATTTGAGCAGATCGGCTTTTTCCTTGTCCGAGTCGCAGGCGTCCACGTCCGCGCGCATGCTGTCCACAATCGACTTCGCGAGCTGTTGCGGATACGTCAGCGACACTTTGTCCCACCAGCCGCCGTTGAAGTGGTAGAACTGCCCTGTCTCCGGGCAGAACATAAGGTCACGCCCGAACGCATCCACGAGCCGCTGAGCGTTACCCGCCTCGGTGCGCGCGTAACCGCCGCCCCTCGCCCTCAGACTCTCCCCGCGGAGCGCCACCAGCCACTTCAGCGTGATCGGCCGCCCGCTGCGCTTGCCGAATGACTCCCACTTCGCCACGAGCACATCCGCGTCATAGTTGTCCGCGCCACTGCTCCACGTCTCCCACACGTCCCGCCATTCCGCGGTCCCGCCCCCCTCGTGGTGGAGCGCCATCCCGACGCGCAGCCACCCATCGTAGTCCGCGGGGTCTCCGGCAAACTCGAGCAGCGCCCGCGCCTCATCGATTGACAGCCCCAGTGGTGGGACGTAATCTGACATTGGGTCGCCGGTCTCCCCCCTCGTGTCCGGCGCCCGGTTCTCGTTCAGTCCTCTATCCCCTGTTTGAGGGGGCGCAGTCGCAAGGCTCGCCCCCTCTTCTTTTTCCGCCTCGCACGCAGCGAGCCACCCTTCGACCGCCGACCAATCCGTCAGCGGCGCATCGCTCGGCGCCCATTCGATGAGCCCGCCGTACAAGTCGGTCCACTCGTAGTCCTTGCCCGTCACCGGGTGCGTGCCGTAGACCACGCACTGTTGCCCCGTGGCCAAGACCTCGAGCGCTCCGCGCTTCGCCTTCGGGTGCGGTCCGCTGAGCCGATAGAGCAGCAGCCGCTTCGGTGGTAGCCCGACGCGCGTCGGCGCATAGCCAAGCAGCTCGTAGGCCAACTGCTCGCAGCGCGCGGCGAACACCTCATCGGATGAGTCGATGTCCAGCGCCACGAAGTACCAAGGCGCAACGCCCAACACCAGGCCGACGTTGCACTCGGCGTGCTTGGTGAACACGTCGGGGGGTGAGGCGTAGCGGGGATCTGACCAGCGTGGCAGAAACGCAGCCTTGCCGCGCGTAGGGGTGACGGTGTAGCCCGCCGCTTGAAGCGCGGCGCCGAGTGTGCTGAACATGAGTCAATCCTCGTTTTTCTGGTAGTGCGGGCAGCGCCGGCAAGCATCGCACAACTCGCCCCGTCCGATCCCCGTGGCCGCTTCGAGTCGGCCAGCCAAATCGGCGGACGCCGCCCGCTGCCCGTACACCACATGGCGCAGCGCGTCGACGCTACTCTTGACAGCGCGGGCCAGCGCGCGTTTATCATCAGGCTCGGCGTCGCGCCACCATTGTTTGAGAGCGGTTAAGCGCATCGCGCGGCCTCCGGTTGCGGCATTTCTGCCGGTAGTAGTTGAAGCGCGTACAGGCCGCCTTTGGTGAAGCCCACGTGCTTAAATCCGGCCCGGCGGTAGCAGCGACCGGGGTCACGCTTGCGGCGTGTCTTGCTGGCGTCTACGAAAGTAATCATGCCGAGTTCAGGCGCCGGCCCGTAGAACGCCAGCGTGGCCGCGACGGCTTCGCGGATGAGATCGCTGCTGCGATACAACAGCGATTCATTGCGGAAGGCGCTGCACACCCATGCGCCGGCCCATGCGTGGCGCACGTATTCAGCGAACGGCCACGAGGTGATCCAGAAAGCGTCGCAGTCTTCGGTTTTCAGCACAAGGCAACGCCCCGGTGGTGCGAACTGCGGGGACCCGATTTTCTGACGGTTGTAATGCCGGTCCGCCAGCGGTACAACTTGCGCGTCGGCGCGATGGGATTTCAACCAGTCCATTTCGCAAATTCTTTCGGCTTCATGCTTGACAGCACCTTGGACCATCTGGTACACATAGCTTCAAGCAACCGAGAACCGAAGTCAACCTGAGAGGAACAACTGATGAGCTTGGAATCTGAAATCAAAGCGCTGACCGCCGCGGTGCAGCAACTGACGGAGATGCTGCGCAACCAGGCGCAGATGCCGTTGCCCGAGCCGGTGAACGGCCCGGAGACGCAACCGGAAGTCGTTGAGCAGAAAGCCGTGCTCGAGGTGGCCGCGGACAATACCGGCACGGTCACCGTGACGCCCGTAGCGGCGACGCTCGAAGACTGCAAGGCGGCGTTCCGCGTCTATGCCAAGCAGTTCGAGACGCCGAGCGACGCGCACAAGGCCGGCGCGGCGCTGCTGGCGAAGTTCGGCGCGGCGAAGTTGCCGGAACTCAAGGCGGACGACTACGCGGCGTTCGTGGCTGCCTGTCAGCCATGACCACACACTCCAAACTCTTCAGCCCCAGCGCCGCGCCGCGCTGGATGCGCTGCCCGGGGAGCGTCGCGCTGACGCAAGACATGCCCGACGAGACAAGCAAGTTCGCCGAGGAAGGCACGCTGGCGCACTGGTTGGGCGCGTTGGTGTTGACGGCGGGCGAGGACAGCCCTGCGAAGTTCTACATGGAGTATTACCCGGACGGTGATCATACCTGCGAGGAAGTGCCCAACACGCTGCGCGTGACGCACGAAATGCAGGACTTCATCCGTACCTATACGGATTACGTCAACGCCGAAGTCGAGCGCACCGGCGGCACGCTCCTGGTGGAGCAGCAGGTGGACTTCTCGGCCACGCTCGGTGTTCAGCCCGGCGAGGCGACGGGTACGGCCGACGCGATCATCGTGTCGGATGATGAGATCGTCGTCATCGACCTCAAGTACGGTCGCGGCGTGCAGGTGTTCGCCGAGTCCGAACAGTTGAAGCTCTACGCGCTGGGCGCGATGGAGCAGCACGATCCGCTGGGTCTGGTCGAGAAGTACAAGTTGGTCATCGTTCAGCCGCGGCTCGACCACATCGACGAGTTGGTCATGACGAACGTCGAGCTTTCAGCGTTCGGCGATGAGGCGAAGATACGCGCGAAACTGGTCCTCGACGCCGTGGAGACGTACGAGCAAGGCGGACAAATCAGCGACTTCATGGCGCCTTCGGAGAAAGCATGCCAGTGGTGCAAGGCGAAGGCGACGTGCCCGGCGCTGAGCCGCGACGTGGCGCAGACCGTTCAGCCGAACGCCGACGACATGGAGGACATCGCAGCGACGCTCACGCCGGACGGCGCCAACTGGCTCGGCATCGCCATGTCCAAGGTCGGCATGATCGAGGACTGGTGCAAAGCCGTGCGCGCAGCGGTCGAGGGCGAACTCATTGCCGGCCGCGCGGTGCCCGGCTACAAGCTGGTCGAAGGTCGCCGGGGTGCCCGCAGTTGGTCCGACGAGACGGCCGCAGAGGAACTGCTGCGCAAGACGTTCCGGCTCAAGGTCGAAGAAGCCTACGACCTCAAGCTCATTTCTCCGACCAAAGCCGAGAAGGTGCTGGCGGATTCACCGCGGCGCTGGAACAAGGCCAAGGCGCTCATCACCCAAGGCCAGGGCAAGCCCAGCGTGGCGCCGGAGAGCGATAAGCGGCCGGCGATCAGCGTGGCGCCCGATGCGTCGGGGATGGAAGATTTATCAACCGAAGTGGAGATGTGAGATGAATGAAATGTTAGCAGGGCGGAGTCAGTACGACATGCAAAACTCCCTGATGAACGCCCCCGTGCGCGCGCCATCGGTGCTCGAACGTCTGACCAGTGAAAAGGAACGGCTCGAGTATCGGCTGAAGCAGGTCAACGAAGCGTTGGCGCTGCTCGACGCCCAACCCGCAGTCAAGGACGTGCTCGAAGCGCTGTCCAAAATCGGTTTTTAAGGAGCAACAACGTGGAAATCATTCTCAAGAACGTGCGACTCGCATTCTTCAACGGCTACGAGCCCGGCAGCTACGAGGGCAAGCTCTCGTACGGCGCGCAGTTGATCATCGACCCGGCCGACGAGGCCCAGGTCAAGAAGCTGGACGACGCCATTCAGGCGTGCGCCATCGAGAAGTGGGGCGCGAAGGCCGGCGCTTTCCTCAAGGAGATGAAGGCGAAAGATCGCGTCTGCTTCCGCCACGGGCCGAAGATGGCCGCCAGTGGCGAGCCGTACGACGGTTTCGCCGACCGCTTCTACCTGTCGTGCTCGAGCCGCGAGAACCAGGCGCCGCTGTGCATCAAGCGGGACAAGTCCATCAGCACGCCGCGCGACGGCGACCTCTACGCGGGGTGCTACGCGGACGTGAAGCTGAGCCTGTGGGCGCAGGACAACCAGTACGGCAAGCGCATCAACGCTCAGTGCCTGGTGTTCCAGCACCGCGCGCACGGCGACGCCTTCGCGGGCGGTCCGCCGCCGAGCGTCGACGGCATGGACGACCTGAGCGACACCGGCGAAGAGCTGGCGGATCTCATGGGTTGATCTCCGAGCGCCCCGCCGTAAACCGCAACACCACGCGGCGGGGCGCTCAACTTCAAACGTAGGAGGGGCTATGTCTGAGTTGAGCGTTGAAGCATTGAGCGCCGCGGCTAAGCGCCGGATGGCTGAGTACCACATCACGCCGCGCGACGAGCGGTTGCCGGTGCCGCTCTGGTGCGACCGCGACATCGGCATGGAGCAACTGCACGCGGCGCTATCGGCTGCGGGCTTGGAGCTCGTGGCCGATATTCGGAGCCCTTGGCGTTTGGTGATCAGGCGCAGGACATGATCCGCTGCACTCTCCACCTGACGCACTTGGAGCCGTTCAAGGAATGGCTCACACAGCGCGGCGTTGCCTTTCGTCCCGGTAAAGGTGACTGGCAGGTGCTGCAGGTTGAAACGCCGAAGCATGGCTGGCAGGTCATCTTCCGCCGCGCTGATATGCCCGAGCACTACTCGATCAACGCAAAGCTGCTGCCGCTTGTGCAGAGCTTCATCGACTCCCGCAAATGACCACCCTCTACGTCGACATCGAATCATTTTGCGAACTGCCCATCACGGTCGGCACGGCGCGCTATTGGGAAGCGGCTGAGGTGCTGCTGGTGTCGTGGGCGGTCGATGATGGGCCGGTGGAGGTGATCGACTGGCAGCGCATCGGCGTCGACCGTTCGCGCTTCGTGGCCGCATGGAACGCCGCCGACGTGCGCTGCGCTCATAACGCCAGTTTTGACCGCACAGGTCTGCGCACGATTGGCTTCACCGCGCCGCTCGAGCAGTGGCATTGCACGAGCGCCCAGGCGCTGCAGCACTCGCTGCCGGGTAGCTTGGGGCCGCTGAGCGAAATCTACCAGCTCGGCGATCAGGGCAAGGACAAGCGCGGGAAACAGTTGATCCAACTGTTCTGCAAGCCCCGACCGAAGACCTCTCACTGTCGCAGAGCGACAGCAATTACGCACCCCACTGAGTGGGCCGAGTTCATCGAATACGCGCGCCAGGACGTGGTGGCGATGCGAGAGCTGCACCGCAAGCTGCCGAAGTGGAATTTGACGCCCGTCGAACGGCAGGCATGGATACAGCACCAAGAGATCAGCGAGCGAGGCTTCCACGTCGACCTCGACCTTGCCCGCGAAGCCGTGGCGCTCGGCGCGAGGACGAAGGAGGCGCTTCAGGAGCGCACCGCGGAGATCACTGGCACCGACCTTGCGGTCAGCCAGCGCGATGCGCTCTTGAAGCTGCTCCTTGAGGACTACGGCGTATCCCTGCCGGATATGCAGGCCGCCACGCTTGAGCGGCGCATTCAGGACGAATCGCTGCCGGAGCCGGTGCGGGAGTTGTTGGAGATCAGGTTGTGGTCCTCCAAGGGCAGCAACGCGAAGTGGCAAGTGCTGCTGAACTCCGTGAGCGTCGACCAGCGCCTGCGTTTCACGGCCAAGTTCTGCGGGGCGAACCGCGCCGGCCGGATCAGCGGCTCGGGCTTCCAGCCGCTCAACCTCCCGCGCCCGCCGAAGAAGTTGAAAAAGCACATCCCCGAAGGCGTCGAGTTCATCAAGGCCGGCGTGGCTGACCTTGTGTACGACGCCCCGATGGACATGGCCAGCGCGGCGCTCCGCGGTGCCATCATCGCGCCGCCCGGAAAGAAGTTGGTGGTGGCGGACATCAACGGCGTGCAGGACCGTGAGACGGCCTGGTACGCAGGCGAAGAGTGGGTGCTTCAAGCGTATCGCGACTACGACGCGGGCGTCGGTCCCGACGTGTACATGACCACGTACGCGCGCCTGTTCAACGTCACGCTCGAGCGTGTGATCGCCGAGAACGAAGCGGGCGGCAACTGGCGGAACGTCGGCAAGGTCATACGTCTGGCCGGTGGCTTCGGCGGCGGGGTGAATGCCGTCGACCGGATGGCGACGCTCTACGGTGTCGTGCTGACCGACGCCGAGAAGAAAGAGATCATCGACAAGTACCGCGCGCAGAGCCCCCACATCAAAGCGTTCTGGTACGAACTGGAAGAGGCGTGCAAGGGTGTCATCACGTCGCCGAGCGGCACGCGCCGCCAGTTGGACAAGCTGGAAATCGTGCGCTCTGGCTCGTGGTTGAGGATCGTGCTGCCGAGCGGTCGGTCGCTTAGCTACGCGCAGGCGCGCGTAGAGCCGGGCAAGTACGGCAACGGGGAGATCACCTACGCCGGCACGAACGAGTACACCAAGCAGTGGGGCCGTGCCAAGACCTGGGGCGGAAAGCTAACGCAGAACATTGCGCTCGGCACAGAGCGCGACATTCTGGTGGCGAACCTGCAACTGATGCGGGACAGCGAATATGTGCCGGTGTCGACGTGCTATGACGAGGTGATCGCCGAGTGCGCCGAAGATGCGCCGCTCGATCCGTTCGTCGCCATGCTCGCCACCGTTCCGCCCTGGGCACCGGGCTTGCCGCTGAAAGCTGAAGGCTTCGAGACACAGAGGTATCGGAAATGAGCGCACCACGCAAAATCGAATACGTCGCGGACGGTGTGAAGTACGAACAGGGCCCACCGTGCAAGTACGGCCACCCCGGCATTCGATACATCAAGCGCCGCGGCCGACCGCGCGGTGGTTGCGTGCACTGCCACACGGCGCGGAACCGCGGCGAGAAGCCCGAGCAGGAAGTGGTGCTGAGGTATGTGCTCAAAGCTGATTGGACAGTGGAGATCAGGGCATGAGACTTTCAACCTGCAAGCGTTGCGGCGAAGACACGGTGCTTCGCCAGGCTCAAGTTCAGGGCCAGGAGCAGTGGCTCGAGTATGATGACGCCAACCGCGAGCGGCTGCACAAGTATTCGTGCAAGCGATCTGCGTGGCGCGGTGTGCAGTTAGAACGGAGGGTGGCGAGATGAACGTCAAGCACATGCCCTTCACTCAGGAATACCTTCGTTCCGTTTTCAGCTACGATGAAAAAACAGGACTGCTGCATCGCATAAAGGGCGGCAATTCCCGCTACACAGGGACGCCGGGGAAAAGCGGTTACCTTTGGCGCGGCGTTAAGATGAAAAAATATGCAGTGCATCGTCTTATCTACTTATATGTGCATGGTGTTCAGCCCGAACAGATAGACCATGTAGACGGAGACCCCGCGAACAACCGGATTGAAAATCTGAGAGCCTGCACCAGCGCGCAAAATCAGTTCAATATTCCGCGCCAGAAAAATAACACTACGGGATTTAGGGGCGTATACCGCATAAAAATAAAAACGTGCAATCCTTACGTAGCATCCATAAAGATAAAAGGAAAGCAGACACACTTAGGGTGCTTTCCTACTGCAGAAGAGGCGGCGGAAAGGTATAGAAAAGCCGCTTTAGCGTACGCAGGAGAATTTGTGAGGCGTTAGCATGCGCGAGTCGGCGATAGAAAAACACTTGTGCAAAGTTGTGTCGGAACTAAAGGGGGAATGCCTCAAGTTCGTCAGCCCTGGGCGCCGGGGCGTGACGGACAGGGTGGTGATGCTCCCTGGCGGCTTCGTGGCGTTCGTGGAGTTGAAGGCGCCAGGGGAGAAGCCGCGCGCAGAGCAAGTGCGCTTTCACCAGCGGTGCTTCGATCTCGGGGCGACGTGCCTGGTGTTCGACAACCGAGAAGCTATTAACGATTGGGTTCGGAGGATAAAGCGATGAACGAGTGGATTAAGCACAACGGCGGCCCCTGCCCGGTGGCGGCGAATGTCAATTATGTAGTTCAGTTTCGCGATGGTGCCGTTGCCACAATCCCAGCCGACACGATGCGCGGAGAAACAAACTGGCAGCACAGGGGCGATCTCGATGACATCGTGGCCTACCGCCTCGCCAGCCCGCCCAATGCGGATAAACGGCGCGAATACACCGCAGACGAATTGCCACGGCAATTGGCAGGACCACCACCCGCCCGCCTCGCCCGCGACATGACGGTGCGCGAGCGGATGGCGATGGCGGCGATGCAAGGGATCCTTGCAGCGTGGCCGGTTAATGAAACGTGGGACACCGATGAAAAGGCGCGGTGGGCTGTGGATTTTGCCGATTCATTGATCGCGGCGCTGGGGAAAGGCGATGAGTGACATGGTATGCGCCCACGGGCAACTGAGCCGGCAGTGCGAACTGTGCGAGGCAATGAACACCATCGCCGAACTCACGGCGACGGTCGAGCGGCTGCGGGACGAAGTACACGTCGCGAATAACAGCTATGCGACGTTAGCCGGCGAGCACGAAGCCCTGCGCCAGCAGCTTGCCGCCGCGCAGGCTGATGCGGGGCGATTGGAACGACTGAATGATTTCGTGAAAGAACTCGCGGAAGAAGATTGCGGCTATGGCGACGACTGCCCGGAATTCGGGTCTCGTCACTACCGATGCCTGCGCTGCAAGGCGCTTTCAGCCATGCAGAAGCCCCAGCCATGAGCGCCGAGCGCGAGGCCGTGGCGCGGGCTATCAGGGCCATCAGGATGTTCCGCCCGTCGTCCGAAGAATTAGCAGACGTCGCCATAGCCGCGCTCGACGCGCATCGGGCGGGGCAGGCTGGTCGTCATGGCTTCCTTTGTGGGAAATGCGGTTTCGTTAAATACAGTTCTCCACCGAGACAGCAATGCCCAAATGGCTGCGGCGATATTTTCTATCACGACGACTGCGGCAAGCGAGTGGAGGTGAAGCATGACTGACGAGGAACTGATCGAGGCGATGGTTCATGAAGCTGACAGGTGGGTGACGCAGAAAAGCGGCATGCGCGCAGCCCTGGCCGTCGTGCGCGAGGCGTGGGGGAAGGATGCGGAGCGGTGGCAGGAATTCTTGAGGCGCGCTCGCGTGACGCAGACAGAGGAACGTTTGTTTTCTGGTGACGTTCGCCAGTGCTGGTCGGCTTGGTTCGATGGGGACCACAAGCACGTCAATCATGCAGTTGACGCAGCCATCGCCGCCCGCGCGCAGGAGAAGCAGTGATGGACACCGATTTCAGTGACGCCATGGGAGAAGCGCACGACAGGTTCATGCGCCAGCGCAACTTGGAAGAAGCCCTCACCGCCTCTCGCTCCGAGAATGCGCGGCTGCGGGAGGCGATAGAGCGGGCGCCGCATGACAGTTTGTGCGACAGCCATATAGTCGAAAACATTCTGGACGGCATGGTGGGTCTGGACACGATAGATGAAAGCAAATGTGACTGCTGGAAGCGCGACGCGCCGGGAGGCGACAAGTGAGCGAGAAAGACGAAATCATGGCGCTGGTGGATGATTACGGCATCGCGCGGTGGCACGACGATTCAGGCGAGACTGAGCGCGCCGCCATTGAGGCCCGCGTGGCCGCGCTGGTGGCTGAGAGGGATGAGGCGAAGTCGCCAGATGCCAATGTGGAGTCTGTGCGAGCAATGCTTTTGGAACGCAGTAAGGTTGGGATCCTGAAATACGGCGTCACGACTGAGCGCGGTGATTTGAGTATCAAAGACTGGTTGAGACACATGCAGCAGGAGATGCTGGATGGCGCGGTTTACGCGGAAGCGGCCATTGCAGGCGTCAAAGAAGCGGATGCTGTGCGGGATGAGTGGAAAACAGTCGGTGAACTTGCGATAGATGAGGCGGTGAAGCGCATCGCCGCCCTCGACGCCGAGAACCGTGCGCTGCGGGAGGCAGTTAACGTGTATGCGTTCCCGCTAGGCCGCAACGCAGACTTGGTTGAGACGGCACAAGCGTTATTTGAAGGCCAGCCCGCGCGCTCGCGGCTTGGCAGGCACGGGAGGTGGAGTGATGGATTTCTACATCGTGTGGATTGTGTTCTTTTTGGCGTTCCTGCCAATCGTGGATAGGCCATGAAGCGCCGCGCGCGGTCGAGGCGGGTGCGGCTTTGCCCGATTAAATATGGCGAACTGGGGCCGCCTTGGAGCCCTAATCAAGGATGGGCGTTGCGTCCTTTCAACAGGGTAAGGCGCTGGGCAGGCGCGGGGCGGTGATGGAGATCATCGGTGCCATCTTGATTGTTTGGGTCATTGTCGTTTTGGGTATTCTGGTTCTTATGGGTGGATCGTGAAGTTCAACCCTCGCCCCTACCAGCGCGACATTGTGAACTACACGTTCGAGCACGAACGGTGTAGTACCAGCTCGTTCATGGGTAGTGGCAAGACCGTCTCCGTGTTTACGATGCTCGACACCCTCTACCGCTTCGGCTACGAGTCGCGACCGACACTCGTCCTGGCACCCTTGCGGGTGGCAAGAAGCGTGTGGCCCGCGGAGGCGAAGAAGTGGGACCACCTCGATCTCGACGTGTCGCCCATCGTCGGCACCGAAGCTGAGCGCTTGGCTGCGTTGAAGCGCGATGTTCAGATCTACACCATCAACTACGAGAACCTGCCATGGCTGATTTCCCGTACCTCAAAGAATTGGGCGTTTGCAAATATTGTGGCGGACGAGTCTACAAAGTTGAAGAACCATCGCTTGAATTCTGGTGGCATCCGCGCGGCGATGCTGGCAAAAGTTGCGCACAGCGCTTCTACCAAGCGTTGGATCAACTTAACCGGCACCCCGGCGCCCAACGGGCTGATCGACCTGTGGGGTCAGCAGTGGTTCGTTGATCGCGGCGCGCGCCTGGGCCTCACCTTCACAGCATTCCAGAACCGGTGGTTCCGCCCACACCCGAGCGGGTATGGCGTGGTGCCGACTGAATGGGCGCAGGAACAAATTCAGGAAGCGCTAGCAGATTGCTGGTTGGCGGTTGATGCCAAGGACTACTTCGACCTGGAAGAGCCCATCGTGACCGATGTGACGGTCGACCTGCCACCGAAGGCCATGAAGCTCTACCGCCAGATGGAGCAGGAGATGTACATCGAACTCAACGGCGCGGGGGTCGAAGCGTTCAACTCCGCGAGCATGACCATGAAGTGCCTACAGCTCGCGAATGGCGCGATCTACAATCAGGACGCCTCGCGCTGGGACGAGGTGCACGACGCGAAGCTAGATGCGCTCGGAGAGATCATCGAAGAGGCCGCGGGCGAACCGCTCATCGTCTGCTACCAGTTCAAACACGACCTGGCGCGCATCAAGGCGCGATTCAAGAAGGCGCGCGAACTGCGCACAGCGGGAGACGAAGCCGCATGGAACCGTGGCGAGATCCCCCTGCTGGTACTGCACCCTGAATCCGCCGGCCACGGGCTCAACCTCCAGGATGGCGGGAATCGGATCGTGTTCTTCGGCCATTGGTGGAGCCTCGAGCCGTATCAGCAGGTCATCGAACGCATTGGGCCGGTCCGGCAGATGCAGTCTGGCCACCAGCGCAACGTGTTCGTCTACCACATTCTGGCACGTGGTACGCTCGACCGTGAAGTGATGCTCCGACGCAAGACCAAGGCCAGCGTGCAAGACTTGTTGCTTGCCGCCATGAAGGAGAAAGCAGCGTGACGAAATTAGGCCCTATCTGGCAGTGCGCGGCGTGCAGCCGCAGTGTTTTTGCGACCTGGGATAACGACGCTAAGTGCTTTGTCCCGGAGTCGAAGTATTGGGAGGGTGGCCGCTGGGGGCCTTTTCACAAAGTGTTCTGCGGTGCGGAGCACGCAACCATGTACCACAATCAGCAGACAGTGGCGCAATCATGACCTTCGTAGCAGGACTCGTCGCAGGTTTCGTTATCGGGGCTCTGTCGGTTGGGCTACTTGCACCGCCCACTCCTGCAAAGCCTCGAGTTGCGCCGCCGTCAGGTGATAGCGACCGTAGTTCGTCGTCACCGTCATAGCCACGTCACTGAGCGTGGCGTGCTCCGGGAAGAGATCCAGCAATGGTGGCGGGCTCAGCAGCGCTGGTGGTGCCTGCGGGCTCGGGCACGTCACCTTGAGCGGCGGCGTTGAGCAGGCGGATAAAGCCATCAGGGATGACGCAGCGAGAATCGTCAATCTGCGTGACATACTTCGGCACCTCTTTGACGATGGCCTGCGCCTTGGCCTGGACGACGCGAACGCGGTCCATGTAGCGCACTTCGACTTTGCGGTTCACGGCTTCGAGCCGTTCGACTTCGGCGGTGTACTTGGCCTGGAGTTCGGCCTTCTCTTTGTCCCACAGCGCCTGCGTATGCGCTTCGCCCTTAGAGTACACCCACCACTCGAATGCGATGAGCGCCAGTACGGCGGCCACCGCGGCCCAAACCTTCGGGTTGAGCCACGGTGGGGTGGCGAAGTCCAGCAGGCCCATTACGCTTTGCGGCGCTCGGCGATGGGGATGACGATGTTGGGATGGCCGCGACGGCCAAAGATGGTTGTGACATCCTCGACCGTGCCTACCAATCGCTCACTCAAGTCTTTCGACAGCTGCTCGTTCTGCTCGAGCAGCTTCTCAGCTTCGCACCCTGGCAGTAGTCGACGTAGGAGTTCTGGCATTTTCATTTACCATTCTCGATAAATTTCTCCACGACGTCCTTGAGATTTCCGAGCGTGTTGACCAGGTTCGCTTTGTACTCTGTGTCTGCGATGAACGCGGCCATGATCTTGTCTTGGAGCGCTACGATCCGCAGGTAAAAGTATCCGGCCGCGATTGCAAAAACCGCACCGACAGGTCCAATCGCCTTGGCTAACTGGTCGAAAAACTCCATGGACGACACTCCGACATGTTTTTCATTCTTGGTTGTAGTCAGGCGATAGCTTCGTTCCCCAACATCGTGCAAGTTTCCTCGCATCGTGCGGGGGTCTGTTTGTGCCAGTCGGAGTCCAGTGCGTGAACTCGCGCCGCGGCGTAGTCGCCACTCTTGAGCGCGAGCAGCATCTTCGGAAAGCCCCGGACGCCTGCTACTCCCAACTGAAAAGCCATGTCAATTAAGCCGCGGCGGGGCCATTCCGGTAACCCGCCGAACCACCCAAACGCCGCCGTGAGCTGCCTCACCTTGTCCTCGATGTCTGAGTCGAGAAGACGGTCGCATTCATCGTCGCTCAGCGGCGCACCGCAGAGCGCCCGCGCCTGGTCAGCGGTCAGCGACTTGTCCGTGCTGACGAGATGCCCTACGCCGACGGTCCAGAACCCTTCACTGTCCCGGTACACGTCCAAGCGCCGCCCTTCCTGGCGCGCGAGGATGGCGCGGAGGATGGGATCAGCCACGGCGGCGCGTGTGCTCGTCGTACAACGCGAGAACGGTCAGCACGAGAACGGCAGAGCCGAGCAGAATCATTGCGCACCTCGCGTTACGATGTCGGAAAGTAAACCGCTTGGCGCTTTCGGATAGCTGGCCGACGCGCCGCCCAATGTATCCTGGTAGAGCTTTGAGAGAATGAACGAGCGCGTCAGCGGCCGCGCGAACACCGCCGCGGCGGCGCCGTAGTTCTGTGTGGCGGCAGCAGAGCCCACGCCGAGCGCGGCGTCCCACAGGCTGAACTGCGGCACGGCGCCAGTGTTGCGCACCGGTCCCATGACGTGTTTGAACGAATTGGCGGTCTGCGCGACGATCTCAAGCCCACCGCCGAGCGGCACCGGGTTGTTCGGCCGCGCGGCCATGCGGCCGAGTTGCAGTGCATCCACGTGGCCGTCGCCGGTCAAGGCGCGGTCGATGTTGAGTGAACGGGCGATCAGCGAACGGCCTTTCTGGAATTCCGCCATTTTGGCCGCCCAGGCCGCTGCTTGTTCGGGCTGCCCTGTCTGTGCATACGTGCCGGCGACGCGCTTGGCGTTCAGGTCGATGAACTGCTCGAGCGCATCGGCAATCTGCAGGTACGCCGATGCGACGTGAAAGTCTTCCTTTGAGCCTTCTGGACCGCGCGCCTTGGTGAACAGATTCTTCGCGTCCGAGCGGTAATCGGAGATCAAGTCCACTGCGTCATTGATGTTCAACACCGTCGGCTTGCCGCGGGTGGGGGAATCGTTGTTCCACAGCGGCGGTTCGGCTTTCGGCGCCATCAGCCGGTAGTCCGGCATAGGAGAGCCGTTGTCGACGGCGCGCGGCGTCTGGATCGGGCCGCCCGTCACGTCCGAAATGGCGGCGTTGACCCGCTCGGCTGCAGCCTTATATCGGCTGAACTTCATCCCCAGCGCGCGGACTCGAACGCCTACACCTGCCATGAGATCGTCCAAGGGGCCGTTCGGGCCACCGGTCGGCATGTCTCCGAGTTCATCTAGCGGTCGATAGTATTTCTGCACCACCTGTTTGCGGTAGGCGTCGAGCGCGTCGTGGGTCAGCGCTTCCTCCTGCTGGAACCCTGGCAGCGACGACTTCGCAATGCTGTCGGACACCTCCTGGTTGTGCAATTGCGCGGTCTGCCGCGTCAGGAATTTGCCGCTGAACCCTTCCGCCGCGCTGTTCGTCACGGTCGGGTTGGCCTCCGTCGGGGAGAGCTTGTAGCCGACCTGCAGCGCCTGCTTGGCGGCGTTATCCCGCACCTGGTTGGCCACCTGGTCGACCGCGCCCTGCTGCGCCCGAAGCTCAAGCACGCGCTGCAATCCGCTCAGCGTGCCACCCACTGCGGCGCCGCCCGCTGCGCCGAGCCCGACGTTCGTTGCGCGGCTCTCCCCTTCGCTCGTCGGCAGCATGGCACCGCCCACAGCGCCCTGTGCGCCGCCTACGAGCGCACCACCTGCCGCCGCGGCCAGTCGGCCACCGCCGAGTGCCGCCGTCGCCGCAGCGCCCACAGGCGCCGCCACAACAGCCACGGGTGCTGTCGCCGCAGCGCCGCCGGCCATGCCGCCGATGAATCCCGCGGGGTTCGCCAGTGCGCCCACGGATTCGTCTTTGAACTGATCGACTTCGGACTGCGGCGTGACGCCGAGCATCTGCCCGCCGGCCAGCTTCGCGCCCTGAAAGAACGCGCCGACACCTTCGGCAAAGCGCGCGACGCTGGCACCGGGCCGTTCGTCAGGCTTCGCGTACTCCTTCTGGTCGGCCATGCGCTGGTCGAACTTCTTGCGCGCGAGCGCCTGTGCGGCGTTGGGCTCCGAGGCGCCACCGTCGATGTGCGTTACGTCCTTGCCGAAGTCATGCGACGCGCGGGCTTCGATGCGGTCGGGCGCAACGTCATCCGGCACGTTCTGGTAGACATGCGACGAACCGTCATCGAAGGTGATGGTGACATTGCGCGGCATTACCAGTTGCTCACGGTAGCTCCGCTCTTGGTCTTCGCCACAGGGGCGGAAGACGAGTCAACATTCTTCGGAAACACCAATTTCGAGTTCGGTTCGTACTTCGCAAAATAGCTGCGAAGCTCTTGCGGGGAATGGTAGCGGAGATTGGTGGCGCCTACAGTGAACGTCCACTTCCCATCGGAGTCCTGTGACCATTTTCCCGCGCCGGGGTCGTTTTTGGCGTAGATGCTGCCGTCACTGAACGTAATGTGGTTGGGCTTCTTGTAGGTGTCTGCCAGGTGCCCCCGGTCATCGGGTTTAATCTTGCCGGACTCAACGTCTTTCCATGCGCCGCGCAAGTCATACGTCGCCAACTCGTCGTCGGTATGCCCGTTGCTGCGCTTGTCTGCCCACTCCCTAAAGCGTTTTTCTTCTTCAGGCGACAGTTTGGTGTACTGGTTATTATCGACGGGCGGCGCTGCGGGCGTTGCCGCTGTGGGGCTGTCACCGCCGCCTTTCTTCAGGTTCAGGAACTTCGCCCGCACTTCTTGGCGCGAGTCCTCGAAGCCCTGGAGGCGGTTGTCCATTTCCTGCTTGGCCGCGGAGATCGCCGCTTTGAAAGCGTCGGGCGCCTGGGCGGTGTTGATGATCTTGTCGAACTCCGCACGTGCCGTGTCGGTTGTCACGCCGCCACCGGTGGCAGTCGTCACAATGCGCGCGTACTCGTTGCGGAAACCGTTCACGTACGTGTTGAACGCGGCCAGGTCGGGGTCGTCCGTGCCGGCCGTTTTCCCCGCGTTGACCCAGCGGTTGAAAATCGGTACGCCGGTATTGTCGACCTTGCCGGCGAACTCCAGTGCCTTGTCCGCATTCATCTTGGCAGTTTTCTCGAACGCGGAGATCTTCTGGCCCTGCGCTTCGAGCTGACGGTAGCCGCTCAACACCGCCTTGTTCATGGTGGCGCGGGCGGCGGCTTCGGCCGACGTATCGCCAGCATCCGCAGCCTGCTGCGTGGCTTCCTCGATGATGTCGAGCCGTGCCTTGACGCCCTTCGCCCCGCGGCCGAGTGCCGGCAGCGAGCCGTCGATGTTGTACTGCGCCGCGGCGCGCGACAGGGCTTCGGGCGACAAGTCCGGTGTGGCGGCGTCGGCCACGTCCTGGCGAGCCTGCGCGCCTGCTTGCGCCTTGGCACCGGCAATGCGGATCTGCTGCGCCTCCACGTCTGGCGGTAGCAGTTTCGAGGCGTCCGGCGCCTGGTAGAGCACCTGCCCTGTCGGCGTCACTAACGCGCCACCATGCCCGATGGTTTTCGGCGCGTTCTGCGTGTTGAGCGTATTCAACTGCCCGTTCAGCGTCTGGATGCGCTGGTCGCTGGCGTTCAGCAGCGTTGTGAACTTCTCCAGCCCAGCCTGTGTAGTAATGCGGCTGGCCGCTTCGGCGAGGTTCTGCCGCTTCTGGTTTTCGAGGTCAAGCAAGCGCTGCGTCTGCGCGATCTGAGTCTGAACCATCGTGCTTGGCCCGCTGTCGCCCAGTGGGTCGCCCAGTGGGTCGCCCGCGGCAGCTTGGAGCTTCGCAGTACGGTTGGCGATGAGCGCCGCAGAGCGCGCGGGATCTGTGAACGCGGGGATGGCCGCGGCGCTACCACCGCGCGCCATCTGCACCGTGGCTGAGTCGATCAGCGGCACGAGCGTTTCGCTCGGCGCTTTGCCGATGAACTCCTGCATGTTCGGCGCAATGTCCTGGCCCGTCGCCTTTTTGAACTGCGCGAACATGACGGGAAGCTGCGTTTTGCGGGTCTGCGGATCCATGCCAGCAGCGTCGCGCAGCAAAGCCATGAACTCCAGGCCCTGCGCGTCCTGCTTGGTGGCATCAGCCGCGGGGGCCAGCGCTGCGCTGATGGCTTTGGAATCGGCCATCGCGCCTTGGATCTGCTGAAGCGCGATGTCCTGCTTCTGCCTCTCGAGGTCGATGGTCTGTTGGTGCTGCTCCAGCGCAAGATCTTGCTGCCGCAAACGGCGACCGGCCTGCAGACCTTCTGCCAACCCGCCGAATAGTGAGCCGATGCCAGCCATCAGAAATACCCGTACTGGTCGCCTTGCGACTGCCAGTAACTGCCGCCGCCCCCGCCGCCGCCGAACAAATTGCCGACGCCTTTGCCGAAGTTCGAGCCGCCGATGATTGTTCCCGCCAAATTGCCAATGCCGCCCCAAAAGGCGTTGTTGCTTTGGACTTCGGCCTGGTACTGCTGACTGCGCATCTGGTTGTCACCCTGCACAATCGCGTTGTAGCCCCCAGCGTTCATGAACAACTGGCCGATGCCGGGCAGCGGTGCCTGCGAAATGCCGAGCGCGGTCTGGATCCCCGCATCCACGGTGTTCTGGTGCGTGTTCAGCGCGCCAGTGATGCCGAGGATGTCCTGGCGGCTGGCGTTGTCGACGATGTTCGCCTTGCGCTGGCGGAAGTCGGCCAGCGCTTGCTGCCCGCTGCTCGTCGCGGCGTAGTCCGGCCCGAGGCTCGCGGCGAGCTGCGCGCGGAGTTGCTGCTCCTGCTGGTCAAGTTGCTGGGTGAGCTGCGAGTTGACCGGCAGTTCACCCTTGAGCGCTGCGAGCTCGCGGTCTTGAAGGGCTGAGCCAATCTGCTTGGCCTTGGTGCTGGCGTTCCCGGTGAACCCGGTGATCTTGCCATTGGCGTCCTTGGTGACGGAGATCCCCAGCGCGTCGTACAGATAGGGCGCGAGTTTCGCCTCGAGGTCGAGGTAGTTCTGCGTCGCGTCGCCATGCGCTTTGAGCGCATTCATCTGCGCTTCGGACGCTGCCTTGGCGGCCGGCGACTGGTCGGGCATTTCGGGGGTATCTGCGCTCATAATCAGTGCACCGTGCCGTTGTGGGGCAGATCTCGCTCGAATAAGTGTAGCCCGTTGGGGTATGTGTGGCAAAAGCGCGTCCGCTCGCAACGCGCTGTCGCGGCGATCCAAGCGTCGTCTGCCGTGGCGTAGAAGTACGAGCGAACACCTTCCACCTGGCCCAGCACGAACTCATACGCCTGGATGAGCCGCATGGCCATGACGCCGCGGTTGGCGTCGGCGGGCAGCGTCACTTCGAGCGGCCCCGCCAAGATCATGTCTGGGCGGTCGTGCGTCGCCAGGTACCCCACAATCTCCCCGTCGCGCTCTGCCACGACCGTGGGGAAGCGTCGGGGTACTTCCCCCTTCGGCAGCGCGTTGAGCGCGTCATCGTCGGCCTCAGTCGCCAGGCGATAGCGTGTGGATGTGGGGCGCATCGTTCAACTCCTTGGCGCGGTGCTCGAGCGTGGCCAGTTGTGCGCGCAGCCCGATCTCATAGCGCTCGGTCGCTTCGTTGCGGAGCGCGCCGACTTCGCAGCTCGTATGCCGCACTTGCTTGGCATTTTCGATGAGCAACATCGGGAGCCACTTCACCGCACAGTCGAATTCATCCACCGGCTTGCCAGTCTGTGGATCACTGCCGCGAATTTGCAGATACCACTCGCAGCCGTGGCCCAGGCACTCGTCCTTGATGAGCGGACAGACGGTCTTGGTCTTCTTAACCACCGAGCTTCACCGGCGCAGCCGAGACTTCAAGCACTATGCCGGCCTTGTCGAGATCCGCGGCGCCGTCCTTGATGACCTGGGAGGCGGCAGGGTCTTGCGCGGCCTGCAGCACCAACTGGTCGAGCACGGCAGCGCGGGCCTGTGCTACGGCGTCGGTCGTGGGGTCTGCCACCGGGGACGCGCCGTCGGTGCCCGCGTTCCACAGACTCTGGAACAGCGCGGCCAGCGCGCTGTCGTAGACCTTCTCGTTGCGATCTCCGTATTCCATCTCGCCCACAGTGTCGTACCACTGGAAGGCGTGCCACTTGGCGGGCAGCACCGAGCTCCAGGTCACGCGGCGGCTGGCGCCATCGATGGTCACCACGTTGTCGTCAAAAACGGCGGATAGTCGCATGGCTTAGTTCTTCGAGCAGATGATGAGGTCGACGTATTTGATGTTCAGGGAGATGGTGTGCCGGTGAGAGTTGCCGCTACCCGTCGAGCCGCTGTTGAACGTACCCGTCGTGCCGTTCGCAGCGTTGCGCGCCGCGGTGGCGGGCTCGTCATTCCCAGCAAAGCCCACCGTATGCGTGTGCGCCGGGATGGTCGACGTGCTCAATGTGGTGTACCCCACATTGGTCTGCGCCATGACCGTCGAAAGGAAGGCCGAGCGCGTCGGGTTGGTGGACGTGGGATCGTTGACCGAACCCGTCACGCAACGGAACACCGAGTCGTCGTAGTCCGCCGTGGTGACCTTCGTCCAACCAGAGGGGGCCGAAGTCTGCTGAAACAGCATCAGCGTGCCCGCGGCGAACGTCGCGGTGACACCGGACAGGCTGATGCTCGGCGCGACGTACCACTGCGCCTCGCCCGTGATGGCCTTGAGTTGGTAACGAATGCGCTCGATTTCGCCGGCCAGGGTCGTCGCCAGGGATTCGGTGCCGACGCCGCCCGGGTTGGCGACAGTCTGCATTTCGCCGACGCTGGCCGAGTAGTCGTTGATGTTCCCCGGCGCCATCGCCGCGGCCAGACCGGAAATGTCCGCGTTGTACTGCGCTTCCGAGAGCGTAGCCGAGCGGTACGTAGTGCTTGGGGGATAGGCCATCGGTTACACCTTCTCAGAGCCGGGCGTGAAGCCCAGGAACGCATGCGCCAGCTTGAAGTCCTGGTTGGCGTAGGGCTGGCGGAACACCGCGCTGAAGCGGCGCCCGGAGCCAATCAGGCGCTGCCGCGCCGAGGCCAATCTACCACGCTCCGCAAACACGATGGGGAACGTGTAGGTGAACCCCGCCACGGCTGAGCCCATGCTGAACTCGAGCGTTTCGGAGAATTCTTCGTCCCAATAGATGTCGACGTAGAGCGTGTAGGCGCCGGTCTGCTCGAAGGTCAGCTCCAGGAACTTGCCGTTTTTCTCTCGCGTAGCGAAGCCGGGGTCGACGTGGCTCAAGTCGGTGTACGCGGTCTGGAAGGTCGACACGTAGTCGCCTTCCTTGGTCTTCGACTCGTAGTCGAGGCGCCACACCCGGCCGCGGGCGTCGCCGGCCATGGGGCGTTCAATCAGGTTGGCGTCTTTCTGCAGCCACACCGCTTCGGGCTCGATGCACGCTGAGCCCGTCGCGGAGAAGTCCGACCACCGGTAGCGGACGTTCTGCGGCTTGTTCAAGTCGATGACGAGCCGTCGGTTGTTGACCGTCGAGAGGGTGCCCGCCGTGCTGACCGCGAAATGCACCTCGCGCTTGTAGGCGTAGTAGATGGCGCGCGCGTCCCACAGGCGGGTGGTGTCGATGTTCGTCGTGATGAAGTCGCGCATTTGTTTCAAGTCGGACAGATTCCGCGCCGAGTAGGTCTCGGAGTCGATGCGCGACATGACCTGCACCTGGCCGGAGATGTCCATGAACAGGATGTCGTCGTCGATCATGCACCAGGCGTTCGGACCGCACAGCCCGATGTTGCGACTCTGCGTCTGGATGGTCCACTTCGCGATGTCGTAGTCGCGCGCGTCAATGAGGAAGATCCCGCGGGGGTACTTCCACACCACGATGAAGCCCTTGAACTCGACGCCGGCAATCAGCTTTTCGCCCACGCCCGGGTAGATCATCATCGAGCCCGACGCGGCCCCGGTGAAGTTCTCGTGGTTCGTCGGTTGGCTGTAGTAGAGCGTGTGCGGCGAGTTCAGGTTGCCGCCGGCCCACAGTCGACCACCGGCCTGGAAGCCGAAGGACGGTTGATTCGCGCCGGACCAGTCGGCCGGCGGCGTGGCGAGCGCAGTGGCCACGGCCGCGCCGACGCCGGAGATCACACGCGGCGTGTTCTCGCCGGTGAACAGGAACATCTTGCGGTTGTTCGCTGCCGCTTCCTTGCCGCCTTCCACCCACACCGGGCTGACCTTGGTGTGGCTTAAGCCCGAGGTCAGGGTAGCCGTGAACACCCCGGTGCCGTCGTCGCGGCGCACGGTGCCCGTGGCGGTCATGATCAGGGGCTCGGCACCGGTCGTCGTCGGCCACCAGTCGGTGCCGCCGAGGATGGCGACATCGGTGGCAAGAATGCCGCTCGACGCAGAGTAGCGAACCGCGCCGCCTTCCTTCTGGATGATCCCGCCGTAGTAGTCGACGTTGGTCGCCGCGAGCAAACAGGTGAGCGGCGTCGTCGCGTAGTTGCGCGAACCCCAGATCCCGTCAGGGCCGAGCGGGATCTCCGTGCGGATGACTTCCTGCGCCACCTACCGCCCCCACCACAACCGGTACCCACTGGCCGTGCGTCGCCATGCGCTGCGGTTCTCGCCCTGGCGGGGGTCAATTTGCCCAGGTCGGCCCGTGCCGCCCCAGCGCATTGCGTTTTCTGTCGCCATGGCTTGGATGCCGGCTTTGGCCTGCGCCCCGATGCCCACTGCGCGCTGCTCTTCCTTGTCGGTCAGGACAAAGAACGCCGCCATGTCCGCCAGGACGTGCCGATAGTTTAGCGGCATCAGCGGAACCGACGTTGACGAATCCGTCAGGTCGTCGGGCACGACCAGGAAGAAGTAATCGAGGCGCGCCTGCTCGTCCAGGTAGTGGCTGAAACGGATCTGCGTTTCGTTCAGCGGCGCGTAGAGCTTCGGCGTGCCAAGCGACACCTGGATGAGCGGGTACTGCTGCCACATCTCCGACAGGCCGACGCCGAACACCTCGCCGCCCGACTCGCGGTGCGTGATCATCGGATCGATGATCTTGAGGCAGTTGCTCGGCAGGTCGTAGTCAAGCGGCATCGCCTGATAGCTCGAGCCCGACGCGCTCGTGCCGGCGTAGTTCGAGTCGAGCAGAATACCCACGTCCCCCGCGATGTGCGAGGTGATCTGATACACGGCGTCGTCGCCCGTCACCAGGAAGTGGTAGCCCTGGAGCGAAATGGTCGGCGCGGCGGACAAGGTGACGATGTTCGATGCGTTGGTCACCGTCACGGTGCCGGTGTGGTAGTACGCGTTCAGGATGAGCGACGCCTGGTCGCGCATCCACCACCACTCCGTCGGCTGATTCGGCATGAACTCCGTGCCACCCATCCACAACGAACGATACGCGCGGTTGATGTACCGCAGCGCCGCGTCTTTGTACTGCGACGAGCCGTCGGTGTTCTCAAACGCGCGCCACAGCACGTCGAGCAAAATGTCCTGGGTGGTGGTGTAGTTGGACATTTCAGCCGTTACCGCGAGGTAGTGTCAACGCCGAGCGCGCGGCGGCCAAGTCCGTTCTCTGTGTGGCCAGAACGGCGCGCTCAGCGGCCAATGGCCCGCGAGACAACGTACGATATTCTACTGGCCCCACCGTTGACGGGTTTTTGAAGGGCTGCCCGCCCCATCCGAAGGGCGCCGTGAAACCCTGCGCCCACCGCGCTTGGACAAAATCTTGAGTGCGAACGCCTTGGCCTTCTTCCGCCGTCGTAGATCCGGCGACCGGCGTGAAATCCCCCGTTGCCGCAGACACCCACGATGCTCCTGACGTGATCAACCGACGGGCATTGCCGCTAAGCGCGGCGCTCGCGCTCGCGGCATAACAAGTGCCGATGTCGTACGCTGTGGGCGCGGCACTCGCTTTGATGTCGGCAGTGCCATTGAAGGCGCAGTTCAGAAGGCGCGCGATGGTCGGGCCAGTCGTAACGAAATACACCGCCTCATCCACGCCTGCGTTGGTGAAGCCGCAGTTCACGAGATTCAGGGTCACGCTAGCTTGGTCGCAACGCACTTGCGAGTATCCACCGTCGAGGACGGTGCCTACCAGGGTGATTTCACAACCCCCCGTGTTTGAATTCGTATCGATAGCGTTGTGCGTGTTCGCGGACGCTGCGGGGTTGTGCTTGATGTAGGCGCCCATCGCGCGAACGAATCCCGACCGCGGGGAGATGACGACATTCGAGGTCTTATCCGCCGCGCCTAACAAGGCATCGATGAGATAGAGCCCATTTGCCACCGTGCCCGAGCCTGCATAGCTGACGTACGAACCGACGCCGCTAGGCGTTTCGGACAGCGATTCCAAAATGAGATTGTGGCTTACAAAACCGTTGGAGAACATGGTGCCGGCGCTGGCGCCGACGTACTTGATGTAGGTGCTGTCCCGCCCCGCACCCGTCACCCACACGTCATCCGAGGTGTAGCCGACGACGCCTATCGTGGTGTCCCATCGCAAGCTGGTAGCGTCAACGCTATGCGTTCCCGCGGACAGCATAATCCGCGTTCCGAAAGTGACGTTGGACGCCAATACGTAGTCGAGCGATCCCAAAGGGTCTCGTGGTGTCTGCCCGCCATAGATGGAGTTGACGCCGCGCGTAGACACCCAGCGGACGGGACAGAGAATGTCCGGGCGCCATCCTCTGTACGGAATGCTGTCCAACTCGAACATCACCGAGTTGTAGACTGTGGCGTTCCCCGGCGTAGGGTGGCTGGCGTTCTGCCGCATCCCCGTACCACGGGAGAAGGAGAGGATGAGGCGGTCTGTTCCGGGTATGTAGTCCAGCGTATCTATGAACGGCGTGGCTTCGGCGGCGATGTTCACGCACGCTACGGGAAGAAACTCCAGGCTGTCTTCAGAAGAATTTGCGTAGATCCGCGCCAAGCGCTGATCTGCCTGCGTGCCGCCGCCGGACACCGTGGTGCTCGGAACAGTAACCAACAGCATGCGCCCGTCACGTAAGCGCAGCGAGGACCAACCGTCGTACGCATAGGAACTCCAGTTCAACTGGGGTACGTTGCTTTGCAGCGGCTCCCGCGCAAAATCCGATTTGCGAACGCGATAGAAATTGCCGTTGACCGAACTAGACCCGTCTCGCGCGTAGTACATATACGCAGAGGTGAACGAGGGGTATATGGACCGGCACGAGTCCGTCGAGTCGCCGATGATGGTCGAATTCGCGCAGCGGAAGCCGCTTATCGCGTTGATCGCCGCACCTACGGCATCATTCGACCACGTAGCCGACCCGTCCCACTCTATGTAGTGCGATTGAGTAGCGGAATCCCCCGTAACCACCCACACTTTGTTGGTATAGGGGTCTACGCGGACGCCGTGTATGTGCCGAATGGTGCAGCCGCCTTGTGTCGTCGATGCGCGGTTCCATTCGCAGAGCTGCGTTACCGTGAAGTTTGCGTCGACTTTCAAAAGGCGGATCAGATAGCGCCCGGCGGCCAGCGTGCCGCTCGAGGTGTTGTACTCGCCGATGTAAACGCAGCGCCGCGAAGAATCGTAGGTGATCCCCTGCAATACGCTCACATCAGGATTGTGCGCCGACCCATCCCAACCGAGCTTCAAAAGTTCAGCCCACGGGCCATTCCACGAAGTCGAGTAGTAGACGTAAGAAAGTGCCGTACCTATGTCGTCAATGACGACGAACTTTCCGATGTCGCACGACAGAACGTGCTCTATCTGGGGCGTGGTGAACGTGCCCCAATTGTTGATGTCCGCCAGGGTTTCCCACACGCCGTCCGACCACCGGTAGCGCCCGAGATTGCGCTCGATATTGCTTCCGCCGTCGTAGTGCTTGCCATAGCCGTACGTCTCGTCGAGCGCCCAGAACATGCCGGGCGTCGCGTCTTTGGGCAAGAAACGCGGAAATGGCACGAGCGTTCCTTTTAGCTGTACTTGGCTTCTTTGTAATACACCAGCACTTCGTGCGAGATACCACTCGCTGTCGACTTTGCGTAGATCCCGGTCAGCGCACGCACGCCAGGGAAAACCCACTGCATGTTGTAGGACTGTCGGGCAAAACCGATCCGAGATCCCGCTGTGCTGGTGCCGTCGTAAAACACCACAGATAGGTCGTTGGTGGTCGTAAAAATGCAGCCGTTCAAGCGACTGGCGCCTGTGTAGATCTGCTGCCCGTTGCCTACGTCGGTCGCGGAGAACGCTTTGCTGTCGCGCTGAACGCGAAGCTGCGAGCTGTACAAGCTATCCGCCTGCTCTTCACCACCCAGGTGCCGCGGGTTGGTGTCAACCGCGCGGTCAGTGACGCGTGCTTCGATGTAGCGCTGGGGCGCCAGGCCGTCAGTCGCGGTGCCTTGCAGCAGAATGTAGCCCGACGATGCCATGACGCTTTACTCCGGCTCGATTGCACCTGCCAACTGGAGCAGATGCAGGATTTCATCACGATTCTGCCCTTCGACGCCGTGCTCGCGCTTGGCCCACGCCTGAAGCGTGCGCCAGTGCATCTTGTACGGATCAGTGACCGCGGGCGGGGGCTCGCTCTCCGAGATCTCGATGTCCAGAGAGGGCGAGTTCGATTCGCTCTTCCCCGCTTCCGTCCACCCGAGACGGCGCAGATGGGCGGGGCCAAGCAATTCCATCTGCTCCTTCACCCACTGCGGCGGGTCGGCCAACTCCGTCCCGTTCGCGAGGTACACCCTGCCACCCTGCAGGTGTACGTTGGATTGACCCTGCATGCTGAGGATGACCGTGGGGATCTCCTTGGCCACGACGAGTTGCCCCGTGCGGCTGTCCTTTACCCATTTGGTGGGCTTGAGTTCGAGTCCCATCGGTGATCTCCTGAACCTTGTGCGGCGCCTTACGCGCCAAAAGTTTTTCGAGTTCGCTGGCAGTGCCGGCTTCGACTTTCGAGCGGCAATCACCAGGGTTGTAGTCGTAGCCGTAGAGCGGCCGTGCGAGCTTGCCTTCTTTGTCCTGCTGGCACAGGTGGCTGTCCATCAGGGTCGAGGTCATCGGCAGCTTCCACTTCACCCCGCGGCCGGTCGCGAGGCCTAGCAGGTAGGAGCAGCAGTCCGCGCCGGGCTCCACCACGTGGCTGCCCGGGTACATGAAGTCGCAGCCGAACAGGTAGATCTCTTCGACCTGGGTGAGAATGGCGTAGCCAATGGCGTAGGCCACCGTGTTGGTGAACCAGTCGTCCATCACGCAGTTCATCACGTCGTCGAGCGGGTAGGCCACCGCGGAGGGGTACTCCGGGTAGGCTCGGCAGGTGATGATTGGCGTGGTCTCAGACTTCATCCGCTCAGCCCACGCTGGATAGCGATGGGCCATGACCCGGAGGTCGTCCATCAACCACACCTTGTCCGCCTTGAACACCTCGAGACCTGAGTTCACCACCCAGATCTCGTCGTAGCGCTGCGAGTTCTTCTTGTTGATGCGACTCCCTACGAAGTCGCGATAAGAAGGCCCCAGCGCTACGAGCGCGACGCTACGCGGGCGAGTGTCAAGCGGGCTTCCACTCACGCATCACCACCCGCGCGCCATGACGTACAGCACTTCCGCCGCCGTCGTACCGGCGCCGCTGACGGTCGTCGCCAGTTCGTTGCCCGTCGTTGCCACGAAGATGCGGATGGTGCCATTGGCCTGGTCGTACACGAACCGCTGGCCCGTGTTGCCGGTCACGCCGCCGCCGTGGATGCTGAGCGACTCCAGGTTGCGCTTGAAACCGAACTTGTCGTACGTCGGCACCGGCACGCCTGCCGACGGGTACGTACCCGTCGTGGGCAACGCAATTGTCGCGTAGACCATACGAGTCTTGGCTTGGATACGATCCGACTGAACCGTAACGGTCCAGTCGGTAGCGGTCAATGCTGCCATCGTTGCTCTCCGCTATCAGGTCGTGGTGTACACGCCCGTGGTGTTGCCCGGCACTTCCCACGAGGGTTCAACCCACATGAACGCGCGGACACCGCAGACGCCGGTCACCGCGGTGCGGACGTTGAACGCCACGCGCTGCCCCGGACGCACCAGGACGTTGAGGCCGTCCTTGTACATCACGTTGCCGGCGATGAGCGCCGCGGTCGGCAATGCAAAGCCGCTGGCGCCACCCGAGGTCATCGTCAGGACCGCAAGGTCGCTGGCCGTCGCGCCAGACGCCAGTGACTTGTGGATGAACGAGAAGACCGCGCCCGAGGTGGTCGAACCCGACGTGGTGACGATGACGCCACAGGCGCGCACGTAGTGCGGCTGGTAGCCGGGCATCCACGTGGCCTTGTCGCCGGATGCCGTGGCCGTCATGCCCGAAGCGAACAGGATCTGATGCTGATTGTGCTGGTAAGCCATGAGTGTTGCTCCTGTCGCTACCGATTAGGTGCTGGTAACGTGAATGGCCTTCGCTTCACCAGCGTTGGCGGAATCGGACCACGGCGCGTCGTACTTGAGAATGCCGTACCAGGCGACGCTCTTCGAGCGGCCGAAGTCTTCCGGCAGACCGGCGCGAAGCTCGGGACTCATCACTTCGGCGAGATACAGCGCCTCGTCGCCGAACACGACACCTTCGCCCAGCACCGAACCGGTGCCGAGGTTGTTGGCGAACGCAGTGGCGTGATTGGTCTCGATGAACCGGATGTTCTCGATGCGGCCGATCTCGTTGTTCCACTTCGCCATCGGGTCGGTGTACTTGTGCCACTCTTCCCACGACGGGTCACGCTTGATGCCGCGCAGCGCCTGCGTACGGAAGATGCCCACGTAGTCCGAGCCCTCGTACGGGGGCACGTTGTACGTGTCGTACAAGTAGTCGCGGATCTGCTCGACGTGGTACACGTTCATGTTTGCCGTTGCGGTCGTCGCGGTGCCACCGGTGCCCAGCGTCGCGCTCGACAGACCCGTCGGGCTGTACTTGAGCTTGGTGTTCTTGATGCCAGTCGCGGCCAGGGCGTCGAGCACCAGGGTCAACTGCTGGTGCAGTTTGCGCTGGATGCCGTTCTCGAGGTCGAAGAACGCGAGATCGGTCGACAGCTCGGTGTACGGAATGGCGCGGCCGAGTTCCTGCACGGTGATCGACTTCGTGCTCAGCGCGAAGGTGTCTTCCGAAATGCGAGTCGACTCCGACAGCACCGCCGAGGTCGGCTCGGTGATGTTCGAGATACGGGTGATGGTCACAGTATCGCCCTTGTTCTTGCCGAAGCCGTTGACCGGCTGGGCGAACGGGGCAATCACGCACTGCGCAATCGCGGCTTCCAGCAGGCTGCTGGAAAGCGCATGGTTCTTGTAGACGCCCGTCGGGGCGTCAAAGGTCCAGGTGAACTGAGCCATGGGTTATGGTCTCCTGTTAGGCTGAAGCGCGGCCGGTGCGCGCTTCAAGGCGCCGTTTCCGCTGGTTGCGAGTGATCTCCTGGATCGAGATAACCCGATCTGTCGGGAACTCCTCTGTGGCCGGCGCCTGGCCGGGCCCACCTTGCACCGCGGCCCCGCTCTCAACGGGACGCGCAGATTCTCTCGGCGGCGCGGATGCCGCCCGGGTCTTGACGATCTTCGACAGCTCGTTCTCGACCTTCTCAGCCAGAGCCGCCGACTGCTTGTCGACCGGCAGTGCAGCCAGCTCGCTCATGTACTTGTGCATGACCGCTTCGACGACGACGTTCGAGCCTTCAAGATGCTTGTTCGCGCCGTAGAAATCCGACCAGAACTTGGCGCGCTGCTGCTCGAGCGTATACTCCTGGCGCATTTCCTGCTTCCAGGTGTCCTTGAGCTTGTTCAACGTGCCGGTCGGGTTGATGAAGAGGTCGTTGTCGAGGTTGTCTTCCACCACAGTTGGGGCAGGCGGAGCGACAGTGGCCGGCGGCGCACGCTTGATGGTCTCCAGTTCGGACTTCAGCGAGTCGAACTGGCTCGCCGTCGCCTCCTGCTGCGCCTTGATGGCGGCGGCGGATTCGGCCGGCACGAGGTACTTTGCCCCGTTGATTTCAATCTCGACCATGTTCGGCCCCGCGGCAGGGCCGCTCGGTGCCGGATGGTCAAAGCCCGGCGGCGTCTCGATGAGGTCTTCGCCACCGACCGAAATGGTCACGTCCGTCTTCTTTGCGCGCGCCATGATCAGTCCGCCTTCGTGGTCTTGAGCATCGGCCGTTCAATCGCCGAGCGGGAAATGTCGTACTTCGGCATCTTCGGCATCGGCGGCTCGGCAATGGAGTTCGCCGCGCGCTTGCGCGCGCCGTCGTACGGCGCGTGGCTCTTGAGGTGGTAGGCCGACGGGTGGCGCGGCTTCGGCGGCTGGCCGACCGGATGCGTGCTGCCCTTGTGGCCATCGTTCGACGACATTGCGTGGTTGGCCGGCTTGCGCGTGCCGCCCACCGAATTCGGATCTTTGGTGCTGAAAGCCATCAGCGGCCTCCTGAAACTTTCTCGATGGCGAGTCGCGCCTGGCGATCCATGTCCGCCTCGATGGCGCGCAATTCGGAGATCGCCGCAATCTTGGAGAGCAGGAGTTCGTAGGTCGCTTTGCCGCCACGGTACGCGAGCACCATGGCGTCGATGATGTCGGCTTCGCGATTCGCGATGATCCCCTGCAGCCCTTGGTGCAGGCTGACCGAGCGGGTCGCCTCGGAGGCGGCTACCGGGTCAATCGCGGACACGGATGCCTTGCTTCAGGTTGATGCCGCCCGGAAGAAAGAAGCCGGAGAAGCGCTCTTCCTGCTTGGTGCGGTACTTCACGTTGATCACTTCCTGCAGCACGTTGGCCAGCAGCCAGACCAGATGGTCATTGGCCTTGACCAGAAATTCGACGCGATTGGGCAGGTCCATTGCCGTGTTGCGGTGCTCCGCATACCACATCGCGACGTCCTTCATTTCCTCTACGAGCTTGCTTGTGTCCACAGTGCAAGTGAGCACTCACTAACCTAGTTGCCGAAGTCTAGGACCAGAAGTTCTAAGAACGCAAGTTTTTATTCGGAAAGATACGTCCAGACCGCATTGACCCGCGGCAGCGACCCCGTATACGCCCCGCGATGCAGCCCGCGGGTGTCGGCGTAAACGAGGGTCAGCGCCGGGCAGGTGAAGGTTCTGACGCGCTCAGCAGGAAGTTCGGCGTCTATATTCCGTTTTGGATAGATCCGAGGTGGGCATAGATCCCACAGGTCTAAGTGACTGCCCTCCACGTACTCGAACGGCCCGTTGTCCGCGTCGACTTCGTGCAGAAAGAGGAAGATTTTCACGATCCCGCCGGGTTCAGGGTCTCGGTGCCACCGCTGCGATTGGATGCGGTCGAATTTCCGTCCTCCGGCCAGATTCACCATGATGTCGGAGGCGTGGTACTCGAGCCGCGGCCCGAGCACTTCGACAATGGGCTCCCACAGCAGGCGTTTGCAGCCAATCGCGCCCAGCGCATCGTTCAGAGGATTGTACGGGCCACGCGCTTCTCTTGGGCGGTAGCCGTAGAGGAATGGCTTGTGCCCTTCGGCGGTCTCGTCCAGGAATTCTGCCTGGCGGCGCGCGTATTCCGGGCTAGCCAGCATCCCTTCGGCCATTTCAACCAGCGCGGCGAGGCGCCAGTCGGGTATTACGTCGCGGGCTGGGAGTGACGCCCAGCCCTTCTCGCGCAGACTCTCCGCTACCGTCATTGCACCTGAGAGGGCTGCGCCGTCTGGTTGATCTCGCTCGGCATGCCGGGCTCGCCGGTCATGCCCGCGCTCTGATTCGACGCCGCGGGGCCTTGCCCGGGCATCTGGCCGTTCTGCGCCATCATCATGCCCATGACGGTGCGAATTTCCTGCGACGGATCCTTGTCGGGGTCGCGCTCAAGGTCTTCCGGGTTCAGGTTCAGCACCCGGATGATCTTCTCCAGAATGCGCTCGCCGTCGAACTTGACCATCATCGCGCGCTGCAGCACCGGGTTCTGCGCGGAGACCTGGAGCAGCGCCATGATCTTCTGGAAATCACGCGCCTTGGCCAGTGTTGCCGACAGCCCGAACACGCGGAACTTGGCGCCGTTCGCGAGCTTCGCGAAGCGCTCGGCGTCCGACATGTTGGCCAGCGTGATGAGTTCCTTGTGTGTCATCAGTTCGGCCAAATCGGATTCGACCAGGAAATCCGCGTTCTGCAGCAGGGTCAGCCACGCCTTGCGCAGCACCTGGGTAATGCCCTGCTCCACGTCGCTCACGATGCCGTCCATCATGGCCGACTGCGACTGGTCGAGACTCGCCACTTCAGTCGCCTTGACCACCTTGTCGGGGAGTTGGCCCAGGCCGATCACGTTTTGCTTCGAGGCCGCGACCATTTCCTTCTCAAGCACGTTGTACATCGCCATGGCGTCGGGCGGCACGAGGCCGGTCGTCACCTGCTCGAGCACCTTGGTGCCCTCCGGCACGCCCTCGCGGAGCACCAGGGTCTTGTTCTGCGGGATGCCGTTGCTGACCTGGGTGGGGTCGTCCAGGAGGTCCATGCGAAGCTGGCGTACGCCCCACACCGATGCAATCCCGCCGTCGAGCGTCAGGTTGAACAGCTCGTTCAGCGCCAGGTTCAGGCTCACCACCTCGTCCATAACAGCGCGGTGCCACACGGTGTGCGGCACCCTGATCATCGGAATGGCAACGAACGGATCTTCGCCATACCAGTTGGGGTAAGGCTCGGGCTTGCGGATGATGTACTTGTCGTTGGCGAGCGCGCAGAGCACCGTCTCGTGGCTCACTTCGCCCTGCTGGTTGAGCAGGGTGCCCCAATACTCGTCGATGACGATGCGGCGGCGGAAAGCCGCTTCGTGGATGCCCTGGATGCGCTTTTCTTCCTCTGCGCGGCGGAAATCCTCCTTGATGTGGGCGATCACGGACTCGTCGTACACGCCAGCTTCGGCCATGGCTAGCGCCTGGTGCCAGTCGCGCTCGACGGTGTGGATCTTGTACAGCTTTCGGCCTGTCGGATCGGGCTTGTAGTCCTCCGGTGGCACAAGGTCGATGGACAAGCGGAACGGCTTGGCGTCGACGGCCTTCACCTTCTCCGTGTTGCCGTCCTTCACCACCCGGTAGGCGAGCTCCGGCATCCTGTAGCCGTGCACCTTGAACACCATCAGGCACTCGAGCAGGCCGTTCTTGGCGGCGTCCGAAATGCGCGTGGCGAAGTTCGTAGTGCTGTCGCCGTCGGGGAGACGGTCGAGGTAGTATTTCAGGATGTTCCGCACGGTGGTGGCGGACAGCGGCGATTCCTTGCCCACCTGGACGCTGAACCAGTCGCCGAATTGGGTGAGCGCGCGCTTGAAGACCGCGGCAAATTGGTCGACCGTCTCGCTGGTCTTGGGGATGAACTCGGTGGACTGCCCTTCGACCTTGTGGGTCCAGTCCTGGATGCCGTTGTAGGCGTCGCGGTTCATCTGCGAGCGCCAGATCCGCTGTCGTCGACCGTCTTCCGCCTCCCGCTTGGCCGCCAGAATGGCCTGGACGGTGGGATCGCCGCTATCGTCCGCCGGTTTTTCCGTCCGGGCCGTGGTCGTTCGTACGTTTCTCGCCATAGCGGTATCCTGCGTCGCGAAAAGTCACCTTTTTGTAGCGTACTTCATGGACACAGGTGATGCACGTCCCGATCTCCCGCTCCGCGCCGCGCAAAACGGCCTCGCAGCACCGGCAATGGGTTCTCACCGCTGCGCGCCCTTGAACGAATAGCTGCCATCCCGGATGGAGGTCTTGCCGAACTTCCTCCCACTCGAAAACTGCGTCACTGGCGCCTCGTAGGCCAGCCAGTAGGACCAAGCGTCGCTCGAATGGGTGCGTTTGAAATAGGGATCCGACCGATTTGCCACCTTGCGCAGCCCTCCACGCTTGTCGAGCTGGACTTGCTCGAGATCGAGGATGAGTTCCTCGCATTTCGGGTCGATTTCGACGTTCACTTCACCGTATTCGTCCTTCAACTGGCGGTTCACGGCGTTGATCCGGTCGCGCACCATGGGGTTCTGGTGGGGCAATTTGAGCCGAATTCCGACCCCCTTCGAGCGCATATGGTTGATTATCAGCGTGTAGTTGGTCTCCGCGGTCTGCGCGGAGCGATGCTGTCCGGTCTGGTCGCCATACACCCACCATTCGCCGCGGTGCGAGCCATAGGTGTCGTACACGTAGTCGCACATTTCGGCCAAATCGGAGTTCTCGGTCACGAACTCGTCGAATACGCGGAAAACGTTGCCGTCGCGCTGCCCGATGAGGGTGATCAGCGGGTCGATGTTGAAGTCCCAGCACCATACGAGCGGGCGGCGGGGATTCCAGAAGCTGGCCTGCTCGTGGACATGCAGGCTGCGCTCGAAACTCGTGAACGCTCGCGCGCCACCCGTGCCCGGCAAGAGTTCGCCATCCAGGCGGATGCGACGCTGCAGACTGCCCGGCGGGTAGATGGACTCGAGGAACCGCACCTCGTCCGGCCCGATGAAGGGGTTGTCGTAAATGCTGGCCGTGATGAGCAGCACGTCCTTCAATTTCCCGGCCTGCCACGGGCGCACGATGTCGTCGTAGGTCCACGTCACGCCGCCCGGCACGCCTTCCGGCGGCAGGAGCGTGCAGGTGACGATGACCGAGAGCGTGCGTCCCGCCTCGACGCGGATGGTGGCTTCCTCGTACACGTCCTTGTCGTGCTCTTCGTCGAACCAGATGAGGTCTTTGCCTGTGCCCTGGTACTTCTCACGCCCGGAGTCGTTCGAGTTGTGGACCAAAATGCCCTGGGCCATGTAGCAACGCAGCCCAGGAATGTCCAAGTCGTAGACTGGCGCTGCCGGCACCTTTTCGATGCCCTGAACATAGAGCTTCTGCGCCACCGCGGTATCCGGGTAATCCCGATGCCGCGCCGCTTTCTCTGGGTACTTGACCCACTCTACAGCACGCAGAAAGCGCCCCAGGTGCAGTCGTCCACACGTTACCACTCGCCATGAATCCGTCTGCCTGATGAACTGCAGCGTTGAGCGGATAGCGAAACGGTCAAGAAGCCGCTGCACCCCAGCAGCCAGCGCTCGGCTGGACGTGGCATAAGAAGCGCTAGGCTTGGTCGTTATCGTGCCATCCGCAGCAAACAACCCGGAGAGAAAGGCCGCAACTTCCGCGTTCGGAGCACGGAATACGTCGTCCGGTACGTGCTTCTCTTTCGACTTCTTGCCCCACAATCCGAGATCGCGCAACCAGTCCAATAACGGACTGGTTTGCCCCGCCAGTGCATAGCCTCTACCGTCGCGCGCCGCGGTGAAAGCGCAGGCGCTGCGTCCTAGCGTAATGGCGTAGGTGTAGCGGTCATCGAGCTTGTAGAAGCGGAAGCCCATAGCCTCACACTCCTGGGCCACACGAGCTTTGACCCGTTCATCCGCGACCGTGACGCGGATATTTTTGCCGGTGAATCCGCCGTCGCCGATCATGAAACCGAGCAGCCAGGGAGAATACTTCAGAGGCACCGGTTGCTCGGGCTCAGGCGTTCCGAGATAGGGAATTTCGTCGCGCTCTTTGTACTCACCCGCCTGCTTCCAGCGCAGTCCGTTGAATATCTGATGCTCCGCCGAGCAGACCAGCTCGCGCCCGCCAGATAACTTCAGGCGCAGCAGGGGCGCAATCTTACCGTCGTACTTCACGTCCACCGCGGCGGTACGGTCGCGCTGCCCTTTCTTGCCGTGGCGCGTGCGAACCGCCACATGGTCACCTACCCGAATGTCGGAAATGGGCTTGTAAGTGCCGTCCGCTAGAAGCACGTCTTGATCACCGCGGAGGCATTTGAAGCCGCAGATGCTGCCGCTCTTCAGCTTGAGGATTTGCTGACTCGGCACCCACTGCTGAATTTCGCGCTGGGGGATGAACGGCTCGTTGCCGCGGCCCTTCACGCCGTACCCGTTGTCGAAGAGCTTCGGCTGCACGATGTCGCGGGACGACGGCCAGTCAAGCGAGGAACACCACACCGACACCGAGCGGTCGATGACCGTCATGTCGGGCGAATAGTGCACGGTCTCAGAGTCGGGCCAGCCGAAACGCAGCGCCTGGGCCACCACCGCGGCGCCGGCCTGGGACTTGCCCGCGCGGTTGGCTGCGAGGAAGAAGCCGCGCTTGTACTTGCGCGACATGATCTCGTCGATGAACTTCTGCTGCTTCTTGTGCGGCTGGAAGCTCAGCAGCGGGTCATCCGCCCGCCGTCGCGCCAGCTCTTCTCGAAGTGCGAGCGCCTGCTCGAGCAGCGCCCGCTGGGTATCGCTCACACAAGCACCCCAAGCAGCGTGCCGCCGAACAGGCAAGCGAGATCGCGGTAACTCCCCGGCCCCATCTCATCCGGCTCCCAATCGTGCTGCCAGAGTTCGCGCAGGTAGCCGATACCCATCACGATGGCCAGCGCCACGATGGCCGGCAT
>Ga0208005_1000054_pt1:15000-40000 | contig 44093 bp, 54 predicted proteins | sample DEB19_08_DNA_3_FD_184530 | JGI IMG/M metagenome (GOLD analysis project Ga0208005, IMG submission 184530) | Aqueous microbial communities from the Delaware River and Bay under freshwater to marine salinity gradient to study organic matter... | ecosystem: Environmental > Aquatic >... | reverse complement strand
ATCGAAATAGTTACCATTGTTGGAGGTGGTTAAAAAAAATTAAAGTCTTTGATGGAAAACTAAATAAAATTTTTCCTCAAAGATTATTCATAAAAAATAACTAAAAATAAATCCTTTAAATAATGTATATCCAAACCGTATTTGGCCAGCACTTTACTTTACTAAAAGCTCTTCGGTTTTACTTTTTTGTGAAAAAACAAATAATTAAGTAGACAATCTTTTCTTGCGCAGCTGTTAGTCAATTTGAAGTTTATTTTATTGAAGATAATTGTAACCAACACGGTAATTTACAAAATTATATTTATTTTATTATTTATTACATACCTCTTTTCTATTTCTGTTATGTCGTGAGATTGCTAATTAATCATTTAGCTATTAAATTTTAAGCTTTTGTAAAAACTAAGCCATTACTTTCTCCATATCGTTCCATAAACCGCATAAATCTATCCCAATCCTTAGGACTTTTCATAATATAAATTGATTGAACAGCTTGGGGTTTTCCATTAACAAAACTGGCACTTACATCTCGGGTTTCTAAAATCCCTTCTTTATCAATCATATACATTCCAGTGATTTCTCCATTTAGTGCTAAACTTTTATCTAAAATATTAGCATTTTTAAAACGAAATGTTGCTGTTCCAGTACTACCGTCTCTTGAACGGGTTAATCGTATATCAGGTAGAACTTTTTCATCTATACCTTTTATAAATTGAATACAAGCGGTCATAATTTTTTCTACTCTTTAGTAAATAGTTTATCTATCAAAAAAATTAAATAGCAATAATCATACAAACTGGGGTGGCAGGATTCGAACCTACGAATGGCGGAGTCAAAGTCCACAGCCTTACCACTTGGCGACACCCCAGTAAAGTAATATAGTAATTCTATTAGCACAAATTTATTTAATAATTATATATAAATATATTTTGATATATTGGGCAAGAAGGGATTCGAACCCCTGACACCGTAGTTCGTAGCCACGTGCTCTAGTCCACTGAGCTACAAGCCCAAACTATATTACTCTTTAATAATACTAGGTAGTATTCTTTTTAGTAAAGCTTTTAAACAAAAAAATTTTAACAAAATTAAAAATTTAACTTGCCGAATTATTAAATATTATTTTACAGTTATAAATATACATAATAAATTTATTATATCAAAATTTAGTTTAATTTTATGGCAAAGAAAATATTATATCAAGATAATGCACGACGTGCTTTAGAACGTGGAATGGAAATAATGGTTGAAGCTGTCTCTGTAACTTTAGGTCCAAAAGGACGTAATGTTGTTTTGGAAAAAACTTATGGTTCACCCCAAATTGTTAATGATGGTGTAACAATTGCAAAAGAAATTAAATTAGAAGACCATATTGAAAATACAGGCGTTTCGTTAATTCGGCAAGCAGCTGCAAAAACAAACGATGTAGCAGGGGATGGAACAACAACTGCAACAGTTCTTGCTTATGCTATGGTCAAAGAAGGGTTAAAAAATGTAGCAGCTGGCGCAAACCCAATTTCAATAAAATTAGGTATGGAGAAAGCTACTCAATATTTAGTTATGCAAATAAATGAATTTGCACAACCAGTAGAAGATATTCACTCAATTAAACAAGTAGCTTCAATTTCAGCGGGTAATGATGACATTATTGGCGCTTTAATAGCTGATGCGTTAGCAAAAGTTGGTAGAGAAGGTGTAATTTCGTTAGAAGAAGGTAAAGGAATTATGACTGAACTAGAAATTACAGAAGGTATGAAATTAGAAAAAGGATTCATATCACCGTACTTTATAACTGATACAGAAAAAATGGAAGTATCATATGAAAATCCTTATATTTTATTGACTGATAAACGAATTACATTAGTTCAACAAGATTTATTACCAATTTTAGAACAAATTACTAAAACAAAACGTCCTTTATTGATTATTGCCGAAGATGTTGAAAAAGAAGCGTTAGCAACTTTAATTTTAAATAAATTAAGAGGTATTGTAAATGTTGTTGCTGTTCGTGCACCCGGATTTGGAGAATTAAGAAAATTAATGTTACAAGATATTGCTGTTTTAACCGGCGGGACTGTAATTACACAAGATGCGGGGTTAAGTTTAGATAATATTCAATTAAATTTATTAGGTCAAGCAAGACGAATTATAGTTAATAAGGATACAACAACAATTGTTGGTGATGGTTTAGAAATTGAAAATATTAAAGCCCGTTGTGAGCAATTACGTAAACAAGTTAATATTGCCGAAACTGCGTACGAAAAAGAAAAATTACAAGATCGTATTGCTAAACTTTCTGGTGGAATTGCTATAATTCGTGTTGGTGCAGTAACAGAAACGGAAATGAAAGATAAAAAGTTACGTTTGGAAGATGCTATAAATGCAACACGTGCGGCAGTTGAAGAAGGAATTGTACCTGGGGGTGGGTCAACATTAACTCATTTATCAGAGAATTTAATAACATGGGCAAAAAATAACTTAAAGGAAGATGAATTGATTGGTGCCCTTATTATTTCACGTGCAATCGTTGCACCATTAAAAAGAATTGCTGAAAATGCAGGTATTAATGGGCCTGTAATTATTGGAAAAGTTCAGGAACAAGAATTTGAGATAGGTTATAATGCTGCCAAAAATATATTTGGAAATATGTACGAAGAAGGTGTAGTTGATCCGGCAAAAGTAACTCGTTCAGGGTTGCAAAATGCAACATCAATAGCCAGTATGATTCTAACAACAGAATGTATTATTGTTGATGATATATAAAAATTATATAAGATTAAAATATTTATTGAAAAATATTAAACATTGATAGTCCCTTTCTAACAGTCTAAAATTGCTCTTAATGCAAAAAGAAACAAAATAAATTCGTGAAATTCGTGAAAAATATGAAGATAAATATAAAAAAAGGAAGTTGAAAAACCAACAATAGTTGATTCTATCTCAAAAGGTAGCTCGTTAATATACGCCACGAAGATTATAGAACTAGTAGGAATCACCGCACAATAGAAAAGATTTTCTGATCTTGATATTTTTATAAAGCATCTTTTAGACCTGACGAAAGATAACAAATTTAAGAATGTAATTGTTAGAAATATACTTAAAAAGCTTGAAAAGGACGGCGTCAAGGTTTCCGAGTTCCAGAAACCACCAATCTTAGAAGTATGATGTTGGTTTAAATTTAATAGGTCAATGTTTTATTTTGCTAATTCAGTGTTATTAGAGTTTAACTGTCTTGATAAAAGTAAAATGTAGAGAAGTCTAATTTTTCTCTACATTTTTTATATTAATTTAATTTTCCTTCTAGTAGTTTCTGTAGTTGTTCAAGGGATTCTTTAATTGATTCAGAATAATCAGACGATTCACTATTATTAGATAATATTTCACGAAGATTACTTATTGCTGATTGTATTTCTTTTTTCTCATCCTCACTACAATTAACCAATTCATCTTTATCGATTTTTTCTTCTACCTCTTTAATGTAACTTGTAGCAGCTAATATTAAATTGCTTTTTTCTTTTTGTTCTTTGTCAATTGCAGCATATTTTTCGGCTTCTTCTAACATACTATCAATTTCAGTTTCTGATAGATTAGAACTACCTTGAATTGTTACACTTTGTTCTTTTCCGGATTCATTTTCTTTGGCAGTTACAGATAATAATCCATCAACATTAATATCAAATGTTACTTCGATTTGTGGGCGGCCTTTTGGAGCCTCTGGAATTCCTTCTAGTTTAAAGTTTCCTAAACTTTTATTTCCACTAACGACTTCTCTTTCCCCTTGTAACACATGAATTTCTACATTTGTTTGATTGTCTGCTGCAGTCGAGAATAATTCAGATTTTTTAACAGGAATCGTAGTGTTTCGTGAAATTAATTTTGTCATAATACCACCAACTGTTTCAACCCCAAGTGATAATGGTGTAACATCTAATAATAAAATATCTGTTATTTCACCTGCTAAAATACCTGCCTGAATTGCTGCACCAATAGCAACAACTTCATCAGGATTTACTGATTTATTTGGTTTTTTTCCAGTTAATGACTCCACTAGTTGCTGAATTGCAGGAATTCGTGTTGAACCACCTACTAATACAACTTCATTAATTCCTGATTTATCTAATTTTGCATCTTTTAATGCTTTTTCAACTGGAATACGACAGCGATCAATTAAATTCTTACACAATGTCTCAAATTTTTCACGTGTCAAATCTTGTTGAATATGTTTTGGACCAGTTTTATCCGCTGTAATAAATGGTAAATTAATTGTTGTTTTTTCAACGTTTGATAATTCCATTTTTGCTTTTTCAGCAGCTTCCGTTAAACGTTGTAAAGCTTGAATATCTTTTGTTAAATTCGTACCTTCCTTTGCTTCGAAATCTTCAACTAACCAACGAACTAAAGCTTTATCAAAATCATCACCACCTAAATTTGTATCACCCGCTGTTGATAACACTTCAAAGATACCATCACCAACTTCTAAAACTGAAACATCAAATGTCCCCCCACCTAAATCAAAAACTAAAATTGTTTCATTTTGTTTTTTATCTAAACCATATGCTAAAGAAGCAGCTGTAGGCTCATTAATAATTCTTAAAACTTCAATACCGGCGATTTTACCAGCATCAACTGTTGCTTGTCGTTGAGAATCATTAAAATAAGCAGGTACTGTAATTACAGCTTTTGTAACATCTTGTCTTAAATATTCTTTAGCATCAGTAATTAATTTTCTTATAACTTGCGCTGAAACTTCTTCTGGGCTGAAATCTTTATTTAATGAAGAACATTTAATTTTAATATTGCCATTATTATCTTTAATCACTTTATATGGTAATTCTTTTGATTCTTCAGAAACTTCATCTGCTTTACAACCTATAAATCGTTTCACAGAGAAAAATGTATTCTCTGCATTAACAACTGATTGTCGTTTAGCAAGTTGTCCAACTAATAACTCTTCTTTTTTTGTATATGCTACAATTGAGGGAGTTGTTCGAAAACCTTCTGCATTTGTAATTACGGTAGGTTGTCCCCCTTCAATAGCAGCAACTACAGAATTTGTTGTTCCTAAGTCAATTCCTACTACTTTATTCATATAAACTATTTAACCTTTTATAAATTTATGTTTACTAATATATATTATACACCATATACATAAATACACAAATTGTATATAATAGAATTTATAACTAATTATAATTAGTTATAAATTTATACATAAAAATTGTATAATTTAATTATTAATTATAATATTGTATATATGTCTTATATAGACAAAATCTTTTGATTTTTTTAGAGTTATACAATAGTTTGATAATTATAATTATCAAAAGAGTTATTGTTAAATTTAATAAAATTTTATCACTATTAATATATATATAAGTATTTTTGGAGAAAAATATTGTGTCTTTAGGTTTATTAGGAAACAAAATTGGAATGACCCAAATATTCGATGAATCAGGGAATATAATTCCAGTTACAATTTTAAAAGTTGGACCCTGTATAATTACACAAGTTAAAACTACATTAAATGATGGATACAATGCAATCCAGGTTGGTTATGGAAATGTATCAACAAAATCCTTAACACAGCCACAATTAGGTCATTTACAAAAGTCAAATATTCAACCTTTAAAATATTTAAAAGAATTTCGTGTGAATAATCCTGCTGATTTCAATGTTGGACAAGTTTTAAATGTTGAATCATTCGTTGCGGGACAATTAATAAATATTACAGGAAAAAGTATCGGGAAAGGATTTTCCGGTCTTCAAAAACGTCATAATTTTGCAAGAGGACCTATGACTCATGGGTCAAAAAATCATAGAGCTCCTGGTTCAATTGGTATGGGTACAACACCAGGACGTGTTTTACCAGGGAAAAAAATGGCTGGTCAACTTGGTAATAAAATGACAAATATTAAAAAATTGAAAATCGTTCAGGTAAATAACGATGAAAATATTTTAGTTGTTAAAGGAGCTGTTCCTGGGAAACCTGGAAATTTACTTAGTATTGTTCCCTCAAAATAATGCATAAAAAATATGATTAAATAAATGAACATTAGGAAAAATACTACATGACTGTTCAAAAAATTATAGAATACAATTCATTAGATTCAAATGGACAAATATCATCTGAGAAATATAATTTTACACTTAATATATTAGAAGATTCAGGTAATTATTTAATCCATCGAGATATTTTAAGACATCAACTTTCACAAAAACAAGGAACGGTTTCGACAAAAACTAGAAGTGAAGTTAGAGGTGGGGGTAAGAAACCTTGGCAACAAAAAGGAACGGGTAGAGCTCGAGCAGGATCAAGCCGCTCTCCATTATGGAAAGGTGGTGGTGTTACTTTTGGTCCAAAACCAAAAACAACTAGTTTAAAATTAAATAAGAAAGAACGCAATTTAGCATTACAGACTTTATTCTACAATAAAAGGAATAATATCTCCGTAATTGGTGAATTAGAATCATTAATTAATGAACCGAAAACAAAAGCTTTTTGGAATATTTGTAAAGATTATAATTTAGACTTAAATCAAAAAATTTTATTAGTTGTTTCGAAAAAAACAACTCCTTTAAAATTATCAACTCAAAATTTAAAAAATGTGGAATTAATTTCTGCATCAAATTTAAATACTTTAAGTTTATTAAAAGCGAAACAAATTTTGTTAACACCATTAGCAGTCAATGATATAAAGGAGATTTATTGTGATTAATTCTTCGTACCTTAATGATACTAATATGAATACTATAAAATATCCAATTATTACGGATAAAGCTACAAGATTGTTAGCTAACAATCAATATAGTTTTGTTGTAAACCCTAAATCTGATAAACCAGCAATTAAAGCTGCAATTGAATATTTATTTAATGTTAAAGTAGTCAAAATTAATACTGCTCATTTACCAAAAAAGAAAAAACGAATTGGGCAATATGTAGGCTGGAAATCACATTATAAAAAAGCAATTGTAACGTTGTCAGAGGGCGATACAATAAACTTATTTGCAGAAGAAAATTAACAATTATATAAATTAATCAAGTTTATGAGTATTCGTCTTTATAAATCATATACACCAGGGACACGTAATAGAGCCCTTTCATCTTTTTCAGAAATAACAACAGATAAGCCAGAGAAAAGTTTAGTTAAAAAGAATCACCGAAATAAAGGTAGAAATAATAGAGGAGTTATTACTATAAGACATAGAGGTGGTGGTCATAAAAAACAATATCGATTAATTGATTTTAAACGAAATAAACACAATATACCTGCTATTGTCAATTCAATTGAATATGACCCAAATAGAAATGCGCGAATTGCATTACTACATTTTACAGATGGTGAAAAACGATATATCCTACATCCAAATAATTTAAATGTTGGTGATACAGTTTTATCTGGCAAAGGAATATCATTAGATATTGGGAATTGCTTACCATTAGAAGAAATTCCTTTAGGTACATCTGTCCATAATCTTGAGCTAATTGCTAACCGTGGAGGACAAATTGTTCGTTCTGCAGGAACATCGGCAAAAATCTTAGCGAAAGAAGGAGATTATGTAACTTTACGCTTACCATCTAAAGAAATTAGATTAATTCGTAAAGAATGTTTTGCTACAATCGGCGAATTAAGTAATAATGATGCATTTTTAGTTCAAAGTGGTAAAGCTGGTCGTACACGTTGGTTAGGAAAACGTCCAACTGTTCGAGGTTCAGTTATGAACCCATGTGACCATCCACATGGGGGTGGGGAAGGTCGAACTCCGATTGGTCGTACTAGACCTTTGACACCATGGGGAAAACCAGCATTGGGTAAAAAGACACGAAAAACAAAAAAATTAAGTAATGCTTACATTCTTCGCCGACGTTCATAATTAATTTATAAAAAATTTATTAATAAGATTTTCAAAAATGTCAAGATCATTAAAAAAAGGACCTTTTGTTGCTTATCATTTATTAAAGAAAATTAATAAAATGAATGCAGAAGGAAAAAAAGATATAATTACAACTTGGTCACGTAGTTCAACTATTCTACCTAATATGGTTGGTTTTACAATAGCTGTATATAATGGAAAACAACATGTTCCGATTTTTATTTCTGACCAATTAGTTGGCCATAAACTAGGGGAATTTGTTTCTACACGAACATTTAAATCACATATTAAGGCCGATAAAAAAACAAAACGTTAAGGAAAAGACACATGGCACGATTAGAATTAACGTTAAATTTTCCAAAAAGTTTTCAAATTAAAACTTTTAATGTTAAATCTGAAAAAAAGTTATCTCCACTGGCAAAATTAATTTTGCAAAGTGTTCAGTTTAAACATTTTTATTATGTGCGTGATGATATATCTTATCTCTTAAAATCTAATCCAGTTGAACGGGATTTTCTTTTACAAGCTTTATATTCAATTGTCATTTCTTTACAAAATAATTTATCTATAAATTTCTTTGATATGTGGATTTATGAAATTTATATAAATAAAGTTTCAACTCATAATAAATTTATGAGTCAAAAATCCCAAAATCTAGAACCAGTTGAATATATAACAATTAAATTAGCTTATGGCAGTAGCGTTTCTCAAGAGAAAAAATAATATTTCAACATTAAAATAAAGATTCTTTAGAAACCTCAAATATATGTAAAAACTATTAAGGAACCTCTATTATGTCGAATAGTCAATCAGTAAAAGCAGTAGCAAAATATGTGCGTATATCCCCACATAAAGTAAGACAAGTTTTAGATCAAATTCGTGGTCGTTCATATCAAGAAGCGTTGATGATATTAGAATTTTTACCGTATGATGCCGGTTCACCAATTTGGCAAGTAGTTCATTCGGTAGCAGCAAATGCAAAAAATAATTATAATTTAGATAAGAAAAAATTAATTATTTCAGAAATCTTTGCAGATGAAGGTCCAAAACTAAAACGTATTCGACCACGTGCCCAAGGTCGAGCTTATAAGATTTTAAAACCAACTTGCCATATTACAGTTGTTGTAAAAGCAATTAGTTAAGAAAATAAGAATTAAGGATTTTTTCTATGGGACAAAAAACACATCCTTTGGGATTTCGTTTAGGTATTACACAAGAACATCGATCGGCTTGGTATGCAGATTTTAACTCTTATTCAACATTATTAGAAGAAGATGATAAAATTAGAACATACCTTAATAAATTAGCAAAATTTGCTAGTATTTCAAACATTCATATTAATAGAAATGGGTTAGGTGATCAAATTGAATTAAATATTGAAACAGGTCGGCCAGGTATATTAGTTGGTGATAATGGTTCTGAGATTAAAACTTTAGCCGCTAATATTAAAAAGTTCATACCTAATAACCGTCAAATTACTATTAATGTTATAGAAGTTGAGAATGTTAATTCAAATGCTTCTCTTATTGCAGATCTTGTAGTTCAACAACTTGAAGATCGTGTTGCATTTCGTCGTGCAATTCGTGAAGCATTAAAATGTACTCAAGATAATGAAGTGAATGGTATTAAAGTCGAAGTATCTGGTCGATTAAATGGTGCAGAAATTGCAAGAAGTGAATGGATTCGAGAAGGTCGAGTTCCACTACAAACCTTAAGAGCTGATATTGATTATGCTACAAAAGAAGCAAATACAATTTATGGTGTTTTAGGGGTAAAAGTCTGGTTATTTAAAAATGAAATATTAAAAAAATAATAAAAACAAAAAAAAATAACTGAAAAGGTATATTTATTAATTAATCTCATTTAATTATGTTAAGTCCAAAAAGAACAAAATATAGAAAATATCATCGTGGAAGAATGCGAGGTAAAGCAACTCGAGGAAACGAAGTTTCATTTGGTAAATATGGGTTACAAGCTTTAGAACCATCTTGGATTACTTCACGTCAAATTGAAGCAACGCGACGAACAATTACTCGATATACTAAACGTGGTGCGTCCTTATGGATTCGTATATTCCCTGATAAAACTGTGACAGCTCGTGCTGCCGAATCACGTATGGGATCTGGTAAAGGTGCAGTTGATTATTGGGTTGCAACAGTAAAACCTGGAACGATTTTATTCGAAATTAGTTCTGTTCCAGAAGAAATTGCACGTGCTGCTTTTAATTTAGCAGCGTATAAATTACCAATCAAAACAAAATTTATTATTAGAAACGATAATTAATAACATATGAAGATATCTAACTCTAACAGTAAGGATAATATGTCAATGTCGACTCAAGAATTGATTAAAGAGCTGAAAGAGGCAGAAAAGGTATTATTTGATTTGCGATTTAAAAAAGCTACTCGCCAACCATTTAAACCTCATGAAATCAAGGCTACTAAAAAAAAGGTAGCGACATTAAAAACTATTTTAAGGGGTAAATTTCTAGATTAATTCTGAAAATAAAAATCTAATTTGGGCTTTGATAAATTGATACCTTGAAATTATAGATGTGAAAATTATTACACTTATCATTTAGCAATTAAGTCTTTACTAGTCACTATACAAATTGAACAAAAAGTATAAAGTAAAGTTCAATTTTTAAAAGATAAAAAATCGCCCAATAGTCTTATAAAAAAATTAAATAGAGGTTTTAAGGAGTTTCAAAATGCCTGTAAAAGAAAAAATTGGTATTGTTGTCAGTAACAAAATGCAAAAAACTGTGGTTGTAAAAGTTGAAAGTCGTTACCCACATCCCATTTATTCAAAGACAATGATCAAAACACGTAAATATTTAGCTCATGATGAAATGAGTGAATGCAGTATCGGTGATCAAGTTTTAGTAAGAGAATGTCGACCACTTAGTAAGAAAAAACGTTGGTCAGTAGCTAAAATTATTTCAAAGTCATCGTTAATTACTTAAGATTATCTTTTTATGATTTATCCACAAACAATGTTAACTGTAGCTGATAATACAGGTGCAAAAAAAATTATGTGTATTCGCGTTTTAGGTGGAAACCGAAAATATGGAAAAATTGGCGATACAATTATTGGTGTTGTTAAAGAAGCAATTCCAAATATGCCAATTAAAAAGTCGGATGTTGTTCGAGCGGTTATAGTACGTACATCTAAAACTATTCGTCGAGCGGATGGTATGTATATTCGATTTGATGACAATGCAGCTGTGATTGTAAATATGGAAAATAATCCACGTGGCACACGTGTCTTTGGACCTGTTGCTCGTGAAATTCGAGATAAGAATTTTTCTAAAATTGTTTCATTAGCTCCGGAGGTTTTATAAATGTCAAACGGTAAAAAAGTACATGTTAAAATTGGTGATAATGTAAAAATTATTTCTGGTTTTGATAAAAATAAAACAGGTGAAGTTACTAAAATTTATCGTAACACTGGAAAAATTTTAGTAAAAGGTATTAATTTTAAGTTTAAACATATTAAACCAAACACTGAAAGTGACGTTGGAGAAATTAAACAATTTGAAGCTCCAATTCATCATTCCAATGTTAAATTAATTTAATTTATTTTAAATAAAGAATATGCGTAGTCAACATTCCTTAGAAGAAATTGCAGAATTATATGGCCTATTAGAAAATATAAAAAAAGAATATGAAGATGGTATTCATTCTGTATTACGAAAAAGTAATCCAGAACTATTTTCAAATCCCCATACTATTCCAAAACTTAAAAAAATTAGTATTAATAGAGGACTGGGTTTAGCCGCTCAAAATACTAATATTTTAAAGAAAAGTATTACTGAATTTACTCGAATAACAGGTCAAAAACCATTAATTACAAGAGCTAAGAAAGCTGTAGCTGGGTTTAAAATTCGAGAAAATATGGAGTTAGGATTATCAAGTACATTACGTGGTAAGAAAATGTATAGTTTTCTTACTAAATTAATCTTTTTTACTTTTGCACAAATTCGCGATTTCCGTGGTTTATCAGTTAGAAGTTTTGATAAAGCTGGTAATTACACATTCTCACTAAAAGAGCAATTAATTTTTCCAGAAATTGAATATGATGATGTCGATCAAATACAAGGATTAAGTGTAACTCTTGTTTTAGATTCATCAACACCAAAATCTCGTTCTAAAACAATTGATCGAGTTTTAAATGGTATGATTTTATTAAAATTTTTACGATTCCCTTTAAATGATTGCGGGTATTATGATAAATATTCTTCTTTTGGAGAAATTAATCAAGTATGGGATAAGAAAAAACACTTACGTCGTAAACGTTGGTCACAAGAATAAATAAACTAAGATTAAGGAGTTACTAGTGGTCACAGATAATATTGCAGATATGTTAACTCGTATACGAAATGCAAATATGGTGAAACACCAAATTGTTGAAATACCAGCAACAAAAATTTCAAAAGCAATAGCTACTATTCTTAAAGAAGAAGGGTTTATTGAAAATTTTGAACTTTATAGCGAAAATCTATATCAGTATCTATTGCTTTCATTAAAATATAAAGGTCAATCTAGAGAAAGAGTTATTAATAAAATTAAACGAATTAGTAAACCGGGGTTACGAGTTTATGCTAGTTCAAAAACTTTACCCAGTGTCTTAGATGGTTTAGGAGTTGCTATTCTTTCAACTTCAAAAGGGGTAATGACCAATACTAAAGCAAAAGAGCTTGGAATTGGTGGTGAAGTTTTATGTTATATTTGGTAATTGGAGTAAATATATAATATGTCACGAATCGGAAAATTACCAATTAAAATACCAACTACTGTAGATGTTACAAATGATAATTCAATTTTAAAAGTAAAAGGAAAATTTGGAACATTAGAACGATCAATTCCAGAAATTATTGGAATTGAAGAAATAGATGGTACTTTAATTGTATGTTTAAAAAATGAAACACGAGAGAATAAAGCTTTACATGGCCTATATAGAACATTAATAAATAATATGCTTATAGGTGTTTCAGAACAATTTGTTATAACTCTTACATTACAAGGTGTAGGATATCGGGCGAGTGTTCAAGGAAAATCTCTTGTCTTAAATTTAGGCTTTAGTCATCCTGTAAATATTGATATTCCAGATGGAATAACCGTTGAAGTTGTTCAAAATACAACTATTAATATAAACGCATGTGATAAGGAACAATTAGGCTTATTTGCAGCGAAAGTAAGATCATGGCGCCCACCTGAACCTTATAAAGGAAAAGGAATACTTTACAAAGGTGAAAAAATCTTACGTAAAGCTGGAAAATCGGGTAAAAAATAAAAATTACTAAGTTCGAAAAAAAAAGTATATTATGAAATTTTCAAAAAGAGTTTTATTAAGACTTAAAAATAAAAATAAAAAATTAAAACCTGATAAATATAAAAAGTTAAAACGTGAAAGTGTAAGAGGATTAATAAAAGGAACGGTTGAACGACCGCGTTTATCTGTTTTCCGTTCTAACGAAAATATTTATGCCCAAATTATAGATGATACAACGTCTAAGACACTTGTTTCTTGCTCGACTTTAGACCGAGATATTAAGCTTAATAGTGAAAATGGTCGCACATGTAATGCTTCAAGACTTATGGGGCAAAAGTTAGCAGAATTAAGTAAGAAAAAAAATATAACAAAAATTGTCTTTGATCGAGGTCCATACTTATATCATGGTCGAATAAAAGCTTTAGCAGACGGTGCTCGAGCAGGTGGCCTACAATTTTAACGAATAATTAAAAAATAATAAATTTTATGAGTACCGAGTTAAAACAAGTTAACAAATTAAAAAAAATATCCCGTCGTAATGAAAATTTAAATGATACTAAATTTATTGAACGGTTAATTAAAATCAGTCGTGTAACAAAAGTAACAAAAGGTGGAAAAAAATTAAGTTTTCGTGCCGTTGTTGTTATAGGTGATGAAAATGGACAAGTTGGAGTTGGGGTTGGAAAAGCGGAAGATGTTGTTAATGCTTTTAAAAAAGCAAAAACAGATGGAAGAAAAAATTTAATAAAAATTCCAATTACAAAATCATTGAGTATTCCCCATGGTGTTATAGGTGACAAAGGAGCTTGTAAAATTATTATGCGACCTTCAATTGAAGGTTCAGGGGTTATTGCTGGTGGTGCCGTTAGAACCGTTTTGGAAGTTGCAGGAATCAAAAATGTAATTGCAAAACAATTAGGCTCGGATAATTTATTAAATAATGCACGTGCTGCAATTGTAGCATTAAAAAGTTTAACTACTAAATCACAAGTCTTAGAAAAACGTGACTTAAATTAATGATTAAGAAGTCATAGAACTCAAAAGAACTTGAATTTTAAACTATTAAAAATAAAAATGAAAAAGACAGACGATATTTTATTAAAACGTCTTTTATTAAGTGTCGGGATACTTCTATTTATTAGAATGGGAACATTTCTTCCAATTCCGGGTATTAATCATGGACACTTAGCCTTTTATATTCAACAACACCCAATTACAAAGAATTTAGTAAGTACTTTTTCAGGAAATGATACATTTGTAATTGGATTATTTACTTTGAATATCTTTCCTTATATTAATGCTTCTATTATGGTTCAGTTAATAACTGGGTTAATACCAAGTATTTCTAAACTACAAAAAGAAGGAGGAGGTGAAGGTCGACGAGCAATTACAAGATTGACTCGTTTAATTACATTCGGTTGGGCTTTAATTCAAAGTTCAAGTATTGCTTTTTATTTGAAACGTGCTTTATTTGATTGGAGTCCTTTATTGGCTTTTGAAATAATTCTTTGGTTAACAACAGGTGCAATGATAGTTTTATGGTTAAGTGAATTAATTACAGAATATGGCTTAGGGAATGGAGCATCTTTATTAATTTATACCAACATAATTTCAAGTTTACCAAATTTAGGTAAAAAATTAATGAGTGAAAATACTGAAAATTTAACTCTTGTATCTGAGTTTGGAATTGCACTTTTATTCTTTATTGCAATATCAGGGATCATTACATTACAAGAAAGTGCTCGAATTGTCCCCCTAATTTCCTCAAAACAACTTGGTCAAAGTCAACCATTAGTTTCGAAAGTTAAATCAAATAATTATATTCCTTTACGTTTTAATCAAGCAGGAGTTATGCCTATAATATTAACAACTGCTATTTTAGTATTACCGAATTATATTACGAATTTAGGGGTATTTCCATTGTTAACTATTCCTATTTTTTTAAAATCGTCAAAAATTATTTATTGGGTTAGTTACTTTGTATTAATTTTAATCTTTAGTTCATTCTATTCAACTATTGTTTTGAATCCTAAAGACATTTCTCAAGAATTACAAAAAATGGCTGTAAGTATTCCAGGAATAAGACCTGGTCTAGCGACAACATTTTATTTAAAACAAGTTATGAAACGAGTAACATTTTTTGGAGCCATAATATTAGCAATATTAGCAACTCTTCCAAATATTATTGAAGGAATTTTAAATGTTTCAAGTTTCAATGGTTTAGGTACCACATCATTATTAATTTTAGTAGGTGTTGTTCTCGATATTTCACGTGAAATGAAAAGTATCATTCTTTCTAATATTTATAATGAAAGGTTTGATTAAATCAAGTAAAAAATTTATTTATTAATTTAATATTTATAACGTTATAATGAAAGTCCGTCCTTCCGTTAAAAAAATGTGTGATAAATGTCGAGTAATTAAACGACATGGAAAAATTATGGTAATTTGTCAAAATCCAAAACATAAACAGAGACAAGGTTAATATTTAAAAGGAGTTAAGTAAGTGGTCAGATTACTAGGTATAGATTTGCCAAAAAATAAACGAATTGAATATGCACTTACATATATTCATGGAATTGGTCTTACATCGGCAAAAAAAATTGTTCAATTAGCAGAAATTAATCCAGAAACTAGAACTAACGATATTACTACAGAACAATCAGTAGTATTACGAAATATTTTAGAAAATTTTGAATTAAAATTAGAGGGCGATTTACGTCGTTTTAATGGATTAAATATCAAACGATTAAATGAAATAAATTGTCATCGAGGAAAGAGACATAGAAATAGTTTGCCTGTTCGAGGACAAAGAACACGAACAAATGCTCGTTCACGACGAGGAGCGAAAAAAACTGTTACTGGTAAGAAAAAATAATATTCTTTTGTTGGCAGTTATACTAATTAAAAATATTAATTTACTATGGCACAAAAAATCCGAAAACCGGCAGTAAAAAAAAATAGAAGTAACCTTGGGACAGGTGTTGTCCATATTCAATCAACATTTAATAATACAATCGTTACAATTACTAATATAGCAGGCGATACAATATCATGGGCGTCTTCTGGTAGTTCTGGATTTAAAGGTGCACGTAAAGGGACTCCTTTTGCAGCTCAAACAGCAGCAGAAAAAGCTGCTTTAGAGGCTTTAAGTACCGGTATAAAAACTGTTGAAATTTTAGTAAAAGGTCAAGGTTCTGGGCGTGAAACGGCTATCCGCTCAATCGAAGGTGCAGGTCTAGAAATTCTTTCAATACAAGATATAACCCCAGTACCACATAATGGCTGTCGACCAAGAAAACGTAGACGTGTATAATTCGATTTACTTATAAAATAAATAAATTATGAATTCCACAAAAAATTTTATCAATAGTTCTAATTTATTAATGGAATGTTTAAAATCAGAAAAAATTGAATCAGGCCCAATGTATGGGCAATTTTTAATTGATTCACTTAGTTCTGGTCAAGGAATAACAATTGGGAATTTATTAAGACGAGTTTTATTAGGAGATTTAGAAGGAACTGCAATTACAGGTGTTAGAATTGCTGGTGTAAAAGATGAGTTTTCATTAATTCCTGGTGTTCGGGAAGATATTCTTGAGATTTTATTAAATTTAAAAGGGATTATTTTAAAATCAGACATATCTACTAGACAATTTGCACGTTTAAGATTACATGGACCAGCAGTAATTACAGCTAGTTCAATTCAACTACCACCAGAAATAGAAATTATTAACCCTAATCATTATATTGCAACAATTTCAAGTTCACATATTTTAGAAATAGAATTTAAAATTGAATCGGGAACAAAATATAGATTAGCTAATGAACTTTTTTCTGATAAATTTGAAGATTTCATAGAAACAGATGCAATTTTTATGCCTGTACAAAAAGTAGATTTTAAAGTTGAAAATATCTATGATAATTCAAATAATATTAAAGAACGTTTATTTATTGATGTTTGGACAAATGGTAGTATTTCACCCGAACAAGCAATTTTTTCTGGATCTAATTTAATAATCGGTTTATTTAAGTCACTTAGTGAACATAAAATTAAAAAAGAAAAAGAAACGGTCAAAGAAAAAAATCATGGAAAACCTATAGATCCATATACTCATATTGCTATTGAAGAATTACAATTATCTGTACGACCGTATAATTGTCTAAAAAGAGCTCAAATCAATACAATTGGAGATTTATTAGAGTATTCTCCAGAAAAGCTTTTAGAATTAAAAAACTTCGGTCGAAAATCTGCTGACGAAGTTTTTGCTACTCTTAAAAATAAATTAGGAATAGTTTTAAAATAATTATTTAGTTTAAATTTAATTTTATGAATAAAACATTTATTCCAGCTACAACTTATAATAAAAGAAAATGGTATATTATTGATTGTAAAGACAAACAATTAGGACGATTAGCATCGACTATCATACCATTATTAACAGGAAAGTCTAAATCTATTTATCATCCATCAGTGGATGTTGGTGATTATGTAATATTAATCAACAGTGAATATTTAAAACTTGATCGTGATGTAGAACGATTCCATGTATATCAACCAGGGCGTCCTGGTACATCGTTAAAACGATTAGTAAGTATAGTACCAAAACAAATTATCGAAAACTGTGTTTTTAATATGTTACCAAATGGCTTTCCAAAAAACCATTTAGTAAAACGATTAAAAGTTTATCAAGGTGATCAACATCCACATAAAGCACAAGATCCACAACCATTAGATATACTTTAATACTTTAATTAACAAACTAAAAATTTATGAATACAGTTTTTCAAAAAGATAAAATTGGACTTGGAAAAAGAAAACGTGCAGTTGCACGAGTTTTTCTTGTTCCAGGAGATGGAAAAGTAACTATTAATAAAGTTTCCGGTGAGAAATATTTACAATACAATACAAATTATTTAAATGCTATTTGGTCACCATTAGAGAAGTTAAATTTAAAGAACCAATTTGATATCATCGCATTAGTCAGAGGCGGTGGTTTAACTGGTCAAACTGATGCTATTAAATTAGGTGTTGCACGCTTAATATGTAAAATGGAAAACGAAAATCGTTTAATTTTAAAACCATTTGGTTTTTTAAGCCGTGATGCTCGTATTAAAGAGCGTAAAAAATATGGTTTACGAAAAGCGAGAAAAGCATCACAATACTCAAAACGTTAAAAAATTTAAAAATATGCCAAAACCTGAAATTCATCCAACCTGGTTTCCCGATGCACCTGTTCTTTGTGAGGGAAAAACTCTTTGTTCTATTGGTTCAACCAAACCTCAGTTACAACTTGACGTTTGGTTAGGGAATCATCCTTTTTATACAAATTCTCAGACACTTGTAGATAGTGAAGGGCGTGTAGAAAGATTTATGAAAAAATATGGATTACAAACAAAAGAAAATTAAATTAATTACATTATAATAATTCAAATTTACTTAATTACTTTTAAAATAAATGCCAACTATTCAGCAATTAATTCGTTCAAGACGAATACAAATTAATAAAAAAACAAAATCACCTGCTTTAGTAAATTGTCCACAACGACGCGGTGTATGTACACGTGTATATACAACAACACCGAAAAAACCAAATTCAGCCATTCGTAAAGTTGCGCGTGTTAGATTAACGTCTGGTTTCGAAGTAACAGCTTATATACCTGGTGAAGGTCATAATTTGCAAGAACATTCAGTAGTTCTAATTAGAGGTGGACGGGTAAAAGATTTACCTGGTGTTCGATACCATATCGTTAGGGGTGCATTAGATAGTGGAGGTGTCAAAGATCGAACACAAAGAAGATCAAAATACGGAGTTAAGAAGCCAAAAAGTTAAATACTAATTTAAAAATTCAAAATTAGTATTTACTAAAAACTATTTATTAAAATAATAATTATTAGTATGTCACGTCGAAATATTTCAAAAAAACGATTTCCTAAAGCAGATCCTACATATAATAGTTACTTAGTTAGTTTATTAGTAACAAGAATTTTAAAATCAGGTAAGAAAAATTTAGCCCAAAATATTGTAAATGGGGCTTTTGATATCATAAAATCAAAAACAAATGAAGATCCTTTAGTGATTTTTGAAAAAGCAATTAGAAATGCTAGTCCAGTAGTAGAAGTAAAAGCTCGACGAATTGGTGGATCAACGTATCAAGTTCCAATTGAAGTTAGTAGTTTCCGAGCAACTAATTTAGCTTTGCGTTGGATTATTCAATATTCACGACAACGGGTAGGTCGAACAATGTCAATTAAACTGGCAAGTGAAATTATTGACACTGCAAACGATATAGGTAATACTATAAAGAAAAAAGAAGAAACTCATAAAATGGCCGATGCTAATAAAGCATTTGCGCATTTCCGTTATTAATAATTAACCAATAACGATTATATTTAATTTCGCTAAAAGCAAAGAGATTTTTATTATAAACATTAAACTTCAAAGGAACTTTTTGAAATGGCACGTGAAAAATTTGAACGTACAAAACCGCATGTTAATATTGGTACTATTGGTCACGTTGATCATGGTAAAACAACTTTAACTGCAGCAATTACTGCAACATTAGCCTTAGAGGGTGATGCAGTGGCAAAAGCTTATTCCGATATTGATGGTGCACCTGAAGAGCGTGCTCGTGGTATTACCATTAACACTGCACACGTTGAATATCAAACTAAACAACGTCATTATGCTCACGTTGATTGTCCAGGTCACGCAGATTATGTAAAAAACATGATTACTGGTGCAGCACAAATGGATGGAGCGATATTAGTTGTATCTGCTGCAGACGGTCCAATGCCTCAAACTAGAGAACATATTTTATTAGCAAAACAAGTTGGTGTTCCACATATTGTTGTATTTTTAAATAAACAAGATCAAGTAGATGATGATGAATTATTAGAATTAGTAGAATTAGAAGTACGAGAATTATTATCGACTTACGATTTCCCAGGAGACGATATTCCAATTTGTCCTGGTTCAGCTTTACAAGCAATTGAAGCAATCTCTTCTAATCCATCGATCAGACGTGGTGATAATCCATGGGTTGATAAAATTTATGCTTTAATGGATGCTGTTGATTCATATATACCAACACCAGAACGTGATGTTGATAAAACATTCTTAATGGCAATTGAAGATGTATTTTCAATTACTGGGCGAGGTACAGTAGCAACGGGAAGAATTGAGAGAGGCGTTATTAAAGTTGGTGATAACGTTGAAATTGTTGGGATTGGTGACACTCAAACTACAACAATCACGGGTATCGAAATGTTCCAAAAAACATTAGATGAAGGTTTTGCTGGTGATAACGTTGGTATTTTATTACGTGGTGTTACACGAGAAAATATTGAACGTGGAATGGTATTAGCAAAACCTGGTACAATTACACCACATACAAACTTTGAATCTGAAGTATATGTATTAACTAAAGAAGAAGGTGGTCGTCATACACCATTCTTTACTGGTTACCGTCCACAATTTTATGTACGAACAACTGATGTGACAGGGTCAATTGAACAATTCACAGCAGATGATGGTTCAATTGTAGAAATGGTAATGCCAGGAGATCGTATTAAAATGACGGCTGAATTAATTTACCCAGTTGCAATTGAAGAAGGTATGCGTTTTGCTATTCGTGAAGGTGGCCGAACAATTGGAGCTGGTGTTGTTTCTAAAATTGTTAAATAATTAAAAAATTTATGGAAATAAAACCGAATGAAAAAATTCGTGTACGATTAGAATCGTTTAATCATGAACTTTTAAATACATCGTGTCAAAAAATAATCGACATTACTCAAAATAATAATGTTGATAATGTTGGAATCGTATCATTACCGACAGATAAGCGAATATATTGTGTATTACGTTCCCCTCATGTAAACAAAGATTCAAGAGAACATTTTGAAATTCGAATTCATAAGCGAATTCTAGAAATTTATTATGACTCATCAATAAATATTTTTGATTTATTAGTAAAATCTGATCTACCACCAGGGGTATTATATAGAATCTGTTTATCATAAGATAAATAATTAAAGAATAAAATTTAAAAGTATTCCTTTCTACCGATATAGAAATATATTGTGTTTGAATTATTAAAATTTTTTTTTGGAGCGTTTTAAGATAACATTCCTCATTCTTTATTATTCTCAAGCTGGTAGAATCGTAAGTGTTAGTACTCAAACTATTGATATTATGACAGAACTTACATTAATTATCTCTGAGCGTAGTTTATGTTAAAAGTTACTATTTCCTTATGTAAAACATATGAGTATTAAGTATTTTAAGGAATAGCTACTATTCCTCAAAATACTAACAAATTAGAAATTAAATATTTAGAAGAAAAACTAATTAAATAAATACAATTAGTTTTTCTTCTAAATATTTAATTTCATAAATTTTTTTAATTTAAATTTTTTAACTGGGGACGGAGGGACTTGAACCCTCACGCACTATCACTAGGCAACGGATTTTAAGTCCGTCGTGTCTACCAATTCCACCACGTCCCCTAATTGACGTATAAATATATTATATTTTATATGTTTATAAAAAAGCAATGTTATTGAATTATATTTAAAGGCGGCACCCAGATTCGAACTGGGGATAGAGGATTTGCAATCCACTGCCTTACCACTTGGCCATACCGCCAAAAATATGATTGTTATTTGATATAATAAATATTATAATTAAAATTAATTTATTATGCAACTCTAGAAAAATACATTGTATAACTTATAATTTTTTATAAAGAGCTTTCAATTAATAGTAACGTGAATAGAAAAATGTACGTATTAGCGATATGAGAGTCATTTTTATTAACTGAAAATGATGAAGGAAATGAGATGTTTGAAAAGTTTACTGAAGGTGCTATTAAAGTAATTATGCTAGCACAAGAAGAAGCTCGACGCATGGGTCATAATTTTGTAGGTACCGAACAATTATTACTTGGTGTAATTGGACAACGACATGGTATAGGAGGACGTGCATTAGCTCAATTAAACATAACATTAAAGAAAACACGAAAAGAGATTGAGAAATATATTGGTCGTGGAACTGGATTTGTTGCTTCCGAAATACCATTTACTCCGCGAGCAAAACGTGTGTTAGAAATGTCAATTCATGAAGGTCAAGATCTTGGTGTAAATTATGTTGGAACAGAACACGTTTTATTATCTTTAATAAACGAAGCAGATGGAATTGCAATGCGAACTTTAGATAAATTAAGAGTAAATATTCCTAAATTACGTCATTTAATCTTAACTTATATTGAAGAACAGCAAGAAGATATATTAAAACCGCCATTAACTGACCAAGAAAAATGGGCAATTGCTCGAGAAAAATCGGGATTAAAAACTCCTGCTTTAGATAGTTATACAGAAAATATTACAAAAGAAGTTGAGAAGCAGCGTATAGATCCTGTTATCGGTCGAGATGAAGAAATAAATTCATTAGTTCAAGTTTTAGGACGTCGAAGAAAAAATAATCCAGTTCTAGTTGGAGAAGCAGGGGTTGGTAAAACTGCTTGTGCTGAAGGACTTGCAATATTAATGAAAAGTATGGATTGTCCAGAGTTTTTATTAGACCATGTTGTACGATCTCTTGATCTTGGTTCCGTTTTAGCTGGGACAAAATATCGAGGAGAATTTGAAGAACGTATGAAACATATTATTGATGAAGTTAACCAACATGGAAAAACGATTTTAGTAATTGATGAAATTCATACATTAGTAGGAGCAGGAGCAGCCGAAGGTGCTGTTGATGCTGCAAATCTTTTAAAACCTTCTTTAGCTCGTGGAACTTTGCGTGTTATTGGTGCTACTACTTTAGACGAATACCGTCGATATATTGAAAAAGACCCTGCATTAGAACGAAGATTTCATTCCATTCTTGTAGAAGAACCGTCTATAGAGACAACAATTGATATTTTAAAAGGTCTAAAACCAGAATTTCAACGTCACCATGCTTTATCATATAATGACACAGCTCTTGAAGAAGCTGCAAAATTATCAAGTAGATTTATTGCAGATCGTAATTTACCTGATAAAGCTATCGATGTTATTGACGAAGCAGGTTCTCGTGTTCGATTAAGAAATAACTCATTACCGACAGGTTTACAAAAGTTACTTATCGAATTACATGAAACTATCAAAGAAAAAAATGACGCAGTCAGAGAAAATGATTTTGCTACTGCAAAATTGTTAGTTGAACATGAAATTGAAGTTCGGACACATTTACGAATAATGCGATTTGCATTGACTAGTAAAGCAAGATATAAAAAATACGCTGAAGTAGGTGGACCACGTTTTGATGAAGTTACTGAATCAGATATTACTAAAGTTATTTCTGCATGGTCGGGTATCCCTGTAACAAAGATTAATCAGTCAGAAAATGAACGTTTAAAATTAATGGAATCTATTCTTCATGAACGGCTTATTGGTCAACATCATGCCATTACAGCTGTTTCAAAAGCAGTGCGTAGAGCACGAGTTGGGATTCAAGATCCAAAACGTCCAATTGCAAGTTTTATCTTTGCGGGACCAACGGGTGTTGGAAAAACAGAGTTAACAAAATCTTTAGCCGAATATATGTTTGATGATGAAAAAAGTCTTATTCGGTTTGATATGTCTGAATTTATGGAAAGACATACTGTTGCAAAACTAATTGGGTCACCTCCCGGGTATGTAGGTTTCCAAGATGGTGGACAATTAACAGAAGCAGTAAGACAAAAACCATATTCTATTGTTTTATTTGATGAAGTTGAAAAAGCACATCCAGATGTTTTTAATTTATTTTTACAAATATTGGATGATGGTCATTTAACCGACTCAAGTGGTAAGCATGTTAGTTTTAAAAATTGTATTATCGTAATGACAACTAATTTAGGTGCTCGACTTATTGAACAAGAATCACCAATCCTTTCAAAAGAAAAAATTGGGTTTGGTCGTCGGTATGAGTCATCAGCTTTAGAGAGAGAAAGTAAAAAGATTGACTTATTAGTTAATCCAGATGGAACTTTTTCATTAAAAGCCCCTGTTAAAAAAGAAGTCACACCAGAAGATGAAGAAAAATTTGCTAAAATAACAGGATTAGTTCAAGAAGAATTAAAAAAATTCTTCCGTCCAGAATTTTTAAATCGAATAGATGATATTATTGTTTTTAATCATTTATCAAAACATGATATCTGGGAAATTTGTGGCCTAATGTTAAACCAACTAACTAAAAGGTTGAAAGAACAAGGTGCAATTTTAACTGTTGATAATGCTGTACGTTTCTTCCTTACAGAAGAAGGTTATGATCCGATTTACGGAGCTCGTCCATTACGTCGTGCTATTACAAAATTCTTAGAAGATAAGTTAGCTGAAGCTTGTTTAAGTAATGTTATACATGATGGTACAGAAATCCACGTTACGCAACAAATAAAACCAAATGTTTATGGAAATAGACCAATATATGCGCCAATATTTGAGGATATTTATACAGCAGACATTTTGGTTGAATTTGATTATAGTCAGGTAGATTTTACTAAAGTTCAAGCAAAAGAAATACAAGAATCAATTATTGAAGAAGAAGAGAGTAGACCTATAATTAGAGAACCAGGGGAACCTAAATATACTACTGCGCCTAAATTATAGTAATCTAATTTAAAGAAAAATAAATATTAAATGAGAAAATTTCTCATTTAGTATTTAATAGATTAAATTTTTTTATCTTATATTTTTATGTATATTAATAAACAATTATTAATGCAAATAAAGGTTATTTTTCGAATAAGATGTGCCATTTGCATCTAGAAACCTATTTTTATTGTATTTGACTAATTTGAGTAGTAGGCGAACTAGGAGTTGCATAATACTTTT
>Ga0208005_1000054_pt1:0-7500 | contig 44093 bp, 54 predicted proteins | sample DEB19_08_DNA_3_FD_184530 | JGI IMG/M metagenome (GOLD analysis project Ga0208005, IMG submission 184530) | Aqueous microbial communities from the Delaware River and Bay under freshwater to marine salinity gradient to study organic matter... | ecosystem: Environmental > Aquatic > Marine >... | reverse complement strand
GGTAAATCCAAGAAAAAAATTTCATCGAACCGACCTTTTCGAATGATTTCTAATGGTAAAAGATCTACATTGTTTGCTGTTGCAACTACGAAAACTGGTTTTGTCTTTTCGGATAACCAACTTATAAATGTTGCCAGTACACGATTGCTAGTCCCACTATCCCCTGTACTATTATTATTACTAAAAGCTTTATCAATTTCATCAATCCATAGGATACAAGGTGAAATTGTTTCCGCTACCTCAATCATTTGTCGAAGACGAGATTCGGATTCACCAACAATTCCTCCAAAAAGTTTTCCAACATCTAATTTTAATAAAGGTAATTGCCATTCGGTAGCAATAGCTTTAGCAGTTAAAGACTTTCCAGTTCCTTGAATTCCAACAAGTAATAAACCACGGGGGGTTGGTAATCCATAGTTTGATGCTTGAACACCAAAAGAAGTTTTCCGTTTTTTTAACCAGTTTTTTAAATTATCAACTCCACCAATTTTAGAAATTGTTTCATCTACTGACCAATATTCTAAAATTTCCGTTTGACTTATAATTTGTTTTTTTTCATTTAATAATAGTTTTATACTATTTTCATCAATTGTTTTATAAGTAGCAATGATTTTTGATAAAACACGTCTAATACGTTCAAGAGATAATCCTTGACATGCTCTTGTTAAACTTTCTAAAATTTGTTGATCGATTTCAATATTTAATGATTCAATTAATCTTTTTAATTCATAATTAATTTCACTTTCAACTGGTAATTGAAATTGTAAAATTGTAATCAAATCATATAATTCTTTTGGTATATTTAATTCTGATCCAATAATAATAATTGTTTTTGGTTGAAGTTTTAGAATTCGACTTATATTTTTTAATTTTCTTGAAATTGAAACATCTGTTAAAAACCTATTAAAATCTTTCAATAAAAATAAAGCAGGAGTTTGAGCGGTTAGTCGTTCAACAAGTTCAAGGGCTTGCACTGGATTTCGCTTTGCAAATCCTTCATTATTTGGGTTATTTGTATAGCCATCAATAAAATCCCAACTGTAAATACTTCTATTTAAACTTGTTTTAATATATTTGCGAATAATATACTCTACTCGGTCCTCTTCAATTGTATTAATATAAATTATTGGATACCTAGCTTTTAATAAAAGTGTTAATTCATCAGTAAATTTCATAAAATCGTTCTATCAAAATTCTATTTAATAAAGTACTATGATATTAATTTTACATAAAAAATTATTTATTATTAGAGTAAAGAAAACTGATTTACTCTAATAATTTATTTATTTATTTAACGCGGAATTGCTAATTTATTTCGCCCTTTTTTTCTTCGATTTCGTATAATTTTTCTTCCTTGAGCTGTTGCCATACGAGCACGGAAACCTGATACTTTTAAAACAGATGAACGTGTTTTATTTGATAGAGTACGTTTTGTCATAAATAGATTTATTTTATTTTTAATAAAAATGATTTTAACCTTTATAATATAAAGGAATGTAAAAAATCACGAATTAATAAATGTCTTATGGTTATATTTCGATTTTGAAATAAATTATAGGCTTCTTCTTTAAATTCAAACAATGGATTGCGTTGCCCATAACTTCTCCATCCAACTGCATCACGTAATAATGCAATTTTTTGTAAATGTTCTTTCCAAGCAATATCGGTATAATAAAGAATAATTGTCCGTTCGAAGGATCTAATTAAACCAATTTGACATATTTCAAATTCTAGAACTTTTGATTCATAAGATAACCAAAACTCTTGAAATAAGTAAGTTTTTAATTCAAATTGATCTATGTTTTTTAAATTAGCAGTTAAACTTACTAATTTTGTTTTAAATAGTTCTTCAATTACTGAGCTATTTTTTGTAAATTTCGGATCTTTTAATAAATTTATAATATCTTTAATAACTTGTTCACCATAAGCTAAAATTGTTTCTCGAAGAGATTGACTTTCTAAAAGTTTTCTTCTTTCATAATAAACGATATTACGTTGTTTATTTAATATATCATCATAATCAAATAAGTATTTTCGTCCATCATAATCTCTTTCTTCTACTCGTTTTTGAGCAGCATCTAAACTTTTAGTCAATAAACTTGATTCTAACGGTAGATCATCTAAAAGTTGATTTTGCATGAAGTTTTGAAGTTTTGAACTTCCAAAATTGCGGAATAAAGAATCTTCTAAACTTAAGAAAAATCTAGAAGTTCCTGGATCACCTTGACGACCACATCTACCACGTAATTGATTGTCTATTCGACGAGAATTATTTCGCTCAGTTCCAATAATATAAAGTCCACCTAAGTTTTTAACAATCTTATTATTAATGTTTTGATTTTTTTTCTCAAATTTTATTAATTCATTTAATAAAAATTTAATTGAACACTGATAGGGGATTTTGGGAATTCGAATTTGATCAATTTCATTTAGAAATTTTAAAATTCCAGTTGATGATAAACTTAAAAATTTAGAATCATTAAGTAATGAATTTAAAACACTTAAAAATTTTTGTGAAGTAAAATTAATATCCTGTATTAAAGGAAAAATATTATTTAATTTTGTTGAGTTACTTTGACTTTTATAAGAAACTAAAATATTATAAAGTTGTTTTCGAACTTTAAATGTAATATTTCCGCCTAAAATAATATCTGTTCCTCGACCAGCCATATTTGTTGCTATTGTGATACTTCCAATTTCTCCAGCTTGTGCAACAATCTCTGATTCTCGTTTTACATTTTCTGGTTTTGCATTTAATAACCGATAAGATAGTTGATATTCTTTCAATAAATCAGCTAACATTTCCGAATTTTCAACCGTTGTTGTTCCAATTAAAATTGGTTGTTTTGTTTTTGCAATAGATTTACATTCTCTTGCAATAGCAGTCCATTTTGTTAAACTATCTTTATAAACAAAGTCAGGTAAGTCTTTACGAAGGTTTGGTCGCGCTGTCGGTATTTCTTCTACTGGTAAATTATAAATCTTTTCAAATTCTACCTCAGATGTTTTAGCGGTTCCAGTCATACCTGATAATTTAGGATATAATAAGAAAAAGTTTTGATAAGTAATGGATGCAGCTGTTTCTGTATTCTGTCGAATTGGAACTCCTTCTTTCGCTTCCACAGCTTGGTGTAGACCTTCATTCCATCTTCTATCTGGCATAATCCGGCCTGTGAATTCATCAACAATGATAATTTGATTGTTTTGAACAATATAATGTACATTGCGGAAAAATAAAGCTGTTGCTTTAATAGCACTTAAAATATACGGAATCCAAGGATCATTCGGATTATATAAATCTTCCACTTGTAAGATTTTTTCAATTTGAGCTGTTCCTTGTTCAGTTAAAATAATATTTCTATTTTTTTCATCTACTTTAAAATGAACATTAACTTCCAAATATTCCGCAACTTCTGCTGCAACAATATATTTATCAATACAAGTTTCCACTCCTTGAGAAATAATCAATGGAACTTGTGCTTCATCAATAAAAATTGAATCAACTTCATCTACAATACAATAATTAAAAGGTGGTAGAACAACTTGATTCAAATTTGATGCCATATTATCACGAAGATAATCAAAAGCTAATTCATTATTTGTTACATAGGTAATATCAGCTTTATAATTTTGCTGTCGTTCTACAAAGGCCATATCTTCTTGAATTAAACCTGTGTCTAATCCTAAAAATCGATAAATTTGGCCCATTGAAATTTGGTCACGACTCGCTAAATAATCATTTACTGTAACAATATGAACACCCTTATTAGTTAAAGCATTTAAATAAGCAGGTAAAGTTGCAACTAAAGTTTTTCCTTCACCAGTTCGCATTTCACTAATTTTTCCACTATTTAAAACTAAGCCTCCAATTAATTGAACATCAAAATGACGAAGGCCTAAAGTTCGTAAACTTGCTTCCCTTGTAATTGCAAAGGCTTCAGCAATCAGTGAGTTTAAGTCTTGTTCTTGTTGATATTGTTTTTTTAATTGAAATGTTTTGTCTCTTAGTTCTGTATCAGTTAATGTTTTTAAATTATTTTCTAAAGCATTAATTTGATTAATTAATCCTTGATATTGATTTGTGACTGAATCTTTAATAAATGGATTTTTTAGCATTTTGAAAATTGTATAAAGTTCTACTAAGTAATAATATTTACTCGTTTATGTTGAGCATCTTTATAATCAAATTTTACAGTTCCATCAACTAACGCAAATAAAGTGAAATCTTTTCCATATCCAACATTGGAACCAGGTTTAAAATTCATTCCTCTTTGACGAATTAAAATACTGCCAGCTTTTACTTTTTCGCCACCAAATCTTTTAACACCTAAGCGTTTTGCATTCGAATCACGACCATTTTTTGTACTACCTGCACCTTTTTTATGTGCCATTTTTCTATTCCTTAAAGATTAATTAATATTTATTTCTTCAATAAGAACCCGAGTTAAATCTTGTCGATGTCCTTGTTTTTTACGAGTTTTTTTCTTAGGGCGCATTTTATATACAATCGTTTTACGACCACGTAAATGTTCTAAAATTTTCCCTTTAACTTTTACACTTTCTAAATATGGTTTTCCTATTAAAAGTTCTCCATCATTATTAACTAGTAAAACCCTATTTAATGTAATTTCTTTTCCCAGCTCTGTTGGAATACGGTTTAAATCGTAATATTTTCCTGTTTCAATCCAAAATTGTCTTCCACTAATTTCTACAATTGCGTATTTCATACTTTAGAAGATTTTTCTTTTTATAAAATAATATTACAAAATAAATTTTATTTAAGTCAACTTAAATTAGAACTAGATAAATTTATAAATTTTTTAGCAACCACAATTCATTATAAAAAAAGTCAAATGCTTTAGATCGATGAGAATCTGTATTTGTAATAATTGATAATGTTCGCGTTATTTTAATATTTTCGATTGTTATAATTTCTACTGTTTTCAATTCAATTTCTTTTTCTATAGCTGAAGAAGATACAAAAGCAGCCCCTAAGCCAAGGCTAACAGCAGTCTTTATAGCTTCAATAGAATTTAATTCCATAACTACATTAAATTGTTTAGTTTGAATATTATTTTGAATCAAAATATTATCAATAAATTTATGGATTGTAGAATTCGAATTTAGTGTTATAAAGTTTAAATGATAAAGATCTTCTCGACTAATTTTCTTTTTTTTCTTTCTTGCAAATGGATGTGACTTAGGAATTATTAAAATTAGTTCGTCTTCTACAAAATCTTCAATTTCTAAATTTTTTTTTAAACCAGTAGGTATATCTCCTCCGACAATAGCAATATCAATAATTCGATCAGCAACTTTTTTTGCAATAATTCTAGTCGAATCAATATCAATATTTAAAGTAATTTGGGGGTAACTTTGGGCAAATAAAGTTAAAACACGAGGCATTAAATATGCTCCAATAGTTTGACTTGCACCAACTTTTAAATTTCCTCGTTCACCATCTTTTAAATCATTTAAAGCTCGACAACTTTCTTCACATAAAGCAAGTATTCGTTCAGAATATTGAAGAAAAACGTTACCGGCTTCAGTTAAAGATATTTTATTCCCAGTTCGGTTTAACAATAAAATTCCTAAACGAGTTTCTAAAGTTTTAATTTGTTTACTTAAAGAGGGTTGCGAAACAAATAAAATTTCAGCGGCTTGAGTAAAACTTTTTTCAGAAGCAATAGCTTTAAAAATACGTAATTGTTGTAAAGTAAATGGAAGAACCATAGAACAAATATTCAAGAAGTTAATTAAAGAATTTTTAGAATGCGGATGGAGAGACTCGAACTCTCAAAACAAAAGTTACTAGGACCTAAATCTAGCGCGTCTACCAATTTCGCCACATCCGCCTATATTTATCAATCAAGGAAAGGGCTCTTAAACAAGTCTTAACAGCTCGATAGAATGCCTTTCAGGCGTAATTGCATCTATTATTAATAAAACCTATAAATCTAGAATCTATCTAAGGACTATTATCCAATAAATTTTTGCTTACAGCATCAGTATTTTTTGAATTTATTTTATTGTACGTTAGAACTCTATAAAAAGAAGTAATACCTGTTTATATACTTATACTAGTACTGAAAAAATTATACTGTTCTTATTAACCTATTAAATGTTTGAGCCAGTATAGATTCAAATTTAGTTTTAATTAATCCTAAATAAATCTGAAATTTTCTTAATATATGTTTAAATGTATACTAAGAAAATTTTTGATTTATTCATCAACATAAAGACGGTATACAAAACTTGTAGTTTTACCGCGTAATATTGATTTAGCTAATGATAAAGATTTTTGTGCAGATTTCACTGCTTTTCTTTTCCAATTAGCTTTACGACTATTCTTTTTTGCTTTTGATGTCCGTTTTTTAGGTACAGCCATGACTTTTTTTATCTTTATTTAAGATAGTTTTTTAATTTATTGTACAAAATAGAAGTTAATTTGTCTAGATTTGTCTAGACTCCATTTAAGAAATCTATTAAAAATTTAATTAATTAAATTAAAAAAATTTGTAAACCTTTAAAAATAACAATTACAAGACTATTTTTGGTTTTTCTAGCCTTGTAATTATTTTTTAACGTGATAAACGTTGAATTTGTTGAATTGCTAAACGACCAATATTAAACAAAGCCCATGATGCTGCTACTAAAACAGGCGCAGCGATTACTAGTAAACGAGTATCCATAACTGATAATCCTCTAGAAATGTTAAAAATTTAAATACAGAAAATAATGTTAATCACTAGTATTATACTTAATATTATATATAAAACTTTAAATATTTTTTAAGAATTTACATAACAAATCAAACAATAAACAATACTACAAATAGTTTCCTACTTTTTTAATTTTCAGAACTGATTTCTTTGGCAATTAAATTATCAGGTTTCTTGCTAATAAACTTATTTTAAATTTTTTAAAAAAATTTATTAATTTAAGTTGTGTGAGTAAATTCGATAAATTTACTTTTAAATATTTAAAAAATATATAATTTTTTTCTTTTTAAAACTTTGGCATTGAACTATCTTCCCAGGAGGTCCCCCCCCAAGTATTGTCGTCGATTTATAACGTTTCACAACTGAGTTCGATATGGATCAGTGTGGTTCCGCTCAGTACACTAAAAACACCAAAGCAAAAAATCTTTAAGATATTTTATATACCTTAAAGATTTTAAAAATTCAAGTCCTCGGTCTATTAGGACATCTCAGCACATACATTACTGTACTTACACTTAATGCCTATCAAACGGTTAGTCTTACCGTGACCTTACTCACTTTCGTGATGAGAATACTTATCTTGAGGTGGGCTTCCCACTTAGATGCTTTCAGCGGTTATCCACTCCATACATAGCTACCCAGCGTTTACCGTTGGCACGATAACTGGTACACCAGAGGTATGTCCTTCTCGGTCCTCTCGTACTAAAGAAGGCTCCTCTCAATATTCTAACGCCTACACCGGATATGGACCGAACTGTCTCACGACGTTCTGAACCCA
>Ga0208005_1000053_pt1 | contig 44188 bp, 63 predicted proteins | sample DEB19_08_DNA_3_FD_184530 | JGI IMG/M metagenome (GOLD analysis project Ga0208005, IMG submission 184530) | Aqueous microbial communities from the Delaware River and Bay under freshwater to marine salinity gradient to study organic matter... | ecosystem: Environmental > Aquatic > Marine > Coastal... | reverse complement strand
GACGGTCCCGTAGTCATCCTGCCGCAATTGGTTTAGTGTAGCGTGAACCCTGCCCATGAACACATGACGCTCCTTGAGGGGAGCCAAAAACTTTGACTCCAGATCGAGGGCATTGCGCACGGCCACGATGGGCTTGCCAACCGGGTGATTCTCCAACCATTTTTGGCGAATAGAGACCTGCCCTTCCGGGAACCGAGTGGTAGGTTCGGTACGGGGAAACTCGGTGACGCCCTTATCCTCGAGCCACTTCTTAACCTGAGCGGTGGAGCGAACGTTGAAGTCCTTAGGGAACTCCTTGCTGGCCTCCTCAACGATGCGCTTGACCTCTCTGAACGCCCAGTCGAGACGGCACTCATCGATGCGCATGCCAATGCGCTCCAGCCGAAACACCGTCCAGATCAGTTCGTTCTCGATGCTAAATATTTCCTCGAGCGAGCGACCGTCGTAATCCTTTCTGCGCACCTCCTCCAACTGCGAGCGCCAAAGATCGAGAGTCGAAACGCCGTCGCCCATGGCGTATTCCACCGCCAGTCGGTCGTCACCCGGAAGACGCCAAAAATGCTGCATGACGTTGCGCATTTTCTTCTCGTCGTCGATGCCAAACAACCGGCCCATGTGAGCGTAGAGCTCGTCGCCCTTCTTCTCGGTGACGCGGTGCCTAGAGCAGCACGCGCTCAGCGAATAAGCCCCGGCATATTCATTAATCAGCGCCTCGGTGATCTGGGTGCAATTAAGATTGCGGCCCAGCATGACGCCATGATTGGCGGCCATGTGGGCGTCAAACTTGATGTTGTGCCCGACCGTCAGAAAGCCCCTCCGGTTGCGCTCCACAAACGCCCGCTGCAGTGATAGCTCCCAATCGTGCACCGGCATCGGACGGCTCACGACGGCCTCGCGTAGGGGCTCTCCACCGGCCAAATTGCCACCTCCGCCATGGCGGATGGGGATATACCAATTGTTGGCCTGATCGATGGTGATTACGTAGCCAACCACTGCGTTCCTTCGCCAGTCAACGCCGCTGGTCTCGACGTCGAAAGCGATGACGGGCGACTCTGCGACTGCGCGCAGAGCCTCCGTGGCTTGGTCTCCTATGGGTCTGATCATTTAAACCCCTCCAGCGCTTCGTTGACGTTCTTAACCAAAACGTCCCACTGGCTTCTAGGAATCTTGATGATGTCCAGTTCGATGACGTTTCCGTCACTGTGCTGGCACAAACATACATATTGCTCACTGGCGTGAGCGTCGTCGGTGAACCGATCAACGATCCACTTGCGGTTACCATCGTGGTTCTGGATATAAGTCAAGCGCGCGGCCATGAAAAGCTCCAAAAAGGCCGGAGCGACAAGCGCTCCGGCAGTTGGGGAGGAAATGCCCCGTATAGCCGGGGCCACGCTATCTCTTTAGAACGGGATGTTTTCGCTCGAGGAGCTAGGAGCGGCCTCTTCGCGCATGTCCTCATCCGACGCGCGATAGGACGCCGTCTCGAAGCTTTTGGCGATGCCCATGACGGCCCTGAAGTCGTTCTCGCTGGCGAGACCGTCTGATTTGAAGCCCCAACCGTTGTAGGCGCCTTCGGCCGATTGCTCTTCTGTCACCACCGCCTTGTAGATTTGGGCGTATTGGGGAGCGGTGGATGACCTCAACGTCATCTTGGAGTTCAGGTCCTTTCCGCGCTTGATTCCGGAACGGCTCAGCGACACGAGAGCCGGGCTGCAGTCGGGGTAATCCGGCAGATAAACCAGATATTCATAGACCAACGTGGCGGCCGGCGGCGACTGAGGGTCGCCCGGAATCGAAGTGCCAAAATTAGCCAGACCTGACTCCGCCACGGACCCCTTGGTGTCCCACGTGATCGACTTGGCCACGCCCTTCACCTTGACTTCGAAGGACTCGTTGGGGCGGTCCCACGTCTTTCCGTCCGGTGCACGCGCCAGAATCATCCGGTCGTCTCCGCGCGGGGCGAACAGGACGTAGCTCTTTCTCGCCAGCGCCACGATGAAGCGGAGTTCGGAGCCCAACGGTTCGTTGAGCACGCTGTGCCAAAACAAGCCCTCTTTGGCGGCGTCGAACGCCTTGAGCTCGGGCGAAATGGCCTGCAGTAGCTTGACGCGAGGAACGATACGATCTTCGTTCTCCATCGTCGTGTTGGTCATAGGGCCAGAATAATCCTGCAGGTAAGCAGGAAGGGCGGTGGTCTCTTCTTTAGTGACGATTGCGTTTTTGGCGGTCATTACTTTTCCCCTTTCACGGATTTGCGGACGCTGGTGACGGTCATCGTGTTCATCTTGAAGCAGTCAGGCAGGTCTTTCTGGTAGTCCTCGATGTATTGCTTTGCGAAAGAGCTCAGGGTGGACGAATTTACGGTGGATTGGATCAAGTCGCCAAAACCGTTGTCCTTCAACCAGTCCAAAGCTTCAGGCTTGTCGGCCATCGACGCCGTCACTCTGACGCTTTTTGAGAACTGGCGCTGGACGTCGTCGAGAGTGATGTTGCGCACTCCCCTTTCTTCCATCACCCCGGGGATCACTTCACGCGACATGTGATCAAGCTGAGCGCCGATCTTTTTCCTGACCTCATCGAGCTCGTCGTATTTCTCAGTCGTGTAGAAATAAATCCTGCAGGCGTCTTCCAGTTTCCCCTGCTGAATGTTCGACCCATCGTGTTCGTCCGTTACGGATTTCACGCGGTCAATCAAAGCGCTGAGGCCCTGATTCGCAAGTTCTAGGTGACGCTTAGCCAGAGATAAGTTGTCCATTGTTTCATCTAAGGTCATAAGGAGCCTCCTTTTTTGACCACGCTCATTTAAGCACAGGTTACAGTGCACTACAATGGCTCACGAGAGAAGCTTATTGCCTTTTGCGATGTTGTCTTTAGCTTTTAAAATTTGTAAATTCCACGGGACGTGCAACCCGCATGAAGTGTTTCCTTGCAAAGGACAAATGTGATCTACGTGGTAGTTTATGCCAGTGGCTTTTGTAAGTTCACTAGCCATTTCATATATTGTAACAATTTCTTTTAATTGGTGTTCTGTGAGCCAGCTGGGAGAAGCTTTTAACTTGCGCGATTTGTATTTTGATTTAATCGCATTCCATCTTCCTTTATTTTTGTCTTTCCACTCCCTGACGTATAATTTGTTGCGAATTTGATTATCAGCGCGCCAACTAATGCGCCTGTCTTTTGAGCATTTTTTGCACATACAAGAAAGCCCGTCTTTCTTGGCGCGGTCTACATAAAAATCATGGTTTTCTTTGATGGTCTTACAATACGAACACTTTTTCATGTGTCGTTCCATACAAAAATGGCGCACCGTCCCGGAGACCAATCAAGGACGGTGCGCCACCTATGTGAAGGTTTCCGGTCAGCCTCTCGGCTCTTTATCGACCTTACTTGCCTTCACTAAGTTGCGATTCGACTCTACGCGACTCGCAACCTATGCGGCTATGCCATAATGAGACAGCCAGTCTTCGGGAGCGCTGCAAAAATCAACGCCACCATTTTTGTTAGGGACGTTGACCCCTTTATTTCTGCGCGCGACGCCTCGAAGAAGGCTGGACAAAATGGCCGTAGCCTGCCCCGCCGTTAGATTCTTGATGTTTTGCATCTTTTCCACGGTCTCGTCACCGCCGTTGGCCGTGGCGACCGCGTAAACTTTTTGGATGTTGACGCGACGGGCACGACCTTTACCCTCGTAAACGTGGGTTTGCATCAAGTCATAAATCCAGTCGTGCTTAGCCATTTTGCAGTTTCCAGTCTCGTCTGTCATCATTGTTATAACACGTCAACGCAGTCCATTGCAATGTATTGTCGCGCATTTGCTGTGCAAGGTTTAACGAGACCCGTTCTAATCTGGCAATCTCAGCGTCCAGACCCTCTGGCTTCTCTTTCTTAAGGGAATGCAGCAAAGTAGTGTGGTCTTTCCCTAAAATTCTGGCGGTGTGCGCTATCGATTCTTTGGTGATGTTACGGCTGGCGTGATACATGACCATTCTGATTCTAACGTATCGGGCCGTTCTCCTCTTAAGGATTTCGTCAGCCGATTCGTTGTAAATCTGAGACGCGGCCTTTAAGATGACTCGAGAAGAAGTTTTCATGTCTACGCCTCGCTTTACTCGTCTTCCTCGTCATATGCTTCTATAATCTTTGAATCGTCCTCCATCAGGTTGCACAGCCTCTCCCAGTAGTCGATCCACTGTTTGGCGCTTATAGCTGATGGCCTCTTGATCTCTACTCCCACAACTGACGCCTTGTCGTAATCGTATTCTATCCCCATCATCCGATGAGCCCCCATAGGCCCCTCCTAATTTCTGGTCCACACCAAACGTTGCATGTTAGGGTCCTTGTGTGCGAGGTCCCAATACCTGACCACAGCGGCCTCCGCCGCTTGTGCCTTGGACGAAAAAGGGCCGTTTATCCTGACCTTTTCAGAAAAATTCATGCACGCCGGACTAAACTGCTTGGCGTAGAACCAATAAAACTTGCCGTCCTTTTTGATTTCGTAGCCCAATTTTTTCGCTAGTTCGTGGTGTTTGGCCATGACTTGCATCCTTTAATCTATATTAGGCCACAAGCCATGGCCGGTCGTCTATACGTTAGGGCGACCATTGACGTGATGGTTCAACCACTTTGTAAGGTCGTCCTTGTTGGTCGGAACCTCGCGCTGCATGACTTTCACCTCGTCGCCGTTTTTCGACCACTCTTTCTTGATGGCCTTGGCTTCGGCTTGGGTTTTCACCCAAAGGGTGCAAGATGTTTCACGTGGAACGCTCATGTTCGTGACGGAGTAAAGGCGCATGATTAGAGTTCTCCCATGGACTTAAGCCACTCGCGGGCTTCGTTCGTTATCAACTTTGCTGCTTCATCGGCAGTGACCATTTTATAGGGCTCCACAAAGACGACTCTGCCGTTGCCATCCAGCACCAGCTTCTTAAGTTTTTCGACCTCCTCTGCGTTTGACACGACAAACTGCTTTCTGGCATAGAACGGCGTACTGGTGGCGAATTCTATGACCAACATGAACACTTCTTGCATCTTTTTCACCTTGGTGAGATTATTGCAGGATTTACGCGGTTTAACCGTTATGGGACGACCCTAGGAGGTCCGGAACCGCGTCTTTTCTCGCCTTCCCTAGCGCGACTGGTGCGCTAGAGTCACGTTCGCCCGTGTCCTGCATCCGGCTGCGGGAGGATCAGCCTCCTAGGCGTTCGTTAATTCGATGTAGTAGACGGTGCAGCTTTCGCCGCACGGTACTCCTAATGACCAATACAGCCTGACCTGACCCCGCAACGTGAATCGCTTCACATTGAATCCAGCTTTTTTGAGGCTGGAGTACACTTCGTCGCGGTATTGTTTTGCAGCTTCATCGGTGGGGAACGGCGTCCAATTTTCCGTGGCTGTCTCATCTTCGGCTCCCAGCGCACCGCGCATTGACGATCCCCAGAGGCGGGAAAAAGAAAGCTGAGTCATCGTTGGTCTCCTTCAAATTACAACGCATTGTAGCACGTGCCAGCTTGCCAGTCAATTTGAGCACAACGGAACGCCCAGTTTGTTCAAATCGCGACCAGACAATTTGGTCCAACTGGTGGTCTCTAGAGCCCTTGTTCTGTTCAGGTATTCTGTCACCTTGGGATATCGAACGTCGTACGCTGAACGCAATACGTCGTTCCCTTCTTCACTAATTGCTTTGGTCACTGGGTGGTGTGCGCCGTGAAACCACCACTGGCTCGAGGCGACGACGCAAGTGGCATGAGCCAAACTCATCGTCCCGGCGGAATGGTAACTTTTCCCTGTAGCCGGTCTTGGTTGACTCAGATTCAACGTTCGCCAACATTCCCGTGGGTCACCCCCGTGCGCTGCCGTGCAACTTTCGGCAAACGTTGGTGAACAGGAACCCAACAAGATCGACGCCACTACCATCTTCTTCATTTTATTCCTCGCCTCTGGCGCGAGAGAGGGCGCGGCGGGCGTTTGCCGCAAGATCGTTGTATTCTGACGGCGCGAACGGGTCGGTATGCTTTTCATCGCCCATGTATTCAAGCAGGTCAGAAAGCGCCGCATACAAATCCGGCGCAGCGGCTATTAGGTGCGCATTGGCTGCGCGCTTATCATGCGGAAAACCGCCTGACAGCGACCCGATCTCTGTCTCATAATTCCCTTCGCCAGCAATCAACCACCAAACATCAGCGCCCTTCGACGGGTCAGAACGAACAGAACGCCACGGACCCGGCGTAAATTTCGTATCGCTCATATCTCTCTCCTACTCGCCTCTCGCGCGGATGTCGGCGGTTGCATGTCTGCGCGACATGTTGTAAGCGCGATCTGTATCGTCATGTGCCGGGTTGTTTTCATCCACGCCCTCGACAAGGCCACGCTCCACAATAGCCGCGCAGGCTTCGCGCTCAGCGGCGACGGCTTCGGCAATGGCGGCGCGCATGGCTGGGCGGTATAACGTGTATTCCATGTGTCTGAACGCGCGTTCGTATGCGTCACACGCCCTCTCCACCACATCGTCAGGAATTTTGTCAGTCATCCGACAATCTCCAGAAATTTCGCTTTCTGTGCAGCATCCGCAGCAGCCCACGTAGCAGCAAACATAGCAGCCCGCGCATCCCACGTAGCCCACGCAGCCCACGTAGGATCCGCAGCATCCGCAGCAGCATCCCATGCAGCATCCTGCGCAGCAGCGAGTTCGTCGGCTGTCGCCGCACCATTAGCGTATCGCTCTGCCACGTCCAGTGCGTCGCGCGACCTCCGGTCGGTCATCATGTGTTCAGCCTGTCTGGCGCACCAGACGGCGAAGAGCCGCCATTCGCGCGAATGCTGCGGCTCGGCACGACATGCCCAGAGCGCGTCGTCGACGCCGTTTATCTCGACGATGCGGGCGTATGGCAGCGGCTCATCGTCGGCGGTTGTTTTGCCGAGACCGGCGAGCAGTTTCCGCCAGCCGTTCTCACAGGGGTTGTGCGCGCGGATGCGGTTGAGGGTGGTGGTGATGGGTTTTTTGTCAGTCATGGGCGCGGCCCCTTCTTTGCGCTGCATTCATGTGGGCTAGAACATTCCTGCCGCCGCTCGCAATGAGTAGACGGGCAATCACGCCACCTGTCTTGGCGCTGCCGTTTCTGCCATTGGTCGGCTAAATATGCGGCAGAGCCGTGGTCGTGGCCGCGACTGAGATAGCGGTTATAGACAGCGCCCCATGTCATCCCTGCTTCTCCTTCAGCGCGCGGATGGCGGCGGCGTATTCTTGCAGGGACAGGTGCGGGAGAGTCGTTTCCATGTATGCCGCCGCTTCCTCCAGCGCCTCGGCGCGGCCAATCAAACGACCGCGCTCAAATGATTTCTCACTGGCCCGGTAGCCGATGGTCTCCAAGCCCTGCGCTGCTGAAGCGGCGTCGAGGGCGGCGCGCATGTCGTCCTGCGCCGTTCCTTCACCAGCTATGAATACGTCAACTGCCGCCTGAACAGCCTCGTCGCTCCAAGCAATCATTGTTCGGTCTCCTGCAAAACAGCGCGGGCGCGGTCTCCGAAATGGTCCTGTGTAATCCCACATTCCATCCCTGATCTAGCCGTGTAGGTCATTCGATTTGAGTAAAATTCCAGAACCTTACGCAGCTTCGCGACTTTCGCCTCGGCCTTATCCGCCCGCAATGCGTCTGGTCGGCTGCGCCACTCTGCGACTTCTTTGGTCAGTTCTGCGACTTTCGCCTCGGCGGCTTCCGCGCGGGACTTATACTCCTGCGCCAGTTCGACAGCTTTTCTCATTGCAGCGGTGTTTACTCGCGCGCCGTCTCTGGTGGCGTCCCTCACCTCTCGCGCCTCGTCCCTCTCCCGCTCTGCCGCTTCCGCGCGGGTCTTCAGCGCCGCATTGTCTGCCAGCAGGTCGTGGCTCTGCGTCAGAGATTTATGCCAGTCCCTCTCCCGCTCTGCCGCTTCCGCACGGGCAATGGCGGCGTCGCGCGCGGCTTCGGCTTCGTCAAGCGCCTCAGTCATCATTGCGTCGCGCTCCAGAAGGCTCTCGTGTTCAGCGCGTATGCGATGGTCAAACGTCGCGTTCTGACGCAAGTGCTGAAGCTCTGTATTTTGGCAAGCGCTGAGCGTTTTTGCCGCGTTCTGCACTACGCGCAACGCCGTAACAGCCTCGTCCCGCTCTTTACGGATCGTCTCGAGTTCGGCCAGATACGGCGCGACGATAGCTGCTTCACTCAAGCCGTAGATAGTCTTCTCCCTGCTCATATCATTCCCCCCATCATCTTCTTGATGTCGGACAGCACGGTGCGGGCGCTGTATGTTAGGTCGCCAACTCGGCCAATCGTGTCGGGCCTGTATGGCTCTGGATTGGCGTAAAACTCCAGCGCCTCCACCGCCTGCACGAGAGCGGTGCGGAGGGCGTCGCGTTCCTCTCGGCGCTTCGTGCCTTCTACAAGTGCCTTCTCGAAGCGTGTGGATATTGCGTCGCGCTCCTTTTCGGCCTTCACCGCGCGGGCAATGGCGGCGTCGCGTTCTGATGCGGCAAACGCGCGGGATGCGTAGGCATCAATCAGAGCCTCGTCGGCATCAATCAGAGCCTCGTTTGCATCAACATACTTCTGAAATGCCTCGTCCCGCTCTTTGCGGAGCGCGTCGATTTCGGCCACCAGCGCGTCGTGAGACGCTGCCATGTGTTCGAGGGCGTCGGCGGCTTCGCTGAACTCCTTCAGCGCGTCGCCAAAAATACATGCGGGCGCGGCACACACGCCGTTGCTGTCAACGTCGCCGCAGCACCTACCTTCGTTGAGCCAGTTCTTGCCTTCGCGCAGCCGCTGCACCAGTTCGTCGAGTTCAGTCATTTGCTCATCCTCCCCGCGCGATAGCCCGCCGCGAAGCACAGCAGGCCAAAGACGACTATCCCGGCTTCACTCATGTCCCGTCTCCAAGCGCGGCGTCGATGGCGGCGATAATCTGCGCGGCACGATCCTGCCCAAGTTGTAAGCCAAGGTGCTTGCAAGTGTCGCCGAGGACAGCGACCCCGTCCCGCGCCTTCATCAGCGCCTCACGCTGGCGCTCGATAAGATCAGCGGCTTCACGCATGATCGTGCTGTCGCTACCCCATGCTATTTTCTCGCCCATCTGGATCATGTCGGCTTTTATTTCCAACCTAGATACAATGTCGCTCATTTCTCCGTCTCCTTCAGCGCGGCGTCGATGGCGGCGAGGGCACTCCTGAAATCAGCAAGCTTCTGCTCAACACATGAATAGTTTGTGTTCCCTATTTCGCTGCGCAAAGCACGTTCAAAAGCGTCCCAACTGCCAGAGACACTCCGAGCAAGTCGTTCTGCCGCTACAAGCGCCTCATGCTGGCGCTCGATAATGTCGGAGGCTTCCGGTCCATCTGGATTTACCGGCTTTGAATAGACGCCCGGCTCGCCTTCCATATCAGGATACACGCGGATTGTTATTTCGCCCTCCGGTTCATACCAAACGTCGCGGAGAAGAACAGTGCGGCGAAGCCGTTTCACAATATCGTCCATCTCACCCTCCAATCATCGCGCGAAGCTGACGAAAGCCACGGAAGTTGCGGTGCTGCTCTGGATGACGGTAGAACCAGTGCGTCATGTCGCCGTTCGTGATGCCGTTTTCGTCACGAAGGTCATCTGCCTGCACCACATGCTCGAAAGGAGAAGCGTGGATCGGATCGGCGTCGCGCAGCTTGGCGTAAATCTCCTGCGCGCGGGCGAGGGTCATGTCGAAGCCATCCACGGTCTTGTAACTGGTGCTGGCGCAGCGGGCGACGGAGAGCTTCTTGAGGTCTTCGAAGGTCGTCGTCTTCACCCGTGCATCTGCGTCCGTAACGAACGGAAGATGCCAATTGCCGGGTTCAAGAACCTCAACCTTCGCGCCGTCCAGCGCCTTTCGCACCTCGCGCGCGAGTATCTGGATATGCGGCTCGGCGTCGGGGTGATCGCGCAACGCGAGGAAATTCGTCCATGTCGTGCTGCTGACGACGACAGTGATGTGAGCGAACGGCTCCAAGAGGCGGTTGACGATCTGTTTGTGCGCGCCGACATCAGCGAGCAATCGAGCGCTCTTCAGAGCCGATCTCATTGCCTTAAACCAACGATTAGTGGCTTCAGGCGTGACAAAACAACCCAGCGTCTCACGCCCCTGCATCCCCGGCTCGTTTTTCGTCCATACGAGCGGGACGAACGGATCGGCCTCGACGTCTGCGATGAGTTTTGCGACCGGGATTGCGCGCGACGATGCGGCGTTGCGCGAAAAGACGCGATGCGTCATGACCTCCGAATGAATGCAACGCGGATAGCGCAGCAAGAGCGTGTCGAGTCTGTCGCCAGTGACGGCGTGAACAGACGAGAGAATGCTGGTGGCAGATATGGTGGTCATAACGTTTCCTTTAGTTCCAATTTCATCCCCAGCCCCTCCGCCCAAGTCTCAAGGGAATAAAGGGTTGGCTTCGTGTTGCCCATTTCCCAATTCTGGATCGTTCCAAGCTCGTACCCGATGCGCTTCGCCAAGTCCGACGCTCCAAGTCCCAATTCATAACGTCGCTTGCGAAGTTGGTGCACCAGAGGATGGAGCTTTCTGGAGGGTTCTCTATACGGCATGGCGCGGTTTTTATGATGACTGGCCACTTCTCACCACCTTCTTCTATGTCGCCAATGACGTCGATGATGACGCACGCGCGGCTCGGGAGTCTCCTCAATCGTCTCTAATAGCTCGTCCTTGACTTCGGAGGGCCAAAGGGTAAAGTCAAAAGGTGGCAGAGCTATAGACATAGCTGGCCGAATAGGGGCTATCTCCGGAACGGGCAAATAACGAATTTCAGCGTCAGGGCAGATCGCCGGCTTTGCAGCCGGCAACCCTTTCTCCAGAGCAGCAGCCCCCAACAGCAGCGCTGCAATGGTTATGGCTGACTCCCTCGTCACTGTGGCAGCGCCTTGAGCAGCACCGTTTTGGCGTCAGACTTTGGTTCGTAGCTGATCTTGGGTTCGTAGCTGATCTTGGGCTCGTGGTTGGCCCTGACGGGACGGGCGTCGGCCTCGACCACTATCTTGGCCATCCGGCTCGACAGATATTTGGTGCAGGCGTCCAAGTCCCCCCCAAACACTAACACCTGCTCGGTCTTCTCCGTCAGTTCGTACATCACCAGACCGCCATCCTGACCAGCAAGGATGGAAAGATTAATCTGTTGCATCGTTCTCTCCTCTCAAAACAGCACTTGGGCCAACACCAGCGCGTCGATGATGATGGCCAACGTAAGCATCATTTGCGATTTGTGCTCCCATCTTGGCTCCACAGCGGCCACCACCAGAACGTGAGACATCTGCAGGGCTGCGAACATGAACATGAATTCAATTACGGACAGCATCTTTCACCCATTCCTCGTAGGGGTCCTCAATCTCGACGACGCGTATGTCCCCCCCGACGCACGCCCTCCTCCTCGACCAGCAGGCTGATCAATTCGTTAACTTCTTCGTCGGTGGCGTTAGACTTGTAGGCTCCATACGTCCTGTCGGCGTCGCGATACTTGAATTTGATCAATCGTATCATCAGGCAGTCTCCTGTTATAACACACTACAGAGCAAGAGAGGGGACGTCAATCCCCTCCTTCCTTCAGGCCAGCACGAGATATTCGCACATCTCGAGCGTCGATTCGATTCCCAGCGAACTGCGAGTGCGACCAGTCCTCACCGCCCAAGCCTCCTGCTTGGCTGCTTGCCACGCCTTTTGCAGGGCGGTGGCGAACGTAGCCATGTGTCCCATCCACTTGTGGACCCTGTGCATGGCCCAATAACGATGGGCGGTCCTCATGATGGCGGCGCGGCTGTATGTGAACACGTCGGAGCTCATGCCATCACCTCATTGTCGCGCATCGCGCGGCTGAGTTCCCAAGCAGCGAACACTCCCAAGGAGCCAGCTTGAGTCTAGTCATTTCCATTCTCCCCGGGAAGAAGCGATTCCAGAAACAGGCGCTCGTCGCGGGCGGCGAGTTTGAATCCTTCGCGCAGACGCCAGTAGGCAATAAATGGGTGCGCGACGCCGGCGTCAGAGACAAGCTCCCACTCACCCCAATCGTCATGTGTCTCGTAAGCATCGTGAAATGGCGACTTTTGACACCAGATAGCATCGACCGCCTCACGCACAGGACAGCCAAGGCAAGCATCCTCTTCGCTGTCCGGGATGTTGAATAAATTGCATAGGGCGCAATGGCTCGCGCCAAAGCGCGCCTCATCGACACTGAGAACCGCCTCGTTCTCTCTCCAGTGCTCGATGCTTTTCAGCAAAGCCTGCTTCGTTATTTCGTCCATATCAAAACTCCCATGATTTGGTCTCCCTCAAATTACAACGCATTACAACACACTGAGTGAGGGGGCGTCAAGCCCCCTCTTTGCGTCAGCCCCACGGAAGCGAATAATGGTCGGCGCAGGTCGGGCCGTAGCCCACCTCGACGGAGCGCTGATCGGTGAGCTCTCGGGCGCAGAAGCAGCACGCTCCCGTCGTGCGGCCGTGCTCAGAGGCGGTGGCGGCCGGCTCCGCAGCGAAGCGACGCAGGCGATCCAGAACCCTTTCCGGCAGGGTGGCCTTGGGCGACAGGCTCAGCTTGCCCTCGCGGTCGATGCGACCATACCAAGTGCGGTTCTCGTACGGTCCCGGCGAAGTGACGTTGATCGTGCCGGGCGCCTTGGAGGTCGGGCCGGCGACCGTCAGGCGGATGGTCTCTTCGCCAGAACCCAACACCACGGCGGGGAACTTCAGGTGCTTGGCGGCGCGGTCGAAAAGAGCGATCACGCCCGACAGGTCGCCTAGGTCCACGACCTGCTTTTTGGCGGGCTCGCGGCCTTCAGTCATGTCGCACAGGCGCACCAGCCAGTAGCGCTGTTTCTCCGAGGCGGCGCGGCGGTAAGCGACGCTCGACGCCATCGACGTCGCGAATTCGCGGTCCTTGGCCGGCAGCTTGTCGGCGTTCAGCGCGAGGTGCTCCACCAGCGCCATGTCGGGAAGGTCTTTGAAATTGGTCATCATAGTGGTCTCCTATGTCCAACGCCCAATTGCGTTATAGCATGTTATAACACGGGGAGAAGGGGCCGTCAAGCCCCTTCCTCATCCGCTTCAGGCGACAGGTAATACACGTCGCCGGTTTGGTCGATGAACTCTTCCGAGGTGGCGTCCATATCGAACTCGTACTGCCGGGTGCGCGAAAACAACTGTTGCGCGAGCTCCGTTTCTCCCATGGCGAGCAGCTTGATGGCGGCCTCGCAGTCGGTCACGCCACAATGCGCGATCTGCGCCGTGGCCTCGTCGCCGGCAGTCTTGGCGGCGTTCTCAGCGTACTCGAATTCGGCCTTGATTTTGTTGATCTGGTCCACGTTCATGTCGGTCTCCTTTAACAAACTACAATGCATTAAAACACCGTAGTACGGGCTTGTCAATATACATGCTACGTTTTTATTTCCGACGACGTCGGTTGTGTAGCATCGAAGCATGTGTTAGCATGTCGGCCCTCAACTTTGCTGGGAGACTGAAGGAATGAATGACAAGATTTATGACAAGGCGAAACAGCGTTATTTGGACAAAGGGCTTTGGGTGAGGCGCGTCGCGCCGGGGAAAAAGGGGTGTCGGGACCAAAATTGGCAACGGCAGCAGCCGGAAGTGGAGCAGACGGCGGCGTATGACGGCATCGCCATCATGGCCGGCTCGCCTCTCCCCGACGGCACTACGCTGGGATTCATCGACGTCGATCACGACGGCCTGACGGAGGCGTTCCGGGCGTGGCTGTCGCCAAAATGTGAGCGCATAGGGAAAAAGGGGACGGCGATCCCGGTCAGGGTGGACGGAAACGTCGGAAACGCGAAATTTTACGCAGGCGGCGGCAGCAAGCCGTTGATCGAATTGATGGCGCACCAGTCGATAGTGGTCGCTCCTCCCAGCATTCACCCGGAAACGAAGCGGCCCTACCAGTGGTTGGGCGTCGGGTTGCTGGAGTTGGACCCAGAGGAGCTCCCTCTCATAGACAGCCAGAAAGTGGGGTTCATCAAGGCGTTGATCGAAAACGAGGACATCCTCGTGCTGTTGGGCGGCGAGGGCACCCATTCCGCCGGGTTGGCGATGGTCGGGCGGTTGGTGCATCACGTCGAGGACGACGCGACGCTCGAGAAGATCATCACGGCTCTGTTCCCGGAGGGATACGAGGGTGACTCGTTAAAAGAACTCGGCGGTTGGGTCAAGTCGGCGCGGAAGAAGGTGGATAGCGGGAAGTGGGAAACCCGCGATTCGGCGTTCATAAGGACCAAAGGCGGGGCGGTCATCGTTTGCGCCAAAAACACGCTCACGGCGCTCGAGAAAATGAACGTGAAGACCAGATATGACGTTTTCGCCGACCGCGAAATGATAACGATCGGCGACTCGGCAGAGCAACCAAACACCGACAACATAGAATGCGCGCTCCGCCAGCAGATGGACTTGGAGTTCAGCTACAGGGTTCCGCCGAACGCGTTCAGGGACACGATGCGGGCGGTGGCGCTCGAGCATTCGTTCCACCCGGTCAAAGATTACCTGAACGGCCTGAAATGGGACAACGTCAACAGAATCGATTCTTGGCTGGTGGAGTGCAGCGGGGCGGAGGACTCACCCTACGTCAGGGAGGTCGGGAAGCTGATACTGGTGGCGGCGGTGCGGCGAATAATGCAGCCGGGCGCGAAATTCGACGAAATGCCGGTGCTGCAGAGCTCGAGGCAAGGCACGTATAAATCGACGGCGCTGAACGTGCTGGCGGTGCGCGACGACTGGTTTTGCGACAATTTTTCGCTGGATCAGGACAGCAAGACGCTGATGGAGTTGGCGCTCGGCAAATGGATCATCGAAATCAGCGAATTGAAGGGGCTCAGCCGGGGCGGGTCGGATCACGTCAAGTCGATTTTGTCACGCAGGTTCGATCGCAGCCGGATGGCCTATGGGAGGATAACGGAGGAGAAGCCGAGGCAGTTCGTGTTCATCGGGACGACCAACGAAAAGGAGTTCCTGAGGGACGAGACCGGCAACCGGCGGTTCTGGCCAGTAGTGGTCGAAAAACTGGACGTGCAGAAGCTGCGCGAAATGAGGGACCAATTGTGGGCGGAGGCTTACCAGCTGGAGCGCAGCGGCATGAGCCTGACCATGAGGGACGAATTGTGGGAAACAGTGACGGAAAAGCAGGAGAGTCACCGGGTCAGAGACAATCCGTTCGTTGACGTGCTAAGCGTGATGCTGGGTGACGTCGATAACGGCAAAGTGACCAGCATGGACCTGCTGAGCATGCTCGACATCGAAGTGAACAAAATCAACAACGCCCAATACAAGACGCTGCGCAGCGCGATGTTGGAGCTGGGTTGGAAGTATAGGAGGACGCTGAGGGTGAACGGCAAAATAGTGAGCGGTGGGTATGTGAAAGGGGAGGGGGCCGAAATAGTCAGTCTGGCCGACGCCAGAGCGAAAACCGCAAGCTTGACTGCGAAACTAGAATACTGAAACGAAAACGAAGCCGGAAATAACTCGGCGTACTTGACTGCGAAACTAGAATACTGAAACGAAAACGAAGCCGGAAATAACTCGGCGTAGTATGTCAGGACGTACAACGTTGTATGAACCAATACTACGCCGAGAGGCCCGGCGGGACGGGCGATGTAGTGTGGTAGTACGTCTCTCCCCTTTTTTGGAATAGTATAGTTTATAAAAAGCGTTTTTTAGAAAGAGTAACACGTAAGAGTTACATGTTTACCCATGCTACTGCTACTAACAATGCTACGTTGGTTGACAGCGTCGCTTTTTCGTTTTAAAGTGTCTGTTTGATGGGGGCAAAAATGGGCAATGTGGAGAAATTGTTTGATAGCTTACCTAAAACCAGAGCCGAGGCTGTCAGGGATGGAAGCAATTATTATTTCACTGGCAAGCCTTGCGTTTATGGTCATGTCGATCGGCGTAAGGTAAACGGCGGCTGTTACACATGCTGGATTAGGACTTACTCCGGTAGAGACAAGGCAACTGGGGAAAGAATTGTGTATGATGAAAGCGGAAAACCTGTGGTGGTTGGGAAGGGGATGTCATACCCGGAGTTGAAACGGGCTTATGACGAACTCAAGATAGAATGCGCTGAAAGGGTCAGCAGGATTGAGGAATTGACTAGGAAGGTTCGTGACCTGAACCACGACCTTGAAAGATATAGGGATGGCTGAACGCGAAAGCGCCCCTCCGTCTGGTGAGGGCGAAGGGGCTCTCTGGGTCAGTGTTTGGTGTCAGCTGGTGGGAACATCCTGCCCTTGGGGGTATACAGGACGCCATTCTTGCGGACTATGGCCCTGAGGCGGGCTCCACACGACATCCTGAACCGCCCGCGTCCCCCTTGTGAGTCTTGGTCGTATTTGAAGTGGTCGAATATGCCGTTCAGTTCACAGATGGCGGTGAACTTGTTGGCGTCGAACTCGCCGTTTTGGTCGTGCGTGAGGTCTTCCAGCGTCAGGGCCAGCCAGTCGCCACAGTGGCTGGGGTTGCCCCGGTTGCGATAGGTCTCCCTGTAGGAATCCCCTATGATGGAGTTGGTGACGGAGCGGCTGGCCACCACTGCTCTATTGGGTCTTTTGCCGGACCGGTGGCGCTGGATCATCATGTCAACCTCCCACTCTTACTGGATGCTACAACTTACCGTAGCACATTAACTAAATCACAGGAGGAGGTGACTGGCTACTTGTGGCGTCTACTATTGTGGGGGTCGCTATTGTGGTAGCTCCTAATTGTCTTACGCGTACGGAAATGCCCTCGTCGTGTCAGGACGAGGGCATTTAGTGGTTAGTCAATCAGTCGCGATTCATGAACTCGGCCGGAGGGGTCAGGTCGCCACGGGGGGTGTGGAGGACGCCGGCCTTGCGGACGATAGTGCGCAGGCGGTTGGAGCAGTTCATCACCATGCGACCGGTACTCCCGTTCTTGTCGGTGATGTACTTGAACCAGTCGGTGATTCCATTCATCTCGACGATGGCGATGAATTCGTCCTCAAGGAAGACGTCGTCGCCGTTGCGGGTCATCTCGCGGAGGACGTAGGCGAGCCAGTCGCCGCAGTTGTCGGGGTGGCCTTCCGCCTTGTAGAGGCGCTTGTAGTGGGACTTCACGACCGAACCGGCGCGCAGGTCCTCCTCCTCGTCGTCGGTCTCGACGGTCTGGTCCTCGACCTGATAGTCTTCCATGTCTTCGCCGTTGGCCCAACGCTGAGCGAGGGCGCGCAGGTCACGGGCGTCGTCGCTCTCGGCGCGCAGGCCGAGGTCGTCGTGCGTCAGCACGAACTTGCCGTTGAATTCGTTGATGGAAGCGCCGGCCTTGGTGATGGCTTTCGTGATCGTGTGGTGTACTCGCATTTTGGTCTCCTTAGTTACTGACTTCGTTGCCAGTAACATAATTAAACCACAATTCTAGAGTGTTGTCAATATATTATAATATGTTATAAGACATAGGTATATGAGGCAAAGTGTCGCATATCTCGGGTTAATTCATCATGCTACGATGAATGAATGAAAACGTGCACCAAGTGTTTGCAAAGCAAACCTACAGAACAATTTAGCAATTCAAACAAAACCAAAGACGGTAAAACTCATTGGTGTAAGTCCTGTGTGTCTTTAAATAGAAAAAGGCTTTATAAATTTGATTCTGCTAAAGAAAAGGAAAGAAGGAAATTATATAGGGGAAATTCTCCTTATACTGCTCTTTGTCAGTCTTTGTGGATGCGTACAAAAAGAGTTCCTACTGAAAATGCAATCACTCCTAAAGAGCTGTATCAAAAATGGGTCGATCAAGAAGGAAGATGTGCTATTACGGGTGTAGAAATGGGATGGAGTGGTAAAAAAGGACGACTTATAAGTGGTATGTCCGAATGGGACTCAATTTCCATAGATAGGGTGGATCAGAGTATAGGATATGTTAAAGACAACGTGCGTTTAGTGTGTTTTTGCATAAACGCTTTTAGGGGACGTATGACTGATGAAGAAATGTTTAGAGTTGCTAGTTTGATTGCTAAGAAGTTAAGTTAGTGGTATTTTACATATGTTTTATAGGGGCTAGAGAATGCCAACTCTGAATAACGCTAAACAGGAGTTATTCGCTCAGAACTGTGCAATTGGCATGGGTGTTAATGACGCCTATATTTCCGCTGGCTATTCTGGCACGCCACAAGCGGCGAACGTCTTGTCAAAAAAGCCTCACGTTGTCGCTAGAATTGCGGAACTTCAAAGCAGAAGAATTAAGATTGAAGAAAAAACGCTAGAGAAGTCGATTGAGCGAACAGCACGCGTCAGGGAAAAGATAATTGAGCGCTCTCTTGTCACGAGGGAATGGGTTTTAGATCATCTCGTTCTCAACGTTCAGCGTGCTATGCAGATCATTCCGCCCACCAAGGACGGAGGGTTATTCCGTTACGAGGGCAGCGTCGCCAACAAAGCTTTGGAATTGCTTGGCAAAGAAGTGGGAATGTTCGTTGACCGTAAGGAAGTGGGGGCTCCCGGTGAATTCGCTGAGCTTGACGCAGAAGGACTTAAACAGGCTATCGCTGAACGACTTACAATGGTTAGACAGAGCGATGGCTCGTTTGGAGTTCCTCGAGAAGAAGGAAGCGGCGGAAATCAGTCTGACTGAGTTTATTCGTCAGGCGTGGAGCGTCGTTGAACCGGGTCAGCCTTATTCGCATAATTGGCACGTCGATCTGATCGCCGCGCATCTCGAGGCGATCACCGACGAGGTGACGATTGATGAGGAGTATTACAACCGGTTGCTCATCAACGTTCCGCCGGGGTCGATGAAGTCCCTTTTGGTCAACGTGTTCTGGCCGTCGTGGGAATGGGGGCCGCGCAACATGCCTCACCTTCGCTTCGTCTGTACGTCGCATTCTCAGAATTTGGCTATTCGTGACTCCACCAAGATGCGCCGCCTCATCCAGAGCGAGTGGTATCAAAAACGCTGGGGCGACCGGGTGCAGCTTACCGGCGACCAGAACGCCAAGACGAAATTCGAGAACACGGCGACAGGATTCCGCGAAGCGGTGGCGTTCGAATCGATGACCGGCGTTCGTGGCGACCGGGTGATCATCGATGATCCGCACAGCGTCGATTCGGCGCAATCCGACGCCATGAGACAGAGCACCATCGAGACGTTCCTCGAGGCTGTTCCGTCTCGTCTCAACAACCCCAAGAAAAGCGCCATCATCGTCATTATGCAGCGCCTGCACGAAGAGGACGTGTCGGGCGTCATTATGGACAAGCAGCTTGGCTACGACCACATCATGCTGCCGATGCGCTACGACCCGGCGCGAGCCGCTCCTACGCTTCTCGGATACGAAGACCCGAGAAAGGAGGAAGGCGAGTTACTGTTCCCCGAACGATTCCCGGAAGAGGTCGTGGACCGTGACGAGCGCGTCATGGGCCCATACGCCGCTGCTGGTCAGTTCCAGCAGAGCCCGGAGCCTCGAGGCGGCGGCGTCATCAAGAGGGAATGGTGGCAGCTTTGGGATCAGCCTTCCTACCCGGCGTTTGATTACGTCGTGGCTTCCGTCGATACGGCTTATACGACCAAGACTGAAAACGACCCGTCGGCCATGACGGTGTGGGGCGTCTGGTCGGGAGGAGACAACACGGCCCAAGTGACCAGAACTGTTTCACGTGAAAACGAAATCGTGGCCATGGTGGAGCGCACCTACAAGGAAGGCCACCCCAAGGCTATGCTGATGTACGCGTGGAACGAGCGCCTCGAGTTCCACGAACTGATATCCAAGATTCAGGAAACGATGGACGTCTACGGCGTCGACAAGCTCCTAATCGAGGGCAAGGCGTCGGGCATTTCCGTGGCGCAGGAAATGCGCAGGTCTTTTGGCTACGACGAGTTCACCGTTCAGCTGATCAACCCGGGCGCGCAAGACAAGTTGGCTCGCTTGTATTCCATCCAGCACATTTTCGCTGAAGAGCTGATTCACGCCCCTGACAGGTCATGGGCCGACATGGTGATCAACCAAGTGGCGCAATTCCCTCGCGGCAAGCACGACGATCTGGTCGATTCCACCAGCATGGCCATCCGCCATATGCGCGACATGGGCTTGTTGGTCAGGGGCTCGGAGTGGACCGCCAGCTTGGACAACGACAGGGCGCACGTCGGCGCTCCGCCCGAACCGTTGTATCCAGCCTGAGTGTGTGGTAGTGTTTTAAATTCCCGCTGTCACGACGCCAGAGGCTGATCTTGATTTATTGTAGAGCGCACGTCGAGGTGATCAAGCCCGCCACGCCTCACCGTTTGGGCTCGTTCGAGGTGCACGTTCTGGGCCAAGAACCGAACGATTTCGTGCGAGTCTACCGCATCTCTCACAAGTCTGAGGATGAAGCCGCTCGAGAGGGCATAGATCGCTTCGTTGAGGAAATTGGAAGCCTCGTGAGCGAACAGCAAACGACGAGGGTTGACTAATGCCGATGGTTCCGGGACTAAGCTCGATGATTCGCGAGGCTCCCCCGGAGCCTCAATCTTTTTCGCAGGACGACGTTCAAGTTCAGGTCGTTGATCCCGACGCCATTCCGGACGTCGACGAGAACGGTCATGTCGTCCGCATCGAGCACGAAGACGGCTCGGTCAGCGTCTCTCTGGACGGCAGGCCCATCGAGACCACGTCTGAGGCGGAGCGCGCCAAGGAATGGTTCGCCAATCTGGTGGACGACATTGGCGACGGTGATCTGAATCAGATCGCGGAAGAACTGTTGCGTGGCGTCAGCGATGACCTCGAGAGTCGCAAGGACTGGATCGAGGACCGCGCGCAGGGCGTCAAGCTTCTTGGCCTCAAAGTCGAAATTCCGGGTCTGCAGGGAGCGACGGACGGAGCTCCCGTTGAAGGAATGTCGCGAGTTCGCCACCCACTACTGCTTGAGGCTGTTCTTCGCTTTCAGGCCAACGCTCGCAGCGAACTGTTGCCGACCGACGGCCCGGTGAAGGTGCGCAACGACGCCAACCAGACGTCGCCCGATCAGGAACAGATCGCAGAGGCTCTCGAGAACGACCTCAATCATTATCTGACGGTGGTGGCCAAAGAATACTACCCTGACACCGACCGCATGCTGTTCATGCTGGGTTTTGGCGGCACGGCGTTCAAGAAGGTCTATTATTGCCCACTTCGTGGCCGCCCGGTCAGCGAGACGGTGGACGCCGATGATCTGATCGTCAACAATTCCGCTACGGACCTGAGCACCGCGAAGCGCGTCACTCATCGCGTGTTCATGCGCTCCAGCACCGTGAAGCGGCTGCAAATCCTCGACGTTTACCGTGACGTCGATCTGGGCACTCCCAGTTTTGGCGATCCCGACGCTCTCAAGCGCGAAAAAGCGGAAGTTCAGGGCATCTCTATCGATCCCAAGAACATCGAGGATCGCGACCACGAGATTTATGAGTGCTACTGCGAGCTCAATATTCCGGGCTTTGAGCACAAACACAAGGGCAAGGAGACTGGCCTCGAGATTCCTTATCGCGTCACCATCGACAAGGACTCGCGACAGATTTTGTCCATCGTGAGGAATTACGATGAGCCAACGGAATCCGATCCGCACAACCTGCCGGAAGCGCGCGTTAATTTCGTCAAGTACACTTTTGTACCCGGCTTGGGTTTTTATGATGTTGGTCTTCTACATATCTTGGGTAATACTACTAATGCGGTTACGGCGGCGTGGCGAGAAATGCTAGACGCTGGCATGTACGCCAACTTCCCCGGCTTCCTGATGTCGGACGTTGGCGGTCGCCAGAACACTAACATTTTCCGAGTTCCGCCGGGCGGCGGCGCGCTGGTCAAGACCGGTGGCGTTCCTATCAATCAGGCCATCATGCCGTTGCCCTACAAAGAGCCGGGCGCGGCCATGATGAACCTCGTGTCCAACATGGTGGAGACGGGGCAGCGCGTCGGCGGCACGGCCGAAATCGCCGTCGGTGAGGGCAGGCAGGACGCGCCGGTCGGCACGACGTTGGCGCTCATCGATCAGGCCACCAAGGTGCTGAACGCCGTGCACAAGCGCCTTCACTCTGCACAGGCTGAAGAATTCCAACTTTTGGTTCGTTGCTTCCGCGAGCATCCTGGATCGTTTTGGCAAAAGTGCAAGAAGCCAACCGTCGAGTGGAACGAAGACACGTTTCTTGGCGCGCTCAACGACTGCGAGCTCGTGCCGCAGGCCGATCCCAACACCGCCTCGCACGCTCAGCGCCTGATGAAGGTGATGGGGCTGAAGCAGCTGGCGTCGGTCAACCCTCAGATGTACGACCCGGTGGCGGTTGACACCGCAGCGCTGAAAGCGCTCGGGTGGAACAATCCTGAGCAGTTTTTCGCCCCGCCGAATCCTAACCCGCCTGTTCCGCCTGAAGTGCAGGCCAAGATGGCCGAGCTCCAGATCAAGAAACAGGACGCTGACGCCCGCATGATGAAAGTGCAGGCCGACGTCGCCAAGACGCAGCACGAAATTCAGGGCGGCGACGCCGAGAAGCCTACGCCGCTCGATCCCAACAAGGTCGTTGATCTGCAGTTGAAGCAGCACGACCTGCAGCTTAAGCATCAGGAACTGCAGCAAAAGTCGATGGACGCGCAAATCAAACAGCGCGATTCCGAAAATCGACTTCGCGAGACGATGATCCAAGCCCACGTCGATGGTCTTGGCGTCCAGTCAGAGATGCAGCGGGCGCAGCTGAAGAATCAAGACGACGTTTTCGAGGCGAAGAACCGCCAGAGGGACCGCGAGAGCAAGGAGCGCCTTGCTGCGGTGAAGCTCGCGGCCGACATCGCCAAGAATCCCGACGCGGCGAAGCTGATCGGAAAGTTCCTGTCAAAGGATGCGCTTTCTCGTCTCGAGTCCAACGAACCCCCAATCGAGGGCGAATGATGGTCAAGAAGCTGCTGCAGGACAAGCACCCGTCCAAGTACATGCCGGGAGTTGGACGTCAGGTGATGGCCGACGGCGGCGTTCCTAGCCTCGACCAGATTCGCGAAATGATGATCGGGACGTCACCGGCCGTCACGAACCAGCCCGGCGCGTACACCGATCCTTACGGGCTCAAAGTGTCCGCTCCGTTCGTCACGGCGATGCGCGGCGGTTATCCTGTGCCGCCTGCGGCTCCTAACCCCGACGACGAAGAAATCGGCCCGACCAGCCCCGAGTATTGGCGAAAAGTGAGCTCGGGGTTCGCTGATGGCGGCCCGGTGGAAGGCGAAGTAAGCTTCCTCGAGGACGACAAGCCCACCACTCCGCTGCCTACTTTCGCCCAACCAGAAACGCAGGAAATCACGAAGGCTCTGGACGCCGCCCGCGCCGCCCAGCCGCGCGAAGCCGAGATGCGTTCCTATGACCCGACTATCCGGGAAAGAATTTCCGGATTTTTGGCCGGCACGTCTGAGGCCAAGCCCACTCCGGAGCGCGCGTCGTTCGCAAAAGGTGTAGCGGACATTCTTGGCTATTCGCCGCTTCTGGGTCAGGCGATGCAGGCGCAGGAGTCTGCCCGGGCTGGGGATAAGAAGGGCGTCGCGATGGCCGTTTTGCCGATGCCGGCGGGCCGCGCGGGTGCGGCTGCGGAGGAGGCAGCTACTAACATAGCTCGCCGGGTGACAAACCCACTCGGGATGCACTCCGAGGCCGCCGACGTGGCACGCTCGTTGCCACAGCAAAAAGGCACCATCGAGCAGATGCTCGCGATGATGAAGAACAAGGTGAATCCAGAGGAGCTGCACTGGTCGGAAGTGTCCAAAGCGTTCCAGCCGGGCCAAAAAGTGACGGCGGAGGAACTAGCGCAGCACTTCGAGTCGAAGCTGCCGCAGGCGCAGGAAACCGTTTACGAGGGAGTTCGCGAGCCAAAGTACCCGACCTATGTTACTCCCGGCGGCGAAAACTATCGCGAAGTCGTGCTGCACCACCCGGTCGGAAAAGTAGAAGAGCCGGGCAAGCGAATGATCACTTACAGGGTTAGCGAAAAAACTCCTGAATCTAACCCTGTCATGGTTACGGAAGAGAACCTTCAGCAAATGAAGGAACACGGGTTCTTGATCAACGACCTTGGCCCGGCGATGAAAGACGCCCCAGCGTTCAGAGGGTCTCATCACGACGAGCCCAACATTTTCGCTCATCTCCGCATGTCCGACATGACCGGACCCGGCGGCGAAAAGATTCTGAACGTTCACGAATTGCAGAGTGACTGGAGCCAACAGGCGCGCAAGCATGGCGTCATCACGGGGCGCGAAGCTGAAGATAAGGCTGCTCTCGAGGTCAAACGAAACGAATTTCAGAGTCGTATCTCACAGCTAGTAAATGAGGTTAAGCAAAAAGCCGCTGATAGATATAGGACTGCTAATTTTAGTGAGCCAGAAATTGAAAGGTTGATGGATCGCATGTCGCCAGCGGACATAGCTAGGGTGGCCGGCGGTGAGGAAATGCAAAACCAATACATGCGTCTTATCGAAGAGAACTCCCAACTTTATGACGACATTAGAAGCATTGATAATCGCAAGCTTGCAGCTCCTTATGCTACGTCTCGAGAAGGCCAACACAACACGCCCGGCTGGACCGACTTACTGATCAAACGCATCCTACAAGAGGCTGAAAAGGGCGGATACGAAAAGGTGGTGTGGGACACGCCGGCCGAACAAGGCAAGCGTTACGGCAACATGCCTAAGATCGTGAAGGGCATGCAGGGTTATTATGGAGACGTTCTCCCACGCCGGATCAAGAAGGTGGTGCCTGAGGCGAAGCTTGGCGAACACGAGGTCGGCGTGCCGACGCCTTTAATTGACGCCGATGACGCCGGTAATTGGGCCAACGCCACGATGAATTCCAGAACGTATTTTGACGCCATTAACAGGGGCATGACTCCTGAGCAGGCCCTCAGGGCGTCGGGTCAATACAACGACTACATAATCAGCCTAGGCGCCAAAAACGACATCAGGCCGCTGCAAGACTTGGACATCACGCGCTCCGCTGATGACGAATTTTTGTTGTACAGGCTCGACACTGGTGACCAAATCGGCAAATTTCCCAGTCTGGACGAGGCTCGAGAGGCCAAAAAGACTTACGCCGCTGATGAAATCGTGAAACAGCTTAACCCGGGCGTCGCCAAGCGTCCCGGCTTCGAGGTGACGCCTGAACTGCTGGAGCGCATTCGAAAAGGGCTGCCGGCTTATCGGGACGGTGGCGAGGTAGATGACGCTCTGGCTCTTGCCAAGTCTTTACGCTAAAATGCGAACAGGGGTGGCTATGGGACGGCCCTCCCGGATGGCGCGTAGCACCGCCGCGCGCCGCCACCCCGACCACGCCGTTAGTAGTAGGCGTAGTAGTAGCATGTCGGTTTTTGTTCGTCTGGTCTCTTTGAAAAATTTTTAAAACCGAAAAAAGGACGAGGATGTCTACGCCCACTACGCCCTGCTACATGCTACGCACTTATGTCCTTAGTGCTTCCGTGTTATCATTTTTTGGCTGAACGTTGCGCAGCAGCCCCTTTTCGCAACGACGGGGACGCCCGTAATCCTAGGATGTAACCAGCATGTATAATCTGGCTAAAAGGTCTCGAGAGGCCATGAAATCGAAAGCCCGCAATCTGGCGGGCGAAAAGGACCGTAAGACCGATTCCAGTGACTGGACCCCTGCGGCTCCGCTCAACGCTGACGTCAAGACTGGCATGCGCCCGGTCGGCAAGGAGCGCGAGTATAAGGCTGGCGGCTCCGTGGCCAAGGCCCGCTCCGACCGTAAGCCCCGCAAGTCGGGTGGCCGCGTCGAGAAGGACATCGGCGTTGGCGTGGCCAACAAGGACATGAAAGTCGCCAACGAGCAGCGCGAAGGCAAGAAGCACATCGGCGGCATGAAGGACGGCGGCTCTCTGCCGCAGGCCAAGGTCGCCAAGCCTGAACGCAGCCCCGCCAAGCATTATAAAAGCGGCGGCAGGAGTGGCAAGGATTTTGGTGGAGTCGCTGAAAAGCTGAGCCCTGCTTATGCAGCCATCAGGGCGTTGCAACGCGGTGGCAAAGACGAGGAGCGTGACGTGGCGCAGGCCGCCAAGACCGCCGCCATGGTCAACGCTGGGCGCAAGCACGGCGGAAAGGCTCCGCACGGTCGCCCCGGGCGCAAGTCCGGTGGCGCTGCTCCCAACCTGACGGTCATCGTCGCCGATAAGGGCCACGCCCGTCCGGACCAGCAGGGCGCGCAGCGCCCGATGGCCGTCCCGATGCCGACCCCCACCACTCCTCCGCCTATGCAGTCGCAGATGCCGGTGGTCCCTCCGCCGCCCATGCCTGCACCCGGTGCTCCGCAGAAGGCCCCGATTGCTCTCAAGACCGGAGGTCGCGTCGCCAAGGTCGCCTCGTCTTATAAGGACATGGAGGCTGGAGCGGCTACTGGCGAGGGTCGCCTGCAGAAGACGGATGTTGCCGAAAAGCGTAAAGGCGCTCCGACCCGCAACATGGGTGGTCGCGCGGTTGCCTAAGTTCACGGGGAGTAATTAACCCTGTGCGGACGAGACGCCTTTTGCCCCTTCAAGGCGTCTCGTCCTTTCCTAAAAGGGGCAAAGGGGCTCAATGAGCATGCAGACTACCAAGGATAAGTTCGAAAGAACGCTTAGAACTATGCTTCAAGAGGAGGTGAACAACCTCATGGAGAGCATGGCGAATGGTCATCTCGAGTCCCACAGCGACTACAAATTTTTGGCTGGCCGCATTCATGGTCTGAGAGCGGCTCTCGACGCCATGATCGACGCCGATAGAGAAGTTGAAAGGGGCTAAAAGATGGCTACGATGGAGATGGACCACGCCGTTGACCCGGCGCAGGATTTGTTCGAACGTCTTGGCGACGTTTCGAACGTCGAGTTGTTCAACAACAACGTTCTTGTGGCGGTCTATATTCGCCCTGAGAAGACCAAGAGCGGTCTCTACATATCCAGCAAGACTATCGATGAGGACCGATATCAGGGCAAGGTGGGCCTCTTGGTCGCGACTGGCCCCAAAGCTTTTAGCGTCGATAGCGACGCATGGTTCCAAGACGTCGTTGTGAAGCACGGAGACTGGCTCACGTTTCGCTCGAGCGATGGTTGGAGCATCAACGTCAACGGTGTGCTGTGTCGAATAATGCCCGACATTCAGGTGAAGGGTCGAATCGACCGTCCTGACAGGGTTTGGTGATGGAGAAAAACATGTCCGACGAAATCGAAGTGGCCATCGAAGAGCCCAACAAAGACGAAATCAAAGTGGAGATTGAGTCTGAGGCGGCTCCTGAGCCCAAAGTGGCCGAAAAGACCCCTGAAGAGGGCATTAACGAGCTTAAGCAGCGTCTCGAGATGGAGCGGAAGGCTCGCGAGGAGGCTGAAAAACGCGCTCACGAGGCCAGAATCAGCGTTCAGAAGGCCGAGAGTGAGGCCAAGGACGCTAACTACACCATGATTGTCAACGCCATCGAGACCATAAAGGGTCGAGGCGAGGCTCTGAAAACCGCTTACCGCGAGGCGATGAGCGTCGGCGATTACGACAAAGTCGCTGAAATCCAAGAAGCCATCGCGATCAACGCTGGACGCCTTCAAGAGCTCAAGAAGGGCGAAAAAGCGATTAAAGATCAAATGGAGCAGGATGAGAAAGCTCCCAAGATCGAACCGGTCCCGCCTTCGACGCCCGACATGGTTGAGCAGATGGCTTCGAGGACCTCTCCAAGGTCCGCTCAATGGCTTCGCGACAACAAAGACAACATTCGTGACGAACGGACCATCCGAAAGATGTTTCGAGCGCATGAAGACGCCATCGACGAAGGCATTTCAGCTGATTCCGATGAGTATTTTGAATTCATCGAAGGCCGTCTTGGCTTCAACAAGCAGAGTGAAAGCCCGATGTCTGCCGCTTCTGCGCCCGCTCAAAAGCGCTCTGCCCCCCCTCCGGCCGCTCCGGTGTCCAGAGGGAATTCTACACGCCCCAACGTGGTCCGGTTGACCCGGGATCAGGCCGACATGGCCAAGATGATGGGCATGACTGAAGCTGAATACGCCAAAAACATGCTTGCGCTTCAGAAAGAAGGCAAGCTTCATCGCTGATGGAGAATAAAAATGGCTGATAAACCCGTTATCAAGGGAGAAGACGATTCTAGGGCTCGGGCTGCGCAGCGCGCTAAGGAGCTAAGGGGTCATGGCGAAATCATCGACGCTGCTGATGATTTTTATGTCGATATGGACATCATTCCTGAAGGCTGGACGTATGAGTGGAAACGCCATACGGTGTATGGTCAGGAAGACCCGGCATATCAGATTCAGTTGGCTAGGGCTGGCTGGACGCCCGTTCCGGCGTCTCGCCACCCGTTCATGATGCCCCATGACTCAAGCTCCGAGACGATTCTTCGCAAGGGCATGATTTTGATGGAGTGCCCGACTGAAATCGTTGAAGAGAGGCGCAGGGCTGACTACATGGCCGCCCGCCAGCAGGTCAGGCACAAGGAAGCCCAACTCGCCGGCACGCCTGAAGGCACCATGACGCGAGACCACGCTCAGGCTCGGCCCAAGATCAACAAATCGTACGAAGCCATGCCGATCCCTGAAAAGTAAAAGAGGGGGCACATTGCCCCCTTGTTCCTTCTATGGTATTATAACGTTATTCCTCCCTCGGTGGTGAGGACTTCAACTAATCGGCTAACATATCGCCCCGGTGCGCGATGATGAGCCTCCTGTAAAAAGGAGAAACCGTCATGGCGAACACGGCTCCCGGTTCGTACAACGGCTTCCAGCAGCTTAGCGGCACTGGCTCTGCTCCGACCTATGAACAGGTCGTCGGCACTGCCGCTTACAATGCTTCCGCCATTTATTTTGGCGACCCTATCGTTTTCGACGGCGCGACCGGTTACGTTACTGTCGCCACGACGACTGGCGCGACGACCGGCATTGCTCCCATTGCCGGCATCTTTGTCGGCTGCAAGTACACCTCGGTGGCGCAGAAGCGCACGGTGTGGTCCAACTATTGGCCGGGCAGCGACGTCGCCGCCACGGGCACCGTTGAGGTCTACTACGTCAACGATCCCAACTCCAAGTGGGTTGTTTGGTCGGACGCGACCGGCATCGCTCAGGCCGACGTCGGCTCGTGCGGTGGCTTCAACATCGGTTCTGGCAACACCGCCAACGGCATTTCCGGCGCGTATCTGAACTGGGGCACCTCGGCTCCTAATTCGGACAGCACCGGCCCGTTCCGCGTTGTTGGTCTGGCTCCTAATCCGCCCGGCACCAATGGCACCGAATGGGGCGCTTACGCGCGCGTGGTCGTTGCCTTCAACAACGTCGCCACCAAGACGCTGGCCACGATCTAAGGAGTAAGGGACAATGGCTGTTAATCTTTCTGCCATCAAAGACCTTCTCCTCCCCGGTCTCCGGGGGATCGAAGGCAAGTACGAGATGATTCCGTCTCAGTACGACAAGATTTTCACGAAGCACGATTCCAAGATGGCGCTCGAGCGCACTGCGGAAATGCGCTTCTTGGGTCTTGCTCAGCTGAAGACGGAAGGCGCTCAGACCTCGTTCGACAATAATGCTGGCGAACGTTACGTCTACAATCAGGAGCACGTCGAAATTGCTCTTGGTTACGCGATCACCCGCAAGGCGATCGATGACAACCTCTACAAGAGCCAGTTCATGCCGTCGAACCTCGGCCTGATGGAGTCTTTCCAGCAGACCAAGGAAATCTACGGCGCGAACGTTCTGAACACCGCGACGACCTACAATTCGTCCATCGGTGGTGACGGCAAGGCGCTCTGCGCGACGGACCATCCGATCGACAGCGGCACGGTGGCCAACCGCCCCACGGTCGATGTTGATCTTAATGAAGCCTCGCTGCTGAACGCGATGATCGCGATCCGCACGAACTTCAAGGATCAGGCGGGCCTGAAGGTCTTCGCCCGTGGTCGTCGTCTCGTGGTTCCTCCGCAGCTGGAGCCGACCGCGATTCGCCTCACCAAGACGGAGCTCCGTCCCGGCACGGCGAACAACGACGTCAATGCGATCATGATGACTGCCGGCGGTCTGCCGGAAGGTTTCATGACGAACGACTTCTTGACTTCGACCCGCGCGTGGTTCCTGCTGACCAACATCGATGGCCTCTCCTACATGGAGCGCGTCAAGTTCGAAACCGACATGCAGGTCGATTTCGTCACTGACAACCTTCTGGTCAAGGGCTACGAGCGTTACAGCTTCGGCTACTACAACTGGCGTTCGATCTACGGATCGTTCCCGACCTGATAATACACGAGCCGGGGGCTGGCATGGCCCCCGGTTTTCTTCTCTAAAAAGGAGCGGCCAACATGGCTCTCACGAATTTTCCGAATGGCATCACGTCCTTCGGCATTCCCGTAGTCGGTGGCATCAATGGCATTCCGCTGACGGGCAATTGGTGGTTCGTCAACCCGGCTTCTGGCTCTGACGCCTATGACGGCACCTCGCCGCAGACCCCTTTCCAGACGATCTACGCCGCCTACGCCGCTGCTACGGCCGGCAACAACGACGTCATCGTCTTGATCGGTAATGGCTCGACCTCCGGCACGGCCCGCATGTCGGCTGCTCTGGCGCAGACCATCACCCCGTCTGCCACGACCGGCACGATTACTTGGGCGAAGAACGCCACGCACCTCATTGGCGTGACGGCTCCGACTGGCGTGTCGAACCGCGCTCGCTTCGCCCCGCCGACTGGCACGTACACGGCGGCGACTTTTGGCAACAACGGGAACATGTTCAACGTTACGGCCTCCGGCTGTATCTTTGCCAACTTCTCGGTGTTCAATGGCTTCTCGACGGGCTCCGCTAGCCAGATTTGCTGGATCGAGAATGGTGGTCGCAACTACTATTCGAACGTCCATTTTGGCGGATTCGGCGACACTCAGTCGGCTCAGGGCGCGAGCGCTCGCGCGCTGAAGGTCATGGGCGCGGGCGAAAACACGTTCGTTGGCTGCACTATTGGTCTCGACACGGTCACCCGCACGGTGGCGAATGCGAACCTCGAGTTCGCTTCCGCGACGCCGAGAAACAAGTTCATCAACTGCGACTTCCCGATTCTTACCTCGTCCGCGAACGCGCTGGCGATTGTTGGCACGGGTGCGGGCGCGATTGATCGCTGGAACAAGTTCCAGCAGTGCTTGTTCTATAACGCCGTTGACAGCACCGCCACCACGATCAGCACGGTCGCTTCGCTGAACGCTTCGGCGGGCGGTTCGCTCGTGTTCAACAACTGCACGGCGGCCGGCGCGACGAAGTGGGGCGACGCAGGCGCTCTCGCCAATTCGTACGTTGACAACGCTCCCCCGACGGCGGCTACTTCTGGCCTCGCTGTTAATCCGTCTTAATAGGAGGCTACAATGGGTGCTTATAAGGGTCCGGCGTCGTCGATCAAGGATGCCGACAACAAGACCGACGGTTTCAAGAAGGGTGGCAGCTGCATGAAGAAGGGCGGCAAGGCCGTCATGTCTTCTGCAGCCAAGGGCAAGAAGCCTGCCCGGGCCTCCGGCGGCGGCGTTTTTTCGTCCGCCCATTCTGGCACTCCGCGTGGAAAAGCTTCTCATTACTGAGAATTTCTCCATCTTCTCAGTGGTATGAGACGGCGCGGGGGGCATTGCTCCCCGCGTCTGTTTTGGAGGACGGAGATGGCTAAATCCCCGGCTTGGACCAGAAAAGAAGGCCAAAATCCCGAGGGCGGGTTAAACGCCAAAGGAAGAGCCTCCGCCAAACGCGAAGGCATGAACCTTAAGCCTCCGGTGTCTAAAGATCAGGCGGCCAAGAGCGACGCTGCTGCTTCACGCCGACGTAGCTTTTGTGCTAGAATGACCGGTCAGAAACGCAAAATGACTGGGTCTGCGGCGGCTGCCGACCCCAACAGCCGGATCAATAAGTCGCTCAGAAAATGGGATTGTTGAAATGCAAGCAAGACAAGTCACAGTTTCTGACGCTTCTGGCGGCGTGAAATATTCTTCTTGGGTGCGATTCGATGATTTCGCTCCCAGTAACATTTCGATCCAATGCACGGTCTCCGGCACGGTGAGTTACACCGTTCAGTCGACTTTGGACGATCCGAATGACCCGTTCAACCCGGTCGCCGTTAATTCGGTGACGTGGGTCGATAGCTCCGACACGAACGTCGTCGCCGCTTCCACCACGCAGCAGAGCAATTTCTTGTTTGCTCCCAAGTATGCTCGCATCAAGCTGAACAGCGGAACGGGTTCTGTCACGGCAACGTTCCTCCAGAGCAGCAACGGACCGATCTAAATGTCAGGCCTTTCCGCCAATCAGGGTCTCTGGAGTGGTGCCGATCTTCTAACGACCGGCACCGGAAACACGATTGGTCAGGGCCTCTCATTCCACGAATTCGGACCGGGCCCCGCCCCGTCTGGCAATGCGATCTTGCTTGAAGACGACGTCAGCTACCTGCTGCTCGAAAACGGCGTAGATCACCTCCTGCAGGAAGCATAAGAAATGGCGAACCTTCCCATCTCCGGTCTCACCGCCAGCGCCGCGAATATCGCGGCGACGGACCTCCTTCCTGTAGTCCAGACCGCCGGCGTCGGGCCAGTGAAGATGACCGGCTTGCAGATCGCGGGCGGCTTGCTTGGCTCGACCGCGCTCACGGGCGCGACTGTCACCACCAGCCAGCCTGTCCTGAACCTCTCCCAGACATGGAACAATGCCGGTGTTGCCTTCACCGGGCTTTTGTTCACTGCGACGAACACGGCTTCAGATCAATTTTCCAAGCTCATTGACCTGAAACTCGGCGCCAATACTATTTTTCAGGTTTCCCGCTTCCCCAATATGACGATGGCGTCGAGCGGAACTAATTTCTTCGACGTTTCAACCTCTGCATTGTCTCTTGGCAGCGGAACCGGCATTCAGTGGGGCAGCACGACCAACGCAAGTGGCACGGCCGACTTGTTCCTTCGTCGCGGCGGTGCCGCCACCCTGCAACTCGGCGCAGCTGACGCCGCCGCTCCTGTCGCGCAGACGCTTCAGGTGCAGAGCGTCGTCACTGGCACGACGAACACCGCAGGCGCGAATTTCACCATCGCAGGCTCGCGCGGCACCGGCACGGGCGCTGGCGGCTCCATCATCTTCCAAGTCGCTCCTGCGGGAACGACCGGGACGGCGGTGAATGCGCTGGCAAGTTACCTTGCCGTCAACGCAGCGAAGGGTGGGACATCCTCTACGGCCGCGAATAATAAAGTGCTGCTCGAGTTTCCGGTTGACACAGCCGCCGGTGCTGGCGGGCAAACTGGTATTGGGGTTCCCTATAGCGGGCAGATTTTCTTTTACACTCAGGGAGCAATTTCGGCCCGCATACTTAGTAGCCGCATCAGCCTGCCAACCGCATCATGGATGGCTTGGAACTCTGCCTCTGATTTTTCTGGATCAGACGATGTCATCCTCGCCCGTGACGCCGCCAACACGCTCGCGCTCCGCAACAGCACTAATCCGCAAACCTTCCGCGTTTACAACGGCGCTGACACGACCAACTTCCAGCGCCTTGTCCTCTCCGCTGGCGTTACCAGCAACATGGCGGTCGTCGCAGCCGACAACGGCGGCACGGGCGTTGCGATGGGCTTGCAGTTCGGCGTCGCGCTGACGACGGGCGGCGGCGTCACGAACATCGCCAACTTCAATACGTCCGGCCATCTGCTGTGGAATACGGACAACACCTACGACATCGGCGCGAGCGGCGCGACGAGGCCGAGGAATGGGTATTTTGGCACGCGGGTTGTTGCTGGTTCACCGACAGCCGCAGCGCTCGCACTTTCCCCAACTATAGTTTCAAGCAATGCGAGCGGTGCTCATGGTGTGTTTGAGAGCACTGTTGCAAACAGTAGCATCTCTGGGGGTGGTGTTCTTCTATACCAAAACTCTGGAAGCATCGCTACATCTGGAACACGGCTCGGGCTTTTCTTGTTCGGGGGCGTATCTGACGCAGGAGCAACTTTCAGAAATTCTGCGGTCATTCATGCTTTTGCTTCAGAAAATTGGACGGGCTCCGCGTATGGGACGCGCCTCGAATTTGGAACGACAGCCAACGGTGGAACGTCCCGCACGACAAAGTTGATCCTCGGAAATAGCGGCATAGTCACCTTTGGCGCGACGGAAGCCAACACTGTTCCGGCGCTGAAACCGTCCAGCACGACGCTACAGGTTCGGCTGGGCGACGACAGCGCCAACGCCCCAATTGAGGCGGCAAGCGTCAAGACGAACGCGCCGACAGGCGGAACGTCTGGAACGTGGAAGGTGGGTGTTTACAACGCCACAGCGCCTTCTGCGACCGGCTACGTCGAAGTCGATATTGGCGGCACCCTCTACAAGCTGCTTGCCGCGACCTAACGCCAACACGCGCAGGAGCATCGTCCGGTCAGCCTGCGCGTCTCTCCAACTGACCGGGCACATGCTTTGGAGAAAGCAAAATGGAACCGAAACTCGCTATCGAACTGAGCGCCTCGAATATCCAGAACCTCGGCGCGCTGCTCGACCTCGCCGTCAAGAGCGGCGGGATGCAGGCCGCGAAAGCCGCGCTCCCTATTCAGGAAGTTCTTGAAGCCGCCGTCGCGAAATTCAACGCGGCAAACGCGCAGCCCGCTCCGGCTGCTGAAACCAACGAAGGACATGCGTGATGGCCAGCATCGGAGAACAGCGCGTTCGCGTCGAGTTTAACCCGTCAGCGAATGGCGTGGTTGACGAAATCAAGCAGGCTTCCGCGCACCTGATAAACCTGTGCGAGAGCCTCAAGGAGAAGGATGGTCGTCTTGCCGCATTGGCTCAGACGGCATACGAAGAGGCGGCTATGTGGGCCGTCAAAGCCGCGACGGCAGGTAAATAATGGGCTACTTCGAAATTTCGTCCAAGCGCGACGAAGACGCGGTGGCGCTCGCCAGCCGTGTCCAAATTGCTGACGCGGACATCAACCGCATCACCATCGCCTATGCGCAGCTTTACTTCCCGAACGGTGTGCTGGTCCCCGGCACGCCAGCAATTCCGGAAGTGCCTGCCGTGATGGACGAAAACGGCAATGTCGTCACTCCGGCGGTTCCCGAGGTTCCGGCGGTCCCCGACAGCTACCGCCCGCCGACCGGGCAGGAAGTCTTCGACGCGGTGGCCAACGGGCTGCTGCAGGGCATTCTCGCAAATACGATCAATGTCGAGAAGGCGAATGCAGCGAAGCAGGCGCAGGACGACGTCCCGCCGATTGACGTGACGCCGGGGGCCGCTTAATAGCCCCTGTTTAACCAATGACAAGAAGGTCGCCGCATGATATAATTCTTGCGGCGACTATTCCGAGAGGGTGAAATGGCCACTAGCGGGACCTATACGTATAACCCCTCTCTCGGCGAGATGACGCTATACTCCTATCAATTGATAGGAGTTCGCCCCACGGCTGTCCTTCAAGAACACATGGACGCTGCTCGCACCGCCGCCAACATGATGCTGGCGAACTGGTCGAATCGTGGCGTCAATTTGTGGGCGGTTGACGTCATCACCACCCCTTTGGTCCAAGGGACTTCGACGTATTCCGTCGATTCTAACACCGTCATGATTCTAGACGCATATATAGAGTATGGTTCGCCAGCCATTGATCGAATCATCCTTCCTATAAGCCGTACAGAATATGCCAGTTATCCTAATAAAGACCAACAGGGGTTCCCAACCACTTTTTGGTTCGATCGACTGATTTCGCCCACGGTGACGGTGTGGCCGGTCCCGGATGGCTCGCAGACCAGTCTGAAATACTACCGAGTGCGCCGGTTGCAAGACAGCAACCTTCAGGGCGCTGAACAGGTCGAGATCCCGTATTTGTGGCTCGAGGCTTTCGTTTATGGACTCGCCCAGCGCCTCGCCATGATCTGGTCGCCTGACAAGGTGGCCCTTATCAAACCGCTGGCCGATGAAGCATACGACATAGCCGCTGCTCAGAACATCGAACAAGCTCAACAGTATATCTCTCCGCAAATTGCGGGATACTTCCGGTGAGGCCCCACGGACGCGCTCGAGTAAGCGCCAGAAATCCTCGCGCCTTTGGCATTTGTGACCGTTGTGGTTTTTTATATAACCACAACAGGCTGTCTTGGCAGTTCGACTGGCGCGGCGCTTCTCTGATGAACACCCGCATGCTGGTGTGCGACACGTGCCTCGACACGCCCCAGTCCCAGCTTAGGGCCATTGTGGTTCCGTCCGACCCCGTGCCGATCCAAAATCCTCGCATTCAAGACTATGTAACGGCCGAGACCGACTACCGCGTCACTTCCGGCCAAAATTCGGTCGATCCCAACACGAACATACCGGTGCCCGGCGGCGACACGCGCATTACTGAAGACGACAACACGCGCGTTACGCAACAAACCGGGTTCGCCAACGGCAGTCTTAATGAGGAACCGGGCACCGACCCGAATGCCCCGGGCAACGATGACCCCGGATTGCCATACAACAATACGACCGTGCCAAAGACGGGACCGCTGTAATGTCAAACATTCAAATACCTAATCTCCCCGCAGCCACCGCCCTTTCTGGCACGGAGGAGATGGAAGCTGTTCAGTCCGGCGCCTCAGTCAGGGTGACAACTTCTCAGATCGCAGCTCTGGCCAATCCAATTGGAACCGGCAGTGCTCTTCAACCGGCTCTCGGAGGAACGGGCACCACGACTGTTTTTGCTACCGGCTCTGTCGTTTTCGCTGGCGGGTCCGGAATTTATGACCAGAGCAACTCCAGTTTTTTTTGGGACAACACCAACAAGCGGCTCGGCATCGGGACCAACACCCCTACCGTGCCACTGCAGGTTTCTGGCGCTATTCTCGGCACGTCTTTCAACAACGTGTCAGTGACCGCGCCCGCCTCAACTGCAACGTTTGCCCTGTTCAGCGGCTCAACTTTTTCGACCGGCGGCAATTTTTCGACCGGCTCAACATTCTCGACGACGGGGGCATTCTCGACCGGTGGAGCTCTCTCTACGGACGGCGCGGTCACGCTGACGGGAGCCTATGGCCTGACGCTGACCCTCGCCGGGACGACGAACCTGACGTTGCCTACCACCGGAACGGTGACGGCGCTAGGCAACACGGTCACCGGCTCCGGCAACATCGTCCTCGCGACGTCGCCCAGCCTGACGACGCCGGCGCTCGGCGCGGCTACGGCGCTGTCGATCAACAAGGTGGCGTTCACCACACCGGCCCTGACGGCTACCTTGACCCTCGCCTCCGACAGTATTCTTCAGACCGTCGGCAACAGCTATCACACCATCCTGACGATGACGGGCAACACAAGCCTGACGCTCCCGACGAGCGGCACGGTGACGGCGCTCGGCAATACGTCTACAGGTTCCGGTAGCGTCGTTTTGGCGACGAGCCCCACACTCGTGACGCCGACGCTTGGCGTGGCGACCGCCACCAGCATCAACAAGGTGACGATCACCGCTCCGGCGACCAGCGCGACACTGACCATCTCCGATGGCAAAACGATTGCCTTCCCACTCTCTCTTTCATTCCCGGCTAGCGCCGGCACGAACGGCTACGTCTTGCAGACGGATGGCGCGGGGAATCTGTCGTGGGTTGCACAGTCTGGCGGTGGCGGCGGAACGGCAGCGGGCGGTTCTTCCGGCCAAATTCAGTGGAACGACTCCGGCGTCCTAAACGGCTTCACGATGTCGGGCGACGCCACCATCGTCGCCTCGACGGGCGTAATCACAGTCACCAAAACCAACGGTTCTTCTTTTGGCGCGCTGGCGACGGTGACAGCTGGAACCGGCGTCGCCACGGCGGCGGCCAATGCGGTGAATGGCTCGGGCGGCTTCATCACCTACGCCGCCTTCGCTCCGGCTGCCAGCAAGGTTCTGACGCTCTCCAACACCATGACGCTCGCGGCCGGCGCTGACGGCCAGACTTTCACCTTCCCGGCGACGGGCGGCACGGTGACGGTGCTGGGCAACTCGACCACAGGCACCGGCAACATCGTCCGCGACACGTCTCCGACGCTTGTCACGCCGACCATCGGCGTCGCCACGGCGACCAGCATCAACAAGGTGGCGATCACCGCCCCGGCGACGAGCGCTACTCTGACGCTGGCGAACGGATCGACGCTCACCACCGTCGGTGCATTTGGCATCACGTTCACGGCGACTGGCACGACATCGCTCGACCTCCCGTCGAGCGGCACGGTGACTGCGCTTGGAAACAGCACGACCGGCTCAGGAAGCATTGTCCTCGCCACCAGTCCGACGCTGACGACTCCAACGCTCGGCGTCGCATCTGCCTCGTCCATCAATAAGGTTGCGATCACCGCCCCCGCGACCAATGCGACGCTGACCCTTGCGGATGGATCGACGCTGGCGACCTCTGGTGCGTATTCAATCACTCTGACGGCGACGAATACGACGAGCATCACGCTCCCGACCACCGGCACACTGGCGACGACCAGCAACAACCTCGGCGCGTTTGCCGCCACCACTTCGGCGCAGCTAGCGGGCGTAATTTCCGACGAGACGGGCTCCGGCTCTCTAGTGTTCGCCACGAGCCCCACTCTGGTGACCCCGGTTCTTGGCACTCCGACAAGCGGCACTCTGACGAATTGCACGGGCCTGCCTATCTCGACTGGCGTGTCTGGACTGGGAGCGAACGTAGCGACTTTTTTGGCCACGCCGTCCAGCGCGAATCTTGCGGCTGCAGTGACCGACGAGACGGGCTCCGGCTCTCTGGTGTTCGCCACGAGCCCAACGCTGGTGACGCCGACATTGGGCGTCGCATCCGCCACTAGCATCAACAAGGTCGCGATCACCGCCCCGGCGACGAGCGCCACGCTCACCATTGCGGACGGCAAGACGCTGACGGCCAGCAACTCGATCACGCTGGCCGGCACCGACTCGACGACGATGACCTTCCCGCCAGTGAGCGCGAGCATCGGCTATCTGAACGTGCCGCTTGTCGGCGGCGCGGCCAAGACCATCGGCTACACTGCAGTCCTCGCGGATAGCGGCCAGATGGTCATCATGAACGGTACGTCGTTGATATTCACCATCCCGGCTAACGCCTCTGTAGCCTACGCCGTCGGAACGGTCCTGACCGTCATCAACATTAACGCCACGTCACTCTCCGTCGCCATTACGTCCGACACGATGACCCTCGCGGGGACGACGACGACCGGCACGAGGACGCTGGCTCAGAACGGCATGGCGACGGCGATCAAGACCTCTTCCACGACTTGGATCATCAGCGGCTCGGGCCTAACATGACCGGAATTCTCAACGTCCTTCTGGCGACAAAAAAAGCGTCAGTCACAAAGACTATATTTCTCACGGCTGGCTCGTCGTGGACGGTTCCGAGCGACTGGAACAGCACCAACAACACGATCATCTGCATCGGCGCGGGCGGCGGCGGAACGAACGGGTATTACAACGGTGGCGGTGGTGGCGGCGGATTTTCGTCGATCTCAAATTTGACGCTTACGCCAACGACGTCTGTCACTTACGCGGTTGGTGCGGCGGGGACAGGTGGCGCGGCCTCTTCATCAGGGACGAGCAATCTCGGCACCAGCGGTGGTGATACGTGGTTTAATGGAGCGAACCTTGCGGCGTCGTCTGTCGGGGCGAAGGGTGGCGCGGCAAATTTGGGCAGCGATACTGTTGCCGCAGTGGGCGGTGCAGCGGCATCCGGCATCGGCACAACGAAAAAAAGCGGTGGAAATGGCGGCGTAAATCCCTCCTTCACAAATGATGGCGGCTCAGGCGGCGGTGGCGCTGCAGCCAATGCCGGAGACGGCGTTGCCGGTTCTAATTCGGCCGGTATCGACGGCTCTAATGGCGGCGCGAGCGGCGACGGGGCATCTGGTGGCACGGGGGCGACCACAAACGCGCCGGGCGGGAATGGCGGTACAGTCGCCACATACACCGCCACGGACACATGGAACGGCACGATTTACACGGGCACCACGCCTACAGCGGGCAGTGGCGGCGGCGGCGGCGGCGGAACAGCAAATTATAACCCCGGCACGTCAGGTGGTAACGGCGGCGCGTATGGTGGCGGCGGCGCGGGCGGTGCATACTACAATAGTAGCACCCTGTCCAAGGGTGGCGATGGTTCCGTCGGCATCATTATCGTAATTTACACCACGTAATGGGGCGACTTCAGGTCATAGCTCGAGATTTAGCTAGGTGGGGAAATGGCTGACTATCAAATGCTCTTCAACCTCGCTATAGGCGTTCTTGGCACCATTGGAGGATGGATGCTGAACGCCCTATGGGGAGCTCTAAAAGACCTCCAGAAGGTTGATAAGGACTTGGCGGACAAAGTCGCGTCTATCGAGGTCCTTGTTGCAGGGCAATACGTGACAAGAAAAGAATATTCCGACAGTTTGAACATCATTAACATTAAGCTTGACCGCATTCAACAAACGTTGAGTGAAAAAGTAGATCGAGAGTAAAGGGGCACACCATGTTGAACAGAACGAGCATCACCCGTCTACGCGGCGTCGATCAACGCCTAGTTAATGTGATCAAGGCGGCCAGCGAAATATCTGAAGTGCCGTTTCAGGTGACAGAGGGCCTGCGCACGCGCGAGCGGCAGGTCTATTTAGTCAAGACCGGCAAGTCCAAGACCATGAACAGTTACCATTTGCGTGGCAAGGCGGTAGACGTCGTCGCAATGCCCGGCGGTGAGGTTTCTTGGAACCTTGCCGATTATAAGAAGATCAACGCCGCCGTCCAGAAGGCGGCGAAAAAGGCCGGCGTCACAGTGACGTGGGGCGGCTCTTGGAAAACCATTGTGGACGGACCTCACTTTCAGATTGAGGCATGACATGCTTCTGTTCATAAAACACGCTGTAATCACCCTGTCAGTGTTGGTAGGGTTTTTCTCGGCTCTAATCGGGGTTGTGGCTTACATCTCCCAAGGGATGTCGGACAACGAAGGGGATGACACGGGGCGAATAATATCGTTCACATCCTTGTGCGTCCTAGCGATCTGCATTCTTTTGGTTCTACTTCTCTCCGGGTGTTCTACAGGCAAGGCTCTGTTCGACGCTTGTAGGGATGGTCTCTGTCGATAAGGGGATTAGATATGCTTAACTACCTGAAAACCAACTGGCGCACCACTGCTTGGGCGCTGATTCTGCCCCTGCTGTATGCCGGCAAGCATTATGGCCTTGTCCCTACTGACCTCGACCTGCCGCCGATCTCGTCGACTTGGCCCTTCGTGCTGGCCATTTTCGGCATTGGCATCAGCAGCAAGGACTACAACGTGACGGGCGGGGACAAGCAGCAGTGATCGCCGCCATAATAAGCCTTATCAGCGGCCTGTTTTCGGCCGCTGGTAAGCTGTTCGATTTTCTGTACGCCCGCCAGATGGTGGACGTGGGCAAAACTCAGGCCAAGCTTGAGCAACTCAGCAAGCAGGTCCAAGATGCCAAGATTGCGGTCGCTGCTCGTGAATCTGTTCGTGCTGACATCGCTACTAATGGCGACAGGGTGCCAGACGACGACCCCTTCCTTAGAGACTAGCTTTTGCTCCAACGCTAAAGCTATCTATTATTCCAGACACGACACTTTGCCAACCATTGCTCAAATAAGAGAGCACAATGCAGTGGGGGTGGCGCTCAAGTGTGGCTGGATCGGAGCCAAAAAGAAGCCGTAATGTGTTGTCATCCGAAATTGAAGGTGTATGGTAGGTGTGGTAAATTGAAGTAGACCGGGGAACGAAAAATGACGACTGGCCTAAGTTATGATGGTAGCGTTGCTGGAACGTCCAGTTTCGTCACTCAAATTGCTACTATGGCCGTCGTCGATGAGACCGATTCGGCGTTCCTGACCATACTGCCTCAAGCGATCACTTATGCTGAAAATCGCATTTGTCGTGACCTTGACTTCATGTTCACCTCCGTGTCCAACACTAGTTATTCGATCACGCAGAACTCCAGAACCGTAACCGTCCCCGTCGCCAACTTTTTCCCCTCCGACAACGGGACTCTAGTGGTTTGCGAACAGATCAACCTGCTCACCCCGGCGGGGTCGGTCGATCCGGACACCTCAACTCGAGTTCCACTGTTGCCGACCACCAAGGAATTCTTGGACGCGGTTTTTGGCGCTTCGTCCTCCACCGGTCAGCCAAAATACTTTTGTCCATTCGGCGACGGTGAGACCAATTACACTTTTTTGGTTGGCCCCTACGCTGATCTGACTTATCAGATCGAAATAGTCGGGACATACCGGCCCGCGTCGTTGTCGTCCACCAATTTGACGACGTTCATTAGTTTGTATCTGCCAGACCTGATGATCATGGCGAGCATGATTTACGTCTCTGCGTATCAGAGGAATTTTTCGTCTGCAGCGTCTAACGATCCTCAGATGCCTGTCAGCTACGAGACCCAATATCAGATCCTACTGAAATCCGCCATGGTGGAGGAAGCCCGCAAAAAACAGGAAGGCGCGGCTTGGTCTTCGCAAAGCCCGTCTTCTTCCGCTACTCCCACGAGGTAGTTCACCGTGCCCCATGCGACTATGAAATTGCTGCCGGGCGTGGACCAGAACAGGACGCTCGCGCTCAACGAGGCGGCTATTTCCGACAGTCAGTTGATTCGATTTGTTCCGGACAAGCAGGGCGTCGGTCTGGTCCAAAAGTTGGGCGGGTGGACGAAATGGTTTCCGTCTAACGTTGGGTCGATAGTTAGAGCTCTGTGGTCTTGGCAAGACACTAACCTTAATTCTTATTTGGCCATAGGCAGTCAGCCCAGAGCGGCGACTATCACCGGCTTGTCTAACGCTGTGGTCAGCGCCACGAACTACACCACCCTCGCTTATTCTGGCTCCGCTGCGTTCTTTGTCGGTGACAGCATCGCTGTCTCTGGCGTAACCCCGGCGTCTTACGACGGCACCAAGACGCTCACGTCCTCAACGTACGACGTAAACACCTCCACCGGAACGGTCACGTTCGCTGGGACCGACTATGGCGCGATGACTGTCGCGGGCGAGTTCTACGCTGGGGACGGACTGTCAGAAATAACTAATGGCAACCGCCAGATTCTGACCCCTAAGACTCAAATTCAGAGCGTCGCCGTCTCCGCCACCACGTCGGCCGGCAGCCCTTCGGTCACCATCACCGCTGCCGGCTCCAACATTTACAGTTCGGATTCGGTGGACATTAAGACCCAAATTTCGGTCGGCGGGTTGGTGCTGTTTGGCCTCTATCAGGCCACGTTCATCGACGGAACAAATCAATTCGAGATAACGGCCACCGACGTTCTCGGGAATCCAAAAAACGCTACCGGCTCGGTAGTTAATGGCGGGGCGGTTCCTCAATTTGGTTACACCAGCGGATCAGGAACGGTGTCCGTAACGCTGGCGGACCACGGGCTGGCTGTCGGTGACACTTTCCCTGTGCTGGTGTCCACTACGGCGGCTGGCATAACGCTTTATGGCAACTACACCGTGACTGGGGTGTCGTCCAGTTCTGTGTTCACCATTCAGGCCAACGCCATCGCTAACGCCACCACCTCCGTTGATCTTAATGGCGGCGACGCCTACTACGTTTACTACAAGACGCCCAGCGCCCTCCCTAGCTCCACCGGGTATGGCGTGGGTGGATATGGCACGGGTGGATATGGCACGGGTACGACCCCTACTGTTATGTCGTCTGGCGACGCGATCTATGCCGTTGACTGGACTTTGGACAACTGGGGCCAGCTCCTTTTCGCTTGCCCGGTTGACGGCCCGATTTATACGTGGGACCCCACACTAGGCATTTCGCAGGCTTCCGTGGTGCCGAACGCTCCCGCAGTCAACGACGGTATGTTTGTCGCCATGCCACAAAGGCAGGTGGTGGCTTGGGGCTCGACGTTTAACGGCGTCAAAGACTCGCTGTTGATGCGTTGGTGCGACGTCGAAAACTACAATTCTTGGATCGCCTCCGTTACGAATCAGGCCGGGTCATACCGGTTTCCAAAGGGGTCCAAAATTGTTGGCTGCATCCAAGGCCCGCAGCAGGGGTTGGTATGGACCGATCTGGCCGTTTGGGCGATGCAGTATGTTGGACCTCCCTACGTCTATCAATTCAACGAAATTGGTAACGGGTGCGGGCTGATTTCGCGCAAGGCGGCCACGTCTATGAACGGCGTGGTGTATTGGATGAGCCAGAGCCAGTTCTTTAAACTTGGCGACGCCGGGGTCGAGGTGATCTTCTGCCCGGTGTGGGACGTC
>Ga0208005_1000050_pt1 | contig 45167 bp, 57 predicted proteins | sample DEB19_08_DNA_3_FD_184530 | JGI IMG/M metagenome (GOLD analysis project Ga0208005, IMG submission 184530) | Aqueous microbial communities from the Delaware River and Bay under freshwater to marine salinity gradient to study organic matter... | ecosystem: Environmental > Aquatic > Marine > Coastal... | reverse complement strand
CCGTCTCCAGCATCGTCCCGTCTTCCCTGAGGTTCAGGCTATATGCCTTGCCGTTCTGATAATGCCCTATCCATACATCCACGATATCGAGCCAGGGCTGGGCGATGATCGACATTCTCCAGTCGCCATCGGTAATCGTTTTATTTGGTAGCTTCCCCATGTCTGCCATATTTTATGTCGCGCTCGGCTTCTCCTTTCCCCACCGCTTCGCCGCGCCTTTCTTCCCCGCCTCGGAGAAGTGCTGCTTGCCGTGGCTCTGGGCGGTCTTCCGCCCCCCGAGCTGGCCGAGTTCTTTAGCTGCTTTTGATGCCTCAAAGTAAGGTATGTAGGGACAACTCTCGACATGCCGCTTAGGAGGCTTACCCGACCCATCTCCACACACCAGACTACATTGAACCGAAGCGGCGAACCGTTTCTGTAGATCAGTCATGCTCTCCTATCTGGTGCTTACATACATCATCGGGACAAGCGGAGTCAAGGCTGGGCCTACCAGAACCATGAATAGGACACTGAAGCTGACTCACCCCCATGTTTTGCTGAGTGCATATACACTTCTTACTTTGCTCGCCCCAGAACTCCATGATGGACAGAAATAGGTCGGTCAAATCCAGATTACCGCCGACTTCCTTGTTCCTCGTCTCCCACCGTACTATGAGACGCTTCTGTGTTTCGCTTCGCTTTATGTCGATAAATAGATTGATGTATCCTCCGTCTAATGCCATATTATCCTTTCTCTATAAGACCTCATTTCCGCTCCCAGGCTTGCTAGGAGCAGAATCAAGCCTCATTTGCTTTCGCATTCGTCCGCGATTATCGCGTCGATGAACGGCTCCAGGGCTTTTGCAGTGTACTCGGCGATCTGCTTTCGGTACTTCTCGTTTCCCTCGGAGCCAGCGAACGCCGTTTCCATGAGCCCTTGTACGAGTTTGGTCAAATTAGTTTGCTTCATTGTATTTATCCCCTCCATTTATACCTAAATTGTAGCAAGCGGTTGTTATTATGTCAACAAGCAATATACTCAAACTTTCACCAAGGCACGCTAAGACTAGTTAGAATGCGCCACTCCCTCTTGATCTTTCCATGCTTTCGCCTTATGCTGCGAACGTACAGGAGGTAATCCGGAGTGGCTACGGACTTAGAAGGGACTACCGGACTTACTACGGCCCAGGCCGCCGGGCTGGCGGGCGTCTCCGAGAAGTCCGTCAGGAATTGGCTGAAGGCCGGGCACCTCAAGCCGCTGGCGACCACCCAGGGGCGGCGCATCGACAAAGCCGAGCTTCTGGACTACCTCCGTGGGCGCGCCCAGGCGACGATCTCGCACCTCCCTCCCGAACTCCGTCCGGAAGCGACTCCGGAGTCCGAACCGACTCCCGAATCATCTCCGAACGGCCATTATGTCGAGGAAACAGCGGAAACCCAACATACCGCTGGCGACGTGTCGGCCAATCCGGCATATCCCGCCCTCACCCCCGAGACGATCAACATCGTGCTGCAACCGCTGCTTGAGCGGCTGAACGACTCGGAGAAGGAGCGCAGGCGACTCCACGACGAGAACATCGAGCTCGCCGGTCGCGTCGGCTACTACCAGGCCGAGCTGGCGCAATACAAGGATCGGGTCCTGCTGCTGGAAGCACCCAAATTAGCCCCTGTAGCGCCCGTGGAGGCCCCTCAGCGCGTTCCGTGGTATAAGAGGCTATTCGCACTGGAGTAGCCCATGCCGCCGCGCCATCGCAGCCAGTACCTCGTCAACGAGCCCCCCATCCCGCTCTACCCGTCGCTCGCGGTGGCGCTGGACGGATCGGATCGCGCCCTCATCCTCCAGCAGCTCAACTACTGGCTCAATCGCTCCGAGCACCTCTACGACGGCCGCTACTGGGTCTACAACACCTACCCCCAGTGGCAGGAGCAATTCCCCTGGATCTCCCTCTCGACGCTCAGGCGGCACCTGGACTTCCTCGAAGAGCACGGCCTCGTCCTCTCGGGCAACTTTAACAAGGTCAAGACCGATCGCACCAAGTGGTACACCATCGACGACGACGCGGTGGGCCGCTTCCTCGCATCCGCCAATCTGGCCGATCCATCTGCTCAAAATGGACAGATGACATCTGCTCAAAATGGCGCGATGCATCCATCCAAATTGGGCAGCTCAGTACCAGAGACTCCGTCAGAGATTAACCAAGAAAGTGACGAGCGTTTTTTGAAGAAAATGAAAGACAAGTACCGGCTGCCCCCCCGCGACCTCGAGGAGCTGGTGCGCCGCCACACCAGCGACGGCAAGCTGCGCCAGGCCGCGCTCTGGGGCGAGCTGGCCACCCGCAGCGCCCCGCGTCGGTAGGCGCTTGGATACCCCGCCCCAGCGATCCCCGAGACGCTAGTTCAACCCCGGCACTTTCGCCCATCACGACGCCAAAACACCCCAGCGTGCCGCAACGCCATCCCGCGCCGAGTGTCCCTCCGGTCCATCCTCCTCACTCGCTCGCTTCCCGCTCGCTCCCTCGTCGTCGGCCCTTCGGTCCTCTTGTGATCGCTTGATCAGTTGCGGACGACGAAAAAGCTGCTAGACTATTAACTCAACTACAGTTGAATCCCTACCTCGCCAAGAGGTGCGCCGATGTATACGACCGGCCTCACCCTCGAACAGGACGACTTCTATTCAGGACTCATCAAGCGCTCCATCTGGCGCTTTATCGGCATGTCCAACCTCGCCGTGTTCCCCTGGTGGCTCTTCGTCGGCATCATGCAGACCATCGGCTACGACCCGTTCAACCCGGTCGTCGTTAACGCGTACTTCTGCATCGCTTATCTCGCCGCACCCCCGCTCATTTTCGGCTTCGTCGCCACCGGCCTGATGTGGGAGAGCGACATCGACAAACACATCGAGGAGGGGCGGCGCATCGACCCCCAGTACGACCCGCGCGGCGACCTGGTCAAAAGGGGTCGGATGGTGCCGGTGTCGGTATTCACCAACAGCGACGTGCAGCGCGCCCTGCGAGAGACCGCCCGCGAGCTGGGCATCGAGAGGCACATCGCGGTGCAGGCGCAGCAGGAGCTGAATGCGCGCTTCCTCCAGCACCACGCGCAGGTGATGAGGACGCTGGAGCAGGCCGGGCCGAGGTGGGAGGAGGAGTTGGCCTGGTATCGCAAGGAGTTCATCCGGGTGTCCCTGGAAATCGCGCAGCGACGATAAGGAGGCGACGATGTCTATCCAGAAGCGCACGAGTTGGGGCGAGACCACACCCTATAACGGCGAGGGTCAGGCGCTCAAGGCCCCCGCCGAGTGGGCCAATCGCCCGGAGGTCCAGCACATCGGCTTCGAGATATACAAGCAGATGACCAAGGCCCAGTTGCAGGTCGCCAAGGTGTGCTACGCCACCCAGAACCTCGACGAGATGATTCCCCTCATCCAACGCGATGCTATCCAGGTACTCACCACTATCCGCGGCCAGCAGCGCGCGGAGGAGCGCACGCCCGAGCTCCAGGCCGACATCGACTTCTACACCGAGGGGCTCATCAATATCTACGGCTTCCGTTCGCACGAAATCGCCCGCAAGTTCGGCGAGGCGATGGACAAGCTTTCCAGTGGCGACATCCCCGCCTATGTGGCCCCGACCCCGCCGCCCGTTATCGACGTGTTCCCGCAGCAACCGGAGAAGCGCATCGGCTTCTTCCGCTCGGTGGCCCGGGCGCTCTTCGGGGACTGAGGTGGAGAGCCGCGAGGTCGCCGCCTACTGGGCGAAGCGGGGGAAGGTGCTCGACTCGGCCGAGGCGGTCAGGCGCTACTGGCACCCAGGCCCCGAGCTACCGCCGGAGGGAGAGCCTATGGAAGTCGTTCCCCCACCGCCGCCGCCACCAGCGGGGGTGGTGCTGGGCCAGGACGAGTGGGGGGAGGTCGTGCTCCTGGATAGGTCACGCCCCCAGCACGTCTATCTGCTGGGCAAGACCGGCATGGGCAAGTCGGCCTACGCGATGATGCCGCTGGTCCTCCGGGATATCGCCGAGGGCCGGGGCTGCTGCGTCATCGACCCCCACGCCACCCTGGTCAACAATCTCCTCCGGCGCATCCCGACCGCCCACGCCGGGCGCGTCTACGTGCTGGACTTCGCGGGGGCCTGGCAGCAGCGCCGGGTGCCGCTGGGCATCAACCTCTTCGACTGCAACGACCACACCGACCCGACGCAGCAGGGCGTGGTGGCCGAGCGGTTCGTCCTGCTCATCCGCAAGCTCTTCGACAGCTGGGGCGCGCGGATGGAGAACATCCTCAGGAATGTCGGCTTCGTCTTCGCCGCCAACCCCGGCGAGAATCTGGCGAGCGTGCCCCGCTTCCTCTCCCAGGAGCCGTTCCGGCGGCAGCTCCTGCGAAGCGTGACCAACGCGTCGGTGCGCGAGTACTGGCTCGACGACTACCCGCACATCGCCCCCCGCGAGACCCAGCCGGTGCTCGACCGCCTGCGCGGCTTCCTGACCAACGAGTTGATGTACCAGGTCTTCAGCGTCCCCAAGACGACCTTCAACGTCGCGGAGATGCTGGAGGAGCGCGCGACTTTCCTGGTGCGCCTCCTCGATAAGGAAATCGGCGAGCAGTCGGTGAAGCTCCTGGGCGCGGTGCTCGTCGATGAGTTCCTCCGGGCGGCGCTCGCCCGCGACGAGGTCCCGCCCGGCCACCCCCGCCAGTTCCACCTCTACTGCGACGAGTTCCAGGAGTTCGCCACACCAGCGACGGCCAAGATGTTCGCGACCGTCAGGAAGTACGGGCTGGGGCTCGTGGTGGCGCACCAGCACCGGGGCCAGCTCCAAGACGAGAACCGCGAGGCGACGCTCGGCGCGGCCAACTACCTCTTCTTCCAGACCAGCGCCAAGGATGCGCGTGAGGTCGGCGCGAACCTGGAGCACGAGTTCCCGGAGCGGGTCCTCCCCCACCTGCCGGTGGGCGTGGCCTACGCGAAGCTGGTCGGCTCCGTCGAGGGGCCGGTCAGGCTGCACGCCCCCACCCCGCCGCTCTACGACGAAGACCACCCGCTCGTGGTCGGCATCTACCAGCGCAGCCGCGAGCGCTTCGGCCGACCGTGGTCCGGACGGACTCCGGAACCCCCTCCGGACCCAGCCGGACCCGCTCCGGAGTTCTACGACGCCCCGCCCAGGCCGTCCAACCTGCGGCCTTCGGTGCGGCGCGTGCCGTCCAAGGACTGAGCTGGTATATAATACGGAAAGTTATGTCAACTATCCGCCCCGTCCTCACCATGCCGAAGGTCAAGCTGCTCCGCGCGCTCGCCCAATATCACTACCTGACCACCGAGCTGGCCACCCGGCTCCTCTACGCCCACGGCAGCCTCAGGGGCGTGCAGGACGACCTGAAGTCGTTGTACGAGGAGCACTACCTCGACCTCGTCATCCAGGCCCGCTATACCACGAGGGGCTCGCTCCCCTACGTCTACAGGCTGGCCCACAAGGGGAAGCGGTATATCCACGCCGACACCGGCCAGGCCTTGCCGCGCACCGAAGGACGCCGCAAGGCATTTCTGGACCACACCCTCGCCGTTGCCGAGTTCCTGATTCTGGTCGAGTTCGTCGCCGCCAGAGTGCCCGGCTGGGTGGTCCGCAGCGCCAAGCACGACCTGACCCTGAGGCGTGAGGAGCGGGGCGCGGTCATCCCCGACGGGCTCCTGGACCTGCGCGTCCCCGTCGACGGGGAGAATTACGACAACCCTTTGGCGCTGGAGCTGGACCGGGGCACCGAGGATGACCAGACGTTCTGGCGGGCGAAGGTCAGGCACCTGGTCCGCTGGGTCGCCGGGCGGCCGATGACCATCGCCGTGGTGGTCGAGGCGGAGGAGGGGGAGAAGCGCGCCAAGCAACTCCAGGCCTGGACCGAGGCCGAGTTGCGGAGCATGGGGGCGCAGGGAGAAGCGGACCTCTTCCGGATTAGCGCCGTACCCTTGCCGGACCAAGACCTCGGCGATGCGGACTATCTCCGGGAGGCCTACGCCTATCTCGTCTCCCAGCGCTGGTTGGTGCCACTCGGAGAGACCGCGCCCCTCATCGACCTCGGAGGTGGCGATGCGTGAACGACATATCCCTCGGGCACCACGGCCCGTTCTTCCTGCTCCCGCTGCGCCTGACGGAGCGCCAGCTCCGGGCGCATTTCCACGTCGTCGGCATTAGTGAGTCGGGCAAATCAAACTTCCTCGCCGGCTTCTTCATCAATTTACTGCTGTCGAATCGGGCGGCGACCTTAATCGACCCGCACGGCGACCTCTCGACCCTCATCGTCAAGCAGCTCCTCGCTCGGGGCTACTTCAACGCCCCTGACGCCCTGGAGAAGTTGTTGTACCTCAACATACCGAGAGCAGAGGAGCGGGGCCTCTACGCGCCCCTCAACGTGTTGCAGCAGCCCTTCCCGAGGGACAAGGTACCGACCATGATTCGCGAGGCCTTCCACCGCGCCTACAAGGAGCTGGCGACCGGCGCGGCGACCTTCGACACGCTCCTGCCGGATGCGGTTCAGCTCCTGTTGCACAACGACCTGCCCCTGACCGACCTCAACCGGGTGCTCTTCGACGACAACTTCCGGGCCAGGCTCCTCGAGCGGGAGACCGACTACTACCTGGTCGAGTCCTTCCGCGACGTGTACGACAAGCTCCGCAAGCCCGACCAGGTGCTCTACGCCGGGTCGGTGCAGCGCAGGGCGCGCCAGCTCACCCAGCTCGGCGTCTTCCGGCACGGCATGAGCCAGCCAGACCTGGTCATTAACCCGAGGAAAATCATGGACGAGGGGCGCTCGCTCATCATCAACCTCGCCACCACCAACGACGAGGTGACGAGCCTCATCGGCTCCTTCCTGATGGTGATGTACGAGCAGGCCGCCAAGAGCCGGGAGAACCTCGACCCCGCCAGCAGGCTGCCCCACTACCTCATCGTCGACGAGGCCCCGATTTTCATGAGCCGGGACGAGGAAGCCTTCGGCAACATGCTCTCGAAGACCCGCAAGTACGGCCTGTTCTTAACCTTCGCCCACCAGGACTACAGCCAGCTCTCCCCCCGCATGACCGGGGCGCTCAGCAACGCCAAGCTCAAGGCGATGTTCCGGCTGGAGCGGGACTCGGCCGAGGTGGCGGTCAGGACCATCGGCAAGGTGGACCCCCGGAGCCTGAGCGTTAGGGACAACGACGAGACCGAGATGGCGGGGATGCGGGAGGCCTGGGAGGAGCAAATCCACGAGGTCCAGAACCTCAGGGTGGGACGGGCGCTGGTCCGGAAGGAACTCCCCCCCTGGCCCCAGCCCTTCCAGGCGCTCTTCCCGAGGCCCACCACCAAGGTGTACCGCATCAGGACGGAACATTTACCCGAGCCGAAAGTAGACCCGCTAGAGCTCCAAGCCATCGAGGAACACTACCTCCGGACCTATTTCCGTCCCGCTTCCGAACTTCCTCCGGTACTTCCGGAGCCTCTCCGGAGCAAGAGAAGGCAACTCGTCGAAGATTAGGGTATTGACATAACTATTAGGACTTGATATGTTGGGAATGCTGAAATCTTAGGGTATAAAACCGTTTTGTGTTGGGCTTTTGGCTTACCCTAAGAGCCTCCAGCGAGTCCAACACCAAGCGGTTTTTTGTATGAAAAGAAACATTCTATCGATACTCTTCTCCATCGGCCTCCTGGTCGTCGTCGCCTATTTTGGTCAGCTTGCGCTGTCGGCAGACCCGGCGCGCAACTGGGTACCGCGCCTCATCGGCTTTCTCGCACTCGTGTATGTCTTCTGTAAAACAGTCAACAACGCAATCGGAGATTTATTAGAGACCAGGGATAGAGCAGCGTAGAGTAAACGCAACCTACCGCAAGGACGACAGCAGAGGGTGAAACAAGCGGTTTCCCGCCCGTTAATCTGCGAGTAAGCGCTCGGCTAGACGAATGTGAAAGCCATTGATGCCGATTTAAAGTGACGACGTTCTGGTATATCTCTATTCAGTTAAGGAAGGATATTGGATACAGTAAAGCCTAATAAGCCGTCAGGCTTATATAAGGAAAAAGGTCAGTGGAAGAAGGGAAAAACGGCGGCGGATTTGACATAAGGATATATAATTAATGGGTGACCGAAAGACCAATCCATCGAGAAGCGCTGCCCAACCAACTAGAAGGGGAGCAGCAGGACCCTCGTCTCACCCAGGCCATCGGGCTCCTGGAGCAGGGCATCGAGGGCATCCTCACCTCCGAAGGCTTCGCCAACTATCTCCGCACCCAATCGAAGTTTCATCGCTATTCCTTCAACAACACCATTCTCATCATGGCGCAGCGGCCGGATGCGACCCACGTCGCGGGGTATCGGAAGTGGCAGGAGCTCGACCATCAGGTCAGAAAAGGCGAGCGGGCCATCAAGATATTCGTCCCCTGGCTCTCAAAGGACCCCAGCGGAGAAATCGACCCGCGCACCGGGAAGGTCAAAGAGATACTCACCGGCTACGGCATCGGCAATGTCTTCGATATCGAGCAAACCGACGGCGAGCCCTTGCCAGAACCCCCACGCCCCAAGGAGCTGGAGGGGGAGAGCCAGCGCGCCGAGGCGGTCTACCGCAGCGTGCAGGAGTACCTGGAAGAAGACGGCGTCAAGGTCAAGCGTCTCCCCGGCAAGCAGAACGGGCTCTACCGCCCGCTCACCAAGGAGGTCGTCGTCAATTTCCTGCTGAAGGGCAACCAGGCCACCAAGACGATGATTCACGAGGCGGCCCACCACGTCGCCGACCATCGCGGCTATATCCCCAGGGAAGACGCCGAGACCGTTGCCGAGTCCTGCGCCTTCGTCGTGATGCACCATTTCGGGCTGGACTCGGGGGAGTATTCCTTCGCCTACGTCGCGGGCTGGGCGGAGAATAAGGATGTGCTCAAGCGCAACCTGAGCGCCATCCAGCGCACCAGCCGGATACTCATCGACCAGGTCGAGCAACGCATCGAGCGCCACGCCCTCGGCTCTCCCCAGACTTTCCACGACCGCCCGCCAAGCCGCGATGAGCTCTATGAGAACATTACACCCCCGCACCTCAAGAGGAAGAAATAACTAGCTCATACTATAGGATCCATCCAGAACGTCATTTCGATCCCATAATTAACTCCCGACTTAATCCCGAGACTTAACTCTAGGTCTTTACATAAATGTTAGAAAATATTACAATATATATACCTTCAAATAACAAATGAAGGTTTGACAACTAAAGAAAGGAGGTGAAACACGATGCCAAAGAAGCAACCAAAGCCCTGGTCGGAAGCCGTGATGCTCAAGACACATATCCGCATCCAAATCGGAGAGACCTGGTGCGAATACCTCGGCGACGGCTATCTCTACTGGGGAGGCCTGCCAGACATGGAAGAAGGCGAGGACGCATACGACAAACTCGCAGACTTCCTGAGTCCGGACGAGAACTGGCCCGAGACTGAAGATGAGGTTATCGAGGTTATGAAGAGGCCTATCAGTATCTTCAGGGATATGTTTGAAGACTACGACGAGATGGCGGCCATCTACAAGAAAGAAGGCACTCCATCCTACTGAGCCTTACCCACCGGGGAGAGACCGCCCACTCCCCGGTGGCGCAAGCCAGCCACCATTCCCCGATAATCCCCGAGACTTTTGTAAGAATGTTAGTTTATGTATTGACATTTAGTAACATTCCTGCTAAGATGTATTTACATAACATGAATCGAATAGCAAAACAAACCAGGGACACGAAAATCTATTTCCGCTTTGCCACACTTGGCGAATCTGCCAGCGAATTGGCGACGGAGTACAAGCTCACCGTCCAGCAAATCTATCGCATCATCAAGAAAGAGCAGGAATTGCTCGGTCAGACCGCGTGTACGCGATGCGACACCAGAACGCCGTATCTCTCCCGACGAGAGTGGGAGTATGGAGAGGTGGAACTGTGCAACAACTGCCTGCAACTTTGGGAGGGCGAAAGGAAAAACTAACATGAGAAGAACACGACTCGGCCGAAGAGGCTCAAATCAATATCAAACGAGACACAAAGGACTCAGATACAAGACCTGGGTGTCGATTCTCTGGCTCCTGGTCATCGGGTTCGGTGGCGTCATCCTCTGTATGGAGTACGAGCGCCGCTTCGTCGAGACGCCGCTCTTCAGCCCACTTGACCCGGCCGGCTACATCATCACCACTAAGGCCTACGCCGAGGAAGCGACGCTGAATATCGACACCGACGATAAGAGAGTTATCGCCGACGAGGTGAGAGCCGTCTTCGGCACCCACGCCGAGGATGCCTTCAAGGTCCTCCAGTGCGAGAACAGCGCCCTCAACCCGAAAGCCATCAACACGGCCGGTAATTACCCAGAAGGCTCAGCTGATGTCGGTGTTTTTCAAATCAATGAATATTGGCAGAAGGTCGGCAATCGCAACTTCCTGACCGACTATAAAATCAATATCCGCATCGCATGGAATATCTACAGCCGAGACGGCTACAGCTTCAAACTCTGGAGCTGTGGCAAGCGACTCGGTATCTAATTGCATATGGGATATGTAACGCAAGGGGGTGAATAATATGAGTCAAGATAATTTACCAACAGTATCAATCAAGGGAAACGATTACGTCTTAGTAAAAGACCGAGTCGCCTATTTCAACAGCGAGTATAAGAATGGTTCTATCAGGACCGACATGCACAGCTATGAGAACGGCCAGGTCATCGTCAGAGCAAGGGTTATCCCCGATGTGGAGAAGCCAGAGCGCTACTTCACCGGCTGGTCTCAAGCGAAAGAGAACGACGGCCTGGTCAACAAGACGGCCGCCCTCGAGAACGCGGAAAGTTCGGCGGTTGGCAGAGCCCTCGCCATGATGGGCATCGGTGTCATCGAATCAATCGCTAGTGCCGACGAGCTCCACAAGGCGGGAATCGCCAGTAAAGCAATTCTGAAAGGCGCTGAAATGAGTGCCCCTGTAGCGCCACCAGCGCCCCAGGAAGGCCGCAATAACGAGATAGACGAGGTATTGGCCAGCATGGACAAGGAAGAGGGCACGGTAGGTGCCTATAGCTGCCGATACTGCGGGAGTCCCGCAACGTTGAAGAGCGGTTCAAAGAAGAATGGTGAACCATGGAAAGGCATCTTTTGCGACAACAACAGGGATCATCAGCCTGAGTGGTTATAACTCAGGTGTTGTGCTCGGGGCTGAACAGGGTAAACCAGCCTCGACCAGAGCAAGGTGGCTGAGATAGTAAATCCATAACTAGCGAAAGCAGCGGTATATGGTAGGCGGGTGCAAGTCCTGCCCTTGCTCGAAACTGCCGCTGAGCGCACACGCAGGCGGCCGATTGAAACTATGAACAACACACATTTAAACAGACAAGAACAAGAAGTACTCGATATTTTGAAGAAAGCCGGTCCCAAAGGGATGAACTCATACGCATGGCGCACAAAATATGTGCAATTGCCAGCGCGGATCTTCGGACTCAAGAAGGCAGGTTACCTGATCACCACCCGACGCCACCAGAACGGCTCGGTGGACTACATCCTCGCCGGTGAGCGTGACATCGCCAAGCAAATCGAGCAACCGAAGCAGCAAGTCAACATGGTGTGGGATTTTAGTGGGGGCACCGCCCGCCTGGTCCCGGAGGACCAACGCAACAGTGATGCTAGTGAGCCAACCCAGGGGACGCTTTTCTGAGCAACCTCTGGGTGGCCCGCTTGCCCTCTTCTTAGGGGGTCGCACTCGGGCAGTGTGTGATCTCCTAAGAAGCGGTATTGCAAAACATAACGGAAAAGAGTAGAAAAATAAACACATGAAAAACATCTTCTCACTGTTCAAGAGGAAGGATCCGGGGGTCACCTGCAACTGGTGCAGGGAGGCCATCCCGCTGGGGAAGCTCAGGGTTAAGCAGTGGGGCGAGCGCAAGTTCTGCTCGATGCGCTGCTATAAGCAGTTCCGGGTTTGGGCAAGAGTCATGACCGAGTCGTGGCCGCAACACTTATTATCATGGAAAATCTAACACTGATCATCAAGGGGGAGCTCACAGATTTAAATACTTATATCGACGCCGAGCGCAGCAACCGCTTCGCCGCAGCCAAGCTGAAGAAGGCGGAGACCGCGCTCGTCGCTTTCTCCTGCAAGCAGCAGAAGCTCAAGCCAGTCGAGAAGATCGAGGGGATCGTCTGCACCTGGTACACCAAAGACAAGCGTAAGGATGGGGACAATATCAGCTTCGGCATCAAGGCTATTTACGACGGCCTGGTCGTCGCCGGCATCCTTCCCAACGACTCGCGCAAACACACCGGCTCAATAACCCATCATTTCGCCGTCGATCCTGTTAATCCGCGCGTTGAGGTCTCACTCAAGGAGGAAGCGAATGGATAAGTACGAGTGTATGAAGTGCCATCGAATACTGGTTTTTACGCCAGATCCTCGAATGCCAGGCGACAAGCCGGTGATCTGTCGGGAGTGCTGGGAGCGGATGACAGGGAGCAAGGTCATCGTCGAGGACCTGGAAGAAGAAGACTTGCTGTAAGGCAAGATAAGGAGGGGTCGCACAGTGGTCTAGTGCATTTATAGCTTATACGTATGCTATAAAGTTCTACTAAGTAGAAACGTAAGTTCGAATCTTTACTCCCTCCGCAATAACCCGAAAGGGGGTGAGTATATACATGAGAAGAATACTATTAACCATCGCAGCACTAATCATCCTGGTGATCATCACCGGCAGGGCGTTCGCCACCGCGAATACCCAGACGATTTGCCATTGCGAGGAGACGCCCGGCCAGTGCCAGAGTCTCACCATCGGGACCAAGGCAGCAGGGAAGCACCTTGAGGAGCACGAGGCTGATTACGCCGGTGCGTGCGTAGCACCAACACCGACGATCACCCCAACGGTAAAGCCAAGCTGCTCGCCAACGCCCTCCCCGACCGTGGAGCCTGAAGTGACGATCACCGTCACGCCCACCGTCGTCGAGGCGACACCAACAGCCAGCCCGGCAACGCCAGAGCAGAAGGTGGACGTCAGCGACGGGAAGTCGGACGGTAGGAGCGACGGCAGTTGCTCGCAACCGCCCTGCATCACGAACCTGAGCGGTCAACCGCTACTCCCACTGAATAACGTGGGCAAGTAGCCTGCTGCGGTCTGTCCCTTCAGGGGGATGGATCGGAGTATGACGACGAAGCTAGAAAATACGACATAAGATTATGGATTATGCAAGAGCGCAATACGAAGCGCAACAGTACAAGATTCAGCGAACTGCTGACATGAAAAAGCGCAACCCTATGATGACGTGGGAGCAAGCAGAAAAAGCTGCTGACGGCGTGACGGCGTTAGAAAGTAAATTTCGGGCGTCGCAAACTGAAGGGAATACGACATAACTATGAGAAAGACCAAAGAAATCATCATAACAATCCTGGGTTACATTGCCTTCCTGCTGCTGGTGCCACTTGTCTGGCTGGTAGTGTGGGGGATGGAACACTATGAAAGAACACGAACCAATCAATGATCCCTTCGCCGATATCCCGGAGGCCGAGGACCGCAAGCCCAAGCCGCTGAGCTTCCACATGCAGGGCATGGGGATTGACGGGCCGGTGCGGCTCTTCAAGTGCTTCGTCCCCGAGCAGGACGAGGATGCCAACGACGGGGCCTTCTACTTCGCCATGAACGATCAGACCGGCGAGGGCGTCATCTCGATGGCCGACCCGGCCGACGGCTTCACCCTGGCACACCACTTCTACCGGGCGCTGGTGGATGAGACCGACCCCCACTTCCAGAGCGAGCCCGAGGAAGATGATATCGATGTCCCGCGCATGATCGAGGTACTGCTGGAGGAAGGCCTGATCAAGCGGCTCGATGACGACGAAGAATTATGAATACACCAACTAATACGATTAGCGAGAGATTAAAAGTTATAGTATCACGGTCAAGGTCTGAAAGTGCTGTTTATCAATACGAACAACTTATGGATCTTTATACTCAACAACTCTCTACCCTATTCACAGAGTTTGAGACGGTTATTGGGGAGTGCATGTCATGCAAAAACGAAGACAATGCTAACAACTGGTGTGATGTTCATATAAAAAATCTAGAGCAAAGAACCAAATTACAGGAGTTACGAAAGAAGGTAGGAGTATGAGCTTTATCTTAATTCTTATTACTGGACTTAGTATTTTAGACGGTTTTCTAATTGGATTTATTCTCGGAGCAGAATTTTATAAAAAGTATATAGCTAAGAGTTAAAGGATAGGAATATATGAAGAGATACAAATCACTCACGGGCGATGAGATGCTGACGAGCGGCAGCTTATGTATAGAATGCGAAACCAGACTCGAAGTAAGAACGGTACTTAATGATGGCCGAGTAATCCTACGAGATTATTACTGTGGCAATGAGAAATGTAGACGAGTTGGCCTAATTACCATCGTCAACATCAAGCCATGAAAGAGAATGATCAACCACATAAGCTCTTAGTGTTCCCGGACGCCGCGCGCTACTTAAAGGAGCCGAAGCTCCCGCCGTCGCGGCGCAAGGTCGTCCCGATCAGCAGGCAGGCGGAGATCATCGACCTGGCTTCGTGGAAGGCGCTGCATAAGCCCGACTGGAAGAAAGGGGCTGACCCGGATCAGCCAGCCTAGAGTTATGACTAATATGAAACAAGATCAGAACAAAGTAAAAGAACAAGAGCTTATTACGGAGATAAAGGAGAGGGTATCTAAACTTACGATATACAGGATTGATACTGGTAGGGAATATATACACCTAGGGCATCTAAATAGAATACTTAGCGAGTTGTGGGAGCGAGAGTGACATCTTGCATTTACATAACAATATGCTAGAATCGGGCCAATCCCTATGAGCGCAAAACCAACCGCCAAACAAGCAAAAGCGATGCAGTTAATCAGAGAGGGCGAGAGGCCCACGATCGCCATGCGTAAGGCTGGCTACACCCCAAAAACAGCGGAGGCACCAAGTCAGAATCTTCTAAGGTCGGCTGCGGTGGGCAGTATTATCGAGCAGTACCAGGCCGAATACCTCCAGGTAGGCATCACGCCCCAGTACATGGCGAAGAAAACGGCCGAGTGGCTGGACGCGGTGAAGATCTCCTCCTCCCTCACCGAGCCCGATCGCATCGTCCCCGACTACCAAACCCAACTCAAGGCCGCCGAACTGGTCCGCAAGGACTGGGGCATGGGGCAGCAAGAAGGAACACCGTTTGTGCAAGGCGAGATGAGTATCACGTTCCGCCCTGCCGCAACCGATGGTAGTAACACTGCATGAAAAACAACTCGAAGTTGCCAACGATAGACATCGATTCCGCGTCATCTGCGCCGGGCGTAGGTGGGGGAAATCAGTCCTCGCCCAGCTCATCGTCCTCCAGTGGGCGACGCAGCAAGCCGGTACCTACTGGATCGTCAACCCGACGTATCGCCAAGGCAAGTCCATCCACTGGCGCGGCCTCCAGCAAATCATCCCTAGGGAATGGATCCTCAAGAAAAATGAGGTGGAGCTTAGTATCACCCTCAGGAACGGCTCGGTCATTGAACTCAAAGGAGCTGAAAATCCTGACGCACTCAGGGGTGTTAAGCTCAGGGGCCTCGTCATCGACGAGATTGCGAGTATTAGAAATTGGGACTGGCTCTGGTCCGAGGTACTCAGACAAACCCTCACCGACTACGAAGCCCCGGCGCTCTTCATCTCTACGCCGAAAGGCTATAACCACTTCCATCAACTCTTCCAGCAAGGACAAGGGCTGGATAACAAAGGAGGAGTTTATCAAGACCTGGGACAGGCAAACGGCGTTTCTGACTACAAATCTTGGCGCTTCACCAGCTACGACAACCCCTACATCCCCACCTCAGAAATCGACAAAGCCAAAGAAGAGCTCACCGAAGACACCTTCTACCAAGAGTACATGGCCGACTTCCGCAAGTTTACGGGGTTGGTTTACAAGGACTTTGACCGGCAAGTCCACGTCATCGAACCTTTTGACATCCCCGATTCCTGGAGCATTTATCGTGGCTTGGACTTCGGATCTACTAATCCTACAGCATGCCTCTGGGTTGCAGTTGGCCCTGACGAAAACTGGTATATCGCTCGTGAACATTACGCAACAGGACAAACAATTGACTTCCACGCGGGGATCATCAACGCAGACCCTTTATCTTCACCCGGGCGATGCGTGGCTACTTACGGAGACCCATCCGGGGCTCAGTGGATCTCCGAGTTCGCCGAACGAGGCATCTACATCACCCCGGCGAACAAAGAAGTCGGCCAGGCCTTCAACACCTGGGTCACCTTCGGCATCGACAAGGTCAGCCAGAAACTCAAGGTCACACCGGGCCATAGCGTCCCTACCATCAACTCCACATCGCCCATGGGAATGCCGTCATTGTTTATCTTTAGTACGTGCATCAACACAATCCGCGAGTTCGAGACCTACCGTTGGAAAGAGAAAGCGGTCACCCAGGCCCAGGACCTCAACCAGCCCGACGTCGTCGAGAAGGCCAACGACCATGCGCTCGACGCTCTTCGGTACTTTGCAGTTTCTTACAAGAAAAGGGAACCAGTTGTTCTTCCGCCACCCTGGCAACCCTCCGACAATGTGATCGGTATCTAAACTATGACACCAGAAGAAATCATCGACGAGCTCACGCTCACCAAGCCCTATCTCCTGATCGAGCTGGTCAAGCGCGGTAAGCCCTATCTCAACGCCATCGAAGAGCGCTGCCAAGCGCTCCAGCACGGCACCATCGACCTCACGATCACCGTCAGGGCCGGCGAGGTGATGAAGATGGAGCTGAAGGAGGCCAAGACCTGGCTCGCCCCCAAGTCCCCCATTGACGCCAAGTCCCAGGGTTGATAGAAAAGAGCCATAGTCTACACGTAAGACAATTACGCAGGGCACGCCGCAAGTCGTGTCCTTTTTATATGGCAACGAAAGCAGCCCCAAAATACAGCAAGACCCACGACGACGAAGAGCTCGCCCGCGAGATCGACGGCCAATTCACCCTCGCGAAGCGCTACCTGGACACCATCCACCAGCGTATGAACGAGCAGGAAGAAATGTATCGAAGCTACATCGACAAGAACAACTACCCCCACGGCGCGCGAGTCTTCGATCCCCGCATCTTCCGCATCATCGAGACCGTCACGCCCCGCATGGTCGCCAACGAGCCCACCGGCAGCTTCTATCCGGTCGAGGATGGCGATGTGGCAACGGCCCAGATCCTCAACGCCCTGATCAAATACGACTGGCGACGCGCCGACATGTTTCCCAAGCTGGTGATGTTCGTGAAATCGATGCTGATCTTCGGCACCGCCTTCGGCCGCACCTACTGGGACTTCCAGGAGCGCGAGCGCACCCGCATGGTCCCCACCGATGTCAACGGCAAGATGGTCTGGAGCCCGGAGAACAAGGAGAAAGTCGTCGTCACCGAGTTCGATGGCCCCAACTTCGAGGTCCTCAATATCTACGACTGTTTCCCCGATCCCAACGCCACCTCGATCCACAACATGCGCTGGTTCATCTATCGCACCTTCAAGACGCTCGACGAGCTGAAGCGCGAGGATGAGACCCGGGGGGGCAACTACTACAAGAACCTGGACGAATTAGAGCGCCAATTAGACGAGAAGAAGCAGGGTAATAGCGGCAACTCCCACCCCGAGAACCTGCAATACCGCGAGCACCGCCGCCTGATGCTCTCGACCGAGGAGTACCACGGCCAGGACGAATCGAACCCCGAGATCGTGGTCCTGAAACGCTTCACGCGCGATGGCTGGTGCGACTATCTCCCCGAGTACAACCTGATCATCAGGGAGATCGACAACCCCTACTTCCACGGAGAATTGCCCCTCATCCACGCCGTCGATTACCCGTATCCGGGTGAACTCTACGGCATGGGCGAGATCGAGCCCGTAGACCGCCTGCAGCGCGCCATCAACGCCGTACTCAATCAGCGCCTCGACAACGTGCAACTGACGCTCAGGACGATGTGGAAGGTCCAGAAGGGCAAGAACGTCGATCTCCACACCCTCGTCTCCGCCCCCGGCAACATCATCACCACCGACGACATGGATGCCGTGGAGCCGGTGCAGGTGCCCGACGTGACCGGGCCGACCTTCGTGCAGACCATGACCTATTTGACCAGCGCCATGCAGAACGGCTCGGGGGTCACCGACTACACCGTCGGCGTGGGGACCAATCAGACCGTGGGCAACGACACCGCCACCGGCACCAGGCTCATCCAACAAGAGGCCAACGCCCAGTTCAAGCTGAAGATCCAGCTCTTCACCCACATGGTCATCCAGCGCACCGCCAACCAGTGGAAAGACCTCCGGATCCAGTACACCACCGAGGAGCAGAAGCTCCGCATCATCGGCAAGGATCAGGTCGACTTCATGCGCGACAACACCCAACTCTCGCAGACGGATCTTCAGGGCAACCCGATCGCGCCCGGCGAGCTGGACGTGCAATCGAAGATGAATATCTCTTCCGACGGTACTTTCGCCTTCCTGACGCTCTATCCCGAGGATATCCAACCCTCGATCGTGGGCGACTACGACTTCATCGCCACCGTGGCGGCCGACCAACTCAGCGATCCGTTCGCGATGCAACAGAACTTCCTCGCCGCGCTCAACCAGGTGAAAGACCCGGCGTGGCAGCAAGGCCTGATGGCGCAACAGAAGATGCTCAACTACTCGGGACTCACCATGAAGATCTTCGATAAGCTCAACGCGGGCCTGGAAGAGAAGGACATCCTCTCCGAGCCGCCAGCCCCACCACAAGTCGATCCGATGACGGGGCAACCGATCGATCCGAACCAGCCGATGGGAGAGGACCAAATCGCCCAGATGCTCGCGCCGATGCAAAACCCGCTACAGAACCCGCTGGAAGGAGGTGTGCCCGATGGACAAGCAGTTGCAGGACAAGATCAACCAGTCGCGTAACGAGCAACTGGAGCGTGCCGGGGCCTACGAGGAGCTGATCCGCGTCGCCGGCTTCAAGCACTTGAAAGCCGACTTTGCTAATCAGGTGCAGGCGCTCGCGACCGAGATGATGACGACCGACGGACCCCTCTCTGAGGGCTTTGAGAGCCGCAGGCAGCAGCTCATCGGCGTGAAACGACTCTTAGGCCGTATCCAGAGCGATCTGGACGCCCTGGAGGCCTACAGGAAGGAGCAGGATGGGAAACCTACCGGACCTACCGAGCAGTAAGGACGAGGAGTTCTGGTTGGAGTCGCAGAAGACGCTCAACACGGCCAGGCCGATCGGTCTCTGCAAGGAGCATCGCTTCCTCGGGCACGCTGACGGCACGGCGACCTGCGAGCAATGCCCGTTTGGGGTGTTACTCGGGGGCAAACGGGTATTAGACGGGAAAATCATCGACTTGCGCGACCAGGCGAGGGGATAGGCATCGATCCCTTCACCCGGTCCCACAAGGACCACGTTCATGGATCGCAACCATGCTCATGTAATTAGATGGGATGTTCTTGGTTCCATTCTGAACCACGCGAAAGGAGGTGAGAAACATATGGACTCACTAAAAGATTTGGCTGCCGCCCTCGAAGGTCACCAAGTGACCGACGAAGAAGGGCAAATAACGGGTGAAGGACAAACACCCGCTGAGGAACCAGCCGCTCAGGAAATGGAAACCACCGAGAAAGAGACCGCACCGGCAGAGAAGCCAGCCGTCGAGGAGCAACCGGCCGCCCAGGCAGAGGAGCAAGACGACGAGAACCAACTCGCGGAGGACGACTCGGGAAAAAGGTATGTCCCGGAGAAACGATTCAAAGAGGTCTACGGCAAGGCCAAGAACCTAGAACGGGAGCTTGAGTTATTACGACAGCAAGCCCAGGTAGCTGCGCCGACGCAGCAGAGGAATAAGCCAGCCGCGACGGTCGATAAGACCGAATCCTTAGAAATCGAGTTTCTCAGGCAGGCATTGCCCCAGTTCAACCCGGAGAGCGAGAGCTATTCCAGGGATTTAGACGAGATGGGGGCGCTGATCTACGCCGCAAGGCCGGGGATCACCCGCCTAGAGGCCGCGAGACAAGCGATCGCGAAAGCGAAAGCCATCGTCGAGCCGGTCATCCGCTCGCAAACTGAGGCACGGAAGGTAAAAGCCCTCCAATCCGACCAGGGTATCACGAACCGCGTGGCCAACCGGCAAGCGACGCAAGTCGACCCGGAGACCATGACCGATCAGGAACTGGAACGGTACCTGAGAGAGAACGGGGCGTGGTAAGCAATACCGACCGAGAGGAGGTGAAATAATGTATGGCAAATATCAACACAGCAGCAACAACGACAACAACTATCTCGACAGCGATCAAAAACCGCTACTACGATAAGTTGTTCCTCCGCATCGCGGAATCAAAGCTGGTCCACAAACAACTCGGACAACTTAATCGAAAAGTTGAAAAAGGTGAGGGTGGATACGGCACCGGCGTCGTCTACTGGACAAAATGGAGTAATCTCCCACTCGTATCAGCAGGACAAGGGGAAGGCGTGCCAACTACGGCCGTCTCCATGACCGCCACTAACGTGACGGGATCAACCGCGCAATACGATGCGGCTGTCTCTATTTCCGACCTCGCAGCATACACCTCCTTCGGAGATGTGATGAAAGCGGCTATGGAACGACTCGCGTACAACGCGGGGCTTTCTATCGACACGGTCGTGAGAAACGTGGTCTCCACAGGTATGACGATCCAAAACGCTACCGGCCTAGCCGCAGCGAACTGGACAGGGGTACCAGCTACAGCGGTACTTAGTATCGGCGAGATCCGTAAAGGCGCTCGAACTCTTATGCGCAACGACGCACAAGAACCAGAGGGCGGATTCGTGGCCGTTATCCATCCGGATACGTCCTACGACATCATGGGAGACACGACAACAGGAGGTTGGATCGACGCGAACAAATACACTTCAGATAACCAGAAACTCCTCAACGGGGAAATCGGGAAACTCTACGGTGTACGGTTCCTACAAACATCCAACGCCTATGTCAGAGGGACTGGCGTGGCTACCTCAGGGTCAGTCTACGTCACCTCAATGTTCGCGAAAGATGCGTTTGGTGTGACCGATCTACAAAACCTGCAAACCTTCGTCAAAGACTTTGGTTCAGGAGGCGTGGCGGATCCGACAAACAAAATCTCAACCGCGGGTTGGAAAACAACCTTCGGCGCGAATGTGCTCAACACAGCATTTGGTGTAAATATACATCATGCGGTGAGCTCAACTGCTTAACCAGTGGGTCAAGCAAGCGAAGAGCCCCTCGGACGCGAGGGGTTTTTTCGTGGTCTTGACTTTACTTTATGTAATGTGCTATTTTGCGGGAGACTACCCGCCTTTATGCAAAAGCATTTCAAGATGGTCGAGATCCGACCAGGTCATTACCGCAGCGTACCCCTCACCGACCCCCGCCCGGAGGTCATCCTCCCCAACAAACCCGGCATCCCTTTCACCGTCACCACCCCGCCCTGGGCCGCCTACGAGGCCGCCGTCCACAACCAGGATGCGACCCCCGAGCAGCAGCGCACCGCCACCGACCAGTTCATCGCCGAGCGCGAGAAGTGGACGAGCTCCAGCACGAAATATCGCAAATGGGAAGAGCAGCGCAAAGGGGAATGGGCGAAGCACAAGCCGGCCTGGCGTAAGAAGATGGCCGAGAAGGGGGTCGTCTGAAAGTCTCCGTCATCATCACCACCCACCCGGGCAGGGAAGAGCTTTGCAAGAGGGCGATCGAGAGCGTCGTCGCACAAACCTATCAAGACTGGGAGTTGATCGTCGTCCACGATGGTAAAAAAGAAGGTGTTCAGATAGCCGCTGTCTTTCCCGGAGACTTCAATCCTGACCGCTTCCGATACTTCGAGATCGACCGTTTTCATTGTGATACCAAGCCAAAGAACCACGGCATCCTACAAGCGAAAGGCGAGTATATCGCCTTCTTGGATTCAGACAATGTCTGGCGACCGGACCACCTCGCCGTACTTGTTCCGGAGTTGGAAAAGAGTCCGGAGGTTGTCCTGGTCTACGGCGACCGGATGCGCTACGTGGACGATAAACTCGCCGGGATCGGCAGCTTCCACGACTTCGACCCTTTCCTCCTCGCCAGCAAGAACTACATCGACACCTCAGACGTGCTGATCAGGAAAAGCGTGCTCATGGAAGTGGGCGGCTTCGACGAGCGCTACAAGAAGTATGTCGACTGGAACCTCTGGCTCAGGCTGGTGAAGGCCGGGTACAACTTCAAGCGTATCCCCGTCATCCTCACCGACTACTACCTGAGCAAAGACTCGAAATCGCTGCAACCGCTTGACGAGCTCGCGCCGCTCACCCCCGCCTGGGATCCGATGGAGTTGGAGATCAGATTGCCCTATCTCGGGCCTGTGAAGCCCGCCAGGGTGGCGATCTTCTCCTTGACGATGAATCGGCTGGAGTACACCAAGAAGTGTTTCGAGAGCCTCTACAAGACCGCAGGATACGAGTTCGACCACTTCATCATCGACAACGGGAGCAAGGACGGCACAGCAGAGTGGATTAAGCAGAACCAGGTTGGATTCTTCCTCGGTGAGAACGAGGAGAACCATGGCATATCTAAAGCGAGCAATCAGGCATTAGAGACTATCTTCAATCACGGCTCTTACGACATCATCGTCAAGGTCGATAACGACTGCCTCTTCCAGACCGACGGCTGGCTCAAGCAGATGGTCGCCATCTGGGAGAAGAACCACCGCATCGCCCTCAGCCCCTATGTGAATGGTTTACGCGATAACCCTGGGGGTGCCCCACGCCTCCACTACGGCCAGCTCGACAACACCCTCCTCGGCTTAACGAATCACCTCGGCGGGATCTGCGTCTTCGCCGACGCCAGGGCTTACAAGGATTGGCGCTGGGATGAGGGCGACTTCCTCCACGGCAACCAGGACCTCGAGTTCTCCCAGCACCTCAAGCAGGTCGGCTTCCAGCTCGGTTACCTAGAATCACACTTCGTCGAACACTACGAGGGCACCGAGGGCCAGGAAAAGAGATACCCCGAATATTTCAAGAGGCGAAGGGAGGTCGAGAAGCGTACACGCTATGAAGAAAACAGCTAATACGACAAATATCAACACGCGCACCTACTGGAACGGGATCTACGGCTCGCCGAAGCTGCGCGAGCAGTACGCCGTCCAGGGGACCGACCACGCCCACGCCCCGAAATCCGACACGGTGATCGGGAAGACCAGGCGCTTCGAGACGGCGCTCGGCTACGTCAAGAAGGGCGATAAGGTGCTCGACATCGGCTGCGGCGTCGGCGTCTTCACCACCCTGGTCAAGGACACCCATCCCGATTGCGAGGTATGGGGCACCGATATCTCCGACCGGGCCATCGCCGACAACGGCGTCGAGCGACCGGACATCAAGTATCTGAATCTCCACATCGGCGCGCAGGGCATCCTGCCCAGGGACTATTTCGACGTCGTCTTCTCCGGCGAGACCCTGGAGCACCTGGATGATCCCAACGACCTTTTCAAGGACGCGCGCATGGTGCTGAGGCCGGGCGGTAGCTTCGTCATGACCACCCCCAATGAGGACAATATCCGCAGCCCCGAGCACACCTGGTATTTTGGCCACGAGGACATTATCAAACTCTATCAGGACAATGGCTTCACGCCCCCCGACTTCGTGTACCTCCCCGATCTCGAGCACTTGATGGTGATCTTCGCCGTCGGAAAGAAGCTATGAAAACCGTATCACTGGATATTCACGATCTGAGCATCATCCGCAACCGCTGGGATTTACTGCTGCGCCTCAAGGAGCACTACCCCGACTTTAAGCTCTCGGCGTTCTACATCCCCTTCGACCACGAATACGAGCTGTCCTCGATGCGCATCAACCGCGAGCGCGAGCTGGCGCGACTGAAGGAGCATCTCGACTGGATCCAACTCATCCCCCACGGCATCACCCACGCCCCCAGAGAGTTCGAGACCGCCGACAAGTGGACGATGAAAATGGCCCTCCAGGGCATCGACGAGGAGATGCAAAAACAGGGCCTTCCTTACGAGAAAGGCTTCTGCGCGCCCTACTGGCTCTGGAGCCAGGGCGTGGTCGACGCCTTAGACGAGGCGGGGTGGTGGGGCGCGGTCGACAGGAACCAGCCGAAGATGCTCAGGACGAGACGCTACTACGAGTACTCCCACGACATCGCCGAGCCCTTCTGGCTCTCCTCAAACCCGGTCCTCAAGCTCCACGGCCACATGACGCTCCCCTCGGCCAATAATCTGGAGGATTGCTTCCTCAACCTGACGAAACTCCCCGCAGACACGAAATGGGTCTATGTCACCGATTTTATCGAGGAGGCGAAAGCATGACATTTAAAGCGCGCCTACTCGGCTACCAGATCAAGATCAACGGCAAGAGCTGGGACGCGGCGACATCGCTGCGCAACCCGGAGACAGATGAAATCATGAGTGTCGAGTGGCGGAAAGCCTGGCTCCGAAAAGAGCTCGAGGCCCGCATCGAGCAGTATTTCAAGGAGGAGGGAGAGGGAAATGCTTAATATTAAGGGTTACTATTCCATATTTTATTATCGTAAGGGGCAAGTCGAGTTAATGAAAATCCTCTACGGTAGGAAGCAGGGACAGAACCATTCTTTCTCCCGTCGCTTAAGTGCTCTTAGAAGATTGATGGAGGGGGAGGGATATGAATTATTCCGTGTCACTACCATCCCGGCAGACCCGGCAAAATATTACCTTGATGAAATCGATTAACCCTGTCCCATGAAAATAGCAATGTTCCCACCGCCAGGGGGCTCAGCATACTGGCGAATGTATGACCCGGCAAAATACCTCAACCGACTCGGCCACGAGGCGCGGGTGATCCGCACCGGCATCACCGATGAGGTGGCGACCTGGGCGGATATCTATGTCCTCAAGGGGACCGTAGACCGCGAGGGGATCGCCCTGCTCTACGCCCATCAGCAGGAGTTCGGGAAGAAGATCGTGGTCGATCTCGACGACGCGCTCGACGTGGCCGACGACAACCCCTACAAGGTCGCGCACGACCTCACCAACGCCCCCGAGGTGGTCAGGCGCACGATGGAGATCGCCGATCTGGTCACCGTCACGAATCGCCACCTGGAGATCGCCTCCCGCAAGTACACCGATCACACCGCCATCCTCCCCAACGCGATGGATTTGGAGCGCTGGATGCGCCCCTATCAGCCCAACACGTCGGACACCATCCGCATCGGCTGGGCCGGTTCGATCACCCACTACGACGACCTCCAGATCCTCGTCGAGCCGCTGAAGCGCCTCTGCGCGAAATATCCGCAGGTGCGCATCATCACCGTCGGCGACCCGCGCCTGGCCGACATATTCAAGGGCTGCCCCATCGAGGCCCAGCTCGGGGTGGGGTTCGACATCTGGCCGGAGAAGCTCGCCAGCCTCAGGCTCGATATCGGCATGGCCCCGCTCAGGGACACCCCCTTCAACCGGGCCAAATCGAACATCAAGTTCCAGGAGTACGCCATCAACCGCATCCCCGGCGTCTATTCTCCGACGGTCTACAACTTCCGGGGCTTCGACGGCGCGTTCGGCATGATCGCCGAGAACGCCAACCAGTGGGAGCGGGCGCTGGAGAACCTGATCCTCAGCCCCATCTTGCGCAACGACATCGCCAGCCAGGCCCACTCGCTCGCCCTCGCCAAGCACGATCTGCGGCACGAGATCGCCAAATGGGAGCGCGCCTACAAATCCCTCTTGTTGTCCTGATTGACACGAACCGACAAAGAACCTACTATCAAGGAAATTGCCGCTCGTGCAGCAAACACGCAGGCTCCTTTGATGGGAGTCTGTTTGCGTATTATGGCCACACTTTCGAGTTCAACAGTCAGCGATATCCTCCAACTCATCTCCGACCTGCGCGGCGAGAGCGCGGTCAATACCGACGCCTTGCGCATCAGGGCCGTCTCCAATGCTGAGCGCGACTTCGCCCGCCGCAACTTCTGGCGCGTCCACCTCATCCGCAACGCCACCACCACCGGTGACGGCACCGGCGACTACACCATCGGCTCGTCAACCTACCCCATGCGCGAGAAGGGCCTCTCCGAGGTTTACATCGGCGGCCAGACCGAGGACAAGCGCGTCGCCATCGTCGATTACATGCAGTACCAGAACCTGATCAACAACAACGCGGCGGCCAAGATCGCCTACGAGTGGTACGACCAGGCCACCGACGCCTGGAAGATGCACATCAACCCGGTCGTGGCGGTCGCCGACACCATCTACTACTCCTACTTCTTCCAACCGCCAATCCGCACGGCCACCAGCGACGCGGTGATCTGCCCGAATATCCGGGTGATCGCCCTCTTGGCGATGGCCGACATCTACCACGGCGAGGAGGAGCTCCAGAAGGAGCAGCTCGCCAAACAGGAGGCGGAGCAACTGATCGAGGAACTGATCGGGATGGAGCAGTCCCCCGCCCACAACCAACTCTATGCCATGACCGCGATCGAGAATAGCATCACGCCTCGCGGCTTTGGCAGCTATTAACGTATGGGCAGAAGATTCGTCACCAATTTCAAGGAAGAGCCGACCCTCACCTCCCGCATGGAGAAGTGGATTCGTGGCCTCAACCTGCTCGTCAGTAACACCCAGATCCGCCCGGACGAACTCAGCGAGGCGCAGGATATCCAGCTCGTGGAGGACGGCAAGGTCCAGTGTCCCCGCGACGGCCAGGCCTACTTCGGCTCGGAGTCGGGCTCTCGCGTCACCGGCCTCTTCCCGTTCTACAAGTCGGACGGCACCAGGAAACTCCTCCGCATGTCGGGTACCACCCTCCAGGAGTACGACGGGGCGGACTGGGATAACGTCAGCGGCTTCACCTACACCACCACCCTCAACACCGAGGGCGTGATGGCCTACGACCGCCTCTACCTCTGCAACGGCACGGATGCCCTGACCTACTACGACGGCTCTTCGATCACCAGCTTCACGGCGATCTCCGCCCCGTCAGCGCCCACCGCCACCAGGACCGGCTCATCCGGCTCCTACACCTTCAGCTACAAGATCACCGCCGTCACCGCCGTGGGCGAGACCACCGGCTCCACCGCCGGATCGACCACGCTCAACCAGTCGGTGCTGGACACCTCCAACTACATGACCGTCACCTGGTCCACGGTCACCAACGCCATCGGCTACAACGTTTACGGCCGCAAGGATGGCGACTGGCGCTTTATCACCTACGTCGAGGGCAACAGCTCCACCACCTATGTCGACAAGGGCACCGTCACCCCGTCCACGACCTTCACCCCACCCGAAGGCAACTCGACCGGGGGGCAGAAGGGGAAATATGTCGCGCTCTATAAGGACTCGCTCTTCCTCGCCGGCGATCCCGCCAACCCCTCACGGCTCTACTATTCGGGCGGCGGGGACAAGGTCCACGACTTCACCGTCGGCTCGGGCGGCGGCTTCATCGACATCTCCAAGAACGACGGCCAGGTGATCACCGGCCTGATCGTGTTCAAGAACTCGCTGATCGTCTTCAAGGAGGACTCGATCTACCAGTTCTCCTTCACGACCGACGGCCTGCCCCAGGTCGTCCTGGTGAATCCTTCGGTGGGCGCCATCGCTCCCAGGAGCATCATCGGGGTGGAGAACGATGTGTTTTTCATGAGTCGTCGGGGCGTCTTCACCATCGGCAACGAAGCCGGCTTCGCCTTCGACGTGCTCAGGACCAACGAGCTCTCCTCGCGCGTGCGCTCGGTCGTCAGCACCATCGACCCGGCCTACGTCCAGAACGTCTCGGCGATCTACGTCTCCGACTCCACCAAAAACCTGGCGATCTTCGCCTACACGCCGTCAGGCAGCGCCACCAATAGCAAGGCGCTGGTCTACGACCGTGAGCGGCTCGGTTGGGTTAAGTGGAGTAATATCCAGGCGAATTGCTGGACCACCTACCGGGGCACCGACGGCGTGACCCATTTCCTCTACGGGGACGACGCCTCGGGCTACGTCAAGGAGATACTATCCGGCTCGACCGATTTCGGCTCCTCCATCCGGGGCTACTACCGCATCAAAGCCGAACACTTCAAGGAGCTCGACCGCTACAAGAAGCTCAAGGATGTCAACGTCGTGCTCAGACGGCCCTCGGGGACGATCCGCCTGAACATCATCAAGGATGGGGTGGACACCGTCTACACCTCCAACATCGGCACCATCTCCCCCACGGTCAACTTCGGGCACTACACCTTCACCGACTTCCTCTTCGGCGAATCGACCGGTTCCGGTGTCTCCAGCCAGGACGAGAACGTGCTCAGGACGATCCGCAACGTCAACCTGGAGGGCCGCAGCTTCATGCTGGAGTTCGACAACCAGGGCGCGACGGCCAACTTCACGCTCCTTCTCGCCTCGATGACCGCCAAGGCGCGATCGATCAGGTACCGGAAGAGCGGCGAGGTCGTGGGCAGCGATCCGTCGTCGTCGTCGGGGACCGACCAGGTGGAGGACCTATTACTCGAATAATATGGCAGGACGAAAGATATCATCATTAACAGAACTGACCTCGCTCGCCTCAGGCGACCTCCTCCCGATCGTGGATGTCTCCGACACCACCGGGGGCACGTCCGGGACCACCAAGAAGGTGACTAAAGCGACGCTGGACGCTGTCTATGCTCCCCTGGCTAAGGGCGTGACCAACGGCGACTCGCACGACCATGCGGGCGGCGACGGGGCGCAGATCGACCACACGGGACTCTCCAACATCGGCAGTAATACCCATGCCCAGATTGACACCCACATCGCTGGCGTCGGGTCGTCGGTCCACGGGCTCGGCTCCATGTCCACCCAGTCGGCCGGCAACGTCACGATCGCCGGGGGTGCGATCACCGGCATCACCGACCTCGCCGTCGCGGACGGCGGCACCGGGGCCTCGAACGCCTCGGGCGCGCGGACGAACCTGGGCCTGGTGATCGGCACCGACGTGCAAGCACAGGACGCCGGACTCCAGCAGATCGCCGATTTAGCCGATCCGAACGCCGACCGGATCCTCTTCTGGGACGACTCGGCCGGGGCCTACACCTATCTCACCGCCGGGAGCGGACTCACCCTCACCGGCACGACCCTCACCGCCGCGTCCGTCGGTGGCGATCCGGTCGACTGGGGCGACATCACCGGCACACTGGCTTCCCAGACCGACCTCCAGGCGGCGCTCGACGCGAAGGTCGCGGTGTCGGGCTCAGACCTGACGGGGAACCTTGGCCTTACCGCGACCGATGCCAGCGGGGGCAGCCCCAACATCACCTCCCCCAGCCTCCTCCTCACCGGCACCTACTGGAATGGCTCAAGCTCGGAGGACCGCACGGCGTTCATCAAAACACTGGTCAGCAATACGGGGGCCTACGAACTCCAGCTAGGCAGCGAGGGCGAGACGGTCATACAACTCTTCGGCGACGACTATGAGGGGAACGGCTACGTCTCGATCGGCGAGGAGTCCCCCGTCAGCACCGCCCGCCTCAAGATCACCAGTTACAACGCCGCCATCGCCGCGCTGAAGGTAACGTCGGGACTCACGCAACTGGTCGACCTCCAGATCACCGAAACCTTCTATCACGATGCGGAGACCGACAACGGCAATAGCTCGACCGCCGACACGATCGATTGGGGCGTGGGGAATGTGCAAAAGACGACGCTGAACGGTGATTGTACCTACACCTTCACCGCACCCCCCGGACCCTGCAACCTGACGCTGCGCATCATCCACAGCGGGACAAACAGGAATCCATCCTGGCCGGGGACGGTGAAATGGGCGGGCGGCGCGGAGCCCACCTGGTCGACCACCGACGGGGCTATCGACATCGCGCGGTTCTACTTCGACGGCACCAATTATTACGGGGAGGGGGCGATAGGCTTCGCCTAAACGAATCATGAGCGACACCGTTTTCCGATCCAGTGCCCCACCACCCCCTGTGACGCCGCAGGAGCCTACAATCGAGGCCCCGAAGAATGAAATAGGGAGTAATGTCGATTTGGGCATGGAAGAGCCCGTAGAGGGGCAGGGGGCCGAAGAGGCGGTACTCCTCGCCCTCGGCGTCGAGGATCCGATCGGCATCCCGCCCGAAGATCGCGCCCACCTCGCAGACGCGACCGAGTACATCCTGGAGCTGGTGCGCCAGCGCGGGGCGACCCCGACCGAATCGACGATCAAGCGCGTGCTCGATAGTCTCAAGGAGGGCTTCGACCTCGATCCGCAGGCCGAACCGGGGGTGGTCCTCGAGCGCCTGGGGGGCCTGGTACAGGCGTGGAAGGGCCTGGCCTTCATGAAAGACCCGGCGGAGAAGCGCCGCACGTTCATGCAGCTCTCGCGCATGAAATCGGCCCAGGAGATGGATGACGCGGTATTCCGCATGATGGAAGGGAAGCGCATATGGCAATAGACAGGACCAAAAATCACGAGAAACCCTACAGCCCGACGCACATCGATAACATGGGTTTCGATCCCGAGTTTCAGGTGCCGGTCGCGGAGAGCTTGGGCTACGATGGGCAGAACCTCCAGCGCCTCAACGCCTCCAACATGGCGATCAAGATCACCACCGTGAACGCAGTGACCTACCTGGCGATGGCCGCGCCGGGGACCGACCAGTCCGCCGCCCTGTGGCAATGCCGCAAGATCGACGAATCCACCGGCCTCGTCGTCACCTGGGCCGATGGGGACAGTAACTTCGACAACGTAGCCACGGACCTGACGGCGCTGGACTATTCATAGTTGACATAAATAAGAAACAATGATAAGAAAGGAGGTGAAAACTACATGAAAAAAACAAAACTACACGACAACACGGGGGTTAAGGGATGTTTTCGGCTCCAAATCACGGAGGACCGGGACGGCAAGACCGTGATCGTCGGTGATTCAGGCGTACGCCGCAACCAAATTACGAACCTCGGATTTAACCAGTACTTAGTGAGTGCACTCGGCTCAATCGCTGGTTCGAAATACGTTTCCCATATGGCCATCGGCACCGGCGGCGCGCCAGCAGCATCGGACACCTCGCTTGCGGGCGAGCAATCAGTGCGAGAAGCGGTCACGGCTGCGACTTCATCGGCATCGAAGACGGTCCGCTTCACTGCGACCTTTGCTTCACAAGACTCTTTCGTTACGGCGAGCAAGAACATCTCGAATATCGGGCTGTTCAACACCTCGACCGCAGCGGGCGGGACTTTATTCGCGGGCAACACCTACACCAGTAGTGCCTGTGCGACCAATCAAAATGTGAACGTGACTTACGATATTATCTTTTCATAACCTATAGTATCGAAGTTGTGTATAAAAAGTTGTCAAGATACAGACGCGTGAGTTTCGACAACTTCTCACGCGTCTTTGTTTTTTATGAAGCAGTCAATCAAACATCTACTCAAGACCAAAGGGGGCATCAAGCTCGACATCGGCTGCGGCGGCAATAAGCAGGGCCCCGACTGGGTCGGCATCGACTATCGCCCGATCGAGGGGCACGTCGATATCATCCAGGACTTGGAGGAGTTCCCCTGGAAAGCCCTCCCCGATGAGTGCGCCGTGGTGGCGGTCGCCTCGCACGTCGTCGAGCACATCAACCCCACGAAGGGGATCTTCATCAATTTCATGTCGGAGGTCTGGCGGACGCTGAAATACGACGGCGAGTTCGCGATCGTCACGCCCTATGCCGGATCGCCCGGTTACTGGCAGGACCCCAGCCATTGCAACGGTTGCACGCAGATCACCTGGGAATACTTCGATCCGCTCGGCCCCAAGACCGGCGGCCAACTGTACGGCATCTACGAACCGGCCCCCTGGAAGATCAAGCCAGGGACGCTCTCGCTGAGTAAGGAAGGGAACCTGAGTGTCGTCCTGATCAAACGTCGCGACGATCCCGCGTATCACGCAGACAGGAAAATACACTATGGCAACTAAAAAACAGCGCTCACCAGTTAAGGGGTATAGGATGATCCAGGACTCGGGGACGAGCAAGTACGTCAACCGCGTCATGATCGGCACGCCCACCGAGGGCGATATCCGCATGGAGTGGGCCGCCGGTCGCTACGGCATGACGATCCCCACCAATTGGAGCATGGTCAACGTGGTGCAGTTCCTCAACCCCTACATCCCCCAGCGCTTCTCCGTCGCCGACGCCCAGAACCTGATCGTGCAGCACGCCATCGAGAAGGAGTTCGAGTGGCTCTGGCTACTGGAGGACGACACCATCCCCCCACCCGACGCCATCCTGCGCTTCAACAAGTACATCCGCGACGAGAGCCACCCGGTGATCAGCGGCCTTTATTTCACCCGCTCAGTCCCCGCCGAACCGATGATCTATCGCGGCCGTGGCACGAGCTACTACACCAAATGGAAACGCGGCGACCTGGTCTACGCCGACGGCGTCCCCACGGGGATGCTCCTGATCCATATGGGACTGCTGCGTGCCATGTGGAAAGAGTCGCCGGAATACGTGGTGCAAGGTCGCACCGTCAGGCGCGTTTTCAACGCCCCTTTGGAGCAGTGGTTCGACGAGGAGAAGGGCGAGTTCGGCCAGGTGACCGGGACGAGCGATCTCGACTGGTGCACGCGCGTCATGGAGGGCGGCTTCTTCAAGAAGAGCGGCTGGGACAAGTTCCAGAAGATGAAATACCCGTTCCTGGTCGACACGAATATCTTTTGCAGGCATATTGATAACGATGGGACGCAATACCCCACCGAGTTTTAATTGACATAAACTTCGGCTTGTAGCACAATACGACCATATGGCCCGCCTATTCACCAGCGACTTTGAATCCAATAACCTCGCCACCGAAGGGTTTGTCCCTTTCGACTCTACCCCATCAATCGTGACGAGCATTAAGCACGCCGGTAGCTATGCGCTGGAGTGCGATCCACTTGAGTCTGTGCGCACCGATCTTTCAGCCGGCGGGGTGCCTGTCACTTATACTCGTTTTTGGTTCTATGTCCATACTCTTCCCGATAATGCTGGTGATATCGCAAGGCAAGAAGATGTGGATGCCGGTACTGCAATCTCGCTGCGCCTGCAACCCGATGGGATACTATTTGCCGCGAGCGATTTTGGTGGTGACATTGCGACCTCATCGGCACTATCCACGGGGCAATGGTACCGCATCGAACTCCTCGTCAACGCCACCACCCCCAGCTCAGTGCACCTGGAAGCGCGCCTGGATGGCGTCACGTTCGCTGCGGCTAATCGCAATGCTGGAGGAGAAGACCCGAGTACGCGTTACCTATACATTGGCGGCGACATCACCGGTGGCGACTGGGCGACCGGCAAGGTCTACTTCGACGATATCGCCATCAACGACGACAATTTCCCCGATGCCCCAAGCATCAGTCTCACGCCGCAAACGGCCTCCGTCCAGGGGGTGCGGATCGTCTGATATGGACTTAGAAGTACGCGTTCAGGACCGGGTCATCGTCTGCAAGCTCTTCCGCGAGGTGGAAGGTCTCCTGCTGGAGGCGCTGCGCCAGTGGAACAACTTCGACGAGTCCGACAAGCCCTTCCAATTCAGCATCAGACGCATCCCCAACAACGACCCACCAACGCTAGGAGTGAAAGTAAGTGATGACGCCGATTCGGCGGATATTTTCGGGAGAGGCTAATAAACAGCCTCTCCTTTTCGTACTATGGCAGCAAGTCTATCGCAAGTCACAACACATACAACCGGAACGACCAATCCAGTAACAATATCGGTCACGACAACCGCCAACGATCACGTCATGGTGCTTTGTCTGGTGGTGGCAAGCGCGACACAGCGCACCGGGGGAACCCCTACCTTTAATGGGGTGAATATGACCCAAGCGGGAACGACCGCGCAAGCAGCCAGTGCTCCAGAGACTTCGGTAGAGATATGGTATCTCTTTAATCCTGACATCACTACCGCCAATGTCTCGATCCCGAACGCTGGGGGCTTGACGATCAGGCGCGATGTTTCTTGCTATAAATCAACAACGGGGAAGTTTAAAGTCGGCACGGCTGGTACAAACTCGGGAACGAGCACCAATCCTAGCCTTTCAGTGAATGTGCCGTATGACGATTCAGTTTGGATTTCGGCTGTAGGAACTGGCGCAACGACTTGGGCACCATCGGCGCAAGATGGCACGATCCTCTATAACACCGATCATGGTGCGAACGGAATGGGAAGCCAATATGGGATCAAGGCCACCTCGGGGACGCAGAGCATGGGGTGGACGGAAGCCTCAAATGATGACTGGGCGATTGTTGGGATATCGTTTGCAGCAGATCAGGCTCCTACTGTAAGCCTTAATTCTCCGGCCGATGCCTCTTCAACTTCTGACACCACACCAACGCTTGATTTTACTGGAACCGATACGGAAGGAAGCGATATTCGGTATAGAGTACAAATAGACACAGTTAACACCTTTGATTCAACGGTGGGAGCGGGTCCGAGCTACGACACCTCAGTAACCGCAAACGGTAATGGTGTTAATTCCTTTGCTTTTGGTGCGCTGACAACCGCAGAAGAAGACGAGATTCTCATTGCAACAATCGATTTTTCAAACACAACACCCTCAGGCGTGACATTCGATGGTGATTTAACTTGGACCCAGATAGGGACTGCCATCTCGAAGCCAAACTTGGGAGGAGAGGTCTATCATTATTGGGCTTTAGCCACCCATAAACTAACCTCGGTTGTCTTTACTGCCACATTTACAGGTGGTGGATTCCCGCAGGCATCGGGGGTCATCTCGGCATGGAAAGGCGCTGATACCTCCAGTCCTATCGGCGATCATCAAACGGGGACTGCCAATAACACGACAGCGGTAAGCGCAACCGTCACCACAACAAGAAACAACTCGCTCGTCATTGCTGGCACGGGGCAAACAGGGAATAATACCTACTCTGCTGGTTCTGGTGAAACTATTGCCTCACAAGTTCAGGGAGGGACTGTCTCAAGAACCGTAAACTCTTATCAAAACTCGGTTACTACTTCTTCTTCGACAAGCGTACAGATGGACATCACCATCGGCGCGAATGATGACATGGGGATGCGCGCTATCGAGCTCAAAGCTGCGTTAGTACCATTACTCAATAAAGTCTCCGGGACAGATTCGGGCTTTGCTAATCCCGATGTTGGAGGGGATACCGATCCCTTTACTTCTGGCGATAACATTCAGTACACCGTTCAAGCAGGGGATGCACTTTCTCTCACGACCTATTACTGGCGAGTAAAAGCGAAAGATCCCACAGGGAGTAACAGATACGGTGCTTATAGTAGTACGAGGAGTTTTACTATCAGCAGCGGTGGAGCATCCGTCAGCGATTCGACGAGCCTTAGCGAAAGTATCAAGATGCTGCTGACCAGTGATGTCACCATCAGCGACTCCTCTTCCCTCTCCGAGTCGATCAACGCCACCCTGGCGTATAATGCCGAGGTCTCGGATAGCACCGGCCTCACGGAGTCGCTCGCCGCCTTGCTGGTGAGTCTGGTCAATGTCAGTGATACCACGACCGTCACCGAAGCGGTCGGCATCCTCACTACTACATTCGTCAATGTCAGTGATACCACGACCATCACCGAGGATATGCCGCTTCTGCTGACGAGCTTCGTAAATGTGAGCGACACAGCGACGACCAGTGAGGAGACAAATGCAACCCAGGTCTATACCAGCACCGTTGACGACACCGCGACACTCACGGAAGCTGTGACGCTCCTCGTAAGCAGTCCGGTCACCGTCTCGGACACCGTGACGCTTTCAGAAAATGTGCAGCTCGATCCGCTAAGTTTCGTCACCGTCTCCGATACGACCACCCTCACCGAGTCCGCACCGGCCCAGGTCGTCTTCATCATCTCGGTCAGCGACTCATCTTCCGTTGCCGAGTCGATCCAGCTCCTCGAAACAGGCTTTGTCAACGTCTCCGACACGGTCGGCACCAGCGAGGAAATCTCACTCCTGCCACTCTCGTTTGTGGAGGTGAGCGATACTATCGGCACAACCGAGTCATCGACGACGGAGATCGCCGCTGCCGACGCGATGACCATCAACGTGTCCGACGCGGCCGGCGTGACGGAAGCGACGCAGCTCCTGGAGACGAGCTTCGTGGCGGTCAGCGATACCACGACCATCAGCGAGGACGCACTCTTCCTGCTCACCGCCTTCGTAGCGACGCAAGACAGTACCACCGTTACCGAGTCCCTCGCCGCGCTCCTCATCGGCCTGGTCAACGTCACCGATACGACGACCACTACCGAGAGCGTCGCGATCGACCTGAGTGCCCCACAGGTAGCGGTCAGCGACACCACCACCGTCGTCGAGGCGGTCACCCTGAACCTGGTCGCGCTCGTGAGCACCAGCGATACAACAACGCTCAGCGAAACTATCAAGGTCCTTTTGGTGAGCCAGGTGGCGACTACCGACACCACCACCGTCGTCGACTATCCGAACTACTATCCGGACACCATCTACACCAGCGAGAGTGTCACGGTGGTTATCCAGGCGGCAGACACCAGCTTGAGCGTGAACGTCTCCGAGAGTGTCACCCTAACAGAAAGTCTCACCCTCCTGGAGACGAGCTTCGTCACGGTCTCGGAGAGCACTTCCCTCACGGAGGCACTCATCCTGCTCCTCAGTTCATTCCTGACGACTTCCGATAGTCTTACCGTTTCCGAGGAGTTTACCGCACTCCTAGTGAGCTTCATTGCTGTCGCTGACACCACAACCGTGACGGAGAGTGTGCAGCTCGACCAGGATAACAGCGTCAACGTGAGCGACACGACCACCGTCAGTGAGAGTGTCCTCGCCTTGCTTGTCTCCCTCATCGCCGTCAGCGACACCGCCACCCTCACGGAGGATGTCACGCTGCGGGTCTCGGACATGCAAGTCACCGTCTCCGATAGTGTCACCGTCACCGAGGCGGTCAGCGCTAATCGCAGCGGCAACCTGAATATCACGGTCTCCGATACGATCGGGCCATATCGGCTGATCTTCGCGGACTTCCGCCCCGCTCTCCGCCTGACCGGGCGCTTCTATCTGATCATCGGGTAGTGTGCTATAATGCTCGACAAATGCTTCCATACCTGCTCAATATCATCATCTTCCTCAACTGGGGTCTTGACGCGAACCCGCACAAGCCTATGATAGAGACAAGCTACACGAACGACGTGTTCGCAGGCCGCCAAGTTGGCGGCTTTTTTGATTCTATGGCCTATTCGATACTCGACTACAACGCCCAGCGCAACGCCAGTAGGCAACCATCTTTGAACCTCAGCCAGGCCGTCAACTCCGGGGGCCTCAGCTTCTCCGGCAATTTCAACAGCAATTTTCAAGGCCCGGTTCTCCCCGGCCAGACGATCGGCGGGGTCAATCCGTTGACCGCCACCAAGTCGAAAGGCTCGGTGCTCGGAGCCCAAACCGGACCAACCTCGACCCTCACCGGCACCGGCTTCAACCAGACCGGCCCCCAACCAGGGGACATCTTCGGCGCGGCCAAGAACGCCGCCAGCTCGGAGAACGACGCCCTGCTCTCCTCGCTCAATACCGAGTTCGACCGCACCGCCGCCAATCTCCAGGGCCAGCTCGGCTACCTGGGCCAGCAAAAAGACGAGACCTTAGGGGCCTACGATACCCAGCTCGAAGGGGTGAAAAAACAAGTCGGCTCCTCCAAGGAAAACACGCAGCGCACCACCCAGAACAACGTCCAGGATGCGCTCAGTAGTGCCCAGGAGGTCGAGCGCAAGAACCGCAACATGCTGCGAGGACTCGGGATACTAAATAGTAGCGCCGCTGGCGACGTGCTCAGTCGGGGCTACGGCGAATACGACAAGCAACGCGCTCGCCTGGTGGAGGCCTCGACGCAGCGGATCAACGAGCTCGACGACTTCCTCGATCAGAAGGTCGCGGAGCACTCCGACGCGGTCAAGAGCGTCCTCAGACAGTTCAATCAACTCACCAGCCAGATCCAGCAAGATCTGCGCTTCAACGACCGCCAGCGCGCGGACGCCATCAAGTCGGCCAACGCCGCCCTCCAGCAACGCTTCTCGGAGATCCAGTCGTCCGTCTTTAACTTCGCGCAACAGGTCAACGCCCAGAAGCAGACGCTCGGCACCCAGCTCAAGCAACTCGCCGGGTACCAAGACCCGACCGCCAATCTCGGCGCGATCCAGGGCCAGGTCCTCAGCGGCCAACAGGCACAGAATCCGATGTCCGTCGGTATAACACAAGAAGACCCACAGAAGAAACTCTTAGCAAGCCTGGGACTCAACTAGTTATGATATGGATCTCATTCAAAAATATCTCAAGAAACTCTCTCCGGTAACCAACACGCTCTCCAGCGTCGTGAATGATGTTATCAAGCCTACGGCCACCGTCGTAGGAGGCCTCGGGAAGTCCTACGCCAACGCCTTAACCGTTCCCTTCGTCGCTCCTCAGATCAATCGCAACAACCAGGCCTTACAAGGATCTCTTCAGCAGATCCAACAACGACTAGCTAAGCCGGGTATCTCGCCGGCGGAACGCGCTAGATACACGAGCTTACAGCGCTCTCTCGGCAGTCAGCAACAATCGAACACCAATCTCGGCGCATCGCTCTACAAGCGACCCATGCAGGTCGCCGGTGAGGCGATCGGCACCGGGGCGACCATCCTCGGAGCGCCCCAGCTTGCCACTCGGGCGGGCCTCGCGACGGCGGGGGTTTCGGGCGTCCTGGGTGGCGTGATTAACAAGGCGACGGGCGGATCGTTCGGTCAGGGCCTGGCCTCAGGCGTCGGCTCAACGCCCCAGATCCTCGGGGTGGGCTCGATCACCAATCCCCTCATCGCCAAGTACGCCGCCAAGCTCGCCGCGCCGATCACCAACCCGGCCGGGAAGTTCATCGCTGGCAGACTCGCCACCGGAGCGCTAAACGTGCCGGAGGGCGCGGTCATGAGCTCGGCCCTGGGCAGGAATCCGCTCGATCCCAAGAGTATCGCCATGGACTTCGCCTTCGGTGCCCTGGGGGGCAGTAACCCGAGTAAGGCGGCCGGGAAACAGGCCCTCGCTGACACTCCAGCGATCCCCAACCTGAGCTACAAGCGTATCGACAACCTGATCTCGCACGAGGGAGCGCCGGATCGCGCCCGCGTGGAGTTCTATAAGAAGCAAATCCAGGAAGGGAAGCCGGTCGCGCCCCTCTACCTGATCAAGGAAGGGGATAAGTTCGGCGTCGAGGATGGTAAGCACCGCCTCCAGGCGTACAAGGAGCTCGGCGAGACCCTCGTCCCCACCGTCATGAAGAGCGACCTCAACGAGGACACGGTCAGGGCGATCAATCGGCACTTGGACGGTTCGTCTCGGGGCACGACGCAGGCCGCGATGGGACTGGTCGGGGATACCGCCGCAACCCCAGCTCAAGTCAAGGGGGCGAAGTACGCCGGGAGCATCAACACCGAGCGCCTCAACGTCGATGAGGGGGCCAGGGACCAACTCCGCAAGCAGGTCGAGCTGATCAAGCCCGAGCTGGATGCCGTCAAGGGGAGGCCGATCACCAAGGGCGAGATCGAGCAGGCCGCGAAGGAATCGAACCTCTTGCAGAAGACGATCAGCCGGGAAGAGTCATTGCAGGGCATGGCCGCCTTGACCAAGTTGCGGGAGGCGGTCGCGGCCGGGGCCGAGGGCCAGGGGCTTACCAGGGAATGGATCGAGAATCTGAAGGTGCTCGATAGCCAGGCCCACGCGGCCGGGCAGCGCCTCAATTCGTTCCGCAACGACGCCAACCCGTCGCTCGCCACCGCCAAGGAGCGCATTATCGCCAGGCTGGGTCGCTTGGGGCACAAGACCGAGGACCTTGTTCGGGAGGGCGAGAAGGTCAACTGGGACGACGCGCGTCAGGTCACCGACTTCTACCGCAAGTTCGTGAAGCCGACCTGGGGCGAGATCGCCGAGGAATACCGCTACATGAACCTGTTGTCGAGTCCGAAGACGCACATCGTCAACGCCTTCTCCGGCGCGATCCAGGCGGGCATCGTCAGGCCCACAACAAAGCTGGCATCGGGCGCGATCGACGCGGTGGCTTCTACCCTCAAAGGCGAGGCGCGCACGCGCTACATCTCGGAGGTGCCGGTCTATTATCGGGGCATGTTTAACGCTATCCCCGACGCCCTCACCAAGGTCCGCGACATCTTCACCGGCAAGCAGGGCATCGAGAACCTCGATCTGAATCGCATCCCGACCGGGAACATGCTGAGCAAGGGCAACGTGGTCTCCAAGGGCCTTGAAGCGATGGATCAGTTCTTCGGGACGCTGATTAAGGGTGCCGAAGGCGAGTCGCTGGCGCACCGCTACGGCAAGCAGGCCAAGGATGTGACCAAGATGCAGATCGACGCCGAAGCGGCCGATATGGCCCAATACACCGTCTTCAGACAAGGGCTCGACAGCGCCGGACAAGGAGCGCTCCTCAACTGGGTCGATAAGGGCACCAAGGCCATCCTGGAGCTCAGGCGCGTCCCTGGTTTCGGTTGGTTCGTCCCCTTCGTCCAGACACCGATGAACATCATGAAGCAGGGGATCGAATACAGTCCCGCAGGGCTCGCCACCCTCCCCGGCTCCAAAGACAAGACCGAGCAGCTCGCCAAGGCGATGATCGGCTCGACCGTCTTCGCTGGCGCTGGGTATCTGGCCTTGCAAGATAAAATCACCTGGGCAGCACCGAAGGATCAGGAGCAGAGCAGGGCCTTCTACGCCGCTGGGATGCAGCCTTACGCGGTGAAGATCGGCGACAAATGGGTCTCCTACTCGAAGATCGGCCCACTGGCCTATCCCCTGGCGATGGCGGCAGCGATCAAGAACGGCTTCCAAGACGATCCCAAATCCGCCGCGAACTCCTTCGACGAGAAGGCGCTCTCCTCCCTGACCGGCGTGATGGGCTTCTTCGCCGATCAGTCCTACATGCAGGGTATCGGCGACCTGGTCAAATCGGTCGAAGGGCGCGAGGGTTTCAACCTCTCCAAGGTGGCGGGCAACGTCGCGACCCAGTACATCCCGCTCTCCTCGCTCCAGCGCTGGGTGACCAATGTGATCGACCCGGTCTACCGCAAGGGCGGCTCCGTCTACGAGAATATCGCCAAGGGCATCCCCGGCCTCAGCGACGACCAGCCGTATTACGAAGATCCGTTCGGCGATCCTTCCAGGCGGCAGATGCCCGAGCTGAACGCCGTGAGCCCGTTGGGAATAACCAAAGAAAGACCCGATATGAAGGAGCTCTATAAGCTGCGGGGGGAGGAGCTCAGGCAGAACGCGATCGCCAACCGCGAGAAGAAGGATCTGGAGAAGGCCCTCAGGGAGCCGGGGAAGGCCAATCAGGCGGAAGCGTCAGGCGAGGGCTCCAATAAGCAGGACCTGATCGCCCAGAAGCGCGCGGAGCTGGACGAGCAACTCGCCAGGAGGCGCTTAGAGGCGCAAGGGGGCACCAAAGAGATCAACGGGAAACTCCTCTATGTCAACGACAGCGGTAAGGTGGCCTCGGTTCAGCTCGACCGCAAACTCACCCCGCCCCAGCTCACCGGCCAGCCGGAGCTGGATAAGGAGCGTATCGCCGACTACAAGGGCCAGGTCACGGCGAAGATCAACGACATCACCAAGCTCTACGAGCTGGGCAAGTTGACCGCCGAGGAAGCCGATACGAAGATCGCCGACTTGCGAGCAAAAAAGACCATCTCGACGACCAAGAAAGTCACGGCGAAGGGGTCAAAGAAAGTCAGGAAGATCACCGCTAAGCGCATCAATCTCAGGAAGTCGCGCCTGGCCGCGACCGTCAAGAAGGTCAAGCCGATGAAGGTCAAGCAGTACCGCCTCACCCCCAGGAAGCTCAAGAAGGTCAACCTGAAGAAGAAGTCATTGACGCGAAGTCGCTAGGTTGATAATTTGAATAAATATGGCTGTTCCACTTCTTAAAAAGGGCATTGGAAACTCCGCATCGACTACGTCGAGTTCTTCCGTCACCAATACCGACACCGCGCTCCCTTTAACAGCGACGACCAACTTCCAGGCCGCTACCGGCGAGGGTATGGTCATCATCGACGAGGGTACCGACGACGAAGAGCTGGCGTATTCGACGGGCCTCTCCGGCGCTTCATTGACGATCCCTTTAGCGAATCGCGGACTCGAAGGGACCTCGGCGGCCGGCCACGACTCGGGGGCGACCGTGAAAGGAGTCCTCACCGTCGATATGTGGAACGACGTGATCGATTCCCTGCTCAATGTTCTCGTTCAATCCACCGGCGCGGTCGATACCACGAAGATCGTCACCCCGACCGGCACCCAGACCCTCACCAATAAGACCCTCACCAGCCCCATCATCAACGTCACCTCGGACGCCCAGGGAGACATCTACTATCGCAACGGTTCGGGCCTGTTCTCCCGCCTCGCCCCCGGCACCAGTGGTCAGTTCCTCAAGACGCAAGGCGCTTCCGCAAATCCTATCTGGGCGGATCTGACCGCCCTCACCTCCGGGACCACGGCGATCGGCTCGGACTTCACCACCACGGCCACCTCGCTGACCGATGTCACGGGCGGCTCGGTGAGTATCGTCGTCCCCAGCACCAGGAATGTCCTGATCGTCGCCACCTTCAAGTCCCAGAACGACACCGACACCGCCTACTACACGCTCGGACTCAAGCGCGACTCCACGACGCTGACGAGCGGCACCGTCGACACCCCGCACACCACCACCGGCGATTTTGTCACCGTGACCTGGCTGGACACCGCCGTCGCCGCCGGTACCTACAGTTACAAGCTCGGCGCTGCGGCTCAATCCGGCAAGACCACCCGTATCCTCACCGGATCGGTGATCAGCGCGGCCGTATTATGATATTCGCCTATGACAAACGAAGTGCTCTCGCTCCTGACCCAATCATCCGGCGCAGCACTCGTGACGGGGATCTTCATCTGGTATCTCACGCGCTTCAATAAGCTCGTCCACGAGGAGCGCCAGCAGACCAACCTGATCATCGGCGACTACCTCAGGGAGAGCACGCGGGTGAAGCAGCACCTCGCGGAGAAGCTCCAGGAGTTCTCGGATGTCTCCCGCGAACAGCGCGACGTGATCGAGAAGCTCTACATCGAGCTGGTTAAAAAGCATGAAAGCATCAGAAACTACCAACGAGGCAAGAAGGAAGGCGCTCGCGGTTGAGCGGGCCAGGCAAGACGCCCAGCATGTGCCGTTCCAGTCAACCGCCGAGGCGAAATCGTTCCTGCGGGGGCGCTATTTGCGCTACCTGCGCGAGCTCTCGGGGGCTTTACAGGATGATGTATAATATAAACGCATATGTCTAAATACGTGCTACGCGATCTCTTCGAGGGCAACTACAAGGTCAGCCAGAAATACGGGGCGCGACCGGAGTATTATCAGCAATTCGGACTCAAGGGTCATGAGGGCACCGACTGGGCGACACCTGTCGGCGTGAAAGTGCTCTGTCCCTTCGAGAAGGGGATCGTCCTCAGGGCCAACTTCTCGGCCAAGGATTACGGCTACTACGTCGTCATCTGGGACCCGGCGCAGAAGTGCGCGGTCTGGTACTGCCACCTCTCGCGGATCACCGTCGGCTACGGCAACGTCGTCAAGGCGGGCCAGGTCGTCGGCCACACTGGCAACTCGGGCAACTCCTCCGGCCCCCACCTCCACGTCAACTTCGTCGAAACCGACGCCTACGGCACCCGCCTCAACACCAAGAACGGCTATCAGGGTTTCCTCAACATTCTCGATCCAAATCTAGTTTCCTGGCGTCTGTCGCGCTAGCGGTGGGTGTCATTTGCACGACGCATGTTTGAACAACGCAAGAAACTCAGGATAAAGGAGCTCAGGGAGGAGCAGAAGCTCGTCCACGAGTTGAGCAAGTTATCGATCCTCATCATGGGGACCGTGCTGCTCGCCGCGTACGCCCTGACGCTGATGTACTCGTAGGATCGAGGTGATGACCTATGGCAGCAAAGAAACAACAACCGACCCAACCGGAAACCAAGCAATTCCACCAATCGTGGACCGTCTGGTTCAACACCGCCATCTTCGCGGTCGGCTTCATCACCCTGATAACCCCCGATCAAGTACGGGCACTGGTGAAGGGCCTAATCCCGAACGAAGATATCGCCGAAGGGGTGGCCGCCGTCGCGGTGGCGCTCTTCGGACTCGTCAACATCATTTTGCGCATCTACAAGACGAACCAACCGATCAGCAGATGAGAGAACGCGACACCGCCATGCACAACGTCCACCAGGCCGTCCTCGGTTCCTGGGAGCGCGCCGTCTACGCCGGCAAACCAGCCGTCGGGCCGCGCCTGGACAACTTCCTGCACGAGGCCGAGGAGGTCAAGCAAGAGGCCGATGGGCTGACCCACGCGCAGCTCGATCAGCTCGACCCCGCGAAGAAAGAAGCCCTCGCCTACGAGGTGCTCGACACGCTAATCGGCGGGCTGGGCGTCCTCACCGCGCTGGGCTACGACTTCGAGACCCTCTTCCACAAGAAGCTCACCACGATGTACGACAAGTACAACCCCACCGAAACCCGGCGACTCGTCTCGACTGGCCTCACCACCAGGGAGGCTATGGCCCGCCAGAAGGAGGTCTTCAACGCCCGGAAGACGACCGATTTAGCGGCGGACTAATCTGTGCAAAGTCTGGATCATGTCCACTACACCGACAATTCCCGCTCCTTCCCCAACCTCACGCCGACGCCACCGATCAGGACACAGAACGGGGAACTGAGATAAAGCCTATGGGGATGCAGAATATGGGGTATTTCAAACTATGCGGACAAGAGATATTATACGAACTATAGGCTCAACGCACGGTAATAGGGATTAGCGTTCGTTGAGATTTAGGGACAACTAGAAGTCTGGCTCTTCATTGGGGAGCGCGGGAGGCTTGGACTTCTTCGGCCTGCTAGTCGATGGCCGTCTCTTAAATACCAGATTCCTCATGTCTTCTAAGTGGAACTTCGTCGCTTTCAGCTCGGCCTGGGTTGCCTCTTGCTCGACCGGAAGCTCTGCCTTGTTGAATAGTTGGGCGAACTGCTCATAGATCCTCAAGGGTATACGCAGGAATGGCTTGCCCTCGACTGACCCTTCCTTCATTTCCGTCTCCAGCATCGTCCCGTCTTCCCTGAGGTTCAGGCTATATGCCTTGCCGTTCTGATAATGCCCTATCCATACATCCACGATATCGAGCCAGGGCTGGGCGATGATCGACATTCTCCAGTCGCAA
>Ga0208005_1000045_pt1 | contig 47365 bp, 45 predicted proteins | sample DEB19_08_DNA_3_FD_184530 | JGI IMG/M metagenome (GOLD analysis project Ga0208005, IMG submission 184530) | Aqueous microbial communities from the Delaware River and Bay under freshwater to marine salinity gradient to study organic matter... | ecosystem: Environmental > Aquatic > Marine > Coastal... | reverse complement strand
TTTCCGCGAGAGCCCACAGATGAAGTCGGCCCGCGAGAGAACAAAGGTCTAGAGATGAAAGTAATTGTGATCGCAAATATCGCAGGCGGTGTAGGTAAAACGACTGCTGCACATGCAATTGCGGTTGCTTCTGTCGAGTATGGAAAGAAAGTCTTATTGATTGATGCCGATCCTGCTGCCGCGCTTACTTTCTGCTGTGGGATCGAGAATCCTCGTATTACAACGTTCGAACTTCTCACCGAACAATTTTCATTAGAGTCATCAATCGTTAAGAGTTCGGAGAGATTTTCCCTGATTCCTTCTTCATCTCGCCTAGCATCTATCGACTCATCAAACATGGTTGAGAAGAAAAAGTTTCTTAAACAGTGTGAGGAGTTTGATGTCGTTATCGTTGATACCGCTACTGGACCTAATCAGTTGCTGACGTTCTTCTTAGAGATCACAGATATTACTATTTCTCCAACAACCACAGACATTCTTGCCATTCGCGGCTCACTGCATCTGCGAGATTTCCTTCATTCAATTGGCAATTCAACGAAGATCCAAGTCCTGTTGAATGACATACATCAGAGTACGGATAAAGATCTCCTCGATCACATCAAGGATGACTTCGTAATTATTGATCCCATAATCAGGAAAGATTCCTCGGTACCAGATTCGCAAGTAACCGGAAAATCAGTATTAAGTGTCTATAAAGATAGCGGCGTTGCGAGTGACTATCGAGAGGCTACTTACTCAATCTTGGAAGAGCTCTCGCTTATCTAGCTCTAAGCTCCAGCAAAACCAACGCGTCGCTCTGAAATATCTCCGATTTCGACAGACCCAATCTTTGCGGAAGGCACAACGTAGTTTCGACCGCGAATGTCTGTGAGCACTAAGGGTTGCGAAGATTCAAGAGCTTTCTTTATGAGCGCGAGAACTTCATCTCGATCTGTTGATGTCTCAATGGTTAATTCTCTCACCTGGTCAGCGACCGAAATCCGGACTTCAGAACGTGCCATATCCGATTTATTTGAGCTACTCTTTTTTGAGGTCATATTCATATCCTAAACAGTTAGTTAATTTTTCGCGCTTTGGGCAGATTAATTGTGAAGTGGGAATCCGGAGATACCGCGCCACAGCAAATTTGTGACCAAAGAGGCGGCTTTGGCGCGATCGATTTTGCCCTCTTTTTCCAACCAGTGTCGAGCAGTAATTTGAGCGCAACCAATCAAACCTATAGCAAGCATCATTGATTCTTCTTTTGGAAATCCCGTATCAATTGAAATAACGGCGCTTACTGCCATTGCACAGTCGTACGTCATTCGATCGAGCCTTTCTCGCACTTGCGGCTCGATACTCATATCGCTTTCAAAGAGTAAGCGGAAGGCCCCACCTTCTTCATCGATAAATCCAAAGTAAGCATCAACAGTCGCTTTGACTCGATTCTTATTCTCTTTAGTTGATGCAATTGCTTTCTGGAGAGCAAATACCAGCGAATCAATATGGAGATCCAAAACTGCAAGATACAGATCGAGCTTTGAAGGGAAATGTTGGTAAAGAACGGGCTTGCTGACATTTGCACGGTCTGCGATCTCATCCATAGATGCGGCGTGGTAACCAGACACAGTAAAAACTTCTAGAGCAGCCGTTAAGAGAATCGCGCGTCTTTCATCTCGAGGCAGGCGAGCGCGCGCATCAAGTTTTTCGTTTGTGCTCATCGGCTTCATCGTACGAGAAATTAAGCAATTTCACGAATAGTGCAGGCTTCGAGGGGTGAAATACATAGGCGCAAACGAGTACTCTTCCCATTTATGTCGCAACCTCGCCTGCTTTTAGTTCATGCTCATCCTGATGATGAAACCATCAATAACGGCGTGACGATGGCCAAGTATGTTGCCGAAGGTTCCCTTGTCACGCTCGTAACGTGCACGAGAGGTGAAGAAGGTGAAGTCCTTGTTCCAGAATTAGCACACCTTGCCAGCGCTTACGATGACAAACTCGGCGAACATCGTGAGACTGAGTTGCGAGATGCGATGCACGAACTTGGCGTAACAGATTTTAGGTTTCTTGGCGCGCCGGTGAAGCAGTGGCGAGACAGTGGAATGATGGGTTCAGATCCCAATAATCGCCCCGATAATTTCTGGAATGCAGATCTTGACGAAGCCGCAGAATCACTTGTCGACATTATTCTTGAAACCAAACCTCATGTTCTGATCACATATGACGAAATAGGCGGGTATGGACACCCTGATCACATTCAAGCTCATCGAGTTGCAATGCGTGGAGCTGAATTAGCCCGGGAAAGAGGATGGGAGATCCAAAAAATCTATTGGAACACTATTCCGCGATCAATCATCGAACAAGGCATTGAAGCGATGAAGGATACGGGTAATCAATTCTTTGGCGTCGATAAAGCTGAAGATTTTCCATTCGCACAACCGGATGAGTTGGTAACAACGGTCATCAACGGTGAAGATCATGTGGAGAAAAAAATGGCTGCGATGCGCGCGCATCCCACCCAGATTGCAGTAGATGGGCCGTTCTTTGCCTTATCGGATAATTTAGGTTTCAAAGTATGGGGACTTGAGTTCTATCGACTTGTCTACGGTTCACTTGGAATGCAGCGAAATAATGATGGGCGCGAAACCGACCTCTTTGCCGGAATCAAGTTATGAAAACTATCTTCACTCTACTTTTCGGTGTAGGAGTAGGTGTGTCTGGCGCCTTTCTTCATAATGGGTATCGCCCATTTGGAATCGCAGTCTCGCTTTTTGCAATCTGGTTAGGGGCGCGATTGGTACGGAATATGTATCGATCACAAGTATCGAGCTTGCTTTATGCGATTGGTTGGGTTGCGGTAATTATTCGAGGATCGACGCTGGGTAATGGTGGCGAAATTCTCATAGAAGCAAATATTTACGGAAATCTCTTAGTGTTTGGTGGCGCAGCAATTCTTGTGGTTGGCCTGCTACGAAAACAGAATTAATCAACTCCTAAGCACGACTGATTCTGGTCCACGTTTGTCCTTCTGACCCATCACGAACTTCAATGCCAAGTGCCGCTAGTTCGTCTCGAAGCGCATCACTTTCTTTGAAATCTTTGGCCTTGCGTGCAGCTTCGCGTCGTTCCAGAATCGCTTTAGCTGTATCCGAAATATCATCCTGTGAAACTTGAATGGTGAGATTAAGTCCAAAGAGTGAATCTACTTCATTGATAACTTTGGCCTTTTGGAAATCCGTGAGTTCTCGGTCTTTTTCCAAAGACCGTAGCTTCATGATGGCACGCGGAGTATCAAGATCATCGCAAAAATCACGGTAAATCGCGGATATATAGCGTTGAGTAGTCAGGTCTTCATGCGAGTTGGGGTTTCGAGCTTTTGACCACTCTTGATACTTACTTCGCATTTTCTGCAACCAAGCGAATGCCGCATTAATTGATTGCCAAGAAAGATCCATCTGGCTTCGATATCTATTTTCCAGAAAACAGAACCTTACTGCTAACGGATCAATTCCCCTCAAGATAACATCGCGAAGTAGTACTACATTCCCAGAACTTTTTGACATCTTTCTGCCCTCAAAGAGAAGATGTTCTCCGTGAAGCCAGAGTGATACAGCTTCATTACGTGTTAAAGGATTTGACTGAGCACGTTCATTTTCGTGGTGAGGGAATCGAAGATCTATACCTCCAATGTGCAGATCAACATGGCCATCGAGATAAAACAACGACATCGCCGAACATTCAATATGCCAGCCAGGAAATCCTGCTCCCCATGGAGTCTGCCAAATCATTTCAGTTCGATTACCTGCGTTCTTCCATAACGCCCAATCAGCATGAAAACGTTTTGCGCCATCCTCACTGTATTCATAGCGATGTCCTGGCTTTAAGGCGTCTAACCGATTGCCACTGAGCTCTCCATACGAGGTAAATCTCTCTGCTGAAAAATATACCGATGAATCTTCTCCCAAGTAGGCAAAATTCAAATCTATGAGTTTTTGGATGTGCGCAATCATCATCTCGATACATTCGCTTGCTCTCGGATACTTGTCGGCTGCGATGATATTCATCGCATTCAAGTCAGCATGGAATTTTGCTTCGTAATCACGGGCAATTGCAAACGGATCCCGTCGTTCTAATTTAGATTGCGAAAGAATTTTATCTTCTTCGAAATCTTCACTCATATGACCAACGTCGGTAATATTCTGTACCAGGCGAACTTTCGCACCCGAAAATTGCAGTGTTCTTTTGACTAGATCACTGAGCAAGAATGTACGTAGATTTCCAACATGGGCATCCCGATAGACAGTCGGGCCACAGCAGTAGATGTGAAAAGTGCTGCCATCATGCGCCACGACGGGCAATACGCGGCGAGTCAAGGTGTCATAAATATGAAGCGTCATGTCATTGCTTTGCTCGCGCTTCATACCTGCTTATTCTGTAGGATAGTGAACCTAAAAGTAAGCACCACAGAATGTGACTACCTAAAGTCACAAGAGGAGAGTTGGACGTGACCTACGTAATCGCCCTTCCATGTGTCGACGTTAAAGACAAATCTTGTATTGAAGAGTGTCCAGTCGACTGTATCTATGAAGGCGATCGCATGATGTATATCCAGCCTGATGAGTGTGTGGACTGTGGCGCTTGTGAACCAGTATGTCCAGTGGAAGCGATTTACTATGAAGACGATGTTCCTTCTCAATGGGGCGATTACAAAGAAGTAAATGCTGAATTCTTCGACGAACTCGGCTCACCTGGCGGTGCGAGCAAAGTTGGCCCCGTTGCAAAAGATCACCCAAAACTTCTTCAAATTCAGAAAAAGCCCGCAAGCGAATAACTTCCGCAAATAAAGGAGTCTCTATCAAGCTCCCCGATTTTCCTTGGGACGCGCTAGCTCCATATGGACAGAGAGCGCGTCTTCACCCGCATGGAGCCATCGATCTCTCTCAAGGCACTCCAGTCGATTCCACCCCAGACTTTATTCAAGAGGCGTTGCGCTCACACTCCAATTCCCCTGGTTATCCCGTTACGACCGGCTCGCCTGACTTACGAATAGCTTTGAAGAAGTACTGCACCACGTATCTTGGAGCGCAAGGAGATTTTGATGTCTTGCCAACAATTGGATCAAAAGAATTAGTAGCACTTCTTCCATTCTTATTACACGCCAAGCGAATCCTCATCCCGGAGATTGCTTATCCCACATATCGAGTTGGTGGAATCCTGGCTAATGCAGAGGTTGTTGAAGTAGCAATAGACGCCTCGCAATGGCCAACTAAAAATATCGACCTAGCATGGATTAATTCACCATCAAACCCAACTGGGCGAGTTCATACACCAGCAGAGCTCGAGGCGGTAATTTCCTGGAGAAAACGCACAGATGCTGTCATTGCAAGCGACGAGTGCTATCTGCCATTTCCAGATAAGAAAAAGGGAGTTTCTATACTTTCGTTGACGTCCGGTGACAATAAAAACATTCTTTCGGTGCACTCACTTTCAAAACGTTCAAACATGGCTGGATATCGAGGTTCATTCGTAGCTGGCGACTCAACTTTGATTGCGCGCCTGTTGGAGATTCGAAAACACATGGGGATGATGGTTCCCTTACCCATTCAGAGATCAGTAACTGTGGCTCTGGGTGATGAAGCACATGTCAATGAGCAAGCAGATCGTTATCGAAATCGACGTCAAACATTGAGAGATGCACTTATCCAAGCAAATTTTTCCATTGAATATTCCGAAGCAGGACTTTATTTATGGTGCACACGAGGCGAAGAAGATTGGTCAACCGTTGAATGGTTTGCAGAAAGAGGAATTATTGTCACACCAGGCCGCTTTTACGGAAACAAGGGCGCATCGCATGTTCGGATTGCGCTAACAGCCACCGATTCTCAAATCGCCGACGCAGCAATTCGAATTAAGAGTTAGTATGAATTTGTCATGAGTATTTCAAAGGCTATTTTGCTCGTGGGAGGGAAAGGAACCCGTCTAGCCCCGCTCACAAACGCAACCCCAAAACCTATGCTGAAGGTGGCGGGTAAACCCGTTACGGAGCATCAAATTGTTAAAGCGCGAGAAGCGGGAATTCGTGAAATCGTTTTAGCAACCTCGTACATGGCCGACGTATTTGAGCCCTACTTTGGCGATGGTTCGCACTTGGGAATATCCATTTCTTACGCTGTTGAAGATTCTCCATTAGGAACTGGCGGCGCAATCGCAAACGCTTCGCAACTTCTCTCAATCGATGAGGATGAATCCGTTTTGATTTTCAATGGTGACGTCCTCAGCGCGCATGACCTTAGAAGCCAAATCACGTTGCATGAGCAATCGAAGGCTGATGTAACTCTTTACCTTACTGAAGTTGAAGACGCGCGGGCTTATGGATGTGTGCCACTAGATAGCCAAGGTCGGGTTTTGGAATTCCTCGAAAAAATGGAAAATCCAAAAGCCAAAACAATTAATGCGGGTTGTTATATTTTCAATAAACGGGCGCTACGCGAGATTCCCTCTCAGACTGTGGTGAGTGTGGAAAGAGATACCTTCCCAAAATTGCTTCAAGAAAATTTTGCGATGTATGGTTATTGCGATCAGAATTATTGGATCGATATGGGTACACCGCAGTCATTTTTACGGGCGTCACGAGACTTAATATTGGACCCACATTTATCAACGGCAACATCTGTTACTCATCACGAATCAATCATCGACGATGGAGCATTCGTCCATGAATCGGCCAGAGTAGGTGGGGGATCAGTGATTTCTCGCGGCGCCACAATTGGAGCCGATGCGATAATCAAAGGCTCGATGATTATGGATGGCGCCACGATAGGAGAAGGTGCAAAAATTATTGATTCGTATATTTCTGCTGGGATTTCTGTCGCATCCCATAGCGCTTTGAATGGTGAAATTCTTGGATAATGACGGGTTTTCGTCATGATTTATTGAAATAATGCGAAATATCCACCTCTGTGACCAACCAATGGAGCGAAAAATCCCCTGAGATATTCCTCTCATGCGACTTGACTCTTGGGAATAACAAGCGTGTAATTCTCCCCATCCGGCCCAGTGCAGTGGGCCCACTGTCTTAGGAGAAGCGCAAATGACTGATGCTCGCCGAATTGAGCAGACTTTCATTCCAGGTCCTAGTATCCAATTGGGTAACGGCGAAATCGTTGAGCTTTCGTGGCAAGAACGAGCTCTCTGTGCCCAGACCGATCCCGAAGCTTTCTTCCCTGAAAAAGGCGGTTCGACTCGTGAAGCCAAGCGCGTCTGTCTCTCATGTGAGGTCAGACAAGAGTGTCTTGAATACGCTCTTGCCCATGATGAGCGCTTCGGAATTTGGGGCGGACTATCTGAACGCGAACGTCGCAGACTTAAGCGCCGTCCCGCGTAACACTCACTCTCACTTCTGTAACTCTCACAATCTCTGGGGGCGGTGAAATGCCGACTTCTGATAATAATTTTGTAACTGCAATCATCGTTTCCCATGATGGCGCGTTGTGGCTTCCAGAAGTTGTCACCTCACTTGCAAAACAACGTCGTCAAGTGGATCAACTCATTGCTATCGATACGGGCTCGCAAGACAGTTCTGTCAAACTCCTGAAGAACGCTGGTATCACGACATTCACAAGTGAACGCGACACTGGTTTTGGTGCCGCAATTAACGAAGCTCTCGCTAATCCAAAAGTTTCATCCGCGCCTCAAGGCGCTACGGAATGGATTTGGCTCATTCATGATGATTGCGCACCAGCAGCCAATGCTTTAAGTGAGCTCCTGTCTGCTGTTCAGGAGCGGCCCAGCGTTGCGATGGCAGGACCGAAATTACGTGGTTGGCACGATCGAAACCACCTCTTAGAGGTTGGAGTGAGCATCGCTGGAAATGGTGCACGTTGGACTGGTCTTGAATATCGTGAACAAGATCAAGGCCAACATGATGGCGTCAACGAAGTAATGGCAGTCAGTACTGCAGGTGCACTTATTCGTAGAGACGTATTTGATGAACTTGGTGGTTTTGATCTCGAACTTTCACTCTTTAGAGATGATGTCGACCTTGGTTGGAGAATGCATACCGCAGGTCATTCTGTTGTTGTAGTTCCTTCCGCAATCGCTTTCCACGCTGAAGCTGCTTCAAATGAACGACGCAGCGTTGATGTCAAAGGCGCTTTCTTTCATCGGCCGCTCTTATTGGATCGTAGACACGCAGCGTATGTCGTTCTCGCAAATGCTTCGTGGTGGCTCATTCCATTTCTTGCGCTACAACTTTTAGGCGCTTCTATTTTTCGAGCAATTGGTTATTTACTAGCCAAGCTACCGGGTTACGCCCTTGATGAGATCACTGCAGTCGCACTTCTGATACTGCAGCCCCAAGATGTTGCACGAGCCCGAAGAAATCGACGAGAGAATCGTTTAGTTTCCTCTCGAGTTATCGCACGTTTTGTGCCGCCACGTGGGTCTCAACTACAACTTGCCTTCGAGCGAGCCAGCAGCGCAATTTCGCGCTCATGGCGCGGGATAATTCCTGATAACGAAATTAACCGCTCCGCATCTTCTGCATTGGATCTCAATGATGAAGCGTTAGAGAACGCAGATATAGATCTCGTAAAAGCCTCGTCACCCATCACCTGGCTCTCACGTCGACCGATATTTACTGCGGCGCTCCTCGTATTGATTACGACTCTGATTACCTCGCGCAACAGATTTGGTGAAATCGTAGGCGGTGCGCTTCCTGCATCCCCGAGTAGCGCCCTCGATCTGATTGGAATGTATGCAGACTCGTGGCACACAGTAGGACTTGGATCAAGTGCGAATGTTCCCCCATGGGTTGCCTTAGTTGGACTCTTCTCATTGCTGACGGGTGCAAGCGCTTCTTTGTTCATCACTTTGCTTTTTATAGCCGCTGTTCCGTGTGCGTTATGGGGCGCATACTTGTTGGCTCGCAAATTTACCGAACTTCGTTTCTTGGCGTTGGCGGCTGCACTTCTTTATGCCTTCTCTCCAACAACTCTTGCAGCAGTCAATAGCGGTCGACTCGGCACAATTATTCTTATTGTGATTGGTCCATGGTTGGTTCGATCTTTATTTGGATTAGAGCAATTGGAGAATCTAGGTTGGCGTAAGACATGGTGGTTATCCCTTCTTCTCACTATCGTCTGCGCTTTTTCACCACTCACTTTTATGTCATTATTGTTGTGGCAGTTCGTCCTAGTTATTTTTGATGTCTTTGCTTTTAATTCGAAGAGTAACCCGTTAAACAAAGAGATTTTTGATCGTCGAAACGCACGTCGAATCGCGATCATCATCACGCCTTTGATTATTTGTGCACCGTGGTCGATTGAGTTCATTCTTCATCCTTCGCGAATCTTGCTTGATCCAGGGCTCAATGTCCCGGGCGGTGCCGTCCCTTCACTCATACTCAGTAATCCAGGTGGATTCGGTGCGCCACCAATCTGGATCATCACACCCATAACGCTTATCGCCATGATTGCAGCATTCGTTAGTAAGACCGCTCGACTTGGAGAAGTGGCACTTTTCTTCATTGGATTCGCCACGATCATAGGATCACGACAAGTTTCTGGTCATGGAAGTTTCTCTGCAGTTCAACTCTGGGTGGGCAGTTTGATGGTCGTGCCCACTCTTGTTGCTCTTATTGCGGCAGTCCTCATCGTTGACCATTACGTGCCCACTATTTCGCAAGCACATATCGATTATCGTCATATTTTGCTCGGAATTACCAGCGTTATTTCTGCGCTTTCACTTCTCTTATCGGTGGGATGGTGGGTCACTTCTTCCGCAACATCTCCAGTTCAACGGAAAACAACATCCGCACTTCCCGCCTTCTTAAGTGCGAGCGCCCAAACCGAAGATCGCTTTAAGACCTTGGTTTTTCGAATTTCAGAGAACAAGATCCAGTACTTCATTGCTCGTGACGGAGATTTGAAGATTGGCGAGCCGGATGTGATCACAGGATTGACTCCGCAAGTAAATAAAGCCGTCGTAGACCTGGTCGCAGGTTCTGGAGTAGCGAGCAGTAGCGTCTTTGCTGAATTTGGTATTCGTTACATATTCATGGCAAAACCGATCAATGAGGACTTAGTCAGAACCATCGATGGCGCCGGAGGATTTACCCGAGCTGCATCGACAGATGAAGGAATCTCTTGGAAAGTTCCTGGCGCGCTAGGTCATATTTCATTCTTATCGTCAGAAGGAATCTATTCGGTCCTGCCAAGTGGTGAGATTGGAGCTGAGGGAAAAATTAATTCTCCAGGAACCGTGATCATTACTGAGAAATTTGATACTCGGTGGAAAATGTTGCTGAACAATTCCTATTTGGATGCGAAAGAAACAGAAAACGGGGTACCGCGCTTCATCGCACCTGAATCAGGTGATTTTGTGATTTTCCATGACGCAACTTCTCGTCGAGGATGGATATCGTTACAAATCATCGCCTTTACGTCATTAATAATTCTGGCTTTGCCTGCGCGACGACGTCGTCGCGAGATGCGAGAAGAGGAGTTGGCATGATGGATAAGCCAAAATCTTCGGGTTCTCAATCTCGAGCTTCTATCGTTCTCTTACTCTTCATTATTGCTGCGCATATTGCTTATCTTTTGCCTCAAGCCAATCAGATCACTGAGGTGACTCAGTCTTATCCAGCCACTGCGTGTCCGGGGCCAATTAGTGATGCGAAATCAACTGCACTGTTGCCAACTAAGTCGATTGGAATTCGTGACGTCACAAACACAAAATCAGAATTTAGAAAAAACAATATCGGTACTTATTCGGTCACGCGGGGAGCGTTACTTGTTGAAGGGAATTCATCAAATACGTTGATGCTCCAGAGTCGTGCGGGAAAGTGGACTGCCGCGACCACATGCACAATTAGCGATCCCGTTGTGTGGTTTGTTGGCGGAACCGCGAACGTCACCAGTCAATCAAAACTGATTTTGGTAAATAGTGGTTTGAGCGACGCTATCGTTGATATAACGAGCTTTTCCGAAAATGGACCAGTGCGAGATATTCCCATAACTGTGAAACCTTCATCTGAGAAAAGTATTCGAATTGACTCGCTGGATCCTGGCGCCTCAAATGTCATTGTAAGAGTTAAAACTAGAAGTGGCCGCGTGACGGCATATCTTCTAGATGAAAGAGTCCGTGGTCTGAATAATGTTGGTGCAGATTTTGTAGCACCGATAACGCAAGCTTCTAATGAATTTGTCATATCTGGAATTCCGATGAAATTTGGAAATGGCAGTAAAGTAAAACATCGACTTCGCATCATGACCCCAGGTCGCGTCGATTCGACCGCAAGTGTGGAAGTCGTATCGCCAGACGGTGTATTTATTCCAGTTGGGTTCGGTTCAATCTCGCTTCGCTCACAAGAAGTCAAGGAGGTGGATTTGAGTAATGTCGATGTAGGCTCGAAACCTTTTGCACTCAGAGTTATGTCGGCCGAACCAATTATCGCCGGAGTAATTACTGAAGTGGTTAAAGGATCGATATCGGACTTTATGTGGAGCTCGGGAACTACACCCTTTGGAACAGTTAGTTTCAATGTATATGGGTTAGAGCCAAGCTTTTCTTTTGTAGGCGAGAGAATTCAAGTCGAGCTTTCATGGCGCACAAATACTGGGAAAAAAGGCTCGAAAACTCTCATTGGCGAAGAAATTATTAATTGGACTGCTCCCGCAAATCTTCGACTGCTCACATTAACGAATCGCTCGGGAGCCGTGGGGAGTCTCACCTGGATTACAAATGACGGGGTAACTCACCTTCCCATAACGCCCAGCACTAATCTCGAGAGCGCCACTAAGCCGATTGCTGATGTGAAAGTGATTCAGCCCCAGAGTTAAGCCCTTCAATCCAAACTTTTTCGATCTTCACCGCTAATCTCGCGACATGACGACGTCGCCACGACCAACAGATCGACCTAGCGCGTCCGGTCGACGCTGCACCCGTCCTAGCTGTGGCTCACACGCCACTCACACACTTACTTATATTTATTCTGATTCCACCGCCGTACTAGGTCCGCTCGCCACTTACGCAGAGCCACATACCTACGATCTATGCAGCGAACACTCCGAACGTTTGACCGTGCCTCAAGGCTGGACCGTTATCAAACATAATCCAGAATCTCACGCGCTCGAACCTTCTCCCGAAGATGTGTTGGCGATTGCAGATGCAATTCGACAATCAGTGAACTTGGAGATTCCCAAAAAGAGCTCACCTCCAGACGTTGGGCGTCGTGGACATTTACGATCAATTCCGAGCCAAGAATAGAAAGATTTCGTTCTTACATGAGCCGCGAACTTCTTGATCGAATCATCAAGGCATATGACATACGTGGACTAGTCGATGAAGAAATCACACCAGATTTTACCTTCGCGTTAGGAATAGCATTTGCAAAATTCATCGAACGCGAACGAGAGCCTGCGACTGTTGTTGTGGGAGAAGATATGCGACCTTCTTCACCTGATCTTGCAACAGCTTTTTCTGATGGAGTAACTTCTCAAGGGCTCGATGTCATTCGCATCGGGCTTGCATCAACTGATCAACTCTATTTTGCATCGGGCCATTTAGGACTTCCGGGAGCGATGTTCACTGCAAGCCATAACCCGGCTGAATACAACGGAATTAAGCTCTGTAAAAGTGGGGCACGACCTATCGGACAAGAATCTGGGTTACTGTGGATCAAAGAGCAGATTAATATCGGCATGACTGAAGGATTTCCGATCCCGCATCGCTCCGTGGGGAAAGAAAGCACGCGCGATCTTCTCGCTTCATATGTTGAATTCCTGATCTCTTTATTTCCTAAAAACGCCTTTAGTCGCACTTTTTTGGATCGTCCCATCAGGATTGCAATTGATGCCGGCAATGGCATGGGAGGCCATACGGCGCCCGCTGTCATGGCTGAAATTAGCGCTGTCGTTGATGGCATCTACTTTGATTTGGACGGAACCTTTCCAAATCATGAAGCAAATCCCATCGATCCAAAGAATCTGGTTGATTTACAGAAATTGGTCAAAGCGAAGAGCTCTGACATTGGACTGGCTTTCGATGGCGATGCAGATCGCTGTTTCTTAGTAGATGAGATTGGCAACCTTGTTTCCCCTTCTGCGTTGACGGCTTTGATTGCAGAACGAGAACTAAAAAATTATCCGGGAGCATCGGTGATCTATAACCTCATTTGCTCTCGATCTGTACCTGAAGTCATCAAAGAGAATGGCGGTACACCTCTTCGATGTCGAGTCGGCCACTCGTATATAAAGAAAATGATGGCCGAAAATCAGGCGATATTTGGTGGTGAACATTCAGGGCACTTCTACTTTAAAGATTTCTGGAATGCAGATTCTGGGATGCTTGCAGCTCTTCATGCAATTGCTGCACTTCTTGAAGAGCAGAAGTCGCTTTCAGAACTGATGAAGAGGTTTAATCGTTATTCGCTGAGCGGGGAAATCAATACACGAGTCTCAGATCAGAAAGCGGCTATCGAGTTGATCGAATCCAGCATCAAGCAATCAGTTCCGAACGTAGAATGTGATCATCTTGATGGGCTCACTGCCAGCACTTCCGAATGGACTTTTAACGTCCGGCCTTCGAACACTGAGCCCCTACTTCGCCTCAATGTAGAAGCCCGAACTGAAGCTGAGATGCTCCGTATCCAAGATTTGGTGTTGCGCTTAATTAAGAGCGAGTAAACTTCCGACCTCACTCAATCTGGGCCAAATTTCGATATCTATAGGAGAGCACCGTGAATCCCGCGACGTCCACAACCCCGAAGCACGATATTGCCAACCCCGCACTTGCTGCTGAAGGAAAAAAGCGCATTGAATGGGCAGAACGGAACATGCCCGTGCTCGCACAAATTCGCGAACGTTTTGAAAAGGAAAAACCTTTTACCGGCATTCGATTCTCTGCTTGTATGCATGTCACAACGGAAACCGCAAACTTAATGCGAACCCTTAAGGCTGGCGGTGCTGAACTTGCTTTATGTGCATCCAATCCTTTATCGACTCAAGATGACACTGCTGCTGCTTTAGTACACGAATATGGAATTAGCGTTTTTGCTCGCAACGGCGTAGATCGCGATGGCTACTACTCCCACATCAATGCTTCATTAGATATCGCGCCACACCAAGTCTTTGACGACGGTTGCGATCTCGTGAACACACTTCACACCACTCGCAAAGAATTGCTTCCCAATATCACTGGCGGTTGTGAAGAAACCACAACCGGAGTCATTCGACTACAACAAATGGCTAAAGATGGCGCGCTTACTTTTCCGATGATTGCTGTAAATGACACTGATACGAAACATATGTTTGACAATAGATACGGAACCGGACAGTCCACAATAGATGCGATTTTCCGCGCCACGAACCAACTCATCGGAGGAAAAGTTTTCGTAGTTGCTGGCTTTGGTTACTGCGGAAAGGGCGTTGCTGAACGAGCTCGCGGTATGGGCGCCGATGTCATTATTACTGAAATTGACCCCACAAAGGCACTTGATGCAATGATGCAGGGTTATCGAGTGATGCCAATGTTGGATGCTGCAAAAGTTGGCGATATTTTCATTACGGTCACTGGAAATCGCACTGTACTTTCATCAGAACATTTCTCGGTGATGAAGGATGGCTCAATCCTCGCAAATGCCGGTCACTTCGATATCGAAATCGATGTTGCATGGTTAGAAAAGAATGCTAAAAAGAATTCCCGTATCCGTCACCAAACTGATGAATATGTTCTCTCTAATGGTCGCCGCCTTCTTCTTATCGCTGAAGGACGACTCGTGAATCTTGGCGCAGCTGAAGGTCATCCTGCAGTCGTTATGGATATGTCATTCGCCGATCAAGCTCTCACAGCAGAATGGCTCGTGAAGGCCGCCGCGACACTTTCGCCAGGCGTTCATAACGTGCCCACGGCGATCGACAAGGAAGTTGCTCGTTTGAAGTTGAAGAGTATGGGCGCAACCATCGATACTTTGACTGGAATTCAAGACGAATACCTCAACTCTTGGAAGCACGGTAGCTAATGACATCGGTAATGGTCGTTGATGATGATCAAGACCTTGCCGAGATGTTGGGAATCGTTCTCAATGGGGTCGGAATCGAAGTCGATCTTGTATGTCGGGGCGATGAAGCCGTGGATGTATTCCGTAACAACCCGCCTGATCTTGTGTTGCTCGACATTATGTTGCCGGGCATGGATGGGATCGAAGTCTGTAAACAAATCCGTAAACAATCGATGCGAGTTCCGATCGTCATGCTGACTGCAAAAAGCGATACCCATGACATCGTCAAAGGACTTGAAGCTGGCGCGGACGATTACATGGTCAAGCCCTTTAAACCATCCGAACTCGTTGCGCGAATTCGCACGCGACTTAGAAGAGTCGGGGGAGAGATTTCAAGCAATCTCACCATTGGTGATTTAGCAATTGATATAGTCGAACATACTGTTATGCGAGGTGGAGTAGAGATTCCACTTACTCGCCTTGAGTTCGACTTACTTGTGGCCCTTGCTAAAGAACCAGGTCGCGTCTTTACTCGTGAAGCGCTCTTAGGCGAAGTGTGGGGATATCGTCATTCCACAGATACTCGATTAGTGAATGTTCACGTACAACGTTTGAGAGCCAAGATTGAGCACGACCCCGAAAATCCCACAATCATTAACACCGTTCGAGGCATCGGATACAAGGCAGGCAACACAGGTCCACGGGGCTGAATAAATCGTGAAGATCTTTAATATCTTTAGACGATCGCTCTTCCTAAAAGTATTCACTCTTTCCAGCGTTATTTCGATTGCCTTGATCTATTTCTTAGGTTCAAATCTTTATGTTCGAATATCAAGCGGAATAATCGATGAAAAAATTAGCGCTTCGCTATCTGAAGGCGAATCGGCGATCCAATATGCAGATTATCGTTTCATAATCTCTAGCCTTAATCGCTCTACCGATCTGGTGGGGTTGGTTGATGAAATTGTTCGATCAACCAATGTGAGTGCGAAAGATTCAGGCCGCGAAATTGCATTCTTTAGCTCAAATGGAGAAGTTATACAGAGTATTCCAGCCGTATCAACATCAAATTTCCTTGAGCCATCATCTATTCCTAAAAGCTTTCGTACTCAAGTACAGAAAAGCGGTGAACTTGAGTGGAAACGAACTAAATTGCGCTATCTCAGTGGCGAAGAGTTAGATGGAATGGTAATCGGTCAAAGAATTACTATTCCACGTACAGGTAAGTATGAAATGTACGTTCTATTTGGTTTTGATGCTCAACAACGCTCTGTCGATCTGATTGGTCGATCAATGTGGGGAACTGGATTCCTTTTAATTGCACTTATCATGATTACTGCCTCAGTAGTTCTTCGGCAAGTAATCAAGCCTGTAAAAGAAGCTGCTGAAATTGCTGAGCGCTTAACTTCTGGCGACTTGATGGAGAGAATGGAGGTCCGCGGAAGAGATGAAGTTGCGAGACTTGGCACAGCATTTAATGAAATGGCTGACACATTAGAAAGACAGATTTCGCGTCTCGAGAATTTATCTCGCGTGCAACAACGATTTGTATCCGATGTTTCACATGAGCTACGCACACCTCTCACAACTATTCGAATGGCATCTGATGTCATCTATGCATCGAGAGAGAATTTCGACCCCGTCATTGCTCGAAGCGCTGAATTGCTACTTTCCCAAATTGAAAGATTTGAAAATTTGCTGGCAGATCTCCTTGAAGTCAGTCGCTTCGATGCTGAAGTTGCAGTGTTATCTCTGGATAAAGTAGATATCGTCGCTCTAGTTCGGCGAGCTGTTGATGATCTGGGTCTTGCCTTGAAAGAACGCGAATCTCAAATACTTATAGATGCGCCAGAAGAACGTCTGATTATTGATGCCGACCCGCGCCGTGTAGAGAGAATCATGAGAAATCTGGTTGCTAACGCAGTAGATCATGCCGAAGACAAGCCCATCGATATAACGATTAAGTCCAACGAAGGCGCAGTCTCAATTTCAGTTCGTGATTATGGAGTTGGACTCTCACCGCAACATATTGAGAGAGTTTTTGATCGTTTCTGGCGCGCTGATCCATCGCGGTCACGGATTCGAGGTGGAACTGGCCTTGGACTATCAATCGCTCGAGAAGATGCACAACTTCATGGCGGCGAAATTCGAGTGTGGGGAGAATTGGATAAAGGGTCCAATTTCGTTTTAACTCTTCCTAAGGTTCAAGGAACATCACCGATTGAACCAGCAATATCTGAGATACCCACAGATTCTTCAATTTCCTAAACTTTATATCCTGCGACGCAAGAATTCGCAGATGAAACCTTTGCTTTGGGAGTTCCTTAAGGATGTACATCAGGGACTTAGTTCTCTCATCTATCCTCAAATTTGCATCATGTGTGGAATGCGCCCGGGAGAGATCTGTATCGGTTGCGAAAAAACATGGACCCGGCCCCCGTCCTTTATAAGGTTTAACGAAGTTCCATCTGTCTCCATTGCCATGTACGAATTTGGCGTCTCAAATGTAATTTTAAAAGCTAAAGAGGAGCGCAATAAGTGTGCCCAAAAGATCATTGCGACTTCATTGTTTAGAGCGATTAGTTTCTTAAAGCCGAAAGAAGTCCAAGAATTTGTTATCGTTCCAATTCCTTCAACACCTCAGGCAATCCGCAAGAGAGGAGAGTCATTTCTCCAGCCCATTCTTGATTTGGTGATTCAGCAAGCGGCCCATGTTGGAGAAAAGTGGTATTGGCGTGAGTTATTAGTTCACTCCAAGAAAGTTCGGGATCAGGCTGGATTAACCTCTCAGCAAAGGCAGGTAAATCTTGAAGGAGTTTTCCGTCTTCGAGAAGGAGCTGGTGAACTTCGACCAATTATCGTGGTGGATGATGTCGTGACCACTGGCGCAACTTTACGTAACGCTATTTGGGCTCTCAACGAGAGAAAAATGACAGTTTTAGGCGCAGCCACCGCGTGTGCATCGTCCCACCAACTGCTAATACGATAGGCCTCTCACATTCGATGGAAGGCTAATTCGTGGTTGCAATTCTCGACAAGATTCTTCGCGCTGGCGAAGGTCGTGCTCTCAAGCAACTTGAAAAGATCGCAGAAGAAGTAAATCTGTACGAATCCACTTTCTCAAATATGAGTGATGACGATTTACGGGCCATGACCGGGAAATTCAAAACCAGACTCGCGAACGGCGAAGATCTCGATGATCTTCTACCAGAAGCCTTTGCAGTAGTTCGAGAAGCATCAAAACGAACTCTTGGACAACGCCACTATGACGTTCAAGTAATGGGTGGCGCAGCAATGCATCGAGGCAATATTGCAGAAATGCGCACCGGTGAAGGAAAGACTCTCGTTGCAACACTTCCTTCGTATCTCAACGCACTCTCAGGTCGTGGAGTGCATATCGTTACCACCAACGATTACTTAGCTGAGCGCGATAGCGAATGGATGGGACGTATCCATCGTTTTCTTGGTTTGAAAGTGGGAGTGATTCTGGCTTCGATGTCGCCAGCAGAACGCCGAACCCAATATGCCGCAGACATTACGTACGGTACGAACAATGAATTTGGTTTTGATTATTTACGCGACAACATGGCCTGGAATCTTTCTGATTGCGTTCAGCGCGAACATAATTTTGCGATTGTTGATGAAGTTGACTCAATACTCATCGATGAAGCCCGAACTCCACTAATTATTAGCGGTCCCGCAGATAAAGCCACAAAGTGGTACGTCGAATTTGCCACAATTGCATCACGACTTAATCGAGGCGAACACTATGAAGTCGATGAAAAGAAGCGGAATGTAGGCATATTGGATGCAGGGGTCACTCGCGTCGAAGAGTTACTTGATATTGAAAATCTCTATGAAGCAGTTAACACCCCGATGATTGGCTATCTCAACAACGCTTTGAAGGCAAAAGAACTCTTCAAACGTGATCGAGATTATGTAATCATGAATGGTGAGCTTCTTATCGTTGACGAACATACTGGACGCGTACTTTCGGGACGTAGGTACAGCGAAGGTCTTCATCAAGCGCTAGAAGCAAAAGAACGTGTTGAGATAAAGGATGAAAATCAGACTCTCGCCACCATCACTCTTCAGAATTATTTCCGTCTTTATGACAAATTAGCCGGTATGACGGGAACCGCAATGACAGAAGCGTCAGAATTTATGCAGATTTATAAGCTTGGAGTTATTCCAATCCCAACAAATAAATCCATGCAACGAATCGATCAATCAGATTTAGTTTTCAAGACTGAAGACGCGAAATTTGAGGCGGTTGCAAACGACATTATGGAACGTCACCGCAAGGGTCAACCTGTTTTGGTTGGAACTGTGAGCGTTGAGAAATCCGAAGTTCTCTCTCAAGCTCTTCGTCGCAAGGGAATTCCGCACGAAGTATTAAATGCAAAACAGCATGAGCGCGAAGCGGCGATTATCGCTCGAGCAGGAACGATTGGCGCGGTAACAGTTTCTACCAATATGGCAGGACGTGGTACCGACATCATGCTCGGCGGTAACCCTGAATTCATGGCCGATTATGAATTGCAGCGCCAAGGAATCTCACCCGTCGATAATCCTGAGCAATATGAATCATTGTGGCCCGCCGAACTTGCAAAACAAAAATCTGCGGTATCAAAAGGTCATGAAGAAGTTGTCGGACTGGGTGGACTGTATGTACTTGGTACCGAGCGCCATGAATCACGACGCATCGATAATCAGCTGCGTGGTCGCTCGGGCCGTCAAGGAGATCCCGGAGAATCACGTTTCTACCTCTCACTTCAAGATGAGTTGATGCGTCGATTCAATTCGGCGCTAGTAGAACGCTTCTTAACTGCTGCTGGCATTCCAGAAGATACTCCGATTGAATCCAAGATGGTTACCAATGCCATCAAGTCTGCCCAAACCCAAGTTGAATCTCAGAACTTTGAAATGCGTAAGAACGTTCTTAAGTATGACGATGTCATGAACCGTCAACGTGAAGTTATTTATCGCGAGCGACGCGAAGTCCTCGAAGGTGTGAACATTAAGGATCAAGTACTCACATTCATCGAAGACACCATACGTGGTTATGTTGGAGCCGCCACCAGTGAAGGTTTTCCTGAGGAGTGGGACCTCAATCAGTTGTGGACCGTTCTTAAATCTACCTATCCAATTTCCTTCTCAATCGAGGATCTTGAGAAAGAAGTTGGAGGGCGTACCGGTCTTGATAGCGATTTTCTCGCCCAACGAATCGTCGATGACATTGTGGCGGCCTACGCGAAACGTGAAACTGAATTAGGCGAAGAAGTAACTCGAGAGCTTGAGCGTAAGATTCTTCTTTCAGTACTTGATCGCAAATGGCGCGAACATTTATATGAAATGGATTATCTGCAAGAGGGAATTGGTTTGCGAGCAATGGCCCAACGTGATCCACTCGTGGAATATCAAAAAGAAGGTTACGATCTTTTTGCTGCGATGATGGATGCGGTGAAGGAAGAAATGGTCGGTTTCCTCTTCAATGTAGAAATTAAGATCGAAGATAAGAGCGTTGAGGCAAAAGGCACCGAACAGAACGCACCTACTCAGGAACTTCGATATTCGGCACCTAGTGAATCTGGATCCTCAGTCTCATCGACTCGAAATGATGGCGTATCTAGAAATGCACCATGTCCATGCGGTTCTGGAAAGAAATATAAACGCTGCCACGGCGCTTCATAAACTCAACAATTCTCATGCCATTCCGTAATCTAGTTGAGGGATCAAGTTCGCTAACCGACAAAGAAGTCCTACGTCTGGGAGAACTTGTCGCTGAATGGCAGCTTCTTGCAGATATCTCTTTTGCAGACCTCGTTCTGTGGATTCCGCGGAGACAAGATGAAAAGAGCTGGCCTGAAGGACATATCGCAATAGCCCACATTCGTCCCATGACTGCTGCAACGGTATTCACTCAAGATCTCATTGGAAATGAGGTTTTGTGGGGAAAGCGGCCACATATTGATCACGCACTTTCTACTGGCGAAATTGTTCGAGATACACAACCGGAACAACTTGGAGACTTACTCATCAAAGAAGAAACTATCCCGGTCTACTTCGCTGGAAAAGTAATTGCGGTCATTTCACGACATCGCAATCTTGAAACGATGCGAACTCCTTCACGGCTTGAACTGAATTATCGTGAGATCGCAAATCATATTTATCGAATGATTGCCGAAGGTAATTTCCCGGTTAAAGACAGTGTGTATCTTGCTGAGGCAGCTCCCCGAGTCGGTGATGGCCTAGTTCGTCTTGATGTTGAAGGGAAAGTTTTGTTTGCTAGTCCAAATGCCCGTTCAGCATTTAATCGAATTGGCTGGGATCGAGATTTAGAGGGACACGTGCTTGGTGAAGTACTCGATAACCTCACGCCACGTAATGAAGGTGCTCAACCCCGAGAAGAGAACTGGCGAGTTTCCATGAGTGGCAAGAATCTACGTCGTGATGAATTCGAAAATGCAAGTGGAGTGATTGATCTTCTCGCAATCCCTTTGACTCAGGGCGAGAATCGAATTGGAGCAGTAGTTCTCGTTCATAACGTCACAGAATTACGTCGTAAAGATAGAGCTTTGATTAGTAAAGATGCGACTATCCGAGAGATCCACCATCGCGTCAAGAACAATCTTCAAACAGTCTCAGCGCTATTGCGCCTGCAATCTCGAAGAATTGATGATCCAAATGCCAGCGCCGCGATTGAAGAGGCGGTCCGACGCGTTGCATCTATTGCCCTGGTTCATGAAACCCTGTCGACTAGCGCTCAAGATTTAGTTCAATTTGATGAAGTTATTTCTAAAATCATTCATAGCGCAGCCGAACTCAGCACTCGGCCAAACGAGATATCCGTTAAGAAAGAAGGGGATTTTGGTTCTATTCCTTCGCTCGTAGCTACTCCATTAGCGCTGGTATTGACTGAATTGATTCACAACGCTCTTGAACACGGGCTATCAGAAACCGGATCCACCGTAGTAGTCAGTGCCGAAAAATTCGGAGACAGCATGACGGCAACTGTTATTGATGATGGAATCGGAATTCCAGATGGTTTCTCGCTTGAGAAAAATACCAATCTTGGACTCCAGATTGTGCAGACACTGACGTTAAATGAACTAGCTGGTGCAATCGAGTTTAAAAAGCCAAATAGAGGAACAGAAGTACGAATTACATTTCCGATTAATCGCGATTAAGCAGGCTCTAATCGCTGAGAGAGTTCTCCATTAATCGCGCACGATTACGTGCTGCACGACGTTTCATCGCGCGTCGCTCGTCTTCAGATAGGCCGCCCCAAACTCCAGAATCTTGGCCACTTTCAAGAGCCCACTGGAGACATGGTTCGCGGACCTCACATCTCACACAAACTTTTTTCGCTTCTTCGATCTGAGCAATTGCTGGTCCAGTGTTTCCAACTGGAAAGAACAATTCCGGATCAACATCACGGCAGGCCGCACGGTGACGCCAGTCCATAGTCATTTCAATCTCATTTCGTCGATGCATGTTGCCCGATTGGGCTCGAATACAGAGGTAATTCTCCCGTGAAGAAAGTTCGAACTCAAGAGTATGCGACGGCAATTTGATGAAAATGAGGGTGAATTGCGCCATTGCAAGGACTGAAAGCGCCATGTAAAGCAGTGGGCGAGTGGATGTGAAATTGCTGTGCCCCCGACAGGATTCGAACCTGTGCACCCGCCTCCGGAGGGCGGTGCTCTATCCCCTGAGCTACGGGGGCGCTTTCGAGAAGATTATCAGTGATTCTTCATGCCAAGATGCGCTCGTGAATCAACGCGCATATTTTGCAACGGGATGTTTCTGGGGCGCTGAGCGACGTTTCTGGAATTTACCAGGCGTTGTAAATACTTCGGTGGGATACATGGGTGGTACGCGACCATCGCCTTCATATGAACAAGTTTGTACCGGAACCACAAACCATGCCGAAACAGTAGAAGTTACTTATGACCCATCCAAGATTTCGTATCAGAGGTTGTTAGAAGAATTTTGGACCATGCACGATCCAACCTCACTGAACAAACAAGGTGGGGATATTGGCACCCAATATCGAAGTGCAATCTTCACAACGAGTGAGGAGCAGATGATTGCTGCGATCAACACTCGGGAGATTTATAACGATGAACTTGGTCGACAAGGTTTTAGTGAAATCGTGACAGAAATTCAGGAAGCAGCGCCACATACATATTGGCTTGCTGAGGAATATCACCAACGTTATCTCGAAAAGAATCCCAATGGATATGACTGCCATTCCACTACAGGAATCGCATTTCCTGCAGTGAAGTAATGAGTGTAAAAGTGAAAGGTGCTCACGATGCAACCAGGTTCTGGTCTTCCCAAGATTAATCCCCAGACTGGAAAACCATTTCCAGTGCAGCTTGATGATAAAAAATTAGCGAGCGAGCTAGACCCACTCTCTTTTGATGTTCTTCGTCATGCAGGAACTGAAGTCGCATTCACGGGTAAGTACTACGAAACTGAGACCATTGGAATATATAAGTGCAAAGCATGTAGCGCTGAGCTTTTCCGAAGTGAAACTAAGTTTCATTCCGGATGTGGTTGGCCCTCCTTTTATGCCCCAACCGAAGCTGATGCTGTGGTCTTGCTGGAAGATCGATCACTAGCCCCTCGAATCCGCACGGAAGTTCGTTGCGCATCATGTGGTTCGCATTTAGGCCATGTATTTGAGGGAGAAGGCTATGCAGTCCCAACTGATCAACGTTGGTGCATAAATTCCGTTGCTTTGGTATTGGAACCAAAGAGTCAATAAAAAGAATAAATGGGTTTCAAGGCAAAACTAGAGAACTTCTAGCGCTCTCCAGCAGTACCAGGCCACATGGCTTCGATATGGAGCATATACAGCTCCTATTTTCTCAAGCTTGCGCGGCTCAATTTCTGTGCGCATGCGATGGATTTTTTCCCAACCTCGACGTACTCCAAGATCACCCACGGGCCAGATATCCGGTCTACCCAATTGGAACATAAGGAACATCTCAACCGTCCAACGCCCAATTCCAAAAAGTGGAAGCAGGTGCGCCATGATTTCTTCGTCGTTTAACCGATGTAAAGAAGAGATTGGAATCTCGCCTTCCACAGTTGCGTGGGCTAACTGCAGTAGCGAACGAGACTTTGCGTGTGAACAACCAGCGTTGCGAAGTTGTTGCGTTGTTAGCAAAGCAATCTTTGTAGCCTGAAGCTTTCCTCCCGATAGAACTTCTACCCGACTTATGATGGTTGCAGCTGCTTTAGTGGAGAGTTGTTGCGACAGTATCGATGAGGCAAGGGCTGCAAAATTACTCTCGCGGGCTCTGCTCTTTCCGCTATTAATTCCGAGCGTGCACAGCCCGGAACGCTTTATGACAGGTTCAAACTTTGGATTGATTCGAGTAATGACACGAGCGGCTTTCTGAGAATGAACGAGGGATGCGTTCCTGGAACCGCCCATAGAGGTGACGGTAGCAGGATAAGCCTCTGGTCTTTTTCAGATTTGCAGTCTATTTTTAGCCGCTTGCAGCCATTTACAGAGGCAAAACTTGTATTTCCAGCGAAAGGGGTGAAAAGAGTTCCATGGCCATTGGCATCAAGGAAGTAGCCACAGAAGCGGGAGTTTCTATCGCCACCGTCTCTCGCGCTTTGCGCGGATTGCACCATGTGAATCCAGAAACTCGCAAGAAGATTCTTGATGCTGCCGAAAAACTCAAGTATCCAATTCCGCAAGGTTCAGCAAAAGCAATTTACGGACGCACAAATTCAGTCGGAGTTGTGGCCCCATATATTTCACGCTGGTATTTCGCTCAAGTAATCAATGGCGCTGAGCAAGCATTGAGAGAAGCTGGACTTGATCTACTTCTTTATAACTTCTCCCAGATGAAAGGGCGCGAAAGACTTTTTCAACACCAACTTCTCAAAGGTCGAGTCGATGCTTTAGTGGTTATAAGTCTTCCGCCTACTGAAGAAGAGTTTGAATCAATGTTAGGGCTGGGAATCCCAATTGCACTCGTGGGAATGCATCATGCTCAATGCTCAAGCGTCGCCATCGATGATGTTGCCGGAGCTAGAACTGCGACCCAACATTTAGTGAACCTTGGCCATAAAAAAATTGGTTTACTTTCCGGGCGTCCTGATGATCCCTTTGGCTTTAGCGTTCCACAAGATCGGCGCAATGGTTTTATGCAGGTACTAGCTGAAAGTGGTTTGGAATGGAAACCATCGCGTGAAGTTTACGGAGATTTCACCATGCATGGCGCAAGCCGGGCCATGGATGACCTGCTTGCCAGACCTGATCGCCCCACAGCCATATTTGCACAATCTGATGAAATGGCTCTTGGTGCCCTCCAGGCAATTAGGAGAAATGGACTGAAAGTTCCAGATGACATCTCCATTATCGGCTTTGACGGCCATGAAATGGCTGAATTCTCAGATCTCACAACTATCGAACAACCGGTTCAATTAATGGGCGAGATGGCAGCCTGGTCAATCATGGAACGTTTGAAATCTCCTAAGAGCGAATCTCATTCACTTACATTGCCCACAACGCTTGTCGTAAGAAATTCAACGCGAAGGCTGGACTAGGACGAGTTTTGTGAGGGAATCTTCAATTAAGCAGTCAACACAGTGGTGGAGAAATGCTGCCATCTATCAAGTTTATCCTCGCTCTTTCCAAGACTCTAATGGCGATGGTGAAGGAGATTTGCGCGGAGTAATTTCACGTCTCGATTACTTGAAAGAGTTGGGGATTGATGCAATTTGGTTGAGCCCTTTTTATCGATCGCCAAACAATGATGGTGGTTATGATGTTGCAGACCCGCGTGATGTCGACCCTCGATTTGGCGTAATGAGTGATGCGGACGAACTCATCCACGAAGCTCATGCGAGAAATTTAAGAATTATTGTAGATATCGTCCCAAACCATTTTTCAACGGAGCACGTTTGGTTTCAAGAAGCGCTTTCAAGTGAACCGGGTTCTGCTGCGCGCGCTCGTTTTCACTTTTATGACGGTCGTGGAGTTTCTGGTGAAATTCCACCAAATAATTGGAACTCTATTTTTGGCGGACCTGCATGGACTCGAATTGTTGAAAAAGACGGAAAGTTAGGACAGTGGTATCTCCATCTTTTTGATTCAACACAAGCGGATCTCAATTGGAAGAATGCCGAAGTAAAACAAGATTTCCAGAAAACTCTGACCTTTTGGCTCGATAAAGGTGTGGATGGTTTTCGAATCGATGTTGCTCATGGCCTCGCCAAGGAAGAAATTCTTGAAGATCATCACAATCCTGAGGGCTTAACCCGAGCACTTCGCTTAGATGTCAGCGATATGCCACGAAATGAACGCGAAGAACTGCTATCAGATGTTCCATTCTTTGATCGCGAAGGCGTCCATGAGATTTACCGAGAATGGCGCCAAATATTTGATCGATACGGTGATGATCGCATGAGCGTTGCAGAAGCGTGGGTTCATCCAAGTTCTCGCGCCACACGCTATGTGCGGCACGATGAGCTTCATCAAATCTTCAATTTTGATTTTCTGATTGCCGAGTGGAACGCAGTGTTTCTCAAGAGCGCAATCGACAAGACTCTTGGTGAAGTATCAGAAGTTGGCGCTCCGCCTACCTGGGTACTTTGCAATCATGATTCACCGCGTTTGGTAAGTCGACTAGGTGGCGGAGAACTCGGCGCGCGCAAAGCTCGTGCTATGGCGCTTTTGACCCATGCACTTCCAGGAGGAATTTATATTTATCAAGGTGAAGAACTTGGATTGGAAGATGCACCACTTCCGGACAGCGCACGACAAGACCCAGTTTTCTTCCGTACTAAAGGAAAAGATAAAGGCAGAGATGGTGCTCGCGTTCCACTTCCTTGGAACCGTGAAAAGTCGAGTGGATTTACATCCGGAAAATCCTGGTTACCAATCCCAGACTCGTGGCGCGATTTTTCAGTCGAGGTTCAAAAAAACGATGACGCCAGCTATTTGACGCTCTATAAACAAAGTCTGCGAATTCGATCAAATCATCCAGCGCTAAAACCATCAGATCTGCACGACGTGTCAGAAGCAATTATGTGGTTGCCGTCCTCGGACGGCGTTCTGATCTTTCGTCGTGAACCAAACTTTGTCCTCGTGGCCAACACAACCGACAAGACTCGCGAGATTGAAATTTCGGGGGATTTGCTGCTGGCTTCTAGTAATGACGTGACTCTTGAGCGTGGAATCTTGAGGATTCCAGGCAATTCAACATGTTGGATTAACGCATCTCACTAGTGGCATACTGCGCTTTATGGCCGAAGTCGTTCGTGCGTTGTCGCTTAATGATCTTAAGAAACGTAAAAGCTCCAAGTGGCGTGAGTTTCCATCAGATGTCTTACCTCTACCCGTTGCTGAGATGGACTTTCCTATAGCCAATCCAATAAAGAGCGCTTTGATCGACATGATTGAACGTTCAGACACAGGTTATCTCGGACCATTTCCAGAAATGTTCGACGCATTTAGCGATTTTTCTCAGAAGTTATGGAATTGGAAAGTCGATGTATCGCAAATGAGAATTGCGACTGACGTCGGGGTAGGCACCGTTGAAGTTATCAGGACGCTAATTACTCCTGGTGAAAAAGTAATGCTTAATTCACCCGTTTACGAAAATATGTGGCGTTGGGTTGCAGAAGTTGGTGCGACGCTAGTCGATGTCCCGCTCACAATATCTGGGGAATATGGTCCTGATGCAACATTCAATTTAGATCTCGAAGGCATCGAACGCGAGTATCAAGGCGGAGTTAAAGTTCATATTTTGTGCCATCCACATAATCCAGTCGGCGTCATTTTTGACAAACAAACACTCACAGAACTTGCCAGACTTGCGAAGAAGTATCGTGTACACATCATCAGCGACGAAATACATGGACCTTTAGTTTTCAATAGGAAAGATTTCACGCCATTTTTATCTGTCAGCGAAGATGCGCGCGAGATTGGAATTACAGTCACAAGCGCTAGTAAAGGTTTCAATCTCGCAGGATTGAAATGTGCGGTCATTGTCACAAGCTCGCCGAGCATTAAAGAGAAAATCAATGCCATGCCCGTTTCTGTGGCCTTTCGTGCTTCTCTCTTTGGCGCCGTCGCCGCAACAGCTGCTTTCCGAGACTCTATTTCGTGGCTCGATGGAGTTATCAATACCCTGAATGACAATCGTCAACTCATCAGAAACTTGATTGACACAAAGATTCCTGCCATCAAATATCGCATCCCTGACTTTGGATACCTAGCTTGGCTGGATCTAACAGAGCTCAACCTTGGCGACGATCCTGCGAAGACTCTGATAGAACGCGGAAAAGTAGCGCTCAAAGGTGGTTTTATGTACGGCCCGAGACATACTCAATTTGCTCGACTTAATTTTGGAACAAGCCCAGAAATTATCTCGGAAGCATTTGATCGAATATTGCGCAGCGTTTAACTTCCCAGGCAATCGATGAAATCCTATGACGTTATCGTTGTTGGTAGCGGCCACAACGGACTAGTAGCAGCTTGCTACCTTGCTCAAGCAGGGAAGAAAGTTGTAGTTCTTGAGAAAAACGAAGTTATTGGCGGCGCGACTTCAAGTGTAAAGGCTTTTTCTGGCATAGATGCAAAACTTTCGCGCTACTCCTATCTCGTAGCTTTACTACCCGATCAAATCATCTCTGATCTTGGTCTCAACTTTCAGACTCTTAGTCGTCAAGTATCTTCTTACACGCCCTATTTCGATGATGAAGGGGATAAGGGTTTACTAGTTAATCGAATCTTTGATGAAGAGACTGCACAATCCTTCAACGTTCTTACTGGTGGAGATGAAGACGCAATCTCGTGGCAAAACTTTTATGGATCAGTCTTGGATTTTGCTCAAGTCATTGCACCCACACTTCTAAAACCACTTCCAACAGAGAGTGAAATTCGAGAGTTGGTTGACCCATTAACCTGGGTGGAGCTCGTGGAAAATCCACTCGCACAAACGTTGCATGATAATTTCTTTGATGATTTGGTCAAAGGCGTTGTGTTGACTGATGGATTGATTGGAACTTTCACGAGCGCAAATAGTGTGGCTGCAAATATCTGCTTTATTTATCACTTGATTGGCAATGGCACCGGGGAGTGGAAAGTTCCCCGTGGTGGAATGGGAGCTCTTATCGCTGAATTAGAGCGACGCTGTGGTGAACTAGGAGTCGATGTTTTGGCCAGCCATGAAGTTACTGAGATTACGGAAAGTACCTCAGGTGTAACAGTTAGAACCACTGATCGCGCTGGATCTAAAACAGATTTTGAGGGGAAACTAGCTCTGGCAAATTGCGCGCCGCGAATTCTTGAGAAAATCGCTGGCATAAAGGCGCCTTCACATCTTGATGGATGTCAATTGAAAATAAATATGGTTGTTCGTGAACTACCCGAGTTGAAAAGTGGAGTAGATCCACGAATCGCTTTCGCAGGGACATTTCATATCAATGAAAGCTATTTTCAACTCGAGCGCGCCTTTGAAGAAGCTAACGCAGGAAAGATTCCAACTGAAATACCTTCAGAAATGTATTGTCATACTCTGACTGATAATTCAATTCTATCTTCTGAACTTCAGAAAAATGGTTTTCATACATTGACGCTATTTGCACTTCATCTTCCAGCTTCTCTCTTCGACAATAATCATGATGAAGTCAAAAAAGAAGTACTCAAGCGAACTCTTGCTGGACTCAATGACTATTTGAAGAGACCAATCCAGGAATATCTTGCAGTTGATTCACATGGCTCTCCTTGTATTGAAGTGAAAACTCCTCAGGAGTTGGAGTCTGAAATAGGACTTCCGCGTGGAAATATTTTCCATACCGATCTCCAATTTCCGTGGAAAAACGAAGACGATCATCGAAAGTGGGGAGTTGAGACATCTCACGAGCGAATTCTTGTTTCTGGATCTGGGGCACATCGCGGTGGCGCGGTGAGTGGTATAGCCGGACACAACGCTGCGATGGCTGCTTTGGAAAGATTGTCATAACTGAACTACTCTTAGGGCATGATCAAAGCGATTCGCAGAATTGCAGCGCTTGTAACGCTGCTAGTTGTTGCTGCTAAGGGCGCTCTGACCTTTCTTTCATGGGTTGAAAAACAAGAAGCAATCGATTCATCGTGGATTGATGACGAAGAAATGGAAGAGGCCTTCTAATGTCGTATTCATACGTACCAGGTACTTGCAATCTCGGAAAAGCTGAAATCCGTCGTCGGCAATTTGTTGCCTTATTGGGTGTTTTTCTTACGTTCTCTACTGCAGCAGGTTTGATTGGAAGTAACGCGCCCACAGCTTCGCGTTGGGGACTCTTCGCTCCACTTATGGTCTTTTCTGTTGGTTTTATTCAGTCGCGTAAGAAGTTCTGTCTTGCTTACGGATTCATGGGAACTTTTAATCTCGGCAAATTGGGAGATCTTTCCCGAGTTCAAAGTCCTGAAGATCGAAAAGCAGATCGTAAAACCGCACTCACTATATTGGTCCAATCCGCACTTCTTGCAGTGACGCTCACCGCAATCTTTGTAGTTCTGCCCTTATAGCAACGAAAATTAGTTTTGGTTTCGCCGGCGTTGTATCTGTTTTGATGCAAAATCAATAGTAAGTCCAATAACAACTCCCCAAATCAGATCAATGAAGAGGACTGCTAGCGCAGTTGAGCCATAAACCAAACGCTGAGATCCTGTTGATTGAAGCGCTTCCTTCACACTTCTGGGATTTGCGATTCGTAGCGATGTTCCGAGAAGAACGCCAGCAAGCACGGAAGTTGGGATGATTGAAACTACTGGTGCGAATATAAGCACCACAAGCAAGAGAAAAATCGCATGAACCATTGCGGCGAGGCGAGTTCGTGCTCCAGCATGAACATTAACGCTTGTGCGAGCAATAGCGCCTGTTGCTGGCAATCCTCCCGAAAAGACTGACGCAATTGTGGCTAGCCCTTGTCCAAATAACTCCTTATTAGGTTGATGTTTTGGTTGCTCATGGTCAATCTCTTGATGGGCCATTCCATCTGCAACTCTGGCGGATAACAGCGATTCAATCGCGCCCAAAATTGCAATAACAAAGGCTGCGTAGATGAACTTTGCTAATGGTATTTCGGGCCATGAAAATGAAAAGTCAAACTCTAAAGTTCGAGGTAATTCTCCAATGCGAGTGACATCCAGATCAAGAATGTACGAGAAAGACGCGAGAACAAAAACTGCGACTGCGCTAGCAGGTATATGTGCAGTAATTCTGAGTAATTTCTTGATACGTGGCCATGATCGTTTCAGTATCAGCGTCCCAAGTGCTAGGAAGATAGAAATCCAGTGAATATTCTGATTGAGAGCTGCACGAAAGGTTTCTGCAGCGACTGAGACAGTATGAGTTCCGGGCGCTTTTGGAATTTGGAATATCAGAGGAATTTGTTGGAGTGCGATGATTAAAGCAATCCCTAATGTAAAACCTTCCATGACAGGTAACGGAACTTGATCTATGAACCGACCAAAACGAAATATTGCGAGCGCAATGATGATGAGCCCAGCCGTCGCACCTAGGGCTGGCAATGCACCCAAGCCGTATGTCGCAACAATGGGAACGAGAACGACAGTCATAGCGCCAGTGGGACCAGAAACTTGGAAATGAGATCCACCAAAAAGTGCGGCTATGAAGCCAGCGATGATGGCGGTGCTCAGTCCCGCACTTGCGGGAGCGCCCGTAGTGATGGCAAACCCAAGTGCGAGAGGTAGCGCCACGATGCCGACTGTTATTCCAGCGATTACATCGCCTCGCCACGAGGAGAAGAGAGTTCGCCAGTCATTGAAGTAACTCATATCGAGAAAAGGCTAGACCTTCTCTCGAGACTTTTGAGTTAAGTTCCTATTGTGATGGTCACAATGTCGGAGTAATTTTTCAGGCCAACCTTGCTGTCGAGCTAGAGGAGCCAGCATGAAAGTAATTATTCATAATCATGGAACAGCATTAGCCTCAGACTTTGAAGAAATTGCAATTAGTCGTCTTGAACGACTAGAGAGATTTAGTATTCCTATCGAGCGTGTATATGTGGATGTTCGGCATGAGGTCAATCCACACTTTGGAAAACATTCTCATTGCGTGACTGTAACTTCGCATGGCGCTGGACCTTTACTTCGAGGTGAAGGCACCGGCTTTAACGACCTTTCTGCCTTTGATGAAGCGGCTGAAGCAATTGAATTGCAATTACGTAAACGTCACGAACGTTCGAAAGATATTGATAGAACTACGGTAAGAAAATTGCGAGCGCGCGGGGCTTAAACTTAATTATGCTTTCGTTGCGCTAGCTGACTTCAAGAATTCTAGCGCGCTTATATATTCCTCGTAATATGTTGTATTCCACGTTCCAAGTTCTGGATTGAAGTAAGTTCCATTAATTGGCGTACTGCCATTTAGGAAATTTATTGCCGATTCAGTTTCTTCAATCAGTCCAGATAGTTGGCTTCTTTTGCTCTGAACTACACAAGATGAAAACTTGTTCATTTCCTTATAGATAGCTAAGTCATGCCCCAAAACATCAATAACATTTCCTGCCATTTTCTCTATGAGTGGAATTCTCTCATCAGACGTAGGCGATAGAGCAAGGAATTGATCTACTAAAATTCGATACTCATTCCAACTTTCTTTTCCGGAAACTTCTTCAGATTTAACAAATTCGCGCAGGTTTGAGCACTCAATCGCTGCACGCGAAGGTTTTCCAATGGGGCCATAATGTGCAGTACCCCAAACACCGCCGATAGATAGGGCTAGGAGCATCGGCACAAAAATCCAGAAGATCGGTCGCGTGCTTCTCACCGCCGTAGACTAACCGAGGGCGTGTGTATCTACGAGAGGAAGGCTTGGCATGATCGAAAGCCTTGACAATGCTCTCCTGCGCGCAGCAGAAATGCTAAAGAATCCCTATAACGTCACAAGAGTCGTGATCTCGGGAAAACGTCGGAACTACACCCCAACTATGTTAAGAATCGATATTCGCCCAGTTGAAATTAAAGGGACTATCCATTTTCAACGTGTTGGTCATGATGGCCGACAGGACACCACGCGCAATCTGTTACCACAGGAATTATCTCTCACAGACATCATGAGTGATGGCTACGGAAATCTTCTTGTTGAAACGGTAGACGAGGAATTGAATGTTCGGATTACGAAATCAGGAGAAGCTCAGGTATCAATCCGCAGAATCATCCCAAAAAGTTCGTCTGTAACAGGCCCTGCCCTCAGTCATGACCGAAAGAAAGACCGATTTTTGGAGGCTAGCGAACCGATTTTTCAGGCGCTTGGTATTTCGGATCATTTAGGGAAACTCAAACCTTCGCGGTCTGAGAAGTTTATACAAGTAAATGAATTCCTAAAAATTATTGATCAACTTCCGTTAAAAACAAAATCTCTAACTGTCGTCGATCTGGGATGCGGAAATGCTTACCTTACATTTGCTGCGCATCAATTCTTATCCAAGAAAGGGTCACAACCACAGACGATTGGTGTTGATTCGCGAGAATCTAGTAGGAAAAGAAATATCGACATTGCAAAAAGTATCGGTAAAGATGAAGAGATTGAGTTCCACGCAAGTGAGATTTCTGATTTTCCTCGTCGTGAAGTCGATCTAACTCTTGCTCTTCACGCCTGCGATACTGCAAGTGATGACGCTCTGGCGTGGGCTATCGAAAGTAAATCAAAAGTCATTCTTGTTGCGCCATGTTGTCATCATGATATTCAGAGTCAAATGAAGGGCGATACATATGAAATTCCCGAAGCATGGAACTCAGTTCTTCGTCATGGAATTTTGCGGGAACGAGTGGGGGATATTTTGACTGATGCAATTCGGGCACAAGTCTTGCGGATACTCGGCTATGAGACTGATGTCATCGAGTTCATTGCAAGTGAACATACTCCGAGGAATCTAATGATCCGAGCGATGTTTACCGGCCGGCCAGCAACGCAGAAAGACTTCCAAGATCTGGACTCAATTATCGTTCAATGGCAATTGCGGCCCCAGATAGTGGCCCTCCTTGCGGAGGCAATTGCTGCGCAACGCCAGAAAGTACTCAGTTAGGCTTCTCCCATGTCTTCTCCAGCATCTACTTCAGGAAAAGTTCTGGCATCGCTGCCACAAGGCGAAAAAGTTGGAATTGCATTTTCCGGAGGGCTAGATACATCGGTTGCAGTTGCATGGATGAAAGAAAAAGGCGCCAAACCATGCACATACACTGCAGATCTTGGCCAATACGATGAAACCGATATCGCAAGTGTTCCCGGAAGAGCTAAGCAATATGGCGCCGAAATTGCGCGACTTGTAGATTGCAAAACCTCACTCGTTGAAGAGGGTCTTGCGGCGATTGCGTGCGGTGCATTTCATATTCGTACTGGAGGTCGAGCATATTTCAATACAACTCCTTTAGGACGCGCAGTCACAGGAACATTGCTTGTACGAGCAATGCTTTCTGATGGAGTCACGATTTGGGGCGATGGTTCTACCTATAAAGGTAATGACATCGAACGTTTTTATCGTTACGGGCTTCTTGCAAACCCACAATTAAAGATTTACAAGCCATGGTTAGACCAGGATTTTGTTAGCGAGCTTGGCGGGCGTAAAGAAATGTCGGAATGGTTAGCTGCGCGTAAGTTGCCTTACCGAGATAGCGTCGAGAAGGCTTACTCCACTGATGCAAATATTCTCGGTGCTACCCATGAGGCAAAGCAACTTGAAGATCTAAATTCTTCTATTGAAATAGTAGATCCAATTATGGGAGTAAAGTTCTGGGATAGCTCTGTTTCGATAAAAACTGAAGATGTCACGATTACCTTCAAACAAGGTCGTCCTATCGCCATCAATGGAAAGAATTTCTCGGATTCCGTAGCGTTGATGAAAGAAGCTAACGCAATTGGCGGACGCCACGGTTTGGGAATGTCTGACCAGATTGAAAACCGAATCATTGAAGCGAAATCCCGTGGTATTTATGAAGCCCCAGGCATGGCGCTTCTCTTCATCGCATACGAACGACTCCTTACCGCGATTCATAATGAAGACACAATCGCTAATTACATGGCAGAAGGTCGCCGCCTCGGCCGCCTGCTTTATGAAGGTCGCTGGTTTGATCCACAATCGTTGATGCTGCGCGATTCCCTTACTCGTTGGATTGCATCCACTGTTACAGGCACTGTCACACTCCGACTTCGCCGCGGTGATGACTATTCAATTCTTAATACGGAAGGCGAAGGCTTCTCTTATCAACCTGATCGGCTCTCCATGGAGCGAACTCAAGATGCAGCGTTCGGTCCCGAAGATCGCATCGGCCAACTAACGATGCGCAATCTTGATATCGCAGATACCCGCGCCAAGATTGATACATATCGCCGCCAAGGCCAGATTTCGCAAGGAAAATTCGAACTCGTCGACCCCGATAATAAATAAAATAGGAGCGCGCAATGCAAGAAACAGCAATCTCTAAGATTCTCGATCGCTTTATTGAAGATGGCATCAAACTCTCGCCCCTCAGCGCTACTTATATGGGCATCCCTGGTTACGACGACAAACTCGACGATCTCTCGCCAACAGGTGCAAAGAAAGGCGAAGACCTTGTTCGCAATACTCTCAACGCCGTCAAAAATGAGACCCCAGCTAACGAATTCGACCGTATCGCAAAAGAGGTTGCAATCGAGCGCCTGTCATCAGAGTTGAAATTAAGCGAGACTAAGGAATCTCACGTCACCTTCAATCTCATTGCTTCACCAGTTACTGAGATTCGCCAGATCTTTGAAATGATGAAAGATTCTCCAGAACTCGTTGCTAACGTGACAAAACGTCTCAGCGGTATTAAAAGCGCATTTGATGGTTGGCGTCTAACGATTGAAGAAGCAGCAAAAGATGGCAAGGTCAACCAAAAGCGACAAGTCCTTGCAACTGCTGGCCAACTCGACACTTTCGCAAAAGGTGGATTCACCGCCGTTGCCGCAAAATTCAATCCCGCTAAAGACAATTCAGAGTTACTCCAAGCAGCAAAAAGCGCCGAATCAGCTTGTGCTGAACTCGCTACGTGGCTCCGCGAAAAATATGCACCAATGTCGCAACCAGAAGATGGCGTAGGAGAGACTCGTTACAAACTTTGGGCTCGCCACTTCACCGGCGCTGATCTCAATATTCGCGAGACTTATGATTGGGGCGTTCAAGAACTTCAACGTATCAACGACCGGATGTGGGTCGCTGCGAAGAAACTTTACCCAGATGCCACCACGCTTCGTGAGGTCGCAGACCGCCTCGAAAAAGATCCCCGCTACATCGTTGAAGGCGAGGACGAACTCATTCGTCGCCTCAAAGAGTTCATCGAAAAAGCTGTCGAGCGCCTCGATGGAAAAGAATTTGATATAGATCCACGTATTAGGAATTGCGATGCGCGTCTTGCACCAGAGGGAAGTGCCTCGGCGGCTTATTACATGGGACCAAGTGAAGACCTCTCGCGTCCTGGAACTACGTGGTTTCCAACTATGGGTCGCAAGACTTTCGGTTGGTGGCATATCGTTTCAACTTGGTACCACGAAGCAGTACCAGGCCATCACTTACAAATCGCAACATCGATGGTTAACACAGATCGCTTAAATCGATTCCAACGCAATCGTGTTTTTGTTTCTGGTTACTCCGAAGGATGGGCACTTTACGCAGAGAGATTGATGGATGAACTTGGAGCATTTGAAGATCCTGGTTTTGAGATGGGTTATCTATCCGCACAAGGTCTTCGCGCCGCGCGCGTTGTTGTTGATATCGGAATGCATTGTGGTTACAAAGATTTCGATGGCAATGTTTGGAATGCTGATTCCGCTTTTAAGATTCTTCACGAACGGGCACTCCTTGATGACATCTCAGCGCGCAGCGAAGTCGATCGTTATCTCGGCTGGCCAGGGCAAGCAATTTCTTACAAAGTTGGAGAACGTTTCTGGATGGAAGCTCGTGAAGATGCAAAGCGTCGACTCGGTTCCAATTTCAACCTAAAGAAATTTCATTCTTACGCCCTCAACCTCGGCCCCATGGGATTGGACCCTTTCCAGCGCGAGATGGCGCTTTGGGACGGCAATTAGGTAAACTCGCACCGTTGTTTCCGGGGTCGGTGTAATTCCGAACCGGCAGTTAAAGTCTGCGACCCGTTTGCATCCAGCTAACGGTGGACTTGGTGAAATTCCAAGACCGACGGTTAAAGTCCGGATGAGAGGGAACACATACGTAGCCATCGCTGGCTCGATTCTTAGTGCACGCTCTCGTGCGCTGTTGTAAGAATCCTTCGGCGGTAGCGACGGCATTTCTTCTATGCCCCGGTTGCTTCACTAACCGAGAGGGCGCCGTGAAACTAGATTCGCACCAACTGTTGCTGATGCAACGTGCGATGTTGCGCGCCAACAAACTCTCACTTCGTGGACTAGGGAGAACGTCACCAAATCCAATCGTTGGCGCAGTCATTGTTAATGATGATGGTCAAGAGATTGCCTCGGGTTTTCATGTTGGCGGGGATCACGCAGAAATTGTGGCCATAAAGAACGCGCAGAGTTCTGGAATCTCCGATTTCAGCTCATTAACGCTTGTCGTCACACTTGAGCCATGTAATCATCACGGCAAAACTCCACCGTGCAGTGATGCAATCATCAAGGCCGGTTTTGCTCGAGTTATTTACGCCGTCGCTGACCTCAATCCCGTAGCACGTGGTGGCGCAGAGAAAATTCGTGAAGCTGGAATTGAAGTTATTGATGGCATTGAAAAAGAGTATGTCGCCTACAGCAATCGCGCTTGGTTGAAGAAAGTGACCACTGGTGCTCCGTGGATTATCACAAAAATTGCGGTATCACTGGATGGAAAGATTGCAGCAGCTGATGGAAGTTCTAAATGGATAACGTCAGATGATGCCCGAGCTGATGTGGCTATCTTAAGAAATCAATCCGACGCAATCGTCACAACGACGGAGACTGTCATGCAGGATAACCCTGATCTCACGCCACGTTTTCAAAGTGAAAATCCCACTTCTCGCTCAGTAAATCCAGTTCGTATCGTGATTGGCAATCGCGAGATATCTGCGGATGCTTCAATCAACAATGATCGGGCCGAGACTCGATTCATCAAATCTCGCTCACTCACTGAGTTGCTCGATATGGCGAAAGCAGAAGGTTGGAATCAAGTCATGGTTGAGTCCGGAGCTCGGTTCAACAGTGCGCTCTTTGAGGCTGATCTCGTCGATGAAATAGTTATCTATCAAGCGCCTACATTATTGGGCAGCGGCAAGGATCTCGCTGGTGACCTATCAATATCCACTCTCACGGATCGAAAAGATTTTTCTTTTGGCGAGATTCATCGCGTTGGCCGAGATCTACGCACCCAGTTACTGCGCAAAAACAGCGCTCTTGCTGAAATCTTCACCTCTGAATTTAGCGTAGCGGGGAAGAGATAAATGTTTACTGGCTTAGTTCAAGATCTAGCAACCATTCGAAATATTGAGCGAAGTGCTCAATCATCGGTTATTACAATCGAAACCGCACACGCATCACAGATGCACATTGGTGACTCGATATCTATTAACGGCGTTTGTCTCACCGCAACGAAGATCGAGGGAGCTCTGATTACGGTCGATGTTATGGTTCAAACATTGAAGTTAAGTAATTTAGGAAATCTCAATGTCGGTTCTCAAGTAAACGCTGAACTTGCGACTCGCGCGGATGCACGAATTGGAGGACATATAGTCCAAGGTCATGTTGATGGTGTGGGGCAAGTGGTTGCAAATGAACCTGGCGATAAATGGCAAAGATTTGCGATCCAGATCCCGCCACAGCTCAAGAAATATGTCGTAAATCAAGGATCAATCTGTGTCGACGGCGTCTCACTCACTGTCGGAGAGATTGAAGATTCAAAAAGCGTGGTTACGTTATGGCTCATTCCTGAAACGCTGGCAAAGACAACTCTTGGAGCAAGGAAAGAAGGAGATCAGGTAAATATTGAAGTAGATGTTCTTGCCAAATATGTAGAGCGCCTAATGACGGTGCAAAGGGAAGTGCAATGAGCGATAAGAATCTGACATTGGCTCTTGAGCGCTTCAAAAACGGTGGCTTCGTCATTGTTACAGATGATGAGAAACGCGAAAATGAAGGTGATTTATTCTTGCTGGCTAGCGCTGCCACGACGGAAAAACTCGCTTTCATGATCCGATACACCTCAGGCGTTGTTTGTGTAGCGATGACAGAAGCGCGCTCACGACAACTTCATTTACCGTTAATGGTGAAGAACAATCAAGATAATAAGCGCACCGCATTCACCGTTACTGTTGATGCAAAAGCTGGTGTTACGACAGGAATAAGCGCTGAGGAACGTGCCCTCACAATCCGCCTGCTTGCAGATCGCGAGGCAACTGCTGAAGATTTTGTGAGACCCGGCCATATCTTCCCGCTGATTTCTCACGAAGCTGGCCTTTCTGGACGCCAGGGCCACACCGAAGCAGTTGTGGAAATGTGCCGAATGGTGGGCGCGGAAGAAGTCGGAGTTATTAGCGAACTTGTGAATGAAGATGGATCGATGATGCGAGGCGATGCGCTCAAGGAATTTTCTAACCAACATGAAATCCCAATTGTGACCATCGCAGAGTTGCTCGACGCAATGAAGATTAATCCGATGCACAAAAGTGGAACCATCGCACTGCACTGGGCTGATCTGCCGCGGTCAACACATGCTCAATGGAAAGTTGCGACATACAACGGTCGGGGCGGAGTTGATCACGCAATACTTAAACTTGGAATGGATGATGGCGCTAAAGAAACACCGGTTCTGGTAAGAATTCACTCTGAATGTCTTACTGGAGATGTGCTTGGTTCGCTCCGTTGTGACTGCGGGTCACAACTGAATCAGTCCATGGAATTGATTGAAAAAAGCGGTCAAGGAATTGTGATCTATCTTCGCGATCAAGAGGGCAGAGGAATTGGCTTATCGGAAAAGATTCGGGCATATCAATTACAGGATCAAGGTCTAGATACTGTCGAGGCGAATCTAGCGCTGGGCCACGATATTGATGAACGCGACTTTCATGATGCCGTCGAAATTCTTGGGATCTTAGGAGTAAATCACGTCACTCTTCTAACCAATAACCCCAGCAAAGTTCAAACCTTGAAAGATGCGGGATTGACAGTCACGTCTCTAAATCTTCGCGGGGAAATGAACGAATTTAATCAACGTTATATCGAAACAAAGCGCGAAAGATTAGGACATAAGTAATGGCTGGAGTCGCACCACATTTCACTTTTTCAGATATGAGTCGATACAAAGTTGCTGTAATTTCGGCGCGCTGGCATGAAGAGTTATGTAACTCGCTGGTTTCTGGTGCACAACGCGCGTTGAGCCAAGCTAAAGTATCAATTGATCCAGTGATCTATGTTCCTGGTTCATTCGAACTTCCTCTTGCTGCCCAAATTGCCCTTGATAATGGAGCGGATGCGGCGGTAGTTCTTGGAGTTGTTGTCCGTGGTGAGACTCCACATTTTGATTATGTCTGCCAAGGAGTAACTGATGGGATTATGCAGGTCTCACTTTCCCGGAGTAAGCCGATTGGTTTTGGAGTCCTCACTGTCGACAATGTTGAGCAAGCGATTGCTCGAAGTGGAGTCCAAGGAAGTAAAGAAGATAAGGGCTTTGACGCCACAGTCGCAGCTTTGGAATTATTGAGAGTTAAGAATAAATAGCTATTTGTTTTGAGGGAAACCAAGATTGATTCCGCCATGGCTCGGATCAAGCCATCGACTGGTCACAACTTTTCCACGAGTGAAAAAGTGCACGCCTTCGGTCCCATGTGCATGGGTATCTCCAAAAAGCGAATTCTTCCAGCCACCAAATGAGTAATACGCAGTAGGCACGGGAATAGGGACATTAATTCCAATCATTCCGACCTGAACTTCGTTCTGGAAACGTCGAGCCGCACCACCATCATTAGTAAATATTGCGGTTCCGTTTCCATATTGATGACGATTAATGAGCGCTAATCCTTCATCATAACTTTTCACCCGGATTACAGAAAGTACCGGACCAAATATCTCATCGGTATAAATACTCATATTTGGTAGAACGTGATCAAAGAGCGTAGGACCAAGCCAGAAACCATCGGCAGCGCCATTAACGTGTGGATTGCGACCATCAACGACGAGCTTGGCACCTTCTTTTACTCCGGCATCGACATAGGAAGCGACTTTGTCGCGATGAACTGCGGTAACAAGAGGGCCCATATCTGAACCAAGAGTTCCGTCACCAGTTTTCAGCGAACACATTCGATCGGAAATTTTGGAAATTAGCGCATCAGCGACTGGTTCGACTGCAACAAGTGCAGATATCGCCATACATCTTTCTCCAGCAGAACCAAATCCAGCATTTACGGCGGCATCGGCGGCGAGATCGAGATCAGCATCAGGAAGAACCAACATGTGATTCTTTGCTCCGCCGAGGGCTTGAACTCGCTTCCCATTCTTTGTGCCATTCTCATAGATATATCTGGCAATCGGAGTTGAACCAACAAATGAAATAGATGCAATACCTGGATGTTCTAGAAGTCGATCAACCGACTCTTTATCTCCGTGAACGACATTAAAGACTCCATCGGGCAATCCAGCTTCTTTCCACATTTCAGCAATGAGATTTGCAGGAGATGGATCCTTCTCACTTGGTTTGATGATTACTGAGTTTCCGGCAGCAATTGCAATGGGGAAGAACCACATAGGAACCATTGCTGGGAAATTAAATGGAGAGATGATGGCGCAAACGCCGAGCGGCTGACGAATGGAGTAGACGTCAATACTTGTGGAGGCGCCCTCCGAGTATGACCCCTTCAAAAGATGGGGAATTCCACAGGCAAATTCGACAACTTCCATGCCTCGGGTTACTTCACCGAGAGCATCTGAAAGAACTTTGCCATGTTCTGCAGTGATTAACTTTGCAACTTCCTCTTTTCGGGCATTCAAGATCTCGCGAAAAGAAAATAGAACTTGAACTCGCTTTGCAAGTGAAGCGTTGCGCCAGTCATGTTGCGCCGTTAATGCGATATCGACAGCGTGATCAACAGTTGCGGCTGAAGCCAGATCGACTTTAGCTGTGACTTTTCCAGTTGCTGGATTGTAGACATCGCTTGTGCGCTCTGGTTTTCCGTTCCAATATGAGCCACCAATATGGTGCGTGATTCTTTTCATTTCACCCATGGTTAATTCACAAACTCTCTAGTTCTTTTTTCCAGTGTAGTGATGAGCAATTGTGCTGAACGCATCATCAAGAATATTCAGACCCTCATTAATTTCTGCTTCTGAAATATTACATGGGGGAACCACATGCATTCGGTTGAAGTTTGTGAAAGGCATCAGCCCGCGCTTCTTACATTCTGCGACCAATTCATTCATTGCTGGACTTGAACCCGCGTATGGAGCCAGCGGTTCACGCGTCGCACGATCCTTTACAAGATCAAGAGCCCAGAAAACACCTTGGCCTCGGACTTCGCCGATGACGGGGTGTTTCTCAGATAAAGCGCGTAATCCTGGGCCAATTATTTTCTCGCCCATCATCGCTGCATGTTCCACAATCTTCTCGCTCTTCATCACGTCAATTGTTGCGACAGCTGCAGCGCAGGCGAGAGGATGGCCGGAGTAGGTAAGTCCACCGGGGAATACTCGATTATCGAAAGTTGCGGCTACATCACGCGAAATGACGACTCCGCCAAGTGGAACGTATCCCGAATTCACACCTTTGGCGAAGACGATGAGATCGGGATGAACGGAAGAGTGTTGATAGGCAAACCACTTTCCAGTACGGCCAAAGCCTGACATAACTTCATCTGCAATCCAGAGGATTCCGTATTTTTCGCAGAGCGCACGGACGCCTTCGAGATAACCCTTGGGTGGAATCAAAACTCCAGCCGTACCAACGACAGATTCAATAAGTATCGCGGCAATTGTGTTTGGACCTTCAAATGTTATGACTGATTCAAGATGTTCAAGCGCGCGGCGACATTCCTCTTCCTCATTTGTAGACCAGAACGAACTTCTATAGGTATATGGCCCAAAGAAATGGACATGTCCGTATGCGAATTCATTGGGCCAACGACGTGGATCTCCTGTTGCTGAGATAGCAGATGTCGTGTTGCCATGATACGAGCGGTAGAAAGAGAGAATCTTGTGGCGATTCGTGTGCAGTCGAGCCATGCGAATGGCATTTTCGATGCCGTCAGCTCCACCATTTGTGAAAAAGACTTTTTGATGATGGGGGCTGGCAAGTTCCACAATCCGTCGCGCGGCTTCACCTCGTGCATCATTGGCAACTTGTGGCGCAACAGTTGTGAGCAAATCTGCTTGCTTCTTGATTGCATCAACAACAACAGGATGTTGAAAACCAATATTAGTGAACACTAATTGGCAAGAAAAATCTAAATATTTTTTCCCGTCAAAATCCCAGAAATAAGAACCCTTTCCAGTTGCAACTGGTAGAGGCGAGATTTGTGATTGGGCCGACCAGGAATGAAATACATGGGCTCGATCGAGGTCGTATACCTCTTTGCCACGCGCAGGGTTGGGGACGAACTCTGACATGGTGTCATCTAATCAGCAGTGCGCCAAGGACTCAAGAATGTCTGTCGCTACGACGCTGCGCTTATGAAGTGCTGCGTGTTTGCCAGCTCGAGAATGAAGATTGACTGCGGCGCTAATAACATCAAGGGCTTCGCAGTGGTCTTGTGGTTTCCAGCTCGCGAGAAATGCGCCGATTAATCCGGCCAAGATATCTCCACTTCCTGCTGTCGCTAATTCTGGGCCGCCAACAGCATCAATATGGTGTGAACTTTTCTTTTGTTGTCGAGGTTTTACGGAGTCATACAAAGCAGAACGTGGGATAGCAACAATCGTCTTGTGGCCCTTCAGAACACAAATGACATGCAATTCATCGGCAACTCGTTGGGCAACTTCAACTCGAGCCTTCAAGGGAGCAGACACGGAGCTATTTCCTGTGGGTACAGAAAATCCCAATTGTGCGAGCTCACCTTCATGAGGTGTTACAACAACAAGTTGTTTTGTATCCGATTTAAGAAATTTACGTTGTCTTGCTAGTGATAACGCTCCGCTATCGAGAACTATCGGAATTGCTTCAGGAATCTTTCGGAGAGTAGTTGCACCCGGACCAACAACGATCGCATCTAACTTCATATTCGCAATACTCGATATAGGCGCAACATCCGGAAATTGATTAATGACAAGGTCGGTTATCGACTGATGTGAATTGAGAAATTTGATGTATCCGGCGCCACCCCGACGCGCTCCTCCGACAGTCAATAGCGCTGCACCTGGGTAACTCTTGGAACCTGCGACGATCGCCACTACGCCACGACTATATTTGTGATCATATTTTTGTAGTGGTCGGCGACTTTGCATCACCTCAGTCTAGAATCTAGATATGAGTGAACGCGAATTTCTTTCGTATGCTCAATTTGGCGATGCAGTAATAGCGCTGGCACACGAGATCAAAAAGTCAGATTTTCAACCCGATATTGTCTTATCAATCGCACGCGGTGGTTTCTTTTTGGGAGCCGCTCTCGGTTATGCCCTAGGAGTAAAGAATTCCTTCACAATGAGCGTTGAGTTCTATACCGGCGTCGATCAGAAACTTCCTATGCCAGTTGTGCTGCCACCGATTCCAAATAAAGTCGACTTAAATGGTGCAACCGTGTTGATCGCAGATGACGTCGCAGACTCGGGAGAGACCCTCAGACTTGTTATGGATTTCTGGAAGGGCACCGTGAAGGAAGCTCGAAGCGCTGTTCTCTACGAAAAACCTCGAAGCGTGGTGAAGCCAGATTACGTGTGGCGCAGTACAGATAAGTGGATTGAATTTCCCTGGTCAACGGGTAAGCCAATCAATTAATTTCTTGACTTAGCTTCCTCATGGGTACATCGCAAATTATCTGGATCTTTTACGCATGATTCACAGACAAGGTATTGGCTATGGCAGAAGTCGTTCCCACAATTCACAAATGTTTTCGTAGGATTCTGGCAGAAATCACATCTACCGATAAGTTTGGTTTCATCGGAAAAATCTATGGTTTTTCTTCCATCGAATGTATAGAGAGAGCCCTCCCACAGACCACGATCTCCGTATTTCTCACCATAGCGAACAATTCCACCTTCAATTTGATACACCTCATTGAAACCACGTTCTTTCATCACTGTGGTGAGGATTTCGCATCGAATGCCACCAGTACAGTACGTGACAATGGTTTTGTTCTTGAGGTGGTTGTATTTTCCGCTATCTAGCTCGGCAATGAAATCTTTTGTCGTTTTAACATCGGGAATTACAGCATTCTTGAAGCGTCCAACTTTTGCCTCATAAGCATTTCTTCCATCAAAAAAAACTAAGTCATCGCCTAGTTTTTCAGCGAGCGCATTCACTTCTTTCGGTTTGAGGTGCTTTCCACCGCCGACTATGCCTTCCAAATCCACTGTGAGGTTTTCGGGGACTCCAAAAGAAACTAACTCTGGACGAACTTTTACGCTGAGTCTTGGAAAATCGGAGCCCGTACCCTCTGACCACTTAAAATCAATTTTCTTAAATCCAGGATATTGCTTCGTGGCTTTTATGTATTTCTTTAGATGGGAAAGTTCTCCACCGAGAGTGCCATTGATTCCATGGCGCGAAATCAAGATGCGCCCATTGAGAGAAAGCGACTCACATAGCGTGTGTTGCCATAACTTCACAGCTTCGGGGTCTGCTACGGGAGCAAAGCCGTAGTACAGAATGATCTTCGGAAGAGACTTCTTGCTCACAGCCGCATTCTAATGTGTGGGTAAAAAATGGAAAATTCTGTTGGGCCGAATATTTGGTCTGGTTTTGAGCAATAAAAATTTGCCTAATGTGAGCCTGCCGCGAACGAAGTCGCTCAGTGATGACGATAATTGCGGCATGACTGCTGATCGCCGGGGGACCAATCAAATTTTAGGTGCCATCGTCTTTCTAACGATCGTGCTCGCAGCAGTCGCAGCGTTTCTAACTTCGACCCAGGATACTAAGGAATATGCGACATCAACTCCTGAGGGAGTTGTCCAGCTGTATTTGCGTGCAGTTATTGATGGCAAGCATGAAGAAGCAGTTAAGTATTTTTCGCAAAGTTCAACCTGCGATGCAACTGATATTGATCGCAGCTGGATGCCAGAAAACGTGCGAGTGAATCTGAGTGATTCTAGAATCGAGTCAGACAAGGCCTACATTGATGTTGCCGTTGATATTTCATCTGGGGGACCGTTTGATGATTACTATACGGAGAAACATACATTCCGATTGTCAAGAGAAAATGGAATCTGGAAAATTCTTGGAATTCCCTGGCCACTTTATTCCTGCGATGAGTTAAACAAATGATTTTTGGCTTTCTTATCCCACTTCTCTTCCTAGCAATAATTATTGTCGTGGCGCGAAAACTTTTTTCTCGTGATAGCCATGGCGTACCCAGCACTTTTTCAATTCGCAGACTTTTTCAGTATGCGCTGCTCTTTGGATTGCTGAGCGTCTCTGCTGCAGGTGTAGCGGGATTGATTGGTCGCTTATTTGATATCGGGCACGTTATTGCAGAAAGTCGTACCGACTTGGCTCGAGACATATCTTTCACCATCGTTGGTTTTCCACTTTATCTTTTGGTGGGTCGTTGGACTAAGAAGACTCTTTCTGATGATTCTTCAGAAAGACGTTCAGTTGCGTGGAATCTATATCTCAGCGTTGTCTCTTTAACCTCACTCATTACCTCTCTGACCGCTGCATACGGAATATTGATGTGGGCGCTGGGGGAAGAATCTTTTCGAGGGCAACAACTTTCGCGCTTATTGGTATGGGGCCTTATTTGGATCGTTCATTGGCAGCTCATTCGCGCAACGAGTCGAGATGAAGAGTCACGAGCGCACTATCTGGCAGGTTCGCTAATTGGTTTGGGAGTTCTTGCCGTTGGTTTAGCCAATTTGATATCAAGCGTCACTCAGCTACTCGTTGCCCAGGATGAAAAATCGGTGTTAATCGAAAGTTCAAATCCAACAATGCGTGCTTTGAGTCTCATCATCATCGGTCTTCCAGTGTGGTTTCAATATTGGTTACGAGTCGCGCAGAGTTTGAAACGAGAACTACTCTGGTTCTCCTACGTAATGCTTGTCGGAGTTGCAGGCGGATTCATTGCGCTCGTTGCATCCTCTAGCGTGGTTGTCTATGACAGCATTGTGTGGTTCTTCGGCGACACGGTGAGCGACATTGCGACGCAACATTTCAATGACTCAATCGGTGCATTAGGTTCAGGAATAGTTGGGCTTGGAGTGTGGTGGTATCACGCAGGCATTGTTCGTGATACAGATGAAA
>Ga0208005_1000043_pt1 | contig 48362 bp, 75 predicted proteins | sample DEB19_08_DNA_3_FD_184530 | JGI IMG/M metagenome (GOLD analysis project Ga0208005, IMG submission 184530) | Aqueous microbial communities from the Delaware River and Bay under freshwater to marine salinity gradient to study organic matter... | ecosystem: Environmental > Aquatic > Marine > Coastal... | reverse complement strand
GTTTGCCACGCAATCTGAGATCTTGAAAGCCAATGCCAATCTTCGCAACAGCGGTTGCAGCAACCGCTTCGTCTTGGCCGGAACCTTTTCGACGCCATCGCTTCACGATCCGCGCTGATGGCGGTTTCCTGGCCGCCTGCGCCGGTGTCGGCGGCCCTCCTGTGGAGGTTGTCCCCGATCACCGCAACGCGGTGCACTTCGTGGATATCCACATCGCCTCGATCCGAGCCCGGCTGATGTCCGAGCTCGGCTGGCGCAACCTCCGCGTGGTCGAGGTCACCCTCGACTGAGGCGCTTTGCGCCTTCTTTCATCCACACAGCATCTCTCACGACCATGTCAAATCCCACTTTCTGGACGTCATTGGCATCCTTCTGCCAGGAGCTGGCACCTGTGGCCGGTCCTCTGCTCAGCGCTGTTGGTGAAACAGCGTCTGCCGTTGACCGCGCTGGCCGCTCCACGACTGCGCTGCGCGGGGATAGCGCCCGACTGGGGCGGCTGCTAAGCGCCGAGGACGAGTAGCGCGTCGACCGATACAGCTGCTTAGTACATTTCAACTACTACCATTCCCTCACCCGTTCATGCCTGAGTTGTCTGCCACTCCTGTTTCTCCCGCCAAGCCCTGCGACCCCATCGAGCAGCAGGCCCGTCAGGACACCCTCGACGCGCTGTACCTGCTGGATGGGCGTGATCGCCCCGAGCACCCCTTCCATGCCGTCTACACGGGGCTGGCCCAGCAGTACGCCCCGGAGGGGGCCGCATGACCGCCACCCCGAGCGCGCAGTTCCTGAACGAGCCCGACCGCATCGAGCGCGACTTCTGGGCGTTCCACGTCTCGAATCCCCGCGTCTACCAGGAGCTGCGCGACCACGCCCTTCACCTCCGCCGCAAGGGGCGCAGCCACTACGGCGTAAAAGCGCTGTTTGAAGTCGTGCGCTTTCACCGCGCGTTAGAGACAGCAGACAAGTGCAAAGAGTGGAAGCTCAACAACGATTACACATGCCTCTACGCCCGATTGTTGATGGCAAATGAACCCGAGCTCCGGGGCTTCTTCCGCACGCGTACTCGTCGGGCGCCTTACACGAGGCCCCGATGACTCCCGACGACCTGACCGTCGACTACTACGTCGACATCCACGGCCACGACTGCTACCGGATCTGCCTCCCCGAGGGCGGCGCCTGCTCCATCGTCAGCTCCGCCCACCTGATTGACGAGCGCAAAGCGCAGTTGCTGCGCGCCTTCTGTACCCCCACCCCAACACCATGAAGCGCTACGCCCTTCTCGTTCTGGTCCTGGGCCTGGCCCTGGGCGCCACCGCCCGCTGGGCGACATCACCGCTGCGCCCAACGGCCAGTCCGGACGCCCCTGACTACTGGCTGGACTGATGGCAATCAATCGCATGGGGCCACCCTGCCCCGAGTGCGGTTCCCTGACTACAGACGTGAACCGCACCGCTCGATCAACGGAGGGGCACTTTTGGCGCCGCCGCGACTGCCCGATCTGCGGTCATCACTTTCAGACGATCCAGCACTCCGAGGTGGTCGTCCCTCCTGGCGCCGTTAGCTGGGACTACCGCAAGGTGCGCGTGCATTGGAGCTACTTACGGGAGTATTTCGCCTCGCTGCTCGCCGCATGAACCCAACAACGACAATGACTGAACAACACCCGATTACCCCACCGCCGGAGCTGGTGCGTGAGTGGAATGAATCCGCATTGGGCGCTCACTTCCCGCCGTATGGATACAGCAAATACATCGCCATCCAGGCCGCCCATTGGGGCGCCGACCAAGAGCTGGAGGCGTGCTGTGAGTGGCTGCGCGAATCTCTGGCGACACCTTCATTGGTGGAGTGCTTTCTCTCCAACCGCCGCCCCAAGCCGCCGAGCTTGAAGGAGCAGGCGCTGGCTGCTTTGAGCGAAGCAGATCAAGGGTTAAATAAATCTGAATGGCAACAACGCTCCAACACAATCCGCCGCGCACTGGAGCAACTCACCGACTGACTACCATGAAAAGCCTTGACGACTACACAGCACTTGGCGCCATTGTCTTAGTGCTTTTGCTAATGATTGCAACAGCTTGGTGGTGGATCCCCCAAAAGTGGCGGGCATGCGAACGGCTTTACGACAATAAACCAGCGCAGATTTTCTGCCTGCTGGCATCTAAGTGAAGAGAACCAATGACTAACCAACACCCGATCACCCCACCGCCGGAGCTGGTGCAGCAGTGGTACAACGAGTGCCCTGAAGCGAACGAGGCTTCCCTTCCTTACGTCGCCATCCAAGCCGCCCGCTGGGGAGCCGACCAGGAGTTGCTGGCTTGCGGAAAATACCTTGAGCGATGCGCCGCATGGGAAGAAGAAGATGTGACCGAGATGTATGACTACCGCCGACCGAGACCGTTGAGCCTGAAGGAGCAGGCACTAGAAGCAGCGCGGCGGTTCTACGCAAAGGGTCATGAAGACTGCACTGACGAAGAGGTCAAAGATGACTTCGACACCATCCGCCGCGCCCTGGAGGCTTAAATGGCTGACCTAAGCCCCGCCGCGCAGGGTGTCCATGACGCCGCTGATGTACTCACGGCATTTGTCGAAGAATGGACTGACGGCGATCACGAAAAAGCTCAATCAGCATTAGGAGCCGCTTTGTACGCAGCGTTTCGCCAAGCACCGCACCGCTACATCAGCGGAAGGCGCTGGGTTGACTTTGGAGTCATCGCTGCTGTCTGTAGAAAAATGGAAGGCGTCTATGACTGACCTCTCCCCCGCCGCCCAGGCGGTGCTGACAGCGGTGACATGTAAGCAGTACGACGTGCCGCCAGAGGGGCTGCCTGCTTTCGCTGAAGAAATGACACCGCTGATCGCCGCCGCCCTGCGTGCTGCTGCGAACGCTGTCACCCCCGAGCCTCCCGACTCAAAGCCAGGCACCTCGCCCGTGCTGAAGGCCATTCGCTGGGAGAGAAAGACAACCCGCGAACAACTCCTCGCCATCGCCGCCGAGCTGGAGGGTGCCGGTGCTGAGTGACATCACCCGCTGCCACGGCATCGACTGCCACCAGAAACACCAGTGCGCCAGGCACACCGCGCCGGTCCCCGACAACGTGCTGTTGTCTTGGGTTGCCACATTGAACCCTGAGCGAGCGCACCTCTGCCCTGACTTCATCGCCACCCGCTCCGCTGACTAATGACAACCCGCCAGCCTCAGACCAAATCATCCATCTCTCAGTACCTCAACGAGATTGGGGCGCATCCGCTGATGTCACCCAGTGAGGAGATTGAGTGCGGCAGAGCCGTGAAGCGCATGACAGAGCTGAAACAGGAGGCGCAAGAACGCACCCTCACCAGCAAAGAGCGCCACGCCATCCGCCGCGGCGAACGCGCCAAGAAGCGTTTCATCGAAGCCAACCTGCGGCTGGTGGTGCATTGCGCCAAGAAGTACGCCCGCAACTCGCTCCAGTTCACCGAGCTGGGCGACCTCATCCAAGAGGGCTCAATCGGCTTGGTGCGGGCGGTGGAGCTGTTTGACCCCGAACGCGGCTACAAGTTCTCCACCTACGCCTACTGGTGGATCCGCCAGGCGATGACCCGCTCTATCGCTGTCACGGAGTGGGCCATCAAACGCCCATCCACCGTGGGAGAGCTGGCGATGCGGCTGCCCAAGCTGGTGCATACGCTCTCGCACGAGCTGGGGCGGACGCCGACCTCCGCTGAGATCGCCAAGGCGGCCAAGGTTTCACTGAGCGAGCTGAACCTGATGTACGAACGGGGGCGGGGGCTGGTGTCCCTTGACGCCTCCGTCTTGGATCGCGAAGACGGCAGCGGCCTTATCGAGATCATCGCGGACCCCGCCTCCTTCAACAGCGAAGACAACGACGCCGCTCTGGATCTGGAGCTGAACGAGGCGCGGCTCATTCCCGTCATCGATCAGCTCACCGACGTGGAGCGCCGCATCGTTGAGCTGCGCTATGGGCTCAACGGCAATCAGCCGCAGGCGCTCAACGCCATCGGCAGGGAGATCGGCGTGTCACGGGAGCGCATCCGGCAGGTGCTGGAGCGGTCCATTCGCCGGATGCGCTTCCTGCTCAATCAGCCTGTGCTGCCCGGTAACCGTACAGACGAAGCACCAGCCGTAGAAGCCACGGAACACGCGCCGGAACGCAGTAATCAGGCGCTATGGGGGCATCTTGTGCTGGAGGGGTTGCCGCTTGCGACTCGTAAAGCACAGTGGCAATCTCCAGCTCCGCAATACGGTGCGTGGCCTTCTTCACAATGCTCTGATACAGCATCAGTTGCTGCGTGAGGCTGCACGCAAGCTCCCCTATTTCTTCAGGTTTCTCGCGACTGTTGGCGCGGATAAGTCGCCGCGAATACTCCAGCTGTAACTCCGCGTTAACGCTGAGTTCTGGCACCATCCACTCGCCGAAACTCATCGTGTCACAAAGCAACCTAGGGCTAACGCAAGGTTGCCCCGTGCCGGCTCCAACGATTGAACGCCTGGAGACACCTGACGGCTACATCTGGCGCGTCACTTACGCCGGCATGACGCGCTACCACCGTCAGGACTGGCAAGCGTGGTGGCTGTTTGAGCTGGCGCGGGCTGCCTATTACGCCGGTGGCGGCTCGTGGTCTTAGGCGGCTTCGGGGCCTGGGCCGCACTCGCGCTCCAACCACTCCCGCGCATACGCCTCGGAATACGACATCAATGTGATGCCGTTGGCCGCGGCGATCCAGACCACCGCGCCGGTCTCCACTCGATCCATGCGGAACAAGCCGGGGGCGACTTCAACAGCAGAGGGGCGCATCAGCCGTTCGCGAGGATTGCCCAGCCGGTGCCAGGCCCTTCCACCATCCAGCGGGGGCCCAGGTTCGCCTTGGAATACGCCAGGCCGGCGCCCTTGGCGTTGAGATAGCCGCCGCGCACCAGATCCATCTCGCCGTAGGGGTCGTTCACCAGCACGTGCGAGGAGGTCACGCCGATGCTCAGGAGCCAGTGGCCGCCGCCCTGAGGCTTGGCGCTGGGGCCGTGGTGGAGGACGCCGATCGGCACCGGAATGCCGCGGCCGATGCTGCGCTCAATGTCCTCCCAGCCGCAGTTCTCTCGGTACTTGGCGCTGATGCCGTAACTCGCCAGCGCCTTGAGCTGAGCGTCGGCGCTGGTGGTGTCGCCATAGCTCAAGACGCGCTTGAGGTAGTCGTCATCGGCGTTGGCGCCGCTCAGTGCGCTCGGCTTCAGGTAGGCCACCAACATGGCGCAGGTGCTGCTGAAGCACATGCGCGGCCCCTGCCCCGGCACTTGGCTGTCGCGCTGGGAGTAGTACGGCACCCGCAGCGGATTGCTCACCGTCTGTTGCTGGAGCGGGGTGCTCACGTTGGCGGTGAACAGTGCCACCTCCGCTGCACGGCGGCGCTCCAACCCGACGCTCACCGCTTCACCGGCGTAAACCCACTTCGGTAGCTCCTCGGCCACCACCTTCGCCGGATCCTCCCCCGCCAATAGCCGCTTGCGCAGCGTGGACTCCTCCAAGGCGCCAGCGCCCAGATTGAAGGTGAACGACAGCAGCGCCGCGATGCGGTTGGGGCTCCACTTCTGCGCTATTGGCAGCAGGCGGAACACCGCCGGCGCATAGGTCTCCAGCACCTGCTGGCGCAGGAGCTTCTCGGCGGCTTCCTTGGTGCAGGTGTCACCGAGCTGCACGGCTCTGCCGCTGATGCTGGTGGCGCCATAGCCGATGGTGGGTACACCCGCGCTGCAGCGGTATGCCTCCAGCCGCAAGCCCTCCCACTGGCGCAGGAACGTCAGCGTCGGTGCCAACCACGCCGGATCAAGTGGCTCCTTGGCAGCAGGGGCGGAGCGGTATAGCTCCTCAAACTCCTTCAGCGCCTCGGGGGGCACCTGTTCCTGTAGGGCGTTCCACGCCGCGATCTGGTGCGGTAGCTCTCGGTAGAACCGCGCTGCGTCGGTGAGGCGGATCGTCACTGGCGCGACTCCAGCACAGCCACCCGCTGCTCCAGCGTGTTTAGCCGGGGATACAGCTCCTGGCGGTCGGCCTTGATCTCAGCGCGGAGGAGGCTCACCTCACCGGCGATGTGCTCGACGGCAGCGGTGAGCCGCACCACCGACTTTGCGGACTCTTCATCACGACGCACAAAGCTGCCGAGACCACCTGCGCCCACAGCCACAGCGGCTCCAACCAACGCTGCCCAGATTTCAATCACCGGCGGCGGCCCTTCTTTTTGTCGTTGCTGGCCTCCTGGGCAGCAGCGGCAATGCCTTTCAGCGCTGCCAGCACCAGCTGCACCCAACCGTTGGCCCGGACGCTGGGGATGTAGCTCAACAGCTCAGAGCCGGCCAACAGCGCAATGGCTAGGCCGGCGACTTCCTCAGGCGTCATGGGGCGCTGGTGTCTATGCCAAGGTTTCCCCGCGCCCTAGTTGCTCCCCTCTACCGCGGCTTAGAAGACCAGCACGTTGCGGCGCCTCACATTGGTCGTTTTGCTCAGCGCTGCGGCGTAACCCGTCAGAACATAGGTGCCGGTTGCGGCGAGTAGCTCGTCGGTATCTGACAGGTTGGCGTTGTTGCCGGTGAGCACAAAGCTGCCGAACGTCGCAGAAAGCAGGCGGCTGGTGCGGAGAGTGGCTGCATTGCCGCCAACCGTGAAAACGCCTGCGGTGGCAGTGAGCTGAACGGCTCTGAACGCTGACAGCGTGGCGGCGTTTCCGGTGAGGCTGAACGCTCCAGCGGTTACCGGCAAAGTGCGGCTCTGGGCCAGGCTGGCATCGTTGCCAGACAGCGCGAAGCTGCCGTTACCTGCTTCAACGCCGAACGCGCCCTGTTCCGTAAGGACAGCCGGGAAGCCGGTGAGCGCGAAGGCGCCGCTATCAGGGGCTACAGCCCAGGTACGGCGGAACGCTGCCCCGTTGGAGGCCAAACCAAATGCGCCCGCCGCAGCTCCGAGCTGACGGGCGTGCGTCTGCACCGCCGGCTGGCCTGTCAGTGCAAATGCACCGACATCCGCCAGAAGCTGCTTGGCCGACAGCTTGGTCAGCGTCGCGGCATTGCCAGCAACACTGAAGTTGCCTGCGGCGCAGCTGAGCTGGTATCCCTGCGTCAGCCCCGCTGGTTGTCCGGTGAGCGTGAAGGCGCCGACAATCGCGTCGATCTCGTAGGCGCCCAGCTCGGTGAGGCCGGCCGGGTTGCCGGTGAGGGTGAACGCGCCAGTGCCGCCTTGGATTGCCCACGTCCGGCGGAAGGTGGCGGGTTGGCCGGTTTCGGTGAAAGTGCCCGAGCCGCCGCTCAGGTACCAGCCGCGCAGCAGGGCAGGGGCGCCACCGCTTAGTGCGAAGCTGCTGGTGTTGGCCTCGATGCGCGGGTTGTGGCGGAGCGTGGCCGGTTGGCCGGTGGTGGTGAAGGTGCCAGCGGTGGCGCTAAGCACATACCCCTTCCGCACGGTGGCAGGGTTGCCAGTAAGCGTGAACGCACCGGTTTCGGCAGTGATGCGATCGGTGTCCGCCAACGTGGCGGGGTTGCCGGTGAAGCTGAACGCCCCACGCTCACCCGTCAATTTGACGGCGACCGTTAGCGATGGGGCACCGCCTGCAAGCGCAAATGCACCAGTGTTTGCTGCTATTGCACGCCCCTTGGCCAGCGTTGCAGGATGGCCAGTGGCGGTAAAGGTGCCAACACCCCCGTCAAGTCGGAAGTTTTGTCGAGTGCTGGCTGGTTGGCCGGTAAGCGTAAACGCACCAATGCCGCCATCAATTTTTGGGTTGTGGCGTGTTGTGGCTTGGTTGCCTGTAAGGGTGAAGCTGCCGGTGTCGGCGGTCAGTACCTTTGCTGCCGCCTTGGTCAGCGTGGCGGGGTTGCCGGTGAAGCTGAACGCACCAGTGCCACCCTCGATGCGGACGTTGTGGCGGGTGTCGGCGGGTTGGCCGGTTAATGCAAAAGCTGCTGTTTCTGCGGATAGTGTGGCTGGCTGAAACTCGGTAAGCGTTGCAGGCTGTCCGGTTAAAGAGAAACTGCCTACCTGCCCAGTGAGACTCCAGCCAATAAGTAGGTCCGTTGAACGGACCAGGCCACGCACCGCAGCGTCATAGTCATAAGTAGGGTCATAATCGCTATATGGACCTTCCTCAAATTGCCATCCCCAGACATATACGCCGGCGTCGCTAACGCCTGTATAGCTAGTAGAGGCACCTGAAACCAAGCCCGAAAATAATGCAACAGTCCCGGCGCTGTCAGTGCCTGTATAAATCGCGGTGCTATAAGCCCTGTACCAGCCGTTGCCTACGCTGGTGATGCCGCTAGCTATAACATTAGAACCCGTTCGAGTGATTGTGCCGGATGCAGGATCTACGCGGACGCCTACACTGCTCCATCCGCTTACAAGACTTAGCAGTTCAAATTGACGCGACGCTGCGCCAGCATAGTCTTTGATATAGCCAGATAGTGTGTAGGTCTTGCCCGAGCGAAGAAATGATCTGGCATTGAAACCATGGATACTTAACGCAGTTGTTTCTAAAAGAAGTGCGCCGGTGTTAGTTCCATCAGGTGCAGTTGTTGAAGCTCCTGTGAGTGTTGCGTTACTAACTGAGTAGTACGGCGCGGGCTGTTTAGAGAAGTCGTCGCTATATGGAACGATGTTCCGCTCAGGTAGGCGGAAGTCGCCGCGATCTGCAGGGAGATTGAACTGTGCAAGCTCGCGGACCGCCACGTGGACGGCGGCGCGGTCGTCGCTGGCGGTCGTAAAACCAACTAAGCGGGCACCTTGGCCGGCGGTGGTCTCGCGGACCATCGCGGCTGTGTAGTTGCCGAAATCAATACTGGTGAGCGATGTGCTGTTCGCGCCAGTCGTCGGGGGTGCGTTAAGACCTGAGTAGGCGGCTGCATAGCGCAGGCTGTTTGTGCCAGGAGTGCCGTCATCGACACTCTGCTGGGCCATCGTGCCATCGCCTGCCAGCAGCACGATGCCGGTGACGTTGGTGTTGGTTAGCGCCGTGACCGTGGCCGCCGACGCGTACATGATCGCGGCGTTGCTGGTCCGGTTGACCGTGATCGTCTGGTTGCCGCTGGGTAGCCCGGATCCGGCAAAGAACAGATCCGTCCGGCCAGCTTCACCGGCGCCATCGATTGCGGCGCCGCCTTCAACTCGCGTCAGTGTGACGCTGCCGTAGGTGACGATACCAACCGGATCAAGAGTGCTGTTGGCGACATGCACAAAAACGAGCACACCCTGAGGCGTGCCCGTCTGTGTATGCGTCCAGCTGAACGCCGTCTGGTTGGTTGAGCCTGTCGTCCCTGTATGGGACTCCGAGGCAGAGCTATGGGCAACAGCCATGGTCCTGCCTCCGTCTCAGTTATCAGGCCAATGTCAGGATGCCAGCAGCGTCCCAGGTGATCGTGAAGGTTTCGCCGTTCAGCAGGTCAACGGCCGCACCGTAGTCGTACCAGCCGATCAGTTCGTCGTTGGTGGCAGTGTCGTTGTAAAGCACGACGTAGCGGAACGTCGGCACCGTGCCGGTGGCAGTCAGCACCAGATCGTTGGCGTCCAGCTTGTAGGTGCCGCTGGTCTGAGCGGAAGTTACGCCGGCTAGGTTGCGGCCGGTGGTCGTGCCGTTCTGGATGTTGGTATAGCTGATCTGGGTAATGTTGCTCAGCTGCGTGTTGGTCGCCAGCGGAGCGCTGTTGGTCAAGGCCACCGTGAGGGTGTCGCTGCCGAGGTTGTGGGTCTTCTCGGCCAGTGCCTCAACGAAGGACTGGAACTTGTTGAAGGTGGCCATTTAGCGGCGACGGGGCAGGTGCCCTAAGTTGCCCGCGCTCAAAAGCCGACCGAGACGTTGAACTCAGCCACCGTGCCGGTCACCGCCAGGATCTTGACCCATACATAGGCGCCGGATGGCACTGGCTGATTCTGAAGCGTGGCGCTGTCGCCGGTGGTGGTGTTCGTCACCGTGTCCGTCGTCGCCAGCGTGCCAGCCGTCGTGCGGTCCGCGCCATAACGCAGCTCATACTCCACACTGCCGCTGCTCACCAGTGCCGTAACGCTGGTGATGGTGGTTTCTGCCACGGTGCGGAAGAACGTGAAGCTGTCGCCCACCTGAGGGCCAGCAATCGTGATGCTGCGCGGCAGCGACGGGGCTGCCGGACCCTGCGGGCCGGGGGTAGCGACCTCAAGCGTTACGGGGGCAGCCGGTGCCGTTAGCTCAATGACCTGCTCCGATACCTGCTGCACCAGCACATGGCCGGTGCTCACCAGCTCAACGCTGTTGCTCATGGCGTCGTAAAGCCCTCACTCGGGCGCACCAGTCCCTCCAAGTAATACTCGCGGAGACCGCTCGGGTTCACCAGCATCACGTCGTAGTGCGCGTAGCCGCCCAGCGGCAACGTGGCGGTGATGGCATAGGGCAGCTTCAGCTGCACCGCGCCGGTGGCAGCGCTCGTGACCGTCACCACAAAGTCGCCGTACTTGTTCGCGCGGTCCTTGTCCCAGCAGCTGGCGTACACGCTCCAGCCGGTGAGGTTGATGCCGGTGCCGGTGGAGTCCTTGAACTGGAGCGTCAGCACGTAGTCCGCCCGGCGCTGGGGGCGGATGTTGTACGTGGCGGGCGAGACGGGCATAGCCGAGATTGCCTGCAGCGCCTCACTTGGTGTCGTTCAACTGCTGCTGCAGGTACTGGCGCATCGCCTTGTCCGCTGCTGTGGGGTTCGGCTTGAGATCCAGCTCAAAGATCCGGTCGCGCAGCTGCTGGCGGCGGGCCTCACGGAACTGCGCCTCCACCTCCTGCGACTTCGCGTAACGGCTATCCAGCGCGACAGAGGTGGTGACGATGGTAGTCAGCAGCGCAAGGGCAGTGCCAAGTGCCGTAATGACTTTGGGGCTCATGTGGCGCCCTCGCCTTGGAGGCCGTCTGGGCCAGTCGTGATGGTGAGGCGCACCTGATGCTGGGGGCCCGCGCCCTCCGGCACCGCCACCGTCTGTGCCTCAGAGCCGGGGTACGCCCAGATGATACGGCCGCTGAGCTGGTCGAGGTCACCATCGCCCTCCCAGTCCACCAGATACACCCGCCACTTGCGCAGCGCCACCTCACGCTGGTAGCTGTTGATCGGCTCTAAGTCGGGGTTGCGGCGGATCACCACCTCCACCCCTCTGACTTTTGTGCCGGTGCTCATGCCCTCGCCCGTGGCGCGGACGCTAATAGCGGGGGTCTTGACACCATTGCCCAGCGTGTACTCGCCCAGCTGCTCCACCAGCAGGCTTTCCAGTTCCTGGCGCAGGGTGAGCACGTCCATGTGCCTAGGATTCCGCCGTTCGCAGCAGGTGGCCTGCCTCGATCCATCCCACGCCGGGGCGCTCGGGCAGCACAAAACGGTGCGTCAACAGCGGCTTGTCAATGTCGCGCATCAGCACATCGCCGCTGATGCGGCCCTGCACCAGCACCAAGCCGCCACGACAGTTCTGGCCTTCCCAGACCGGTGCCAACACCCACACTGCACCGTCGTCACTCTTGAAGGCGCGGGTCTCAGGTGTCGCCACCACCTCCTTGGCGGACGCCAAGATCTGGGGCCAGACCGTGAGCAACAGCGGCGGGTGGGCGTTCTCCGCCTTCAGCGCCAGCGCTACTGCCGCTACCTCCGGCTTGAAGGCGTCCTCGGCTCGCTCGCGTTCGCGGTAGCAGCAGAAGTCAGCAGCGCTGAACGGCTCCGGCTTGCGCTTGCTGTCGCGATTCAAGTTGGCGGTGAGCGCCATCATCTGGGCCTGCGGTAGTTCCGCAATGGCCGCGGCGTCGCGCTGGATCCGGTGCAGTTCGCGCCACGCCACCAACACCTCCCGCCGTAGTTCGCGGTGGAAGGTGCTGCGGTGGTACTGGCCGGGGAAGCCGGCGAATAGGTCAAACGCTATTGCGGGCCAGTTGGTTTCGGGTCGCTTCCACGTCCCCGCCGCCGCTTTCCCAAGTCATCCGCGCTAGGTGGCTCGGAAGGCATGTCCTCCGCCGCTTGCTCGTCCTGCGCCAGCTTCCAGAAGTCGTCGAACAGCGGCTTGGCCATGCCGTGGGTGTCCTCAACGCTCCACTCCGGTAGGCCGCAGCGCGATCGCACCAGCGCCGTGACGGTCGCCACCAAATTGCGTTGACCTGCTGCGGCGTAGACCTTCGCTACCTCGTTGATGCGCTCGGCGTGCTTGACGCGGATGGCCTCAGCTGCAGGCTCCAACTCCAGGCCGCTGATGGCTTTTTCGACGATCGCAAACGCCTCGGACAGGCTGATGCTCTCCTCGGTGGCGATGGCGTCCGCGATCTGGGCGCCCCGCACAAAGCTGCTCTGCTCAGACGCCAACAGCTCAGAAATGGTGGCGGATTCGCCGACCGTTAAGCCGCCACGGACTTCCACCTCCAGCTCGCCCACCTGCGGATTGCCCAGACGACGCTTCTGCGTGGGTGCTGGTGGTGTGATGAACGGCAGCATGAATTAACGGGCAGTGATTTGTTGTACCAGCCTAAGGTCAGATTGCTTGCGAAGGAATGCGTAGCGATTGGCTTGGGTTTGCTGCTGCGCACGCTGCAGCAGGGCTTGGGCGTTGGTGGGGGTGGGCTCGGGCATGGCTAGGCGAGGCGGGTGATGGAGGTTGGTGGGGTGAAGCTAGCGCCGGTGTAGAGGGCTTTGCCGGCGGTGTAGCGGATGCACTTAACAGCCGGCCTAATGCTCGGCACTCCTGCTGCCTCAGGATCCTGCTGTTGGCGCAAAACTGGGATATAATAGTTGTAGCCACCGAACATCCAGAAGCTATTACTGCTAGTGCCGCTAAAGGTTAAAGGAGTGTATAAAATGTCTTCTGGGGAAATCGGTGCGTTGAATCCCCAGTTGCCAATAGGGGCCGCAGCCAAGAGTTTGCCATCAGCGTAAAACCTAAATTGCAGGCCGTCATAGACAAACGCAAAGTGGAAAAAGCCGGTGCCTATTGTTCTTGGGAATGCTATATTGGAGTAAGAAGGTTGCCCTACGTAGCCTTCCCCCGTTGCCGCCGTCAAGAGGCGGATGACATTTGTAACATTCTTTGTCAATGGGTCAACACTTAAAGCCCTAAAGTCAGTACCGGAAGATGGTATGTGGGACAACTCTATTCTAACCGTGACAAACTCCGAAAAGAAACTAATAAAGTTATAGGCAGATGAACTCCCAATTCTGCAGATTGCTTCGTATGTCAGCTTCTCGGGAACTTGGTTAAATCGAGACGTTATTTTGGCGTCTATAGTAGAGCCTGGCCTAATAAATAATCTGTTATACCCCAGATAATTCTCAGGCGGGCTGAAGTGCTCCCAGCTGCCCTCGGTAACGATGGGCAGATTGGGCGCTACTTTTACTCCAGCAAGAGCAGGGTGTCCGTTTGGGTCGGGGCCAAATATGTAAGTAGGACCAAGTTTAGGCCCTGCCTTAATACTGCTTCCGTACAAGGCTGTCCCTTGTGCTGTGCTGTCGGATTCTCCGCTAAATGCCAAAGGCCAGGTATAAGGAAGCGTCGTGTATGGCCGCGGCAGCGCTAGATAGCTGTCATCGTTTGTGTTTGTGTTTGTGCCCGACGCGCCAGCGCCACCAAGCTGCGGCAGGGGCTTGCGCTTAAAAGGCGCTGTGACTGGGGACGTTGGCACGGCCCGCCCACCGGTTTGTGTGCCGGTGCGGCTGCTGCGGACGCGATTCTCGCCTCCAGCGGCACCAGACTTCGCCACCTGCTCCTGTCCGCTAGCGGCCGCCTTCTGCTGACCAGTGCCCTCAAGCGCCACTTGGCGCTGCGCTTGGCGCTGCACGCGATCACGCTGGAGCAGCAGCTCACGATCAACTCGGACGTTGATCTCGGTGCTCATCAGTCGTCCGTCCGCAGGCTGATGCGATATGTCTGCGTCTGGCCCACTGCCAACGCAATATTGGGTGACTCCGTGATGATGCTATGCGGGTACGTCGCCCCGTCGATGTAGATCACCACAGTGTCATAGCTGTAGGACGTACCGCTGCAGGTAAACTCTGCGTCGATGTCAGGCAGCACATACGCCAGCGCTGTGCCGTCCCATGCGCCGGTGCCGATCACCTCGCTATAGCGCACGTAGCCGTTGCCGCTCTTCTCAACGCTCTGCCAGTTGGTTACCGTGCTGTTCGCCGTATAGCCGGTGACCCCCACCTCACACAGCATCACCTTCAGCGTTTCGCCCTCGTAGGCGAGCCCCGCTAGGCGCTCCAGCTCTTTCTGGCTGATCGTTGTGGTTTGGGCCATGGATCAAGCCACCGTGAAGGTGAAGATGCCCGAGGCGTTCCAGACGATCTTGAACTGGGTGCCGTCGCCAGCTGTCTGGCTACCGCCGAAGTCGATGAACGCCAGCGGGGGGTCGTTGGCGTTTGTGTCGTTGAACAAAATGCCGTAGGACGCTGTGAGGTTCCCGCCGCTGGCCGTCCAGGTCACGTCGTCTGCGTCAAACTTGGCGTCGTTGGTGGTGACGGTGCTCACCGCCACGTTGGCGAGGGCCTGACCCCCAGTGGTGTAGCCGTTGGCGCCAGCGACCTCAGTGCCACCGGTCGCGGCCAGAGTGGTGTTGGTGGCGTCGAAGGTGGCAGCGGTCAGCAGCTTGACCTTGTAGGTGTGACTCACTGCGAAGCTGCCGTCCGCAAACTTGGCTGCCGTGTGGTTGTAGACGCTGATTGTGACGGCCATGTAGCGGACGCTTTGCCGCTAGGTTGCCTGTTAGGCATCTGGGAACGGTTGGCTCGGTGGCGTGAAGGCGCTGGTGTAGCGGGCGACGTCCTTGGTGATCCGCACTTCGTCGATATAGCCAGCAAAATCGCCACTCCAGTACCGGCCGATGCGAAGGTTTGTTGCTGACGTGGTGAAGGTCGCAGAGGTGGTGGCAGAAGTGCCGGCGACACCATCTAAGAAGGCAGTGAGAGTAGTTCCAGAGCGAACGAAAGCCGCGTGATACCAAGTTGCGGTGCTCAACGTGCCTGTGGCACACAGCGCACTCGACGAGCTGGACGGATAATTCCAGATTGAAAGCTTGTTGGACTGCTGAGGATGATTCAAGACGATCACAAAAGCAGTCCCGCCGAAGGAGCCTGCGCCGTTTGAGATGACGCCGGACTGTTTCATGGTATTGATGTATAGCCAGAACTCAATCGTGAAATCACCGCTAAAGGTGAACGCTGCGTCGCTGGCTGCCGTGAGCCAGTCGGTGGTGCCGTCAAACAGGGCGCTTGCGCCACCGAACTTACTTTGCGCGGTGCTGATCTGAGCGTTGCCGTTGACTGTGATGGCCCTCGCGGCAGCACTGCTATCAGTAAATGTTGTTGAACCGTTGCTGCCATTCATGTGGAGTAGCAAGCTGACGTTGCTGAACTCGGGATCGCCATCGGGGCCGGCCTGAGCTGGTGCCAGGCTCGCGCACGCAATGTCGATTGCAGGCACAGCAATGCTTGTTCCTGTTGCTATCAGTGGGACAAGCGCAGCAACCGCCACGTCCGCCACCGGAGCAAACAGCAGAGCCCCGGAGCTTCCTGCCGACAGCGGCACCAAGGCCGCGATCGCTACGTCGGCCGCGGGCACAGCCATTGACGCTCCGGTCTGCACCAATGGCGCGACCCCGGCCACAGCGATCACAAGGGTCGGTACGTTCAGGCTCACGTCGTTGATTACATCCGGCGCAAGCGCTGTCAGCACGATGCCGCTCACGCCAGCGGGCACAACAGCACCTATAGAGACCAAAGGTGCTAACCCTGCCATGCTGATGTCAATGGCTGTTGGCACATTTACCAACAGCACGCGGTAGCCCAGCACCTTTGCCTTGACCGCCGGTGTCAGCGTCACCAAGGGGCGCGTCAGGGCATACGGGATGCTCGTCACTTGCACCGATGCCCGAGTGCGGCCGTTGACGGTCACGCGCTCGTTGGCCACAGGCACCAGCGTCTCCACATTCAGCGTCACGCCAGGCGTTGGGCCACGGTTGACCCAAGCGCCGCTTTCCTTCACCCAGATGTCACTGGTGGCCAGATCCACTACGCCGTCACCATTGACCGCGCTGGGGAACGCAGCGTTGAGCGTGGTCTGGGCGTTGGTGCCGACTGTGGCGACGTCGCCAATGATCTGGCTGGGGGCTGTGTTCGTTGTCGCTGGGGTGGTAGGCAGCGTCGTGATGCCCGGCGCCACAGGGAACCATGTGTCGGTGCTCCCACCAATGGCGCCTGCCCCGCCCATGAACAGCGCATCGGTCGAGACCACAATGCCGTTGGAGTCGAACGTCCAGCTGGTGCCGTTGGTGCGGTAGGAAGCCGTGACACCACCCACCGAGATGTAGAACGGCGCGAACGGCGCGGTCGGCAGATACTCGGGTGCCGTCTGGACGTTCAGCCCGTAGCGGTTGCCATGCAGCAGCTGGTTCTGGGCACGGCCAAATGCCCGAGCCTTGGACGCTGCGTCACTGGGGATTGCCAGGTAGGTGACGTTGGGGCAGGTGCCGGTGCGCAGGAACGTGTCATCCGGTGCATATGGCATGGACAGCAACACGACGCTGTCGCCGGAGCCGCCGGTAATCAGCTCAATCTTCGACTCTGAGGCGGTGCTGTACCCCCCGCTTTCATTGCTGGGGCTGGTGCCGCTGTCGTCCTTCTTGGCCGTGGCGTTGTAAACCTGATCGGCTTGGGACGGCCGTGCCTGCAGCGCCGCCTCTCGCCCTGAGCTGTGCGAGCGCTGCACCCCGACATAGGCAAGGCTGGTGCAGGAACTCAGGAAGTCGTTGAGGTTCTGGCCGTTGGCCACACGCGCTGCGATGTCCTGCTGACCTCCCGGCGTGTACGCATACGCCCGATAGGTCACCGTCGTTGAACCGGTGATCGGGATGTCAAGCGTGTCGGTCTTTGATGGGTCAAAGGCGTTCTGCTTCACTACAGCTCGGTTGCCGTGCTTATACGTCGTCTCCGTTCTCTCGCTCAGAACCACGCCGCCGGGAATGGTAATGAAGTCGTCGTTCTCGTCCACGTAGCCAGGGGCTACAGCGCCGACGATGGCGATCACAGGCTCATAGCGCTCCGTGATTTCGCTTGACACTTGGTCGTAACCGTCTGGCAGCACCTTCTTGCCGTAGTTCTGCTCCAGCCGTTGAGTGTTGTCGCGCTCAACCCAGCTGGAGCCATCCCACACATACTCTTTGCCGCACTCGCTGGTGACCTTGTAAACCCGATCCGACATGCCGGGGGTTGGCAAGTCACCAACGTTGCTGACGGTGTAGACGAATAGCGCCGGCGGTGCTGATGTGGTGGCAAAGCTCGGTGACTTGTAATAGCTGTAACGCGTGACGGTTGTCGTCTCATAGGTGGCACTACCGCTTGCTGGCGCACTGCTGCCGGTGCGGTCGGCGTACTCCAGTGCGGCCACGATGTAGGAGGCGTTGACTGCCGCAGCACAGACTCGCTCTGTAGTGGTACGGGTTACAACGCGATCAAAGGCGTCGTAGGTCTGATGGGTGGTTGAGCGGGGGATGTAAGAGAACGATTTTGTGACACTGGTGCCGTTTGCTTTGTTGAACGTGACCGTGACATCCGTTGACGAACCCGTCACGGTGTCGCCAGAGCCAGCCCCCCATCCGCCGACTTCCTGCTGCTGCTGCCCCTCGGCCGTGCCGTCTGGAATCGGCTCCTGCGTGACAGGCTCCGGATCCTTGAGCTTCAGCGTGCTGTAGTTGACGTAGACCGTTTCACCAGGCAGCTCGCCAACGCCGATCGGGGCGATGTCAATGATCTTGCTCTGATCCAGTACCGGACCGCTGCCACCGGATTCGCTAAGCGAGAAGGACGCCAAAGAGATGGTGCCCTGCATGTATCCACACTTGCACTCAGAGACCATCAGATCGCTGAGGATGGAGACGTAGCCGGCGCTGAAGTCGAACGCTGAGATCGAAAACTTGTTCGTCAGGCCGGGTACGCCGCCGATGCCAAGGCGGCTGGCGCACTGTGCTGCCACCGAGGAGGCAAAGATCGGACGCGTGACGATCGCCAGCTCCTCCTCTGTGACATCGCTATTCAGCGGGTCGCTGAAGATGCTCCATAGGATCGGCTCACGCTTGTTCTGCTGCAGCGTCAGCTTGCAGCCCACCTGCACTGTCGTCGTGCGGCGGAATGGATCGGCAAAACTGCTGATCACCACCAGACCACGCGGGATCGTGCGCGTCACGCCACTCTTGACGTAGGTGAAGGTCACAGCAGTGCCCACCGCTGGGCTGATCAGGCCGTCAATGACGCAGTTGCCCTTGGTCTTGATCAGACCGGTGCCTTGGATGTAGTCGTCCGAGACGCTGCCACTGATCAGCGTGCCGAGGTTGCAGGTGACAGTGGCGCGGATGTCGATGGCCATCAGAGGATCTGTAGCACTGTCAGAGTCACGTTGTAACGGGTGGTCTTCACACCGGACACCACCGCAACCTCAGCCGTTGAGGTCGGGGGGCTGATCGGGAACCAACTGCCCGCACTCGGCACTGCGCCAATGGTGCTGTCGTACCACGCCAGCAAGTTGGGGTAGGTGCCGCTGGAGATGTAGCCCTCCACTTGGCGAACCTTGTGCGCCACCAGCGGCCCCGTGACGTAGCTGGTGCCTGTTGCGGTCAGCGCCACGTTCGGACCGTCCTGGCGGGTGTCCATGGGCTTGGTCAGCGTCACCGTGACTGCGGTGCCGCCACTGCCAAAGGTGATCGTGCCGAGGTTGGGCTTGTCCTTGTCTTTGTCCTTCTCGATGCCGCGCAGCAGCACCTGCAGCGCTTGAGCGGCATCCACCATCACCACCGTGGCGGAGACAAAGGCGCCGGCTTGCTCACCAGATGGTGGGTCCGCAAACCAACAGGCGAGGTTGGTGACGCTCAGGTTGTTGGTGTTGGTGATCGTCAGCGCGATCGTGGTGCCGACCACGCCGGAGAGCAGCGTGTCCTGATCCTGGATGCGGGTGCTGCGCCAGCTGTTGTACTCGCTCACCAGCGTCTGCCACTCGGCGGGGGTGAGCAGACCGCTGATGCGGAATGTGCGGGCGGTGAGGCCGGAGCGGGCTTCACCCTCGTAGCCGAAGGGCTGGGCCGTCAGGCGGTTGGTGCTGAAGCTGCCGATTGTGACTGTCATTGGACTGCAGAGTTGAGGACGTTGCCAAAGGTCGTAACGCCGCCGCCCGAATCGACGTTCACAGTGACCGCCCACGTCTTCTCGGCGAGCTTGCCAACCTGCTTTGCCAAGACACTGTTGACGCCCAGCAGCTCTTTGTTAATAGCTGCAACGTCGGCTTGTGCGGTTGAGAGGTTATTCCTGCTTTCGTTCTCTTTTTGTACGGCAGTAATAAAGTCGTCAACCTTCTTGAAGCTTGCTACGGATGCGTCTGGGCCGGCAGCGCCAAAAAAGGGTTTGCCGTTGATAGTGCCGAACTGCTTCTTATCGCCGCGAGAGCCGGCAATAATGCTGCGTAGCTCATTGATCAGACTGTTATCAAGACTGAGCCCTTGTTCCTTTAGTATCTTGGATGCTATTGATATGGAACGTTCAAGATCCGGGCCAAGGCGTGCGGTGGCTGTATTTAGCCTGACCTGCCGTTGTTCTGGGCGCAAGAACCGATTAAGCCCCTCGTCAGGATTGGCTTGGATGCCTGATAGCTCAAGCCGTGCTTGCGTCAGGCGATTTGCTGCGCCGGTCACAACGTCAGCGATTTGGCGGGCGCCATCAACCATTGCAGTCTTAAAAGCAATCGCAGCAGCTACAAGCTCCTTGCCAGCGGCAAGTTGTTCTGGGCGTGAAGCCTTTGGATCGTTCAGGAGATTAGAGTAGTTGGTAAAGGCTGCCTGCCTGTCCTTTCGTGCGGCGTCAATAGTGGCCCGGATGTTGTTGATTTCTTGAACTGGGGCGGGCTTTAGGCGCTCAACCTGCTGCCTTAAATAAGCTCTGCGCTCTTCTTGGTTGGCAAACAGGTCTTTCTTGGCTTGCTCGCGAATGCTGGCGGCCTTGCTGGGGTTATCTTTGATGGCAAGATCACGGTCGCGAATGATCTTTTGCTGTTGCAGGTAGAACAGCTGGAGCTTGTACCCCTGCGCGGTGGCTTGGGTGATCCTGTAGTCCAGTTGGCTGGCAGCAGCTCTCTCCTTTGCCAGAGCAACGGCGCGGGCCTCAAGGGCGTTGATCTCCTGCTGAGTTCGGCGCTGACGGTCAGCGATGACCCCACGCTGCCGTGCTTCGTCTAGCGCAACCTTGTTGGCGGTTTCGACATCAGGGACAACCTTAAAAGCGGCTAGCGTATTACGTCTCAGCAGAATCTGAGCCGCGGCCTGTTGACCATACTGAGCTTTAACGTCATCAACAGTTGTACGAAAATCTCCCTCCCCTATGCGCTGATTAGCTCCGGGCCCTGTGGGTTTACCCCCTAAGGCGCGATTTAGCACTCCCAGCAAAGCCGCCATTGGTCCTGCTACTAGCTTTGCTGTGGTAACTCCCAGCTCCGAGTAGGTGCGGTTCAACTCGTCCTGAGCTGCGGCCAGATTATTGATTTCCTTGGTGCTGCCAAAACGCTTGACAAAGTCTATTTGGATCTGGAGCGCAGCCTCTGCTGTCTTTCCGTTATCAATAAGGTTCTGGATATTCTTCTCAACAGCACGCGACGACAGTAGAGCGGCTTCCTTAAGTGCCTGGAAGCTTTCTACTGGCTTGTTTAACGCGTCGCCAATGGTCTTCAGCTTGGCAAGGGCGGCATCAAACTGGGCGCCAACGGCGGTGCCGAGCAGCGACAGTCCAAAGCCAAAGTTTCCGCCCAGCTTGCCGCCGGTGAAGCCGCCCAAGCTACCGCCCAAGCTGGCGCCCAGACCTTGACCAAATAGCAGCGGGAATGCGCCACCAATCAGGGCGTCGCCCAGTGCAGCATTGGAACGCTGCGCACCCTGCAGCCGACGCTGCGCACCCTGCAGCCGACGCTGCCGCGCCAGATCCGCAGGTGAGCCTGGAATCACTTGTCCGTTAATCAGGCGTCCGCTGACGGGGATCGCTGGACCTCGTATCTGAGCTTGCGTTGCTTGCCGGGCAATGTCTGCTGGTGAGCCCGGTATCACGCGCCCGTTGATCAGGCGCCCAGAAACGGGTAGCGATGGGCCACCACGACGCTCAAGGTCGCGTTGAGCTTTGGCTTGCGCTTGTGTTGCGGCTAGCTTTTCTCTCGCAACGGTCAGCTGGTCACGGAGCTGTTGCGTGATCTGTTTGGCCGTGCCAAGTTCACCAGTCCTAAGTGCACTATCTAGATCTGCGTATAGCTTCTTGATCTGCGTTACATCAGCGCCTTGGCGTTGAAGTTGTAGCCCTGCTGCGCCAATGCTCAACTGCGCCGATTGCAGCGAAGCTCTTGTCGCTAAGGAGCTAGCGGGGCCACCCTGCCCGGCGCGGCGTGCTTCTTGGCGACGCTGCTCCTCAAGAAACGCTGGTGAGCCAGGTAGATCCTTGCGACCACGAATGGGCTCGCTAGGCCCACCGACTCGGGCAGCGCGATCCGTCAGACGCTGCAGTTCGCGGGTGCGGCGGAGGCGCGCCTCGGTCAGCGTCACTTGCTGTCCAAGCTGAGCAGTGATCTGACGGGCGCTGCCAAACTGGCGCTCAGCTAATGCGGTATCAAGCTGCGCCAGCCGAATCTGGAGCGCCCCCACATTTGCGCCTTGCTGCTGCAGCCGCGCAATTCGCTGGTCAAGTGCGAATCGACGCTGCTGAGCACGCTCGTTTGCCAACAGTGACTCCGAAGCGCCGCCCTGACGCGCACCACGATCCAAGATCTGGCGGCGCAGACGCTCCCGGGCTTCTAGAAACGCCGGAGAGCCAGGGATGTTTCGGCTGCCGCGAATAGAGTCACGCGGACCTCCAGCAGTAGCCGATGCTCTGAGCTGGCGTTCTTCGCGACGGCGCTGCTCCGCAAGGAACCGCGGAGATCCGGGGAGGTCAAGCCGCCCTTGGATGGGCTCGCGGGGGCCTCCGAGCCGAGCTGTGCGCTCAACTGCACGCTGAACATCGCGCTCACGCCGAGCGCGTGCTTCCGTCAAAGTGACTTGCCGCTCCAGCTCACGGGACAGCTGGCGGGCAGTTCCGAACTGACGCTGCGCATAGGAGGTGGTCAGCTCGCCCAGCTGGCGCCGGAGCGACTGTGTTGCGACACCACGCTCCTCAAGCCGCTCAATTCGCTGCGAAATCTTGAAGCGGCGATCCTGCGCTCGCTCCAACGCAAAGATTGACTCGCGGGCTCCCCCCATCGCAGCACCGACCGCTGCGTTCTGGCGCTGCACACGCTCCTGACGCCGGAGGGTAGCTAATCGGCGCTCCTCCAACGTGATCTGGCGGGCTAGCTCCTGCCCACGCTGCCGGAATGACCCAAACTGACGGCGGGATTGCGCCTCGGTCAAAGCGCCCAGTTGGACGCGCAGACGGGCGACATTGGCGCCCTGCTCCTCCAGCGTGTCAATCCGCCGGGCCAGGCGGAACCGGCGCTCTTGCGCAATCTCTAGGGCGCGTACACCTTCACGCGCACCACCCTGTCGCGCTGCTCGGTCAATGCGCCGTTGCTCCTCTGCGTCTGCCCTACGGCGACGCCGATCCGCAGCTTCTTGTTGACGCTGCTGGCGGTTGATCTCGTTGGCAGCAGCGCTGGCAGAAGAACGGGTTTGGCCAGGACGCCCAGTGACGTCGCCCAGCTGCTGCTGAATTAGCTGACGCGCCTGCCGAAGGCTCTCCTCAAACGCACGGATGTCAACTGTTAGCCGTAGCTGAGCCTCGCCTAGGTTCTCCGCCACGTCTACCGGTTGGGGCCTGTATTGCGAGATTGCCGCCGGAAACCTCGGTCATGGCTTCCGCTCTCTCCGCTTTATCCAACGCCACCGCCACTTTTCAGGTGGCGGGCACGGGCGTGGTCACTGACCCGGAAACAGGGAACGTGTCGCCCGCGGGAGCCACGGTCACAGTGGCGTTGTTCCTGAGCGCCGCACAGACGCGGGTGCTGCGGTACCCAGGAGTTGATACCACGGAGACCGTCTACGAAGGCTATGCCTTGGACGCGCTAGACCCTCGTATTGAGATCGGCGTTACAGGTGTCCTGACGTTTGCGGGGGAGCCGACGCTTGATTGCGAAGTGCGCTCTGTTCGTCTGCCTTACGGGAAGACGGGGCTGCTCGGCGAGACCCTCAACAGCGTGCTTGGCGAGAAGGTGCAGCTGGTGAGCAGAGGCCAAGCGTGACGGTCGCCATCAAGCAGTGGAACGCCGCAAGGTTGCTAGCGAAAGTTGCAACCACGCTTGAGAAGTCCGGTGCCGTCTACAGCGAGACGGCAGTGCTACAGATGTCCAACCCCATATGGGACTGGGACTGGGCGACGCTGCGCTATGAAAGCCTGTTGATGGGGGGTACGCGTGAGCCCGGTCGTCTTGGCGTAATCGTTGGTAAGGGGCCGCGGGACATCGTAGATACAGGGCGCCTGCTGGATTCGATGACGAAACCACTCGTGATCCGAGAGCGAGGCAAAGCGTCTATGGTCATTGCGTGGACAGCTCCTTATGCCGAGCGGGTGCGGACCGGTGGGTATTACGGTTCCTACATCAACCCGCGTGGCCAAGAAGTCACTGTCGGCTACAGGCCGGGCCGCGATTGGATCGCCGCCACCTTCAAAGCCAGGCCGGCAGAGCGGGTGTTTGCCGACATCTGGCGCAGTTTCAAGGGCACATAAAAAGGCCAGCCCCCACGCTGGGAAGGGGCTAGCCATCAGAGTCCCGAGTCCCTTGGCTTAGATCAGACGTTGGTCTCTGCGGTCCAAGTGTAGGCGCCGTAGCCGGTGAGAGTGAAGCTCACCTGGGCAATGTTGCCGGCTTGGATGTCCTCAGAGAAGTCGGTTACGAACGCAACGCCGGCGTGCTTCTCTGGGTTGCCGGTGGCGCTCATCTCGGGCGACTCGCGATACCACTCCACCGTCTTGGTGCTGGAGTTGAGTGCCGCGTCCTTCAGAATGGCGTAGCCGGCGTCATTCAGGTCCAGGTTCATCTGGCACGGAATGCTGTAGCTCTGCGATACCGGAATCTGGGCCTTGAAGCCCTGGGTCGAGCCGTAGTCCAGCACTTCCTGGGTGTCGGTGCTGCCTTGGATGCCGGCATTCACCAGCGACAGCACCTCGGTCATGCCGGTGCTAGTCGTTGGTGCGGTGCTGGAGGTGGTGCCAGCCTTCACGTAAAACTTATACCCCAGCGAGGCAAAAAAGGCGCCGGTGGCCATTGGTGGGTCGGGAACGGGTTACCGCTAGGTTTCCCTCTAGGCGCAGTCCTCGGCTTCCAAAACGTCCCATGGCGTGGGGCGGGGGCAGACGTAGAGGTCGAAGCCGCGCACGTCGTGGTCTGTGGGGCTGGTGGCCACTAGCGCCAACTTCACCTGCTCCTGCGTCACGCCCAGCTCTATGCACACCTCGGGCAGGGCGCGGCCACGCTCCAGCATCTTTCGCGCCAGCTGCCCGATCCGGCGTACAGCGCCTGGCGCCTTCACAGACCAGTTGCCGTCCCGGATGAAGTGCAGCACGTCGCCCTCGCTGAAGGCGGTGAGGAGCGTGGAGAAGCGGCCCTTGGCGGGGTCGAAGGCGCGGCAGCACTTCACAAACGCTTGGTCAATGCAGCTAAAGACGTCGCTGCTATCGACGAAGGGGTACTTGCGGCACAGCTTGCGGCCCAGCAGGCGCAACAGCCCTTGGTGTTCGCGGTACATCCGCGCCACATGGCGCTGCTCTTCCGGTGTCAGTGGCGTGGCTAAGTAACCGGTGCGGGGGCGTCGCCGGACCGGTTGAGCACTACCTGTAGTGGGGGTGCAGTTTGCCATCCACTACCCATAGTAGCGGCTAGATGCGTACCTAACTGCGTTGGACTGCGCAGACGCCACCTAGCCCGCCGCGGGTCGTGCTGGTGCATAGGCAGCCCAAGATGGTGGCGAGGTGCGGCAGCACTGTCAGGGGCGTCACCGCCTCGGTCGTGGAGTTACCGACGTTGGTATTCCACTCAAGCTCCATGACGTCGAGCTTCAGGCGCTTCAGGTCGCGGTTGGGGATGCCGGGCACCAGCGCGGTAGAGGCGTTGGCGCTCCGCAGCAGCGTCGGTGTCGTCAGCAGCGCATTGGCGAGGTCAAACGTCGCTAGCTCGATCTCGCGGGGGATCTCGTCGTCAGCGGGGGCCTTGTCGCCGCACTCGGCGTCGGTGCGGGGCCACGACAGCGCTTGTGTCGGAGTGGCGCGGTCGCCGATCCAGCTCAGCGTCTCTAGGCCGTTGGTGGCGGTGATCAGGGCGCGGGCTTTGTCGTCGCTGGTGGCGGTGCTCCACGCCAAGGTGCCCAACATGCCGTTGGCGATGCTGTCGGCACCGGCGACGCTCAGGTAGCTGTTGGCGCTGGCGCTGCCGGCAGTCGCAACAATCGCAGGGGCGGGCATCGCTTTGCGTTATTCCCGAGGTTTCCGGTGTCAGCCGCGGCCCTGGCCGCGCCACTTCTTGCGGCCGTGGTTCGCCTTGCTGTGCTGGCCCTGGCCTTGGCGGGTGCGCTTTGGCTTGCCCGGCACATGCTCAGTGCGGGTGGCGGCTTTGGCTTTGGCCATGGCGTTTCCCCGATCTTTCCGGTGTCGGGGCAACTTCGGGTAGTGCTTTTGCCGCTGTAATGACTGAAAACGCCCCCGAAATCAGCAACGAGCTGGTGTCAGAAGCACCTAAGCCGGTGCGTAAGAAAGCGGCGAAGGCGGCTCCTGCGGCTGAGGGTGGTGGGAAGCGCGACTGGCAGAAGGTGGTGCCTGAGATCCGGCGTTTGCGCGATGAAGGGCGCAATGTGCCTGAGATCGCGGAGGAGCTGGAGTTGCCCTACGTGCTCGTCAATCAGGTGATGCTCCAGAGCTACAAGATGACCGTCAACACCATTGAGCACTTTGAGCGGCACGAAGAGCGTCGCATTGCTGGGGAGTGAGGCATAAAAAAGCCCCCGCTTGTGGCGGGGGCCTGAGTGATTCGCAACTCAAGCGTAGGTGCCGCTGTCGTATGCCGTGTTGACGAGCATCCGCACCAGAGGCACGTTCTTGGCGTTCTGGTAAGCCAAGGCCCAAGAGCCGGTGGCGCCCAGGTTGCCGGTGGTTGCCAGGTTGCTGGGGTTGTCGCCGGCGGCGGCCCAGCGGGTGCCGTTGACGTGGTAACCGTAGTGGTAGTCCACGATCAGCAGATCCTGGAAGGACGGCTTGTTGCGGTCCGTCTCCAGACGCAGCTCCTGCTGCACACCTTCGGCAATAACGCCGGAGCCGAACAGGTACACGGGGTACTTGTTCAGGTGGGTGCTGGTGCCGCCGCTGATGACGCCCAGTTGGTCGTCAACAATGACGCGCAGGCCGGCGAAGGTGTTGTAACCGACGCCGCTCAAGCCGGAGGCAGCTGAGACGGTGGAACCGCTCACCTGCACCTGCATGTAGCCCGTCTCCTCCAGATAGGCGGCGACGTTGCTGTGCATGGCGATGGCGGTCAGCTCGGAACCGCGCTCACCCAGCTTGTTCTTCGCCTTGATGACGTTGGCCGCCGTCAGGTAGTTCGCGCTGGTGGCAGTGGTGGTGCCGCTGGCGTTGTAGGTGTTGGCACCAAGAACGCCGCTGCCGCTGATGTTGCCGAACAGGCCGCCCAGTTGGGCGATCAGGGTGGCAGTCTTCAGCTTCGCGATGGCGGCGGCAAGCTGGTTGCCGACATGGCCGAGGGGGTCGGCGGAGGAACCCATCTTCGCCAGATCGTCGGTTCCGTACATGAAACCGCGATGCAGAATCGTCATGATCTGCTCGTCGGCAGTGACGTTCTGGGCCGTCAGATAGCCGGCGCCGCTGGTGCCCCACGTGTTCCCCGAGGTGATGGTCTCCTCGGTCGGGGCGATGTAGTCGAGGAACGGCACGCGGACGCGGGTGCCGCCAGCGCGGCAGTCCAGGGCGCTGTTGCGCTGGATCACGCCGGAGCTGAGGAACGCCGATTGCTCAAAAATGCGCTCCGAGGTGTAAGCGAGGAACTCGGGGCGGGTGATCAGGTTCGAGAGGAAAGTTCCTCCCATGTTCTGGAGCGACATGGCTCAAAAGTGCGGGGTTACCGTGGATTAGCCGCGGCCCGCCTCGGCCTTGAGGGCGCGGGCGAGGTCGGGTTGTTCTGCTTCCAGCCGCAGAGCCTCCGTCAGGTTGAAGGACTCCGCTTTGTAGGGGTTCACGACGCTGGAGAGGCCGTTGGCGCTGGGCGTGCTGCCCATGCCGCGGACGCCGTTGGCGGCGAAATGGTGCTCCCAGCCGGAGCCGGGGCTGCGCAACTGCGTGAGATAGGCGTTGAGCGGTTGCTCGATGCCGTTGTTGATCACCGTGGGGCCGCCGTCGCCGGTGCGGAGACGGTCGCGCAGGAGCCCGTACAGCTGTTCTGGGGCCAGCGCGTTGGCGCTGCTCATTTGCTGTAAGGCGGTGGCGCGGAGACGTTCGCTCTCGGCTTCGGCGTCCTTGGCTTGAAGCGCGGCTTCAAGCTCGGTGATGCGTTGCAGAAGGCGGGCGTTGTCGGCGTTGGCCTGCTCCCATAGCGTCTTGTACTCACCTTGATCGGCGAGTTGCTGCTGCTTGCCGCTCTTGAGTTCGCTCTCGCGATCTCGGAGCGCTTTCTCCAGTTCCCCCAGGCGCTCGTTCAGTCGCTTGTTCGCTTCGCCCTTGCTGAGATTGTCCGCCTGGACAAGCTCTAGCTTCCGGCGCAGAGAAGCGCTGTCGTCGCTGGTGGTCGTCGGGGCGGGTTGCTGAGCCACGGACTCAACAGGCTCCTCCACAGGAGGAACACCCTGGACTTGTTCAGTCACACAAAAGGCTGGAACTACAGCCGAGGTTGCCGCCCGCTACTAACGCGATTTCGCTGGCTGAGTTACACGAACTCCGGTAGCACAACGCAGCGGCAGAGCGGGTGTAATGGCGGGGCGCCGCGGGGGAACTCCCGCGGCGACGGTGCCACCGTGCCGTGGAGCGGGCGGCATACGGGGCAGGTGCGGGGGTCCAACACCGCGTTCCAACGCCATTGGCGCAGTTGCGGGAGTGGGGGTGCGGGTTGTGCGCCCGGTGGTATTGGCTGATTGGAGGCCGCGGCCAATACTTCGGCGGCACGTTCCTGCGCGGGTGTGACCGGTGCCCATAGCGCGGCGGCGCTGATGGAGCGGTAGCGCTCTGCCCACGCGTTGGCGACTGTGCCCTTGCTCACCACCGGCACCTCGCGGCCGTTGCTGGTGCGGACACCCACCACCTTCCGCGCTACCTCCTCTGTGCTGGGGTCGTAGAAGAAGGTGGCGATCACGCTGCGCTCCAGTAGCTGGAGCAGCTGTGACACAAATGGCGGGATGCCGGTGGTGGGGTTGGGCGTGAAGAGGCGCGAGACGCTGGTGCCCACCACGCGGGTGGTGTCCAACACCTCCGTGACGGGGCGTGAGTTCAAGGCCCCCTCGGGGAGGCGGAAGTAGCGCTGCACGGGGGGCAGCACCAGCGTCTCCGTCGTGATCAGGCGCGAGAGCAGTGACTCGCGTAGGAGGTCGTTCGCCTCCAAGAGCCACAGCACGATCTGGCGGCGTAGCTCGGGCCAGCGCAGGTAGCGCTCAAAGCGGGTGGCGGGGAGGTCGCGCAGCAGCAACGCGTAAATGCGGAGCGCCAGCTCGTAGAGGACGTCGCGGGCGTCGGCGTTGGTGAGGTCCTCGTTGCGGGTGATGGCGACCGCCAGCTCCCGTAGGTACTCGTCCGGCGTCACAGAGCCTCCCGCGCCTCCTCGTAGCCGGGAATCCCGGCCACGCATCTGGCGCGTTCGGCGTCGCGATCACGCACAACGGGGGCGTATGGCTCCATGAGCTGGTGGTGCAGCTCTTCGGCGGCCGCGGCTACCTCAGGGTCGCTGAGGTACTTCTCGCGGACCTCGCTCCAGGTGGGGTGGTGCGTCATGGCTCAGTTGGCATTGCGCCCAGGGCGGAGGGGGGTCTCCAGCGTCTGGCTGCTCAGTGACTCGCCCTGGCCGGCGCTGGGCGCTTGGAACGCCATGTCGGGACCGGCGGCGTTCAGGCGGTCCATCGCCTGTTGCTCCGCAAGGCGTTCGGCGGTGGCGCTCACCTCCGCGTCGATGTCCATCGTGGCGGGTAACACCTCGCCGTCCTGCAAAATGCGCAGGAGCGTCTCCTGGCTGATCGCGCCCTGCATGTAGAGCTGGAGCATCGCCGTGATCTCGTTGCCGCTCAGCAGGCGGCTGTCGTAGTCGCGGGGGATGTGGACCGTGGGTGGCTCGATGCCCACGTACTCAGCCGCCAGCTCAAACAGCTGCGTGATGCTGCGCTCCAAGTCGCCGCTGATGACGGCCATGATCGAGTCGCTATCGACGCGATCAAGGCGGCGGGCCTCGGCGGCGGCGTTAGTGAGGTTGGCTTGGGTAAGGGTGTTGATGCCGAGGCGGCCGATCTGGTCCTCCAGCTCTTTGAGGCACTTGAGCTGGGAGTCGAAGGCTTCGGACGTGGGTTGCACCCATTCGGCGCCGCCATCTGGGGGCAAAAGCAGCGCTGTGTTGACGCTGATGCCGATGGGTGAGTCGGAGTCGGGGTCGAAGCCGCGTAGCACCAGCATCGGGTTGGCGCCGACGTGGATGCTGTGGTGGAAGTCGCACCAGCGCTGCGCGTAGGCGATGCACAGATACGCCACTTCCTCCAGCGGGGGCGTGGACATCAAGTTGCCGGTGCGCTGGGCGTAGGTCGTCACCAGTGGGATGCGGCTCAAGCTGGTGCGGCCGCTGTCCACTAGCTCCCACTGGGGGCCCTGGCCGTAGGTGGTGGTCGTGGGACTGCGCCATAGCTCGTAGCCGCCCGGTGTCATCACGCGGATCTGGTCTTGTAGCTCCTCGCCGTAGGCGCCTTTGCTGGTGACCACGCGCTCGCGGATGCGTACCTGCGTCAACTCCGAGCTGGTGCTGTCGGTGGCTGTGCGCCAACCCAGGATCTGGGGCGGTGACACCGGCACCAAGTACGGCTTGCGGCGGAGGCGGCGCTCCTCGGCGAGGGTGCGGGGGGTGCCGTCGGCGGCGTAATCGACGATGGTGCTGCTGTGGCCGTACAGCAGGGCGGTGATCAGCTGGCGGCGGGCGTATTCGTTCAGGGTGGTGCCGTCGCCGCAGACGTCGAGGATCCACTGCTCCCAGTAGGGGTCGCCCTCAATGTGGATGCCTTTGCGCAGGATGATGCCGGCGGCTTGGCTGGCGAGGCGGTTCAGGAACGGGGGCAGCGTGGCGTGGAATATCCGGCGCTCGTAGCTCTCCTTGGCTTCCGAGGGTTCGCGGGGGACGATGCTCTCGGCGCGGGCGCGGAGGGCGCGGGTGCCGCCGACGCAAATGTCGATCGGCTCCCAATGCACCGCCATGTTCAAGACGGCGCTGCTAAGAACGCTGGGGTCGTCGTTGTTGCCCTGCTGCAACAGACCCGGATACGGCGAAATGACGCGGGTGGGGTAGGTGCTATCGGCCACGCGGCGCCTAAACACGGGTGTTACCGAGGTTTCCGGCGAGGGGCGCCGTTAGGTGATGGTGCGCGTCTGGTAGTTCGGGTCGCTTTCGTCGAGGTGTGCCTCGGGGCCGAAGCCGGTGGCGAGTACCTCGGGGGAGATGCCTTCTGGGGCCTTGGGCTCTTTGCGGGTGGCGTCGGACTCCTGTAGCTCGGTGAGCCAGGCGTCGAAGGCGTCGCGGCTTGGGATGCCTTTGGGGAGCTTCAGGAAGCGCCGCAGCTCCTTCAGGTCGCGGGTGAAGATGCTGGCGCCACTGCTGTAGGCGATGTAATAGCGGGCGTTCCAGTCGCGGCCCGTCTCTACGGTCTGGTGCGCAGAAATGCGGTGGGTGCTGCGTTTGGCCATGACGCCGTTAGTAGGTGCGGAAGTCGCTGCCGCCCGAGGCGTAGCGGCGCAGGGGGTTCAGGGCCCAGATCGCGTAGCCGGCGGCATCGACGGGGTGGCTGGGGTCGTCGAGGCCGGAGCCGCCTTTTTCTGGCTTGCCGCTTTTGTCGTATGCCTGTTGCTCCAGACTCTTGATCAGGTGCTTGCAGCGGGGGTGGACGCGGAGACGGTCGCTCATCAGCAGCACGTTCATCGCGTTTACGCGGTCCTCGATGGCGGGGTTGCTGCGTTGCTCCTTGAGGACGAAGCCGCCTTTGCGGAGGATGCTTAGGTCGCTCTCCTTGGCGTTGGTGGTGGTGCGTTGGCGGGAGGCGGCGTCGGGGATCACCACGACGTCGCCGCGTTCGTGCTGGGGTGCATAGCGCTCCTGCAGCAGTGACACGATCGCGGGGGTGTCGCGGACAACGTGCTCCTCCACGAAGTGGAACTCGTTGCCGCGGCGTACCAAGACCTCGATCATGCAGTTGCCGACGTTGAGGTCAATTCCGGCGTAGACGCGGTCTTCTGGGAGGACGCTTGCGTCCGACCAGTGGCGGTCGCGGTCAAAGTCCGGGTAGACGCTGGTGTTGGCGAGGTTGGTGAACTCGCCCTCGATGTAGCTGCGGATTAGCTGGGGCGGGAAGTTGGCGTAGAGCGACTCGACGAAGCCCGGAGGGAGGTGCGGATTGTCGGTGGTCTTGGCTTTGATCAGGCGCCTGTCGCTGGCGTCGCTCTCGATGAAGGTGCGATACATCCACCGATAGCCCTCGGGCGTGGAGGCGACCGCGAGCTGGGGCTTGTTGCCGCCGCGGAGTCGCGCCAACACCATCTCGGAGGCTTTCTGGGCGACCTCCGTGGGGCTCGTGTCCACCTCGTCAATGCAGGCGAAGCTGAGGTTCTGGCCGCGGATGCGGTTCCATGTCTCCGTGGCACGGCACAAAATCGTGCAGGGGCCATGCGGCAGGTGCAGCGTGTAAATGGGCTGGGGTGAGATGCGGAAGTCGTAGGCGATGTTCTGCGCCTCCAGGAAGTCGTCGAAGCTCCGCACCCAGACGTCCAAAATCATCTGGAACGTCGGTTCAAACACCGCGCCGACGGTGTTGGGGTTGTCCATCGCCAGCGCCACCGTCTTGCAACACAGTGCGTGCGTCTTGCCGGCGCCAAAACCGGCGCAGTAGCCCACGATCTTCGCGTCCACTTCGTCCACGAAGGCACGCTGCGCCGGCAGCATTCCGCTTAAGAGCTGGTGCCGTAGCTCCTCGTACGTCTTGTCGCACCGCGTGTTCGTGATGATCGGCGGCTCTAAAACGCTGCCGCCCGAGATGACTCCGAGGATGGGCACGGGGCGCCGCCTGCAGCTTCTACGGCTGATTCTAGCTAGGTAGCTCGTGGGGGAGTGGGGGTAGGGGGAGGGTGCGTGCGTAGGTAGTAAGTGGGGGTTGGTTATATCTAGGAGGCGCGGGGTATGGCTCTCCCCGCCGCGGCCGTTTGCCCGGGGGCAGGCCGGCGCCCGCGGCGCCCGCGGCGCCCGTGGCGCAAGCGATCCCGGCGGCTGCGCCTACTAGTGGCGGAGACTAATGCGGCTGGCGCGGTGTCAGAAACCCGGCGCGGATTGTCTGCGCGATCCGCGGCGCGGATATTGGCAAACCTCCCTACATAGGTGATATCATGGAGAAAGGCGGGAGGTTAGCGCTGGCGCAGCCGGTGCAACGGAGCCTCTCTAAAAGCCTTGCCCGCAAGCTCGACCCTTGCGGCTCTTGCGGCTCCGTTACCGGTTCAGCCGGCGCCATCCCTCCCGCCCCGTTCCACTGCTACCTGACCCATGGCCACCACCTATGCCACCTTTCCGGACCTCGTGTACGACGGCGGCCGCTATGCGCAGACCGTCTGGCACGGCGCCAGCGTTGCCGATGCCGTAGCCGCCACGTTGCGCCTCACGCCCGATGCCGTCGTGATGCTGGCCAAGTCGCAAACAGAGCGCGTCGCCGGTTTCGGTCCCGCCGGTCTGGGCGCTCTGTGATGGCGCGTCGCATCCTCGCCGGCGCCATTGCCGCCGTAGCGCTGGCGCTTTGGTCCGACATCCTCCGCCCAGGCGCCGTACCGCTCCGCGCCACATCCGGCGCCCCGATCCCCACGGCGCTAGCCGACTAGCGCCCCCTCACTGCATAACGGGCGCCGCTGGCGCCCGGCGCCTTTCCTGCTAACCACAATCCGGCGCACAGCGCCGCTCCTGCCATGCCAACCACCAAACCCGCTCTAACCCTCACCATCACCACCACCAAGGGCCAGCGTGAGATCCCCGCCATCTGGCGCGGTCGCAATATCGCGGTTCATGCGCGTTTCGCCAATGGCACGCTGTCGCCGCTGCGCGGTCAATACGGGATTACGCATCTCATCACCGGCTACAGCTGCGGCGCCTTCCAATGCTCTAAGGCGCGTGTTCTGAAGCTGGCGCGGCTATGGGATACGCGTTTTGGCGACCTTACCGTCGCCGGTGCTGAGCGCAGCTGGCGCTACCGCGACACATATACGGCAGACGTTCGGCGCGTGATCGCTGGCGAGGCTCCGGAAGGTCCGGTGCTGCCCGACTTCCCCACTAGCGGCGACGTTGCCGCGGCCATCTCTCACGCCATCGGCGGCAGTTATGCGCCAGCGGCGCCCGATGATGCAGCAGCGCAATATCCGGCGCGCGAGACGGTAGCCGCTTCGCTGCTACGCGATGGCGCCGATAGCTTGGAGCTGCTGTGGCGCGGCAAGTGGTGGCCGGTGCCGACGTTCGGCGAGGTTGAAGCGTGGTGTTTCGACAGCGTCGCCGAGACACCGGACGGACGCACGGTGGAATGTGACGCGCCGGACGCGTGGCCGCGGCTGCTAGGCGTCATTTGACGCGCCGGCGCTACCCAACCGCCTAGCGGGCGCTACGGCGCCCGCACCTAGTGCCATGCGCGCCGGCTGTCCCGGCGCGGCTTTGCGGTGCCGGCGTATAGCCGGCGCCCACTGCTACGGGACACATGCCACGCACCACCACACAGCCGGCGCCAGACGTCGCTGGCTCCTATCGCTTCCACCTAACGGCGCGCAGCGCTAACGCCAAAACCGGCCCGATACCGGTTTCGACATCGCCGGCGCAGACGTGTCCCACGGGCGACGTCTGCCCTTTTAAGGGCAATGGCTGTTACGCGGAACGGGGCCCGCTGGCGCTTCATTGGCGCGCTGTCAGTGAAGGGCGCCGCGGTGTGCCGTGGGGCGCCTTTCTCAATGCGATCCGGGCGCTACCGGTGGGGACGCTATGGCGCCACAACCAGGCCGGCGACCTTTACAAGCCACAGACGGCTATCGGGCGCACAGCGCTGGCGGCGCTAGTCGACGCAAACCGCGGCCGGCGCGGGTTCACCTACAGCCACCACCGGCGCACACCGGCGGTAGCGCAAGCGTTTTGCGCTGCTACCGCTAACGGCTTCACTGTTAACGCCAGCTGCCACAGTGAGGCAGAGGCAGACGCCGCCATCGCCAATGGCTTGCGCGCCGTGTTTGTGGTCGCCGCGGATGATCCCCGCACTATCTGGCGCACAGCTGGCGGCAACCGCGCCGTTGTCTGCCCGGCACAGCGCTTTGATGCCATGACGTGCGAGCGGTGCCGTTTGTGTCATGCGCGGCCGCAGGAGGTGGCGGTGGTGTTCCGGGCGCACGGCACCGGTGCCGCTGCGATCGAACGCGCGATAGCCGCGGCCGGCGCCAATGGCTGAGCGGCACCGCGCCACTGACGCCGAGCGCCGCCAGCGGGAGGCGGACGCGCTGGCGCTGTTGAGCGCTGGAGCCGGTAGCGCCTTTGCGGCGCAGACGCTGGCGGAGCGCTACGGCTGCAGCCTGAGGCAAGCGCGCCGCTATGTGGCGGCCGCGTCCTTTGAGCTAGTAGAGCCAGCCACGCCGGCCGAGCTTGACCGACTGGCCATGCTGTCGTTGCACCGCTTGGATCTAGTGGCCGGCCGGGCGATGGCGGCCGGCGATGACACGCTGGCCGTGCGCGCTACGCGCGCGCAAGCTGCGGCGCTGGCGCAGTTCCGGCGCGCCATCACAGCGCCGGCCGTACGGTTCCGGCTGGCGGATGCCCGGCCGCTACCACGCGGCCAGCCGGCGCCGGGCGATGGCGCCGCGGATCCGGAGCCCATGCCATGGGACTAAGCCGGCTCCCCCGGCGCCCCACCACTAGCGCCCCGGCATGGGGCGCCTTTTTCATGCGCCGCCAGCGCCGGCCGCGGCTGTGCGCCATGGGCGGCGCTGGCGCCTTTTATGGCCTTGCTATGGCCGCCGCTGGCGCCGCGGTGCCGGTGCTGCGATCCGGTGCCCATGGCACGGGGCGGCGCCAGCGGCTGCCGCGCCGCGGTGCCGCTGTTGCGATTGCGTCTCAATAGCGTTAGCGCCCGTGGCTGTGGGCGGCTGTGGTTGGAGCGGCGCCGGTGGCACGAGGTGCCAGGCGCCGCAACGTCCACTGCTACGCAGACGCCCCCACGTTACCACCGCTGGAGCCGCCGCGGCCACCGGCGCTACCCCCACGATCTGGTGCCCAGCCGCTAGAGCCGCCAGAGCCATCCCCTTGAATGCGTTTTTGAGCCATGAATGGCATTACGCCATGAATGGCATTTGCGCGGTGAATGGCGCTGGCGCGGTGAATGCGTTTTGAGGCGGGGCGTGCCTTGAATGCGAATCTGGTGCCCAGCAGCTCATGCAGTGAATGGCGCGGGCGCTACTGGTGGCGCGACAGCAGCTGTAGCAAGTCGGCTTGGAGGCGTAGGGCGCCGATGGCGTTGGAGCCCTGGCGCATCTGGAGCGCCTGCTCTAACACTTGCTCCAGCTGCTGAATCATCTGCGCCGCTTTGTCTTTGCGGACGTAGACGTCAACGTCGACCACCATCTGCTTCCGCGCTTCGTGCATCCGTGACTCTGCGGCACGAGACAGGAGCCCCCACTCATCGGCACATAGCTGGCGTATCTGATTCGGGCGCTTGCCCATAGTTAGCCACTCCTGCACTTGCGCTACCTGTGCCGCAATCTCCATTGCGCTGTAGGCGTTGCGGCGCCTCTTGGCGGGTGGCGCGTCGGCGTCAATGGCTTCGGGGCTATCTGTAGAGGTAGCTTCTGTGGCTTCGGGGGCTGCGCTGCTATCTGGGGCCCCCGCGTCGTCAGCTTCGGTGGCGGCAGCGGCGATGGCGCAAGCGGCGTCAGCGGCTTCGGGCTCCTCGGCGGTGGGTGGCTCTTGAGGTGGGGCGGCTTCGGGCGGCGTCTGTGGCTCCTCGAGCACTGGAGCTGGGGCCTTAGGGCTTGGCTCAGGTGGCGGGAGCGAGATCATCGCGACTACAGCGTTACGCTATGTTTCCCCGCCCACGCCCGCGAAGCGGGCAGCGGCGGTGGCTTGGGAGCGGTGAATGGGGATCTAGCCTGCGGCTAGATACACCTTCCCCAATAATAGCTACTATAGCTATAGGAGCCGCCCCCGCAAGGGGCGCCTTAGGAGCCGTAGAACGCCTCTAGAGCCTCACAGTGCTCCCGGAGCCACTCGTTAATGGCTACCTGAGCTAGATGCGATACAGAGACGCCCATAAGCTCCGAGAGCTGGGTGAGCTTGCGCTTGTCAGCAGGGTATGGGTTAAAGGCTACGCGCTTGGCGCAGGAGGTTGACTCAGTCATGGCTCAGCCCTCCTCGCCGGTGTCGTCTTTGGCGATGTCGTACTCTTCGCCGCCGACGACATCAAGCATGGCGGTCATCAGGTCGCCGGTGCTGGGAGCGTGCTCTAGCTGGGGCAGCAGCTTCACCAGCTTGGGAATGGTGATGGCGTAATGCACCTCGTTGATGAAAGTCGCCTCCGGGCCGTCGTGGACGTAGGTGACTTTGAGGATGCCCTTGTGCTCCGTTGGCTTGACGCTGGGGTCAACGGTGAACTCCACGCCGTACGGGTAGAAGTCAGGCGGGGTTTCGATTGCGTTGCGGAACTGGAGGCCGAAACCCATCACCACCTTCTGGGGCGCTGGCGGGGCAAAGTCCTTGGCGTTGGTCTGGTTGGCGACGTAGGCGCAGTCGTAGTTGATCAGTAGCCCAAGCAGGTCCCAGAGAGCGATGCCGGTGTCGCGGTTCTCGGGCAGCAGTTGGCTAAAAAGCGGGTGGGTCATGGCAGTAGCAGTGTCGGGCGTCCTGCGCCCGTGTGCCAAGTATGCACCCTGGCTAGCTAGGTAGTCAAGGGGGCGTAGCGGCTAGGTTGCGTCAGCAGCATCAGCCGCGTAGTAATGGCTCACTAGGTCATCCATGTCCCAGCTGCCATCAGCGTGGTGCCAGAAAATGGTGATCTCGGTAAGTACCTCCTGGGAGCCATCAGTGGCGGGGACGTGCTCCTCCAGCAGGGCGTCTAAGGCGCTATCGAGCTGGTGCCCTGTGATGATGCCTCTCAGTACAAAGGTGCGATCCTCCAGCGCGGTGGCGTAGCAGGCGGTGGGCCAATGCAGCACGATCGCGGTATGCGATACCGGTGGCTCGTCCATAAGCCGGTGCCAGAGCCTCCTGATGGCGTTGAGTGGGTTCATGCTGACTGATGCGGTCAGGTAGAGCGGAGAACGTCGGGAAGGCTTAAGGCTCCTGTGGCATTGAGTAGTACGCCTTCAGGCGTGCTTTGAAGCGGGTGGTGGCCGCGGCCAACTCGTCGGCGTCTAGCTCCCAGATGTCTGGTGCCGGGCCCGCAGGGCGGGCAATCACGAGTAGCGCACGCTGGGGTACAACGCCGTACACGTACTTGAGCCCCAACGCGTATCCGGCGAGCTGACAGAAGTAGTCCTCGACGAGGGTGGCGTCACGCTTGCGCTTTGACGTCTTCCAGTCCAGCAGCGTTAGCGCCTCAGGGGCTTTGCCGTAGTTGACGTAGCCGAGTGCGTCAAAGGTGCCTGCGAAGCCCAGGGGGCTATACACAGTTCGCTCAATCGCCACTTTCTGGTCCCAGTGGTTCTGGAGCCAGGGGCGAATGTTGCGCCAGTAGCCGCTAAAGGCGAAGTGCTGGGGGTCAGTGAATGGCTCGCCAGCGCTGTGCGCGTTGATCCAGCCCTCGATGGCTTTGTGCGTCCAGGTGCCGCGCTGCTTCGCAGCGGTGCTGATGGCTTCGGCGTCGGGGCGCTGGAGCCACTGTTGGAGGCGCTCCTTGCCGGCGCTGGTGGCGCCGAGGATCGTCGTCATCGGCGGTTGGCGGCCCAGCGGCGTCTTGTACGTCTTGTGATCTGGGGCGCAGATCGCAATGCCGCGGGCGGGGGGTAGCTCTAACAGGCGCTCAGGCATCGGTGTGGTCCGCGCACCAGTCCTCAGGCAGCGTCATCGGCCAGGTGCCCCAACCCTTGGCGTCAATGGAGCTGGGGCTGTGGTGGCGACACTCGCCAACGGCTCCGGTGCCAGCGTCGCCCTCGCGCCAATAGTTGCAGTTGGCGCAGGAGGCTTTCGCCAGTGCTTCGTCAAGGACGCCCATAGATCAGCTCCGAAAATGGGGTGAGGCGGGTGCCGTCGCGGACGACAACCGTTAGCTGTTGCTGGTGGTGGTCAAGCCAGCGGCGGCGGGCGTTATGTGCCTCCTCGCTGGTGCTCCACCAATGCGCCTCGTCGGCGTGTTGTGTCCAGTCGACGTGGGTGCCTACATAGCCCTGGGGGCCTCGTAGCAAGTAGCGGGTCACGGTGTCTCGTAGCAGTGGTCGCCACGGCGTTCACGCGTCTCAAAGAAGCCGTCTAGCTCTGGGCAGCGGTCCATCAAGAGGCGGGCGTAGTACGCCGTGTGGTTGTTGTTCAGGCGGAAGGTGCGGGCGCTGGCGCTGGTGCGGAGCATCAGCTCATAGCGGCACACCTCCCACAACGCCTTGATGCCCCAGCGGTGAATGCCCCCGCGATACAGCTGGAGTGCCAGGCGCTCCAGCGTTTCGTAGATGTGTGGGTTCTGTTCGTGAAACTCCCAGAACGCACGCTCGTGGCGGTTCATAGCTGGGGCGGGGCGGCGTTCAGCTTTTGGTGCCGCCGAATGGGTTGCCGCCCTCGTACAGGGCTTCAAGATCCGCGCCGGCGCTGCACACCTCGTCCCAGGCGTTGATCACCGCCTGCGCCACCTTCGTGTTGGAGCGCTTGGTGGGCACCATGTCCACGCTGTACTTCGTGTCGGTGCCTTTGCCGCGGCGGGTGATCTTCATGTCCCACTGGGGCAGGTCGGCGTAGTCCTCATCCGACGTCAGGCGCTCGATCTCAGCCAGCAGCGTCTTCTGGTTGGCGCTAAAGACTTTGACGGCTTCAGCTTCGTAGTCGTACACGAAGAAAGCGCTGCAGGGCTTGATGGCTTTGCGGCCGTCGCGCTCGGTGACGGTGCCGCCTACTTGCTTCTCAAGCTGGGCCAACAGCTCGGCGTCGGGGTGCTGGGGCGTGATGCGCTTCGTCATCCCGCCGTCGTTCTTGGTGAACCAGATCTCCACGCCCTCCAAAGGCGCTTCAGACAGGATGCAGAAACGGACGCTGTCGCCGTCAGAAATAGAGCTGGGGTTCAGATAGCCACCGCCGCTGCTCTCCTTGGGTGCCAGGGCAGTGGCGGTGAAGTCTTTGCTGAAAAAGGGCACTGGACTCTGCGAGCCGTTAGGTCGGCTCCATCCTACCCAACCTGTGCAGGTAGGTCAACGCCGCTGAGGCTGGTGCTCTTGGTGGCTTCGCGGACCATGCGCTCGATGGCTTCGCTGCGGTTGATGCCGTTGTAGGCCGCGATGCGGGTGATCAGATCCCAGCACTCATCCGTCATGGACAGGCTTCTGCAGCGCTTGGGCGAGTTCCAGTGGGTGCGGGCTTGGCTGTCGCCCAGGCGGCGGGCACTGTCGGTCATCTGGGGGCATTAGCTACTTAGGGAGAGTAGCGGCAATGACCTCCCACAGGGCGTCCTCCGTCGTCTCAGCGATGGCCGCCAGCTTCGGTAGCTGGCCGAGGAGCCGGTCGCCGTGGATGGTGCGGCCCATCAGCACGTCCTCCGCTATCGCGCAGCTGGTGCGGAGTTCTGGCATGGAGCTGAGCCAGTCAATGCCGAGGGTGGGGAGGCGCAGGCGCAGGTAGCGGCCTAGCTCTTCGCAGGCCGCGGCCTCGGCTTCGGAAGGGATCTGGCGGTCGATGCGGGCGGCCAGAGCTCTAAGGCCCGTGAACGCCTCGAAGAGGCCCACAGGGCCCATCACCACCCCAGCAGCGTCACGGAGGGGCTCTCGGCCCTCCCAGATGCCTCTGAGCGTGTCTGGCAGCTTCTTAGGCAGTCCGATGTCCGCCACCTCCTCGATTTGATCTGGGGCGATGCCGAGGGAGGTGGCGTGGGCGACGTTCAGGTAGCCCACGGCGAGGAAGACGCGAGGGGCGGGGTCGCGCAACTTGCGGGTGCTGAAGCCGCCCATCTGGCTGGAGTGGAACAGGCGCCCTTGGAGGTACGCCTCCGAGAGCTTCAGGAGCTGGGGCTGTGTGAACTGCGAGAGCCAAGCACGCCACACCGGCGCAAAGGCGGCACTGCCTTGGTCGAGCACCATCAGTACGGGGTTGAGACTCATTGGAGCTATGTAGGTAGGAACTACCGTACTGCTAACAGGGGCATTTGGGCAAAGTCCCTTAGATACTCTGGTCCGTACAGTGACTTACCTATCCCCACACACGTTGTGGGGGAAGGGATTTGGGTGCGGCACTAGGGGTAAGTCGAGATGAGGCGGTGACTCATGTCCTGCCTCATCTCACCTGTATCAGTGGTGAGACAGGCCACCAGCACAGGTGCGGCATGAGGTGAGGCGCTGCCGCACCCCTGACTGACGCCCCTGCCGCACCTAAATCCACTGCAGCGCAAAGGGTCTCAGCGAGATGAGTCAAAAATAGACCGAGTGTATATAGGGAAAACCCCCTGCCGCAGGCGCCGGATGGTGCCGCAGCAGGGGGTTGTGCGTGAGACGCGTGTGTCGCGCCGTCAGACTTCGTTGATGCCTTCGCCGCGGTTGCCGACCATGGCGCGGGCGGCGTCTCGGATGTGCAGCACTGGCCGGTAGTGCGTGTCATCCTTGCGGCCGGTGATGGGGCTATGGCGGCGGCTGCTCTCCAGAACCGTGCCCACCAGCTGGTCGAGGTGGCGCCGCAGCGTCCTGTCCTTGAACTCCAGCTCAAGCACCTTGCGCCACTCGCTGGCAATCCGCCACTCGTCGTCCTTCACCTCGCGGAACGCCTGCGTCAACTTCTCAACGGGGGCCTGCGTCATCAGGTCCGGGCGCCGGAACTGCCAAATGCCTTGGTACGCGTTGCGAGTGATCGCAAGGCTGCGTCCGGCGTAACCAGAGCGGCTCTTCTCCAGCACCAGATGCCGCGTATCGCCAATGGTGGGCCGCGGCTGGCCCTTGCGCCACTTCAGCAGCTCAGGTGGGTAGTACAGCCACATCTCCTCGCAAGCGGCTTTGATCTGTTCGGTGCCGCTGAAGCGGGTGGGCTCGTCGCGGGTGGTGTGGTGCAGCACCAGATGGGCGCACTTCGGCCATGCCATGCCGTTGTGGCGCACGAGGAGGCGGATGGGGTCGGCATACGCCGGATCGCCTACGCGTACGTCGCTGCACGCCATTGAGCTGAGGCAGTCGTAGATCACCAGATCGGGGGCGTACTGCTCCAGTGATCGGCAGATGAACAGCAGATCGTCGAAGGTGGTGCCGCTGCAGATCCGTAGCCGATCCCCAGCAGCATCGGGGTCAACGCCCTCAAGCGCCAACTCACGCGCCAGATCCTGGTCGCTGCAGTCGCTGGTGAAGATCAGTACCTTGCCGGGGGTCTGCGTGCTGTGCCGGGTGCCCTCGATGTCCACCGGCAAGCCGTGGATCACGCGGTTGGCCAAGAAGCAGGCGAGGGTCGTTTTGCCGCTGTGGCTGGCGCCCGCCAGCAAATGCACCCGGCGCCCGAGAAAGCCGTCGATGACGTCTGTCAGAACGTTGTCCTTACGGCTGTTCGCCTCCAGCTCGGCCAGGGTTCGCGGCTTGGCGCGTTCCACGCCCCCCAGAAAGTGCTCCAAGGTCAGGCGGCGGAACACTTCGGGTTCAATTCCGAACTCACGCCGAACTTTCCCCAACGTCAAGGCCGTTGCCGCTTTGTCGCTCTGATCCTGCAGCGTTTGGTTGATCAGCTTCTTCAGCGTCTCCACCTGCACCTTCATGTCCACCGGTGGGATGGCCCAGCTCGGGGGCTGCCATCCCGCCTCTCGGGCGAAGTGGAACACCGAGGCGATCCGTGCCTTGTGGTCGTCTGAGACGCGGCTCTTGGCCAGAGACGCCAGCGTTCTGGCGCAGTCGTTGCCTGCGTCCCACTCGTTCTTCTCGTCCCACTTTGAGTTGCACAGCAGGCGCTCTGCCCACTGCTGGCCGAACTCGTTGAGTACGCCGCACATGACCCGGCGTACCTTCTCGTATGTGCCGGAGCCTCTCTCTAGGCGGTTAGGGCAGAACGGGAGCGCAGACTCCACCAGCTCAGCGCGCTCTACAGACGTGAGTCGCTCCCATGGGGTGGCGTCGTCCTCGCCGCTGCGCAGGCGTTCCTCGCGGGTGCGCTCGTGGTGGCCACCTTCAATCTGGGCCAGGATGCCCAGCACCAACCACTCGGGTGCCTCGGCCACAGGCACCTCGCCAGGGGCGCGGCCCGGCAACCACCGGTAGTACAGCGGCCTCTGGTGGCTGCTCTCGGGGTGGTCGCCGGCAATGACGGCATGGCGACCGTGGCCGGTGCTGTTCTGCCAAATCGCCTCCAAGACCACGTTGCCAGCGGCATTGCGCCAGCTCGCACTGTGCTTTGAAATCTGGGGCCAGACGTTCGGCGGCACCGTGAAGTACAGCTTGGCGCGCCCTTTCTTGCCGCTGATGTTGGCCACCGTCTGCGGTAGGTCTCGCGGCGAATGGCGGAAATGGCTGTGAAAGGCGCGGACGGCTTCGCTGCCGACTCCGTCGAAGTCCATCACCAGCAGGCCGCCGCTCTCCTCACCGGTGATGACGCCGACGCCCAGCAGCTTGCGGCTCTTCCAGCGCTCGGCTGGGCCGGGGTTGTCATTGATTTGGCGCACCGACTCCAACGTGCGGCCATTGCCGGGGGCGTTCCACGCATCCTCAAAACAGCGCTTGGCGTCTTCGTTGCCACCGGTCAGAGCGAAGCGCCAATGCGATGGCGCGCCCTCCAATAGCTGCATCTGATCAGGTCTGAGCATGGTCTCCCGAATGCGACGCGGTGAGGCTAGGGGGCATTTGCCGCACCGCAGATGGGGCTGGGTGAGTCCCTTGGGATAAGTGGCTAGACAGGTAGCCTGCGCTAGGGTCTACCTAAACGCGTGTGGCCCATGGCCCTGACTGCTCCAGAGCGGGACGCCCTCATTGGCGACTGGCTCGCAACCCGATTCCCGCAGGTGCCCCCTGAACAGGTGCGCAAGATCACGCAGTGGGCGCTGCTCATGAATTGCGCTGAGCAGGAGGACGATCTGCTCGTGCAGCGGTGGCGGGAGGTGCCGCTGGAGCTGCGCTCACACACCTCTAAGGAGGCAGTGGCCCGCCACTACGCGAGGGCGCTTGCGTGAACGCGGCTTCGCCTCTCCCCTCAACCAACGCCCAGAAGCTGGAGCTGCTCAGCAAGCTCGGCAACGCCTTTTGCCTCGATACCGAGACGGCCATGGCGCCGCTCTGTTTCAAGCCGGGGCAGTGGCGCCTGCTCCAGCTTCACAACGACAACGTCAGCGTCTGGTTTGACATTCCGACGCTGACGCCCGATGAAATGCGGCGCCTGCGCAGCTTCCTGCAGGAGCCGGGGCACCAGATCTACGCGCAAAACGTCGCGTTTGACTATCGCGTCCTGATGGCGAATGGCATCACCCTGCGCGGGGAGCTGTTTGACACCATGATCGCCAGCTCACTGCTCCACAACGGTGAGGCCAAGGTGTCGCACGCGCTTGATGCCATTGCGCGGCGTGAGCTGGGCGTGGTGCTGGATAAGACCCTGCAGAAGCAGGACTGGATGAACGCCGAACTCAATGAGGCGGACATGCACTACGCCATGGAAGACGTCCGCGTCACATGGGAGGCGGCGCATGTGCTTCACGAGAAGGTGGCGGCGCAGAAGCTCTACGACGTCTATCGGCTGGAGTGTGCTCTGGTGCCGGCGGTGGTGCAGATGGAGCACCACGGCATCTACCTCGACCCCAGCGCCATCGCTGACACCGTCGACTTCTACAGCGGTGAGTCGGTGGCGGCGAAGGAGTGCTTCCTGGAGACGCTGGATAGCCGCCTTGAGGATGAAGGGGCGCCGCGGTTGCCACGGGAGGAGGACGGCTCTTTCAACACCCGCGTGAAGGACTCCGGCAGCATCCGGCTGGGCACCAAGCGCTTCGCCGGCTTCAACATCAACAGCTCTCAGCAGGTGCTCGCGTGGTTTCGTTACCTCGGCATTGAGCCGGTGGATGACGCCAAGAAGCCGTCTCTGGACAAGAAGGTGCTGGCGCGGTTTCAGTCTGATGAGCTGGTGCGCCTGTTCCTGCAGTACAAGCGCGTTGAGAAGCGGCTGGGGATGGCTCAGAAGCTGGTGGAACACTGCGATGACGACGGGCGCATCCGCGCCCGCTTCATGCCCTTGGCCACTGGCACAGGGCGGTTCAGCAGCTCGTCGCCGAACCTCCAGCAGGTGCCCCGCGACCCTGAGTTCAGGGGGGCGTTCAAGGCGCCGGAGGGGCGCGTTCTGGTGCAGGCCGACTACAGCGCCATGGAGCTGCGGGTGGCCGCGGCCCTTGCCGCTGAGCAGCGCATGATCGACGCCTTCAACGAAGGCGCTGACATTCACACCCGTAGCGCCTCCCTCATGTACGGCATCAAGCCGTCCGAGGTGGACAAGGCAAAGCGCCAAGCCGCAAAGGCGCTGAACTTTGGCGCTCTCTACGGATCGGGTGCTAAGGGCGTCCAGCAATACTGCGCCACCCTCAGCCTCTTCATCTCGTTCAACGAGGCGTTTGATCTGCTGGCGCGGTGGCACGAGGCGTACCCCGCCTTTGGCGTCTGGCACGAGAAGTGCGACGCACGCGCTCAAGCCGGGGAGCCGGTGCGGACGGTGACGGGGCGGCGCCGCAAGCTCTTTGGCGATGACAACCGCCTCACGACGCAGGCCAACAACGTCGTGCAGGGCACCAGCGCGGACATCATGAAGGCGGCGCTTGTTGAGATCCATTCGCAACTGCCGCTGAGCGCCTTTCTGGTGGCCACCGTCCATGACGAGGTGCTGGTGGAGTGCGATGAGGCAGACGGCGATGCCGTTCTGGCGATCGTGCTGCGGGAGATGGAGGAGGCTGCGGTGCCGGTGCTGGGCACTGGGATTCGCATCACCGCTGAAGGTGGCGTGCTCACCAGCTGGGGCGATAAGTAGCGCCTGTGGCTGCCTAGGCAAGCTCGGGGGTGCGCCCGGTTGGGATGACCCCTGAGACTCGGCTCCAGCGGCTGCAGGCGGCGCTGGAGATCGCCCAGCGCCATGGCAACGCCTTCATGGCGGCCAACATCCAGGCCGCCATCGCCGAAGAGCAACGCCGCCTGCAGCGCGGTGGCTGACGTCGATCTGCGCGACATCCAGCTCCGGCGCCTGCGGCGGGCCATGGCAATGGCCACCGCGGGGGAGCTTCATCGGGCCGCCGATCTATTGGAGTTCGCCGCAGACGTCAGGCGCGGCAAAAGGAAGCAACGCGCCGGATGGCGCGGTAGAGCGGGGGCCGCGCCACTTCCCGCACCGGGGACGCTGCGGGCTTAAGGCTTTCTCAAGGCGGGGCGGCTGAGACTCGGGAAAATATGGCGTAGCCTATGGACATAGGCAGCCGGAGCTGCTTAATTGGGTCGCCCCCTAGTGGTTGACACTAAATGGACGCCGCCCTTCAAGAGCGCATCCACACCTGCTCCGAGCTGCTGCAGTCCCTCCACCAGCATCTTGACCGTGTATCCGACGCCCCCAGCCAGTCCGCCACGCAGGTGGACCTGCGCAACCTCTCAGAGACCCTCATGGCCCTGCACGGCGTTCTCGCCGGGGCGGATGCCGTCCTCACCCACGAGGTGAAGCGATGGGGGCTCTGAACGCGCCGGACCTCGTGAACCAGCCACCCCACTACAAGGAGGGTGCGGTGGAGTGCATCACTGCGCTTGAATCTGCGCTGGGACGCGATGCCTTCATCGGTTACTGCCAGGGGAACTGCATCAAGTACCTGTGGCGCTGGAAACACAAGGGCGGAATGCAAGATCTGCATAAAGCTCGCTGGTATCTAGACCGTCTGATCGCTGCTGCTGCTGCTGCTGCCGTATCAGACACTGACGCACCGAGGTGGCCATGACTGCGCTCACAATCCAAGACGGCACCAGGCGGTGGGTTGACGAAAAAGCCATCTCGCTGTGCCCGACGTCTCTGACGTCCGACTACCGGCAGTTTCTGACGTGGGTCGATCGGGCGCCGTACACGCGGCTTGAGGAGGGACGTGACCTCATCGGCTGGGTGCTCAATCAGGAGCCGCCCAAAGCCGCTCGGCGGGTGGCGATGCTCACTAAGGCGTTCTATCGCTGGGCCGCGGCGGAAGACGTTGGGCTCGTCGCCGTCAATCCGGTGGCCTCGTTCAAGTTCCCCAAGGCGCCACAGAACGACCACGAGGTGACGATCATCCCCAAGGATCAGGAGCCTTTCGTGATGGCGGCGCTCACGCGGCGGGAGCGTCGTGGGCCCCTCTGGCATCACTGGGCCATGGTGCAACTGCAGCTGGGGCTTCGCACCGGCGAGGTGCGTGCAATCAGGGCCGATGACATCCGGGGCGAGCGCCTGCGAGTGCATCAAAACTTCACATTGACGCACGGCCTTAAAACCAGCACCAAGACCAATAAGCCGCGCTGGGTGCCGCTCAACTCCCTGGCGAGAGGAATCCTTGAAGAGCTGACACCAGATGCCGATGGTTTCCTGCTGCCGTGGAATCGCTCAACCTTCCAGAGCTTCTTCCATGACCGTATGCAGGAACTGCATAACCTCGGCCTGATCACACGCGTGTTCCGCCCTTACGACCTCCGGCACACCGCTATCACCCGCTGGCTTGAAGCCGGGGTGAGTGTTGCAACCGCCGCTAGCTGGGCTGGCAACACGCCTGAGGTCATCTGGCGGCATTACGCCGGTGCCGATGACACCACCCCGCTCCCCGTTATCTGAGCCGCGCTGCGGCTTTTTTGTTCCGCCATGCCTACCTCACCGCATCCCATGCGCGAATGCGACCCAACCGAGCAACAGGCGCGTCAAGACCTGCTCGACGACCTCTACCACCGCTCCGGTCGTGACCGCAAAAGCCACCCCATGCACGCCCTCTACACCGGCCTGTGGCAGGAGTGGACCCAATCCACGCCCACACCCACGCCATGAGCTGGCCGCAACTGCATCGGGTGGTGGTGGCGCAGTTCTCTGAGCCCGACATCACGCTCTGGCTGTACGCCTTTGACACCCAACACGCTCTGACCACCGTTCAGGAGCTGTGCCCCAACTCCCGCATCGTCTCCGTAACCCTCGCCCCTGAGTGGGATGACCTCACCTAGCTCGCACCAACGCATCGCTGACGCCTTCGACGCCTGGTGGCAGGAGTCCTATCCGATGGCACCCGCTAACGCCCAAGCCCGGGAGCGCTTCATCGCCTTTGGCATCCATCTGGAGCGCCAGCTCCTCGCCGACATGTTCCCAACGCAGCCTCCCGGCTACGGCGCCTCGGAGCCGCTGTGAGTTGGCAAGACAAGGCGCTCGCCGCGTTCTGGGCGGATGCCTGGGCTAACGAGCCGCTTGATTCACACCGCCGCATTGAAGCCGCCATCGCTGCGGCTGCCGCCTCATTACTGCCCTCTACAGACGCACCCATGGCTGAGACTTCACCGCCGGAGCTGCAGAGCAATGGCTGACATCACGACTTACAAGCTTGATGCTGCCTTTGTGGCACTGGAAAAGTTTGACCACTGCGCCAAACCCGACGCCTTCATCGAGGTATCGCTATGGCACAACGGCGAAGGCTTTGATGCACACCTGAGCAGCTACGGCGATCAGAGCTTCAAGCTCACTTGGGGAGAGTTCAAGGCACTGAAGAAGCTTGTGAAGGAGTTGGACAAATGACTGACCAACACCCGATCACCCCACCGCCTGAGCTAGTGGAGCAGTGGACAAACCAATGGCACCAAGTCCAGGTAAAGCACGTTGAGCTTGAGGATTTCGTTGCCATCCAGGCCGCCCATTGGGGCGCCGACCAGGAGCTGGAGGCGTGCTGTGAGTGGCTGCGCGAATCTCTGGCGACACCTTCATTGGTGGAGTGCTTTCTCTCCAACCGCCGCCCCAAGCCGCCGAGCTTGAAGGAGCAGGCGCTGGCTGCTTTGAGCG
>Ga0208005_1000040_pt1 | contig 51997 bp, 59 predicted proteins | sample DEB19_08_DNA_3_FD_184530 | JGI IMG/M metagenome (GOLD analysis project Ga0208005, IMG submission 184530) | Aqueous microbial communities from the Delaware River and Bay under freshwater to marine salinity gradient to study organic matter... | ecosystem: Environmental > Aquatic > Marine > Coastal... | reverse complement strand
CGTCGGTGGTGAATTCGTCTTCGGTTTCTGCGAGGACGACGATGGCTTGGAACGCGTTGTCGCGGAACTTGAGTGCGCTGTTGTTCCAGCCGCGCTCGATCGCTTCGTGACTAAGCGTTTTCGCTAAGTGCTTGTTTCTCATTATCTCTCTCCCTTGCTTTGTTTGTTTTTCTTGATTTTCCTGCGGAATCTTCTCATTACATTGTTGAGACGGATGTGGGAATACTCTGCATCATGGACGAGAAGCCAGATCACTTCGGTGTCGTAAGGTATCAAACCAAACACCATGTCGCGTGCAGCTTTTGTGAGTTCGTTCTGCCCGAATTCGTCCCATTCGTCAATATCAAAGTCCGGCCAATCAAAGTTGTACGGGCTGTTCATCTCTCTCCCTTGAACCGCATGACGCGGATCGTTGTTGTGTTTTCATACTGACTGTACAAGTCAGGGTGGTCGCTTGTAAAGGCTTTCTTGTCGAAACCTTTTCTGTTCTGCGATTTCCATGTGACGGCCGGTTGACCGTTGATGACCCCGGTGTGGGCATCCTTCATCAGCTGTGCGATGGTTGCCTTCAGCGTGTCTTCTTCTGTGTCCAACAGTTTCTTGGCGGCCTGCACCTCGATGATGCGACGCACCAGTTCGGCGTGTTCGGTGAGGTCGGTGGTGTCGCCGTCTGCGTTAGGGAACCGTTCAGAGATTTCGTTGTAGGTGGCCGGCCATTCGGCGGGGATCGTCCCGAGGTTCACATACCAAAGGAAGTCTTTGACGGCTTCCATGTGTTCGGCTTTCTCGTCGCCAGTCACCTTCTGGCGGTGGACGTGAAGATCGAGGGTGCTGTCAAAGATGCCCCAAACGATTTCGTCTACGTCGCAGCAGATCGCTTGTTGTACGCCTTGCCAATACCAGTAGGCGGGCAGTACGCCGTCCCATTCCCGGTTATACGTTTTGATTTCTGCAACCACGTTCGGTTCTTCGCAACCGTCCAAATAACTTTCGTAGTCGATCCCGTCGATGGTTGCGATGAGCGGGCAGGTTTCCCAATCCAACGCGTACATGAAGTTGGGTGTGATGAACTTTGTGCCGATCTCGTCACCGAGCCAGTCGAGCAACACCCATTCGAGACGGTTGCCTCGATCCATCGCACGACTGGTTTCTTTGACGGTCGGTGTGTCAGCAAGCTTCTCTGTTGCGAGCGCATATTTGCTGATGAAGCGATGCTGGTCGTGAACTGCTGCTGCTTCTGATGCGGCGATACGGATGTTTCCTGCGTCGTCGCGGTGTCGCAACTTCAGCCATTCGAGGCTTCCGTGGTCGGGTTTGGGTATGAGTCGGTTGAACATTCTCTCTCCTTTGTTTTGAGACTGATCTCACCCTAGCGAAAGGGTGTGGCAGAGTCAATCCAATTCTTCAAACCAGTTCACCGGAAGGTGCGTGGCCAGCGAATACACCCTGACAATGCACTCCATCGGAATGTGGTTGATGTCGGAAACGACTTCGGGTTGATCTGCGTCGTTCATCACAGTTGACACAAGTGTCAAATATCCTTCTTTGCATTTCGGCCACACCCAACCGACCGTCAACGGCATCACGGTTTCGGGTGTGTAATCGTTTGTGAGCGTCCAGCTGTGTTCCCCGCCTTGATGTGCGTCCCGCCATTGGACGACGACCATCGCCCATGTCGGATCGTTTTCGTCGTAGACCTCACTCATCGAGTCCCTCCGGGGCGGGATGTCCGTGTTGCCCACATTCGGGGCATCGTCTTCCTGCGGATTCTGGCCAGTATTCATCGCATCGTTTACAGTACAGGAGGTTGTCGCTCACCCGAATAGTGTACCCCGCCACAGGCATCGGCCGCTGTGGATCGGTACTTGCTCATACCAAAAGTCGCCGTCTCCCGGCTGGTAGGTGACGACCGCGAACCCTTGTTGCCAGTCTTCGACCACGGTGAGTGGCCGGCCGTCTAGGTCAATGCCACCTTTGGTGGATGGGACTGCCCCATCGGTGCGGGCTAACGTCCCCGGAGATGCCGCCATGATCGTTTTTGCACCATCCCAATCTTCACGTGACCGTTCTGCCCATTCACGCCTGTGGATGTGACCATAGATGACGGAGGTTTTGGATGAAGCAAGATATGAGTGAGCGGTGCTTCCGTTGCTCCGTACTTTATCGCCGTGGATGACACGGAGCCTCTGGTTGATCCAGAAGCTCGACGCGGGGTAGCCAGCCAGATACCTAATCCGATACTCGTTGAAACGACAAAGGTAAGGAATAGAAAGAACCGGCCAATCATCCGGTGTATTACCTTTTCTAAGTCCGAACGCTGCTTTTGCGTTGTCCAATACATAGTTCACCAGTCTTTCTTCGTGGTTTCCGGCGATCCATACGATGTCTGCATTGGGGGCGCAGAGTCGTAGGGTTGCTGCGAATGTGGTCGCTCGATCGATCGAGGCTTGTGTGGTTTGTTGGAACGCTGGGGAGAGCCGATATTTGCCGAGTTCGGGGAGGTCAAGGTTGTCTCCGACGAGGACGACGACATCGGGTTGGATGCGAGTGATAACGGCGAGTGCTGTCTCGATCGCTTTCTCATCGTGCGTACATTCGAAACCGCCCGTGATGTCACGGTAGTAGCCGAATTGGATGTCGGGCAGAATGACTGCGGTTTCGTAGCCTTCTGGTTTGGCGATGGGTTTCGGCAGTTTGATTGATCCGAGGGTTTCTTTGCCTCGTTCAATGACTGGCCATTGGGGGCCGGTTTCCCATGATGGGGAGAATTGGACTCCCATCAGATCATGGATTTCTGCTTCGCCTTCGTCGTTCTTGGTGAGCGACTGGTAGATCGACACCCGGTTCACGCGACCGATTTCGTCTACAGAGATGCCTTGCCGGTCAAGTAGGTCAGCGAGTTTGCCGAGCGTGTCTTTGCGGTTCGGGGGCGGGCCTGCTGTCAGATCGTCAGAGAGAGTCACACGAACACCTTTGGTTGATGTGTCGGCCAATAGATTTTGCGTTGACCTTGTAGCCGTTCTCGTTGAGTTTAGTAGACAGCCATGCGGCGGTGTACGGATTCTGCCCGTTTTTACGGGACATTAGATCGGCGGTCTGAATCTTCACCATCGTGTCGTATAAAGCTGCTCGATCTTCGTTGCTCAAAGTTTCGTACAGTAGAGCGATCGGACATCTAGCGCGGGGCGCAGGTTTGTCGGGTATCCCTAACGATTTTGCGAGGCTCACAGCACTCCAATCTGTTTATCAACGACAACAATAGTTGTTCGTCTTCTCTCCCTTTTGGCACTACCCGTGTCAGGTAGTGTCTGATTTCAGGGAACAGTTGACAGACATGGGAACACAAAGTCAAGCATCCTTTACAAATTAGCCCTGTACGCTGGGGTTATTCTTGGTGAGCGTGCCAGTCTATATGCTTGTCGAGGCGACGGCGAACAGTTTTCATGTCGTCTCGTACTTCAGTCAGAATTTTCATTGACTGGCCGTGTTGCGCGGTGTTCCGTTGGTCAAGACGATGCAGGAACCACATCACCGGCCCGCCGATGAGGGCTACGGCGATGGGTACAAGTATCGCTTCCACGGGTCACTCGTCGTCGGAGTCGCGGTTTGCGATCTTCTTGGCTGCCCCGCCTGCGGCGAGTCCGGTGAGCGCACCGCCGATCGAGAACGACAGCGGGCTGAGAACGTCCATGAACGCGAGATCGAGCGGGGCTGCTTCTTCAGGCTGGTAGACGAAGATGAGGGAGTACAGCATCCCGAGGACGGTGAGTCCGAGAACGCCTGCGAGAGTGAGAATCAAGATAGCCCGGATGCGGGCTTCGATCTCACTTGGGGAGAGTCGTTGACGACGGCGCGGGCTGTTTACGGGGGTCATTGGGGTTCCTGTAATGGTCGGTGCAAGCTGCAAGCAGGCAGGCGGCCGCGACAGCGACGACGAGTCCTACTTGTATCCGCAGATGGTTTGCCACGGGTATAAGTGTACCCTACTTTAGCAGTCTATTTGTCGTCTGTGAGACTGACTCCGAGGTACATCAGGATGGATGCGATGGCGCAGACGACCCCGATGTCGCGGGTTGTGCCGGACAGGGTGATGAGGACGAGGATGAGGCCGGCGAGCATAATCCCGGCCTCTAGGAAGATTCGAAAGTATTTCATGGCTTTTTCCTGTTTGGGGTGATTGCGACGACTCCCATTGTGACAGTTCCGGCTGTGACTGTGCGTCGTGTGCCGACATCTACGGCTGATCCGAGGGGAACATAGGTGTCAAATTGGCCGTCGAACACGTTGATTTCGGTTTCAAACGCTTCACGGATTTCGTCGGGGGCGTTTTGGACGGCTGCGACGACGGCTAGGGCTTCTTCTTCGGTGAGTTCGTCGGGGTTGATGGCATCGAAGATTTCGGCGGCTTGTTCGGGGGTGGCTTCTGCCAGCACTTCTGGGTCGGTGGCTAAGTCGGCCGCCTGTTCGGGCGTTATTTCGTCTGTGAGCGTCTCCAGCGGGTCGGCTGGGGGTTCGGTGGGGTCTGGGGCGGGGAGGCTGTCAGACGGCGTTTCAGAGGGTTCTGGGACGGTTTCGGTGGTTGGCGGGATGGTTGTTTCGGGACTGCTCGTAGGCGGCACGGTAGGCGGGATGGTAGATGTCGTCGTACTCGTCGTCTGCGGGGGTGGGGCAGGCAGGGTCGTCGTTGTTGACGGCTCTGAGGTAGGCGGCACGGTGCTGGTCGATGTCGTAGATGGAAGGGTTGGGGGCCATGTTGTTACCTCGCTGGTTGTTGTGGTTTCCGGCAGGGTACTGGTTGTGCTTGTTGTGGTGGTGGATGGTTCGGTCGTCGTCGTACTGGTCGTGCTAGTTGTCGTCGTTGAGGGTTCTGTGGTTGTGCTGGTGGTGGGCTGGCTGGGGGTGGAGTTTGTGTCAACGACATACGATGTTCCATACCACGCCTCCGGGTTTCCACAGCAAACCCCGGCACGAAGCCGGTATTGCCCCGGCTCGACTGGGACTTGAAGGTACGAGTCCAGCCCGTAGTAATCGTCGTTTTGGGCGATCAGCGTGTTTTCAGAGTTGTACAGCCACAGCATTGAGTCAATCCCGTATTGGATTGCGAATGTGCGTACTGTGAATGTTGATGGTTCGTCAAATGTGAACCAGATGTCGGTCGGGCCGGTGACGGTGACGGTGTCAGCGTGCGCCGGAGATGATGCCCATGTCAGGAACGTGAGGGCTAGGAGGGTGAGGCGAGGGAGATGCCTCACTTCAACCGAACATTTTGGCCCATGTTGCAGGCCCGACAATTCCATCCGACTTCAAACCCTGCTTGGCCTGCCACAAGCGAACAACAGCATCGGTTTTACGACCGAAATCTCCGTCGATCACCGGTTCACCGACGACTGCTTGAACGAGTTTCACCGCGTCACCTTTGCTGCCAAGTTTGATTGGTGTTCCGGGGTATTCAAACTTCAGTCCACCGGCCGGTGCGGGTGCAGGGGCGGGCGTGGGGGCGGGTGCGCCTCCGAGACTGGCGAACGCCTGCTCATAGTAAGCGGGATCGTCGGCATGAGCTGGTGCGATTTCGACGTGGAACCAGTCGCCTCCGGGGGCTGATCCGATGGACGGCTTCTTGTAGGTCGTCCAGACTGATCTGTCGCAACGCCATCCGCGTCCGTGCGGGGCAGGCCAGTAGTCGTGGATTTCTTCAACCAAGAACAGTTCGGCGTTGGCAACCCAGAAGTCCACAACCTGACAGGCGACGGCGTAGTCACCAAAACCTTTCGCCTTGTTTTTGCGCCATGAGAGGTCGGCCGCACGTCCGGTTCCGTGGACTGAGGGTCGTGGAGTAGCAAGGTTCGGATTGTTCATGTTGCGAACCGACCATGTTCCATTGTTCCACACGCCGTTGTTGAAATGTTTGATGGTGAGTTCAACAAACTTTTCGAGGCCGGCTCGTTTGCCGGTGGCGTTGCCGTCAAATCCTGTGTAGTTGCGTCCCATGTTTGCTCCTTAGTTGTAGACGAGTGTTAGGCGACCTGAATTTGCGTCGCTAAACGGCGAATCAAACACACGGTATGTTGAACCGCTACCACAACTTGTTGACGCAGTTCCGTCAACAGTTCCGTTGGAATAGCCCGGATACATGAACATTCCGAAATTTGAATACACGGCGATGCGACCCAACGTCGCTGAAGTCAATGTGAACTCTCGCGCATTTCCTTGTGTTTGCGATGTGCCGGTCGTGTAATAAGTCGTGTCGTTGGCTGGTGCGCCAGACGGTTGAGACGCATAGTCGTGTGTTCCGAAAGCGACAACTGCGCTAGAGCATCCGTCTGCGCTACTACGGTAGGTACGAATAGTCCCGCTGTCCGGGGCATAACCCTTTGCAACAGCAGCAACACTTGTGCCGTAGAACCAATGCCCATATTGGTAGCCGTAAGTGCTGCTAATCCATCCCGAGAAGATGCTTCCTATGTTGCCCAAGTCGGAACGCCATCCACCTGTTGAACCGTATGTGCCATGACTGGTAGCCGTCACATAGAACGTGCCGAGCGGTTTCGCATATGCAGAAGAAGCAGCTGAGGTGGTGGTGTTGTTCGCAGCGTCGGTGGCGACAGTACGGAAATAATGAATGTTTCCTCGATTGCCACTTGACACCGAATACGAATGGCTGCCACCCGAAGTAGAAATGCTTGTAACAGTCGACCAACTTGAATTGTTGGAAGAATATTGAAGATCATACGATGACACACCCGAACCAGCGTCGCTTGTAGACGCATAGTTGACTGTGAAACCGGGAAGGCTTTGATTCCAAGAAATTGATGTGATGCCGCCACCGGTCGGCCCGGTGTTGTCGTATTGATATACCTGCTGCCAGCCGGAACCATTGTGCGCGTAAATGTTGGTGACACCCTGAAACGAACCGCCAGCATGAACATACGGGCGATCCGTACCAGTCAACTCCTGCCAACCAGAACCGTCGTGAACGTAAGTAGGCATCAGTATTTGAACCAGATGTCCCCAGCAGAACCACCAGTCGGGGAGGAAGTCGAGATAGTCACAACCGGGTTCGTGGAACCGGCGTTGGTGTACACGCCAGCCAACTTGGTGTAGGAGATAGCGGCCGACGCGTTCACGTCAGCGTTCACGATCGTGCCATCCGCAATCTTGGCTGACGTGACAGCCGAATCCGCAATCTTGGCGGTCGTCACATTCGCATCCAAAATCTTGGCGGTCGTCACAGCATCCGACGCGAGCTTGCCAGCAGTCACCGCCGTATCAGCGATCTTGCCGGTCGTCACGTTCAGATCGGTGATCTTTGCAGTAGTTACCGCGCTATCAGCCAGTTTCGCCGTCGTCACATTGGCATCAAGAATCTTGGCGGTGGTCACCGAATCGGAAGCCAGTTTGCCGGCCGTAACGTTTGCATCCAAAATCTTGACAGTAGTGACAGCATCGGAAGCCAGTTCAGACGCGCCAACAGCACCAGCAGCGATCTCCGAAGAACCCACCGCATCAGCAGCGATCTTTGCAGAAGTAACAGCATCATCAGCAATACCGGCCGTCGCAACCTGACCCCACGCCAAACCAGTCGAAGCCGACGAGTCAGCCTTCAAAACATACGCGTTCGTACCGACAGCCAGACGAGCAAACGTCGAGGTGTCATGCGTCAGGATGTCACCCTTTGAGGTCATCGTGGCCGCCAACTCGTTCGCCTCATCAGCGTCAACAGCGGTGAAAACCGGGTAGACAACGGAACCAGCAGCGTGTTGAGCGGCGGTCGTATCATCTGCCCCGCGGGTCGTGACGTTCACCGTCGTGTCGGTAGCACCGGAACGGGTAACCAAAATCTTTTCTTCGTTCGCTGTACCCGGCTCAATCACCACATAAAACGGGTTGCTGCCATACGGCCAGCCGGTGTATGCGGCGATCACAAAGTTCGTCCCGTTGGACGCGAGCGTGCCGGTAATCGTGGTGGACGCTGCTCCACCCTTGTAGCTTCTGCGTGTCTTTGCCATTTATGCCACCAAACTCCTGAGTGTTACTACTGCTGTTCCGTCGTACTCCCACGACTTGTCGCCCGAATCGATCGGGAACCATTCTACATTCTCGACGATGGCACGGAAAGTTTCTTCGCCTTCTTGATATGAGATGATGCGTTGGTCTGAGATGAGGCCGCGTAGATACGACAGTTCGCTGACTACATCTAGGTAGTAGTCACGGTTGAAGCGGTTGATTTTGCGGTGTAGGAGTACGGGGACGCTGAATAGTTCGCTTCGTACTGGGGCGGGGAAGACGCGGGCTTGCCAGCGTGTCAAGGTGGGGCCGAGCGTGGAATCGGACGATGATCGGGTGAACGATAGTTTGATGAGGGTTTCACCGAACTGTCCGTCCGGGCCGTCTAATGAGAGTTCGGTTGCGTTCGCTGTGTTGAATGGTGCGAGCGTCTCGTAGCCGGAACCATCATGGTCGTATGAAAGGGTGATGGAGCCACGAAGCGGACGTGTACGGAAATCAAAGAAGGCGAGGAACTTGCGGTCGGGGATACCCCAACGCCAGAACCCTGTCTCGATGTATCCGCTGGCCGCAAGGTTGGTGGCGTGTTCACGGTATACACCTTGCCCTGATACGGAGAACAGGCGGTAGTCGCCCCAGTTGACGATCGCGTTCACGTCACCCTGAACATCAGCCATCAGATCGGAGGCGTATGCGGGTTCGTTGGTGCTGTTGAACTGCGACAAGTCCATGCGACCCAGCCCGGTGGATGTGCCATCAAAGTTTGTCCAGCCGTACCAGACGAACCGTCCGTCACCCGAAGCGCATTTGACGCTGCTGGTGGTTTCGAGGATGGGGCCGATGAGTAGGTCGCCGTTGTTGTCGGAGGTGGCGAGACGGACACCCATGTTTGTGCCAATGATGATGCTTCCCAAATATCCGTAGATAGTGGAGACAACTTCTCCGATAGGTAGTTCACCTGCCTGTACGGGGACATCGAGGGATGTGCCGTCTGCTTTGATAGCGGTGCGATAGATGAGACTGGTTTTGCCTGCGTACCCGGCCGCATAAATGTGGTTTTGACCGGCTGCGAAACCGACATAACGGAACGCGTTATTAGGGTGCGTGTACAGGATCGTAGGGTTGTTGCCGGATGCTGTAATGTTCCACAGCTTGTAACCGTCAGTTGAGCCGGAACCGGCCGCCATCAAACGACCTTTGACGTAGCCAAGAACACCCCAGTTGTGGCCGGTGTTGTACGACGACGCAGAAGTTGACCCGGTGTTAGTCGTGTAAATACCGTTGCCTTCATACGACACATAGACGGTGTAGCCGTCTGTCGTCATACCGTTGATCGCCGCAGATGGTGTGCCTGTAACAGTCGAGAACGTTGATAGGTCAGTTGTGTACTTCAACGTCTGATTATCGGCAACGTACAGACGGTCGCCGGCCACAACCATGTACAGGTTGGTAGACGCAGAACTCAACACCTGCGATGTTGTCTTCAACATTGACAACTGACCCTTAGTCCACGGATCAACATTCTTAGACGTATAGAACCGGGTATCTACACCGTCAGCAGTATCCCCATACTTCTGCCCCGACCCCTTATGCCAAGACACTTGCGAACGTCGCCACAAACCCTGCGGGTTGATCGCAGCCTCACCCGGAATGTTTGAATCGTCGGCAGAATCACGCAAACGGTTCTCAAACGTGCGAGTAAACCGATTGGACTTCATGTCCAACATATACGAGTGACCGCCGATAGCGACAGGGAAGATGTCGGGGACAAGTGACGATGTGCCTGTACCCGTGAAGAACGTCGGCCCACCCGTGAAGGCGGTCGTGAAATCCATCAAAGTAGCCATCGGCTACTTCCTGATACGTGTCGGATATTGACGGTTCAGACGTGCAGCTTCAGCGGTGATGCGGTCACGACGCAAACGCAACAAGTTCGTGACGCTGTTGCCGACAGCACCGGCAGGTACTTCGTCGCCTCGACGGGTGTCGCCTTGCGATTCGGTGAAGTTACGCTTTACTTCGCGGCCAGCCATCAAACGAATCTGAGTTCCCAAAACCAACAAATCTTCAATCTCCGAGGATGCGCCGATCGAAGACACGGTGGTCGACTCACTAGTGAACGGCGTGTACGGAGCCTTGTAAATGACGCGCACCGTACCGGAACGAACATACGAGTCAAACGCTAACGCAAACCCGGATGCGAAGTCGCTGGTGGGCATATCACGGAGAAGGCGAACGTTGCGGATGATCGGATAGTCGTCGGTGAGGAAACGGTAACGAACATCGTACAGATCAATGATGCTGGTAACCCCGGTGAGGTTTACCATACGGTCGGAACCGTTGTAAGAGATGTCCACCGTCTTCACTTGGAACAAACCGTTCATCGGTGACGACAAGTCAGCGAGATCAGAGTTCAGGCCGGTGAGTACATGGTGGCGGGGGAAACGCGGGTTGACGGTGATGATCGCCCCAGCAGAATGTGAACTGGCGGTCGTGCCACCATAGCCACGCTCCACAGTCACAGTCTTTGCGCTGGTGTTCGCTTCCCACACATAAAACAGTTCCGTACCAATCTCAAAAACGGTGTTTTCGCGGAGCGAACCAAGATTGTAGGTGAGCGTCAACAGGGTGTCATCGGAGTCCACGGACGACACAAGCTTGTTGCGTTCCTCAACCGTGCCAGCCAACAACTGTTGAACAGACCGGTCAATCAAATCACCGGCTGTGGTCACTTCTTCTTCTTTCGAGCCTTCTTGCCGTATTCCATCTCACGTTCCTTCTTACCTTCGGAATCTTCGTGCTTCATCTTGGCCGGCTTCGACTTGTACTTTTCGCCCTTCATGGACATGGGGGTACTCCGATCTGAAAGATACACCGTGAGTATACCCTACAGACTGTCAGTTTTGGATGACGGCCTGAGCGTCCAGCAGGTTCTCCAATGTTGATAGCGGAACCCAGCTTGTTTCCCCTGCCGTCAAACGAATCCGATAGCGGCCGATGTCAGCGACAAGCGTTTTCGTGGCTTTTACGGGGATCATCTGACTGCCGGTTTCCACCCATGTTTGTTGAGTGATACGGTCGGTCGGCGGGTGAACTTCCAATAGCCGATCAACGGCATTATCCCACGAAAACGGCAACGTATCCTCAAATCGGAGTTGTCGCTCCCATAAAGCCGGTCTACCCCGCTTGTAGGCGTGGCGCATCGAGTCCACCAGTTCATCATGATCCGGCACAAACCAGTTCCCAACCTCAGGAAAGTTGGACATAAACGCTTTCTCTTTGCGGGCAGATAACGGGAAATCAAGTAGACGGGAAAACATGAGGTGACCGTGAGCGGCTGTGCCGATCACCAGATTCCCTAACGCACATTGTTGGAGGGGCATCATCCCGAACCCTTCGCCCCTCGATGCCGACACAAAACAGTCGGCTGTAGCGTGCAGATCACGTTCTGCGATCGGATCAAGCGCATCCTTGATGACGGTAATCCGATCCTCAAAATCGTAGATTTGTGGGTCGTCAAACGTGTATGGCGGGATTTTGATGACCAGTTCGGAGTCCGGCAGGTTCGCATCTTTGAACGCTTGAATGACCTGCGGGATACCTTTACGCAACCACCCTGAACCGCCAGTCATAAAACGGAATCGATCGTTGTCGGGGACGTTCTGTGGAAACCAGACATCATGGTTGACACCCAGAGGGACAACGTGAACGTCGTCGTGGATAGTGTCGAACAGTTCTTTGTTCCAGTCGCATGGGACGATCACCCGGTCAAACAGTCGGCTGAACCGTTCAAAACGTGCGGGTAGACGGTCGGTTTCCCACATTGTCATAACCGCTGTGGACTGGCCTTCCCACCAGCCTTTCACCATGTCCGGCAACATCCCGAACACAACAGTTCCAGCGTCGTCGGACAGTTCTCCACGGCCGGCAAGGTGGCGGGCGAACTCGTCCACCATCCGTCCGTAGCCGACATGAGGGATGTTCACCCCTTTGATGTCGTAGATCATGGGATCAGACCGGACTCCACTTGTGCTTTCGTTTCAGCCCGTTTCTCAACTTCGGCTGCCCCATCGATCTTGCGTGGTTGCAGACCGTCGTTGCGAAGCCGTTTATAGGCATCCAAATCTTTGTCGAGGACTGCTTCTTTGTTGGCGATGTGTTGAACCTGTTGACGGCGGGTAGGGGTTGCTGCGGAACTGATACGCACATGGGCGATCCGACAACCAAAACAGCCTTCAACATCAAGGTTCGGATGGGTTTCTTGGTGTTTCACCATGTCACGTAATATACGCCCCGTAACCGGCTGATGTCAGTTGCGCGGCTTCTTCATCGGTGATCTGGTTGTCGTGACCACCGTAATAAGTAGTTACTACAGTTGCCATGTCGGATGGTTCCGACTCGACATACGATCCGTCTGTCAACTTGTAGACGTTGCGTCCTTTGGGGAGGGCCGCATAGTGGCGTAGAAGACGGTAGGAGAACCGTTCGCGTTCACCCCACGGGATTGTTTCATCGAAGTCGGACAGGTTGTAGAAGTTGTCTGACGGGCATCTGAATATGGGCATCATGTCACCGTGTATCCGGCCGCTACAAGGTCGGCTTTCTCTTGTTCTGTTACGAAGTGTTCGTGCGCTCCAAGATACACCTTGTCTACGAGCGACGGATCGAGCGGGTCTACGTTGGTGTATGTGCCGTTGGTTAGCCGGAAGATGTTGCGGGCGCGGTAGCCGGGGTTGGCGCGGGCGAATAGACGGTGCGATGGTGTGGATTCTCGATAGTCCGACCACGGGAATCTGTCTTCGATGGGCGGCCGGAAAATCAAAGATTTCGTCCAGTTGGCTGTTTGTGTGCCGGCCCCAGATGTTGAGGCGGTTCGTATAAAGAGGATGCCACTAAGCGACGATGATGTGCCTGTACCACTAGATGTTGCGGTTCGAGGGGCGATATGACGGCCGGTGGCACTATCGCTTGCGGTTGCGCCACCTGAGCCGTAGCCGGTGCGTAGACGGCCGACTGTGATGGCGGTGAGGGATGTCCCCGTACCGGAAGCAGATGCGGTACGGGGAACAATGTGCAGTCCGGTCGAGTCAAAGCTGCTTGTGCCTGATCCGGTTGCTGTGCGAACTGGGACGCGGATGCGAGTTGCGGTTTCTGTTCCTGTACCAGACCCGGTGGCGGTACGTACAGGATTGATGTTCGAGTCGGCGGTTTCACTACCAGCACCAGACCCTGTAGCGGATCGTGCTTTGATTCGAACAGACGACGCGGTTTCTGTACCAGCACCCGACCCAGTAGCAGTAGCGGTAAAGGTTGCTACGCCGTCATAGGTGAGGTTTGACGCATTGTAGGTGTAGTTAGCGTCGTTGTATAGGTGAGGCATTTAGCCTCCGGGGGGTGGTGTTATTTCGGTGGGGGTGTCGTTCCACGGTTCTGCGGTGTTGCCTTCTGTGACCCACGCTAAATACTTTTGATATTCGACGTTCGCCTCAGCGGTTGGAACAAATGATACGACACCATTCTCAACCATAACCAATCCATGATGTTCAGAAACGTAGAACATTAGAACTCCGCGCTTGCTGTGTAGTGGCACAGAACGTACCATCCTGTGTTTGATCCGCTTTCATCCATAGCGATCGTCCAACCTTTGTCTGTTGCAACGGAAAACTTTGTCGTGTTATCTGTGTAACTTGTTGACACAAGCGACCCGACATGACTTGTTTTACCAGATGTTCCTGCTATCGAATACACCGTCAAAGTCGGGGCAACCCTCATCACTTGCGATACAAAGATTGCTGCAAACTGATCTGTTACGGCTAACGCGATTAAAGCGTTTGTCGCCGTAGGGACAGAGGCCGACAAGTTAGCGCCTGGTGCTACTCCAGCGCCATAACTGCTGAAATAGTACCGCTGACACAACGCCAACTCCGTGCCGATGGGTCGCTGTTCAAACGGAGTCGCATACGACCCACGCTCAACCTGAACACCCCAGAAGTCAAAGGTGTTGTTCTGGATGCCAAGACTATTCAGACGACTGTTGAACGTAGAGCCTGCCGAAGTCCAAAGATTCACATTCAAAGTAGATGAATTGAGACTACTCCCAAAAGTCTTTCCACTAATTGACGGTACAGACATAGTAACGCTGTATCGCGCCCATGACGTTGACAAAGTTACTTGTCCACCCAAAGTGTTTACGTCTGCCGATGGGCTTCCACCAGTACCAAAGACTTGTGCTACTTCTACAGCAACTTTCGGTGTACCTGACGAGGCTTTCGCCCAAAACGAAATTGTGATTGTGGCATTAGCAAATGTGCGAGCATCTTCTACTGGTTGTTGCAATACCGCATAATCACCTGATGCTGACTGTGACGCACTAACCAAACGCACAAACTTTTCTGCCTCGTACCCAGTTGCGGCTGGAGAACCAACCGTGAACGACTGTGATGACATGGTGACTGTCCCACCAGAGTTGAATGCTCTCCACCTATCAAAACCATAAGTTGCGCTTGCTGTAGACGACGACCACACACGCTGATTGATGCGGAAATCCCCGTTGATGATCGCATTACGGAACCCGTTGTACGGCGACAAATAATCAGCCGCGTTCTGAATGAACGCTGTCGCATTTGCCACCCCGGTCACGTCTAATGCATACGCAGGAGACTGGTTGTTGATGCCGACGCGATTATTCGCCGCGTCAACATACAAGACACCCGAATCAACATTCAGGCCGGACAAAACACCGTTCGTCACCTTGTAATCAAGACTCGTCGTAACAGCAGAACCATCAACCCCAACCTTCGCCTGCAACGCCTCGATCGCATCATTCGCATCAGCGTGCTGAACAGAATGAGAAGGCGACGAAAGAGAATCACCCGAAGCCGGGTTAGTCAAACTGTCAAGCGAAGACGGAAAATTAGTAGCCACCTACGGCCACCTCTCAATCCAACGTCAACGTCAACGAAGTAATCTGGAACGTATCCCCAGCAGTCACAGCAGCCGACGACGACAACGCACCCGACCACAAACAATTACCAGAAGTCGAAGCATCCCACAACGACCAATGCGAATACGTCTCCGTCGCAGCCACATTCGTCCACTCCACAGTCGCAGACGAAGCCATCGACCCAGAAGACGCAGCCGAAAACGAAATACTCTTACGAGTCGTCTCAGTCGCCGCGTTCGACGTACCAGCCTCACCCGGATCACCCGTATGCAACTTCACATACACCGCCGACACAGCAAGCGAAGTATTCCGCAACGTGTCCAAATAAGCGTTCTCAAGATAATTCGAAATCGACATCAGTTACCTCACTAAAGCCAAAAGGCCGGGGACACGGTAATTGTACCGCATCCCCGACCTCAAAGCGGGTTGACTCAGACTCAGGCGAGCGAGCTGGACGACTCGATGCGACGGAGAGCCGCCTCGCGGAATCGGCCGTAGCCACCCAACCAGTACCAACCGACCGGCTGGAAACGGTTGAGGGTATCGGTGATCGGGCCGCGAACGACCTTCGGAACCGCACCGTTGCCGTCCTGCTGGCTGTACGCCTTCGCGATGGCCTGACGACCCATGATGTGCGTGCAGTACACCTCGATCGTGCCGGTCGAACCGGAACCGTCCGAAGCGTTCTCGAACACCTTCGCTCGCGGAGTCTCGATGAAACGCACTCCTTCGAACGCGCCGATCTCACCGTTGTAGATCATGCTGGTGTCGACGTACACGTGCGGGTCACGCCACGCGGCCGCGCCAGTCTCACGACGGAAGTCGTAAGCCACGTCCGGGTGGATGTAACCCATGTACAGGCCGTTGAACGTCGGAACGTTCGCGCCACGCAACTGGGCGGTCACCTTGCGGATGTCGTTGGCCTCGATGATGTCTTCGGCGGCGACGGTGGTGCGGCTCGACGGGGTGGACGATCCACCGCCACCGTAAACCACGTTCGTGCCACCAGCGATCACATCGCGGACGATGCTGTCGATCGAGATGCCAGCGTTGTAGCCGACGACGTTCGCGGCCACCGTGTCCACGTCGAGGAACGAGGTTCCGCGAAGCTTGGCGGTGGTGAGGACGGCGTTACCGTACTCGGCGAGGGTGACGCTGACCTGCGAGTCGGACATGGCCACGGCGGTCACATCGGACGTTTCGGTCAAAGCGGAGGTGGCGGCCGAAAGATCGTTGAAGATCGTGAAGGTCACCGACGTACCGGGCATCGCCTGATTCGTGGGCTGGACTTCGACGGCTGCGTCGAACAGCAGTTCGGAACGGAGGGCGAAGTACGCCAACCGGTCAAATGCTGCCTGATCGACTGAAAGGGCTGCGGTATCTGTGTATGCCATGAGGGTTCACTCCTTCAAGTGAGATTTGGAAGCCCCCCGACTGGCAGGTCAGTAGGGCTGTTGGGCTTGACGTGCTTCAGACAGCAGCATTTCGATCTCGGCTTGGCTGGTCGCCTTGCCGATCCGGGTCATCAAATCCACGGGAGGCTCAGAGTTGTTGCCGGACGCAACCTTTGCGGTTCTGTCCCAAGCATCCTTCTCGGCTGCCTTTGTGTCGTGGATGATTGCGGCCTCGATAGCGGCTGCCCGGATCGCATCGGCTGTGAGTTCACCGTCGTATGCCTTCACGAAATACTTGGCGACCGGAAGGTTCGGATCAACTCCGGCCTTCACAAACGCCAGTTCGCGTGCGGCAGATGCGGCTTCGTCTGCTCTTGCTTTCAGGGCTGCGTTCTCGGCTTCCAACTGCTTCATCCTCTCGCGGAGAGGATTGCGGCCGGACTCCTGTTCTTCAACTTCGAGTTCGAGTTCGCTGTCCATTATGTACACTCCTTCGCCCAACCAACCCCCGGAGGCAGGGGAAGGTGCTGCTATGTCTCACCTTGCGGTGGTTCCTGCCGGTATTGGCATCAGGATGAGTGTATCACATCTAAAAGTAGATGCCACTATTGTCAGACGATTGACGACTGCCCGTCTTGTGCGACGGCGAATCCACCGCCACCAGCGAACGCGGCTTGGCGTTCAGCTTGACGCTTACGAAGCCTTTGTTGAGCGGCCGCCGATGTACCAAATACCGCACCAACCTGTTCAGCCTGACTGATCGTTTCATCCTGCTGACCGGCTAACGGTTGGAACAATTCGGTCGCTGTGGCAAGCGTCTGGAACGACTGTCGAGCCTGTTCGCCGGTAACGCCGGCCTGAGCCAACTGTTCAGCCTGCGTAGCCGTCAAACCAAATCCGGCTTGCAACGTTCCTTGTGCAGCGATCTCAGCGGCGCGAGCCTGCTTCAACAACAACGGTGTCGCCTTCTCAGGATCAAGGAAATAGGCGGCCAACTGACCATCATTCACTCCGTACAAACGACGCATTTCTTCGATCACCTGTGGATCAGCGTTCTTGACAGATTCATAACCCTGATTGATGCGTTGAGCGAACTCGCCGGGAGACACGTCGCCACCGATCAGACGGGAGAACGTGTCGGGGCTGGAATAGAACTCGCGGGGCATACCAGCGGAACGCAAAGTCTGACGGTACACGTTCTCCAACTGGATGTACTCGTTTTCAGACAGGACGTTGAGGCCGGCTTGACGACGTTGTTCGTTACCGGCGAACCGTTGACGGTATTCGTTTGTCTGTCGGATACGGCCGACAAGAATGTTCGTATCAACAATGTCTTCTTGAAAGACCATCTGGTTGACAAACGAACTCAACTGTTCCAAACCATACGATGTCAAAGTTTGGGCGATGATGTCATACGCCGACTGTGCTGTTGAACCCATGTCGCTCATGTCATGCCTTCCCAAACAAATTGGCCAACTGGTTTGTTACTTCGAACGCCCGTTGTTTGGCTTCGCTGGTGTATTCGTATCCGAACGACCGTTCGTTACGCAGATACTTTCCCCATTCGTTGTAATTCATTGGTCGAGCCTCACCTTTATCGGTCGTGAACGTAACGGCTTGCGCCCATTTTGGATCGGTGAAATTGATTGATTCCGGGTTGATTTCCAGAATACGGGCGGCCGCTTGACGGTATGGGTCGGTGATCTGTGTAAACGTTTGACCGGCATCTAACTGTGCGCTAATCCCCGGATACAACGCTTTAGCCGTGTTCAACGCATAGTTGTTGAACGACTGAATGTTGTCTTTACCGACAGCAATATTATTCACCCAACTGTTGAACGTTTGATCGGACAACGAAATCCCATAATTCGAGGCGGTTTCTCGCAACTGTTGACCGATAAATCCGGTCGACAGCTGAGACATACCACCAGACGTTTTCACGCCTTCCGCACCGACAGCGTTCTGCAACGTTTGTTCGTCCCAACCGCCACGCAAACTGTTCTCAGCCAACTTCATAACAGTCGCATCATCAAACGCCAAACCAAGCGTGTTAGCCATGCTTCTCACGTTGTTTGCCTGCTTGTCGATCTGCTGTTGAGCGGTCGCAGGATCAGTTTGTTTGAGACTGTCCCATGAACGGGCCGACGAACTGTTGTTCTTGAACCAGTTGGTTTGACGAAGTTCGTACTCAAACTTTGCGTCCGACCATTCGCCTGCAACCGCTTTCTGAATCAGATCAGAGATTTCGGGGACAGATTCAATGATGGCGAAATAACCGCCGTACTGTTCTTTGGCTGCCTGCTTCCAATCAACGGGCGTAACCGTGGTCGGAGCGACTGGAGCGGGTTTAGATTTATCGCTCGGCTTTTTCTTCGGCACATACGGATCAAATTTGCCGACCGCACCGGGCGCATAACCACCAATATCAATCGGAGTCGGCGGTTTTGTTTCAGCAGGTTTCGTTGGCTTTTTAGATGCCATCACACACCACCAATCGCATTGAAGAACTTGTTGATATAGCCCAACGTCTTATACGCCGAAGCCTCAGTAGGAGCCTGCTCCTCAGCAAACTTTTGGGCAGCCACATCAGGAGACGGAGCCTGCGTCATCGTTCCACCACCCGAAGCCTTACGTTGTTCAGCAACCTGTTGAGCCTGAAAAGCCTCCACAAACCGGTTCGCCTCGTCATCGGTGAAATCACGCCCCAACGTCTGTTGAGCAACCTGCTTTGCAACAACCTTCAAATCCTCAGGATTCGTCACCTGATAAGTCCGACCGGAACCGCTCGAAACCGGTGTGCGACCGGTCAAACGTTGCTTCAAATAGTTTTGCTTCTCCAAGCCGGCCATATTCGATGCAACCAACCATTGTTTGATCGCATAAATCTCAGAACTGAAATCACCGATCGCACCCTTAGAAATAAACCCGGCTGCCGCAAGTTGTTGCATCAAAGCCTGCTGATTTCGAGGACTCAACGACGAATAGATAAACCCGGGCTGAGTATCAATATCATACGGGCCGGACTGAACAACTTTACCGTTTGAACCGACAAGACCGGGGCCGTCATACGGAACAAACTTGCCGTTCTCAATGATGTAACGGATCGGAGGCACATAGTTGCCGGGGCCAGATGCACCAGCGTTCTGAATATCCTCGATCGCGGTATCAGCACTATTGTTAGCGTCAGAACCACCTTCACGCGGTTTTCTCGGAGCCATAATCAGTCCTCGTCCTTCACATCAACTTCTTGCAACAACAAACGTTCCCAAATTCGACCGAAATCAGGATACACCGTTGCCAGACGCTCACCTTCTGCACGGAGAATGTCACGCAAATCTGCGTTTGCGCCAGCAGCCAAAGTTTTGCCGCGTTGATCCGCAACTTCTAAAGCAGCATCGCGAGCAGTCAAATACTCGCGGGTCGCTATCGCAACCTGATTATCGTCCATACGAGCATCAAACGCGGCCTCATACAACACGTTCATTTTGGCATCAAAAGCCCGTACGTCAATAGGAGCCTTAGCAAAACCGGGGTATTGATCGTAAAGTTTTTCTCGTTCACGACGCAAAATTGCTCTTTGCTCATCGTTGGGTTTCGGGCCGGCCGCACGGATCATACGACGATAAATTGAGGTTCCCATCAACCGTTGAGATTCCTCAATCATTTCTTGTGGACTCAAAGGTTTACGAACATCGTTTTCGATTTGACGGAGGTAAACCTGATAATCAAACTTTGACCCGACAGGAGAAAAGAAACCGGCAACTTCGTCGTATGTTTTGAAAAACGATTGGTTGTTACGTTCCCATTTACCGAATTCTGTTGAGGCATCAAGACCTGAAACAGTCGATTTTGTTTTGCCTGCCAGATACAACATGAAGTCATCTTTGAACGTGTCGGTAAATATCTCAACTGCGGTGTCATAGTTTTCGTCTTGTAACTGACGGAAATACTTTGACATTTCAACAGCATGAATGTCTGTCTTTGACAAATCAATTTTTTCGTTGCCGACCGTAATCGTCTGTTTCTTTGCTTCTTCACCTAACGGAACAACAAGACGCGGAACGGGTCGAGTCGGCCCAACAAACTGTCCCAAAACGCGAAGGAAAAGAAGTGCGCGTGCTTTTTCAACCGAATCGTTTTGCAGTTTTTGCATATCTGCTTCAGTTGAAAGATCGTAGTCACCGGATGCGGCAAGAACTTCCATGACTTGCATTGTCATGTCGCCGTACAAACGATCGTTTTCTGGGTCTTGAAACGCTGACCATAATTTTTGCCACCATGCAGGGTTCGGAAGAATTCCGATTTGAGGTGATCCGTATGGAGTAAGAATTTTTGAAGCCCAATCAAATTGAGGTTTATCTTTCAAAAAGAAACCTGCCGCGGCCTGAACATATGGGCCAACACCCGGAAGAATGTTGAATCCCATGTTCAAAGTCTTTGCAGGAGCAACCATGTCAACTTGAGGAATGTCTAAAGCTTTCTGCAAACCTGTTCCTGCACCGTAACCAAGACCAGCACCACCAATCAAACCGGGCAAACCAAAACCAATCGCCCCAATCCCAGCAGTACCAAAAGCCGCCATGAGCGGAACTGTCTGTGATCCAAAAGGATAGTTGAAAACGTATTCGCCGGTTACAGGGTCGGTGTAAAAGAAACCTCGACCATCGTTATTGAGGTCTGCTTGACGCAACCCTTCAATCGCAACATATCCACGTTTGAACGCTTCTGGGTTGGTAGTCAACGTTTTGCCCCAGTTTTTCATCACTTCAGCCCATGCAGAACCGAACGGAGTGATGATCTGCAAAATGTCACCAAAGTTGGATCGTTCAGCAGCGTTATAGAAAAGTTCTTTAGTGGTGTCTAGGGCTGCGCCTTTGGCATAAGCATCAATTTCTTCGAACGTGAGTTTCCCGTTTGAAGCCAACGTTCCTTCTGCTTTGTCCCACAGTTTCTTGGCTGCTTCATCGTTGCCGACATATCGGAAAAAGAACTTCTTATTGAATGTTTCTCCGGCCTCTTTAGCTGCGGCTTGAATGTTTGCTTTGATAATTGCTGCTTCGCCGGGCGCAAGTTCATCGGCAAGATTGTCAATCACCTTGTAATATTCTTGTCTGAATACTGGTGAACGATTCAAGAAACTTTCGCGCTTCGGGTAAAGTTCAGCGAAGAATTTGTCAACAAGTCGATCGTACATTTTGATGACGGGGATTCCACGACTACTTGATCGAAGCACATCAATGGTGTCTTGTGCTTTATAGGTTTCTCTCAGCACAACATTCGGGTTATTTACGACATTGTTGATTTCTTTTAGGAAATTATCTTCGTAACCAATGATTTGGCCGGTGCGTGAAAACTGAAGACCACCAACAATTTTCCCGGTTGCATCCGTGTATTTCCCTGATGCAACAATTTCACGCAACAAATCATTTTTGCCGGTGCTTAGATCAATGCGTCGTTGAACAGTCTCGATATAACCGCGAAGATTTGTTTCATTCAATGCGCCCTGAGCATCTTTGAAAACAACGGTTCCAATGGTTTTTTGACCGGATGAATCAGGAATAATCTTGTTCTTCCACATATTCTGAAGACGGTCAACGTGTCTGCGGCCCTCAGGAGTGGATTTCATCCAATCAATGATTTCATCAACGGTTTGACCAGAAGCAAGTCGTCGAGCAACATCATCTGTGTGCAGCAACGCCATTTCGGCGGCAATCGCTTTTGAATAGTCTTGGATGCCGTCGCCTCGACGGACGCGTCGCCATGCACCAGTAAGTCTTTCCCGTGCATGACGGTTCACGTCACCAATGTTTTCGCGGACTGAAGCAGAAACAGCTTCGGCCATTTCCTGTTGTCCTAGACGAATCAAATCTTCTGGATCGCCCTTGAATGTTGTACCCCAAATGTCGCCCTTGAACTTTTTGTGGAACGCAACTTGGATCAATTCGAGAGGATGGAATACTCCGGTCTGGATTCCGGGAGCAAATGATTGACGGAACAACGAGTCAGACATATTGCGGTAGACGTAACCGCCAGTCATCAATGTTACGGGTTTCCACAAATAGCCTTGAATCCAATCAAGAACAACAAGAGGTGTTCTCAAATTTCCAAGTTTTGTTGCGTCACGCAAGCCTTTACCAGTTGTCAAAAATTTGCCGGGATTGATGAAACCTTGTTTTGTCGTAATTTTTTGAATTGGTGACCATTTTGCGGCGATTCGACGGACGCGTCGAGGATCAGGAAGCATGACCGAATGTTTCATTGTTTCGGACATCAAATGTGCTGTCATCAACGGATGACCAGAAGTCACAATATTTCCTGCATCATCAATCCATGTGAATGTTCCACCCAAATCGCCGGCCGCACCTGCATTATCCAAGAAGCCGTACAAATCTTTCTGATACACCTCTCGCATATCTGAAAGACCATTATGCAAAATGTCGTTCAGCTCGTCGCTGACTCCCAACTTTCGCATAGCGGCGCGACTCGCCTGCTCAATCTCAATGACAACATTACGGATTGAACCATCACCTAAAACAAAAGCATCCGTCAACTTGTTGACAAGATCAATACGTTGCGCTTTCGGCAAACGAGCCTGAATCAAATAGTTATTGACATTCTTGATTGATGACGCAACAGCACGATCAGAGCCACCCTCGATCACAACATGACGACCCGGAACGGCAGCCAACAAACGTGCCACTTTAGATTCTTTTTGAGAACCGAAATACGGGATGTTTCGTTTTACATCATCCCATCGACTGATGTTTACTTGATCGATTCGTTTCGGGCCGATACCACGCGTAATGTCACCCAAACCTAAAGTGTCTTCAATGAACAAACGTGCAGTTGTTGAGTCTTTGACATCAACCACACCTCTCCAAAATTTTGCGTCAGCAGTTGGAAACAAACTGATCGCTTCATCAATGTTTTTGACTTTTGCAATTCGGTCAATTACTCCACGTCCGGCACGTGTATCAAGAAAGTTGGCGACTTTGCTAGGATTGATGTACGCAGAATTGACATCAGTCAATCCGGCAAGTGTGCGTAAGCCTGCTTTAGTTCCTGCGGTTGTAAGGGCCGCATGACTAATCAAGCTACTGCCCGGAAGTGCTGGTGTTTTGATAGCGACACCGGCATCAATAAGACCCGAAAGAATGTTGTACTCGCGCGAACCCGGTTGCGCGATTACAGTTGCTAGACCTCTACCAATCGTCAACGCATGACCATCGATAGTGCCTCGAAGTTTGCGTTGTTGTTCACCTGTTATTTCGTAAATTCGAGCATTTGGGAACCATCCTTCGCCTTGCAGATCAGGGTTCTGCACCATTTCACCCAACAGAGTCGCATCCCAAAGGGCATCACCTAAGTTGAATGATCCGGGCGTATAAGCAGATTCACCACCAAAAACAGTTTCAAGTGAATACTGGTATTGATTGCTTGTTGGAGTTGGCGGGGTAATCGTTGTACCGGGAATTGTTCCAGTTTGACCGCCTTCTTTGACTTGACCGGAAATATTGTAGATCGCACCAATTACCGGCGTAGCAAGGTTTGTTGCTACGTCTCCAGTCCAAGTGACACCAGCACCAGCCCAACGAACACCAGTTTTTGCTTTATCAACAACGTTGCGTTCCCACCAACTTTTCTTCTTTGGTGGTTTGACTTCACGAATCCCACGGAAAACTTCTTTAGAAACAACCTGCATCAAAAAATCTTTTGATTGCTTCTCATCCATCACACCAGATGTATATGCGCGAGCTGCCGCAATCACAGCACCCGGAGAACTGGCGGGAGCAACCTTGTAAAAATCTGTTACAGCCTGCGCTAAATCAAAACCGACTGTTCCTTTCAAATTTTGGTAGCGTTGATCGGCCTGTTCCAGTTCGTCGTCAAGACTGTCTTCTTCTTCAGGACTCAAAGGAAACGGCATCAGAACCCACTATTTCCGTAGCGACTCAACATCTCCAACAAATCATCATTCGGGAACATCGCATACAACGCACGCAACGTTTCCAACACATCATCCTGCGGGACACGTCGAGGCATAATGCCCATCTCCGCAGCAGACGGGCCAGCACCAAAATCGGCTCCAGCGGTCACCGGCTCATTCGGACGTTCAGTCGGTCGCAACAAATCGCCGCCAGCACCCGGAACCGGACGAGCAGCCCGCTGCGCCTGCACATCAGCAGGCGACGAACCGGGCGACACCTGCTGTTGAGAACGAGCCTGCGCCGCACCCTCACCATACGTCTGCCCCGTAAAAGCCATCTTACGAGTCGCAGGATTACGAAGATCAGAACGATTCGGATAATCGGCCATCAGCCACCACCAAGTTGAGCGAGCAACCCTTCAATACCAGCCGGAGGCGCAGACGCAACAGGCTGTTCCGCACCCATACCCGGCATCGCCAAACCGGGCTGCGCTTCAGGAGACATCGCAGCAGTTTCCTGCGCCTGACGTTCCTTCGCAGCCCGATCAACCTCAGACACCGCGTCATACAAACTCTTGGAATCCACAAGAACCTTTCGGACAAGCAACGCAAGATCAGCAGGCTGATACGGGCCAGCAGGATTCGCGGCCTGCTGCTGAATCGAAGACAACAAAGCGGCTTCCACACCCTCCGCGATAATCCGATCATGTTCCATATCAGGATCAGCGATCAGAGGATCAGCCTCACGTGCCGACTCCTTCGACATCAAACCAGTACCGACACGCTGACCCAAACCGATAATCAGATTGTTCACGTCCGAACCAGCGGCCGAATACGACACGTAATGGAAGTCGGTTTCCCACACCTTGTTCGGGGTGTAATCCACCTTGCCGGACGTCGCTCGACCCGGCATAAAAAACGACTTCGGAGTGTTACCCCAATACGCTTTCTCGATAGCGATAGCAACCTTGTCTTCAGCCAACAACGACTGTGCAAACGCTTCTTGTGCTTCCTGCACACGGAAGTCGATTGTCGCGGACAGCACGTTTTCACCGCGACGGCCGGTACGAATGTTCGTGCCTGATTCGCCGCCGAACTCGGCGGGAATAGCACCCTCCAAACGTTCCTGACGTTCCAAACGATCCAACGCTTGCTCAGTCTTATAGCCCGGATTGACTTGCTGAATCTGAAGGTCGCCGCCCTTCAACACACCCAAAATGCCGGCCTTACCGTCAGCAAGCTGGACGATCTCAGGGTTTTCACCGGGGCGAGCCACCAGATATTCGTCAGGGAAAATGCCTCGCTCAATAGCGATTTCAGTCAACGCTTGCAATCTTGCACGCGTGTAATACATTCCCAACAGGCCGTCGAACTGGCCGTGCGGCTTATCGAGAGTTGTACGGTTGGCGACGATAGCGAGCGGGACACCGGCACGGTTGACGATGCGTTCCAACTCGATTGAGTCCAAACCGGCGTTTTCATGCGGGGTGAAATTGGGGTTTTCGTCTGCACCCAACACACCCATCACGATCTCGTATTCGTCCACATACTCGATCAACGTGAACATGGTGTCCGGTTCCACGCGACCCATACGCAGACGGCCGGCCACAAGCGGGCCATAGTTCTGCATCAGCCACGAATACGGTTTCCGATACGTGAAAATACAGTCGTACGGAACCGGGTTATCGAGGTCTTCCGAAGGACACGGATAGGTGTCCAGCGGGTTGCGGACGTGCCAACGGGGAACAAGCGTCTTGAAATCGGGTTTCAACACGACAGCCGACGACGAATAGGCGAGCAGATGGCGGGCGCGACGACGCAACACCATTTTCATCCGGTTCTCATCCCACATCGCCAACATCGCCTTCTTGCGGGTGTTAGCCAAATCTTTTGATCGTTCCGAACCTTCACGGAACGCCGGGAAATACGGGGACGGCATCGTGGATGCGACACGCATCGACATCTGATCCAACCCTTGAACGAGCAGGTTGGCGACCGAAGAACGGGCGTTGCGATCCAACTCGTTCAACGGGACAATGATGTCACCGTTGGCGAGTTCACGTACAGCCTGCATCTGCTGATGCACCGGCCCCATCACCCTACGGCGATGGTTGTACAACGCAACTATTTCTTCGATTGTTCGCATCAAGCGTTACTTCTTTTTCTTGACCTTTGACGTGACCGAAAATGGCCCAATACCCGGAATAAACTTGATTGCCGAACTCAACGGATCAACCAAACCAGACTTCGGTCGCTTCTTAGACCCACCAGAAAAATCGTTGTTGTTTGGATTCGACTTCATTACATCCGTCCCTTGTTCTTGCGTTGAGCCTTTGTCATACCAGTAAACGCCTTCTGAGCAACACGAGTTGCAGCAGCATCCAACGTCCGCATCGAATACTTATCGACCAACGACGACTCAGCTACAACATCCTGCAAACCCTGAATGGCCTCGCGCATCGTCTTCGCACCAGCAACATTGTTGCCGTACCGACGTTGAATCGCAGCAGCAGCCTGCTCGACCTGCGAAACCCGCTTCTTCCCATTACCCGGAGGCGGCTTCGGACTTCCCATCTTCTTCGCGGCCATGATCTTCTCCTTATTGATGGCAGACAACCACTAAGAGTAACATATTTCAGGCCGACAACCACGATGGTCGCCACATTTGGGGTGGCAACTTCGGTTCCGACAGTTTCGGGGCGTGCAACAACGTGAACCACAACGCCATCGCCAAGTCTGTCCCCTTCCGCTTATCTTTCGTCCACGAACACAGTTCCTCGATCAACGCCAACGTCTTCCAGTTGGCCGTCAAAGTCGGAAGACGTAACGAACCCGACCGCACAACCGGAGGGATCAACGCTTCCAAACCCAAATTCTCGTCCAACTTGTTCCTTGACGTGGTATGCGGAACCACCAAAACACCACGCGAAGCCTGCCAACGACGCACAAAATCGTGTGCCAACAAAAACCGTTGCGCCGCATTGATCTCCACCACAATATGCGACACCGGATAACCCATATCGTCGGCCCGTTGAACCCAATCCTCCAAAATGCCTGAATACTGGCCGGTAGACATCGAGTAACCCAACAGTTCCTCAGCCGTCAACTTCACCCGCTCCAAATCAACCACGTGATACAACCCCATATCGGGCTGTACAACAGTCCAGATCACACCCCAAAACTGGGATGGAGACGGGTCAACCGAAATGATCGACACCCACGGGGCTGACAGGCCGCGAGGCAAAAATCCGGGTTGCCGTTCCCGATCGATACACCCCGAATAGAACACGCCGTCCGAACCGACACCACCCGTCAACATGGTTCGCTCAACCAGCTGATAGTCGGTGTCAATATCTTCTTGCTGGTATACCACCCGAAACTTTGTCGGCTGGTTCTGTTTCACGAACGACAAGGTTTCTTTCCATGACAGACGCACCGGATCGAGAAGTGGGCCGTCCGGCCATGCCGGAGCATCCTTGCGACGGCTTTTCGGGCCGGTATCCAACTCTTCGTAGTACGCCCGATAGATCAGATGATGATATTTCTGTTTCCGAACCGGATCAGACATCGCCTCATCGACCGTCAGATCGTCGCCCGAACCCTCAGTATCGTCCACATCCTCGTAGATCACTTTGCTCAAACAATGGGCGTACAAGTCACCCGGCCCCAACCGCTGACCGATCACCGACACCAAACCGCCCGGATCACAACGAGCCTCAGCCATCGAATCCCAACGCTCCAACAGACGATCACGCGCAACAGACTCCTTCGAGTTCTCGGGGGAAGCCACGTCATCAAACAAACACAAGTCGGCACGATGACCGATGAACTCAGAATCAATACCGTACGCCGAAACAGTCGGCTCCTTGTTCTCCAACATTCCGGGGATCATCTGCTCAACAATGAACTCCTCGGCCCGCCACAACGAACCTGACGCGATCGGCTTGAAACGGCCGTAATCATGCGCCAAACACGCCTCCGCATCAACCGCCAAACCCTTACGCACCAACTCCGGGTCTGCGATCAAACGAGTAGGACGTTCCAACGTCTCACGAATACGACGCGAATACATCTTCGCCAATGTCTGCGAAATCGAACCGATCAACACACGAATCGCCCGGTTCCGCACAATGCACCAAACCGCAACATCATGGAACAACGTCGATTTACCTGCACCCGGAGGACAGTTCAACACCATGAACTCTTTGTCCTCCGACTCCAAATACGACACAATCTTGTACGCCGCATCAACCTGCCACGGAGACGGGACACGGCCCAAATAGACGCGACGAAAATAATCGAAATCGTCCCAGCCGCGTTTCGCCCGCTCCGACAAACGGTCATACGGAATCACCGGAGGCAACTCGGCCATATCAGCCAAATCAACCTGCAAACGACGCATCGTCTCACCAGACCTATGCGCCTTCGCCCCAGCAACCTTCGCATCCACCTGCGCCTGCTGCAACTGGGCGTTCAACAACTTATTCTTCGCCACCCAATTCTGACCGGTGTTGTAATGAATACCCGCAATCTTGCAAGCCTCAGTAATCGACACACCCGCATTGATCGCCGCCCAAAAACGAGCTTTATCATCACCCGAAATACCGCGTCGCCCAGAATTTTTCGTGCCAGCCATATCGCTCCAGTAAAGCACAAACCCCCACTCGGCAGGGGGATGCCGGATGGAGGCGTGCAGGTTGCCGGCCCGGAGAGAGAGCAACAGGCCGACAACCCTCAGTATACACACAACCCCGACAGAAGGTGTACACTCAAACTACCCCCGCGCAACCCAACCCGATTGCCGGAAGCAAGGACAACAGGAAAGGAAAACTGCCGTCATGGACGAGCATACCACACCCCGACTACAAGCCGACGCATACTTCGCCATCATCCCCGAATGGATACTTGACGCACCCATCAGCCCCACAGCCGTCAGAACATTCGCCCTACTCCAACGCTACGCCAACAACCAAAACACCTGCTGGCCATCCCGCAACACACTCGCCAAAAGAATGAGCTGCTCCACCGACACCGTAGACCGCGCACTCAAAGAACTCCACAAAATCAACGCCATCAGCATCCAACACCGCACCAGCACACCCGGCCAACCCCAAACCAACCTCTACACACTCCACATGGGGGTAGCCGCACCGTTGCGGACAGGTAGCCGCACAGATGCGGAGGGGATAGCCGCACAGATGCCCACCAAATCAAAGAAGAAGAACCAAAGCCAAGAACAAACACACACCACATCATCCGAAGATGATGGATTCGAAACGTTCTGGAACCACTACCCACGCAAAATCGGAAAAGGCGCAGCCCGAAAAGCATGGAAAACTGCCCTCCGAAAAACCACCCCCACCACCATCATCGAAGCCACCCAGCTTTACACCATCACCTGCCCCAAAGACCCCCAATACATCGCCCACCCCACCACATGGCTCAACGCCGAACGCTGGCTCGACCACCAAAACACCCCAACCCCCACCCCACCCACCCCCAAAACCCCACCACCCCTCTGCGGCCAATGCCACAACGGATGGGTCTACATCACCCGCAAAGACGGCACAGAAGCCGTCACCCCCTGCACCTGCCAAACACCCCCACCCACCTGATACAATCAACCCCACAACCAAACCCCCCACACAGACCCCTAGCCACCTGCACGGCTTGCGAGGATGACACACGGAAACGTGGGTAGACGATCATGCACCGACATGATCGAGCAGCGTCCAAACGACACAAATGCGAACGGTGACCGTCCTGAAAAAACCGGCGACCAGAGAAACAACTCAAACAGCGGGAGGACTAAACCATCCCTACACCCTCAAAGCCGCCAACCCCAAAAACCACACTTGCACAACACAACTAATATATAGGTACGTCGCCTGCGCGCGCGGCACACCCCCGGTTGCGTGTTGGCGCGTGTCTCAGAGGGTGGCGGGTGTGTTCGACACGTCCGACACGTCACCCGCAAGATTCGATCGACGCGAGAGAGAACCCGCCCACACCCACACACGCCGAACAACCGAACCGAACGCGCCGAACGTGTGCGCGCCGGCGGGTGAGTGTTGAGAGTGTCGCGCCTAGAACTAGGTGTGTGGTGTGGTGATCTAGGTGTGTGGTGTGGTTGGTTGGTTGGTGTGTGGTGTGGTCTGGTTGGGTGATCTGGTTGGCGGGTGTGTGTGTGGTTGGTAGGTAGCGAGAACCGGGTGTGGTGTCAAGCTGTTGGCGGGTGATCTGGTTGGTTATTGACTAGGTGTGTGGTGTGTGCTTAGAATCGGGTGTGTGGCAGTAGGTCACCATTAGAGAGAGAGAGAGAGATATGAGTAGCGAGTGTGTGCGGTTTGGTTGGTTCCCTATGGTTGGGTTCTCCTATAACGTGACGCGCCGGTTCTATGGTCAGACCGGCGAGTGTGTGCGGGTGGATTCGATCGATCACAAGCGGGCGCGGGTGTGTGTGTCGCTGGTGTCGGGTGTGGTTGGTGCGGGTGCGCGTGTGGTTCTCACGTTCGATGAGTGCGAGAATCTGATGTGGGAAGAAATGGCGCGTCCGAATCCGTTCGCGTGATCTGGTTCGCCTAGTCGCGTGTGTTGGCGCGGTTCGGGGTTCGATTCCCCGCTAGGCACTACCGGCCAACCGGCCGGAGATAACAGAAAGAGAGAGAGATATGAGTACCGGTGACCGGAAAGTGTTTGGGCTTGTTCTGCCCGTAGAAACGTTTCTAGATATGGCGCGTAAGCGTGGGGAAGAACACGCGACGTATGACCGGAACGATGGCGAGTATCGGACTGATCCGTTATCGGGTGTGTTTGCGGGTGAGAGTGTGCGCGAAATGTTGGGTGATCTGATCGATGCGTTAGGCGACGAGTACGCGGACGACGTATGTGACGCGTACGAATCGGGATACGCGGACGTATGGCGCGATACTGATTCGGTCGATGTGTGCATCGACTGCGTGCAAGTGTTGGCGAATGGTGTGTGTGACGGTTGGGAAGATTCGCCGGACGATACGCGCGAACGGCCGGCGGGTGTGTTTCCGTATCTGATCGATGGCGCGTGGCCTACTGATGGCGTGACGACGTTCGCTAAATGGCCGTGCGAGTGTTGCGGGTCTAAGCTTGCGGGTGAACGTCATACCGTGATTGTGTGGGTGTCGCCGGATTCGGAGAGTGTGACCGGCGCGTGATCTGGTTGGCGGGTGCGCGGTTGGGCGCACGTGGGTTCGATCCCCACACCCGCACTACCGGCGATAGTCGCCGGTTCTAGAGAGAGAGAGAGAGATATGAGTACCAAAGTGGAAACTATGGGGGACACTATTCAGCTGTCGTTCCCGGTGAGTGTGTGTGTGTCGGGTGTTGAGTGGGCGGCGAACTATGGACTTGCTGTCGATGATTGGCGGGCGATTGTTGATGACGTGCGCGGGGAATTGGTGCGGTTGGTGGCGGTTACTGTCGCGGAAGAATTAGACCGGCGCGGATTGGGCGGACACGTCCGCGCGGGTTCGTATGAGATAGGTACGCGCGAATTGTCGTGATTGGTTGGCGGGTGCGCGTGTGTTGGCGCGCTTGTGGGTTCGATCCCCACACCCGCACTACCGGCGATAGTCGCCGGTTCTAAGAGAGAGAGAGCAGATTATGAATGTTCGTGAGAGCGGGCGGGCCACATTACGCGCCCGGTTCTATGGCCCCAATAACAGAACCGGTACACGTATTCGCGTGACGCGGTTCGATAATCCGGCGGGCGCGCTCGATCCCAACCGGATCACGGTCACGTGGGATCACGGTCTAAGCCCGCAAGAGAACTACGTGCGCGCGTTCCGTGAGTATCTGGCGCGCGCCGGTTGGGATGGCAATTGGGTGTCTTCGATGCTGTCTGATGGCGCGATTGGTGTCTACGTGGGCGCGGGTGATCCGGTTGGGTGATCTGATTGGGTTCGCGCTGTTTCACGTTGCCATTGTGGGTGTGTGGGTTCTCGCGGGCGCGTGCTTACCGGAGAATCGCGCGCGTGCGCGCCGGTATCGTGCGCGCCGGAGACGCGAGCTAGAACGCGCGGGTTACCGGTTTCGTAGGTAGTGCGGGCGGGTGATCTAGGCGGGCGGGCGGGTCGAATGGCCTGCCCGCTTGTTGTTTGTGGCGGGTGTCTCGCGTTCGATACTGTTGGGCGCGATACTGTCCCGCGTGCGATACCAGCCGAAAGAATCCGGCCGGTTTGCGAAGAATACTATTGACAAGCGCGACACGGTTCGCGCACAATACAGGGTGTCGGCAATCCGGCCGGACTAATGAGAGAGAGAGGGTAAGCTATGAGTAGGCAATCGGGTGTGTTGTGGGGTGTGAACTACGAACGTCACCATTGGGGTGTGTATTGCTATGCGATGGGTGGCAATATGTATCTGTTGGATCGCAAGTATGTGGGCAACGGTTCGGATCGTTTGTCGGTTCGTGAGTGTGTGCGTGCGTTTCGTTCGGATGTGTTGGGGGTGGCGCGATGACCGGTGACGAAATGTGTTTCCGTGTCACGTTCACGTTTGAGTACGCGACGGTTTCGACCGTTGTCGCGGTTCCGGTTCGTGAAGATGAATCCGACTATTCGGATGATCCGTCCGCGATCGACGTTGCTACTGATCTGTTGGCCGATTGCTACGATTGGGATATGGCAAGCGCGTTCGATGTTGATGTGGAACCGTTGGAATGGGTGGCGCGATGAATCCGAACTATTACCCTGATATCGATGATCCGGTGTTGTGTGACCATTGTGGGCATCCGTGTCACGCGGATGACGCGGTAACGGATGGCAATATCGCGTTGTGCGGGTCGTTTCGCGGTAACGGTTGTGCCGATCGTGCGGTGTGGCGTGGTGATCTGATCGTTGAGATTGATGGGGGTGTGTGGTGATTGATTCCGGGTTGATGGCAAGCTTGTCGGCCGATGATCTCGTTGGCGCGTTGGTTCGTTTCACACGTCATCGGAAACCGTGGACAGGAACGATTATCGATTCGTTGCGTGTTGGCGGTACTCTCGCGTTCCATCTGATCGATGACTATGGGCAACCGTGGTCTGCTGTCCGTTTGGACGAGATCGATGTGGTTCTCCGGTTGCGGGATGGGGTGACATTGTGATTGACGTGTGTGCGATGTGCGACCGGACGCGCAACGATGTGATGTATTCAGACCACGACGATCTGTGGTTGTGTGCGGATTGTTTGGCCGACACGGTTCGTTTGTGGGCGGTTGATCGTTTCACGTCAATGTCCGACCGTGAGTATTCGGGTGATTGGTTCGGCGCGTATGGTGACGGTTGGGACGTGAACATCTGGCAGGACGATGATCGTGTGCGGGTGACGTTGTATCGGTATGACGGTGGCCGGTTCTCCGATGGCGGGATCGCGTGCGGGGTGATTGGTTAGCTTGTGGTTGGCCATATCCCGGTTCTGGCGGGCGGGCGGGTTCGATTCCCGGTATGGCACGATGTCGGCAACGGTGTCGGCATTAGAGAGAGAGAGGATAGTTATGGAAACGGAAACACGATCGTTAGCCTCGCTACTGATCGATGCGGGGGAGAACACCATCGTTTCGTTCGGCGGTTGGGATTGGCGGTATCGCATAGATCAGGATGAAACGTGCGACGTGTCAGATTTCCCGGATTGCTATGGGCGGTTCGCGTTGGTGACATCGTGCCGATGGGGGACACGACAGGCCGAACGTCCTATTGGGTTCGATGGTGGCGCGATGATTATTGATGGTTGGCGGGGTGATCGGCATTGGTGGCAACCACCGGCCGGTGTGTCGGATGTTCGCAAGCTTGCGCGCACGGTGTCGGATTTGTTGTGTTATGGGTTCATATTCGTGCGGGTGGAACGGTTGCGACCGGATGATCGTGACGCGTACGGAGAGCAGATTGTTGATGAGTACGCCATTGTCGGCGGTATCGAATGGGACACGGATGAGAACGATTTGCGGGATTTCATCGATGATCTGATTGACGGTATTGGGGTGTGATTGGTTGGCGCGACCGTCTGGCGGTTTCTCCGGTTCGATCCCGGGGCGCGCACTACCGGCCAACCGGCCGGTTTGAGAGAGAGGATAGTTATGGCAACCACAACACACCCGGATTGGGTGATCGTGCGCGGTAACGCGCGACGATGGGATTGGTACAACGAAGAATCGACCACGGAACTAGCGTGGATCGATGACGATGGTTGTGATCGTCGTATCGTGGTCGCGGATGGGTCGCGTCGTGTGATTCGTTCGTGGTCGTCCGGGCAACCGGATGCGGATTGGGCCTCGCTGTACGGTGTGGCCGGTGTTGTGTCGCGGTTCTTCGGACAGGACGCGTATGGTCATACGGATTGGTTGGTGGCCTGATGGATTGGTCACGCTATATCGCGTTGGGAGACGACACGTGTTCCGTCGAACCGTTGGAACAGCTACTGATCGTTGAGTGTGCCGGTATGACGGAGAACGACGTTGATCGTTTGGAAACGTTGGGTGTCCTGCCCGATGGCCATTATGCGATCCCGGTCATCGAGCTGTTGGCAGACGCGTTCCGGTATCGCGCGATCTTCGACGCGCCACACGATCCCGAATACTGTTCGTCGTGCGAGCTTGCGGGCAACGATAGCACGCGGATCGACGTGGATTCCGCGCCGATGGTGAAATGGGATGTGATGGGTGATCCTCGCGCGTTCGCGTTGGTGTGCGACGGTTGCTATCCGCGTTTGACCGGCGACACGAATCGCGGGTGAATGTACGCCTATCGTGGATCGAACGGTTGTATCTTCGGCCGATCATCGGCCGATGGATACCTTGCCCGCCAGAACCTATCCCACGTCGATTCTGCTGTCTGGTACAACACGAACGTCTCGCGGTGTATTGGCGCGATCCGTACGGTGTTCGGAACCCGGCAACGGATTGGGGTTCGGTTCGACAGGCGTGGCGGTTCCCATCGGAGACGGTCGCGCGAGAAATGGTCGAACGTGAACTAGGTGTCACGGTTGTCTATAGGACGGTCGAGCTGTCCGATTCACAATAAGCAGAATCCCGGTCGATGTTGGTTCGGCCGGGATTCTTCGTTGTGTCGGCATCGACGGTTTCAGACCCGCGCGCGATACTGTTCTCCGCGCTCAATCCTGCTGTCCGCGCTCAATACTGATCGTTTCGTTGTATTTGGTGAGACGCTGGTGTTCGGATCGCAACATATCGGTTACCACTACTTCGTGAACGAGGTTCAGTAGTTCTGCTAGGGCTTCTTGCCGGTTGTTTCCGCGCTCAATACGGTCTTTCGTGACGGCGATAGCGACGTGGCCGGATGGTTTGCGTAGTTTGAGGCGTTGTGCCGGCAACAGGCCACCGTAGATACCGTATAGGTCTTCGTCACGGTTGAATGTGGTGAGTATCCAGTCGAGGCATTGTTGTTTGACGGGGCAGGGTTCGGTGTCGGGTGTGCCGTTGCAGATTTCGAGTGCGGTTTTGAGGGTGTGTTGGTCACCTTTTTCGGGGAAGAACAGGTTGGTTTGTAGGCCACGGCAGGCGGCTTCTAGTTTCCAGTTGTCCAAAGGTTTCTCCATTGGGATGGTGTGTGGTCGCGCTCAATACTGGTTTTGTGTTCGGCATCTTCGTAGAGTCGGATGATGTGTAGGCAGGGGTCGTGTTCTTCGAACTCGTCTGCTTCTTCGTTGCTCATTGGGAGGCTGTCGTGGGTGTAGCAGACGGGCGGCCCGCAGTATCCGTGTTCGATGCCGGTTTTGATCCATTCGTCGAATGTCATTTGTTTCTTCTTTCGCTGTCCCAGAGGATGATCCAGAGTAGTGCGATCATGTAGATGATGATGAGTGCGGTCAGGATGTCGTCAGTCATTATTGAACAGCTCCTGTGCGTCAATAATACGAACATGGTTCATCATGGGTGCGTCATCTTCAATTCGGTTTTGGGCAATTACAACATATTCAGGGTTCAATTCGCATCCGATGAACCGTCGTCCCAAACGCAAAGACACCACCCCAACTGTCCCTGAACCGGTAAACGGGTCTAAGACAATATCGTCGGGCCTACTGCTTGACAGAACACAAGGCTCGACAAGTGCTTCGGGCATCACGGCAAAGTGTGAGCCTCGGAATGGTTTAGTGGGGATTGTCCAGACGGAACGTTTGTTTCGGGTTTCTCCTGTGCGTCCCGACATACTGTTCATCCTCGAACCTGTCCGTGAGTCCCCTCTAGACCCCCTATCATCGTACGGGTATTTCGCAGGCTCCTTCAATATCTCATTGTTGAACAGATAGCGGGGCGACTTAGTGAGCAAAAACAGGTATTCGTGGGATTTGGTGCATCGGTCGGTAACAGATTCAGGCATCGGATTTGGTTTAGCCCAGATGATGTCTTGACGCAAATACCAGCCGTCTGCCTGTAAAGCAAAGGCGACCCGCCACGGAATACCAACAAGGTCTTTCGGTTTCAACCCTTCTGGGACTATGGCAGAATGTTTATGTTCCATATGCCGTTCGTTATGTGTTGCGCCTAAGTTGCCTGCTGGCCCTTTGCCTGAACCTGCGTAACTGTCGCCAAGATTGAGCCACAACACGCCGTCATCGGCTATTACACGCCAGACTTCACGGAATACACTTACCATCTCATCAACGTACACTTCAGGTGTTTGCTCCAAACCAATCTGACCGTCAACACCGTAGTCACGCAACCCCCAATATGGCGGGCTAGTGATGACACATTGAACCGAGCCATCAGAAATGTTTTTGAGCCGTTCACGAACATCACCAACAAAAATTGTTGCTCTTTCCTCAGTCATTGTCGTTCTTTCGTACAGCTTTACGGTTCTTCGGAAGACGACCCTCCGCGATCCGCAGTTGATCTTCGCGTTCCATCCTAGTCAAACCACCGAAAATGCCGTGCAAATCCCATGCTCGATGGTTGGACAAACCGTACTTCCGGCAGTCGAACATGACGGGGCAGGTGTTACAAATCTTTTTGGCGGCTCGTATCTTTACGATGTCGCCCCGGATCGGCATGAAGTCGTTGACATCCATTCCGCGGCATGAACCGTACTGTAACCATTCCATTGTGTTCTCTCTCTCTGTTGTAGGTGTTTCTAGTATCCCCTAGTTGTGGGGTGTTGTCAATAGTTTATTTGCAGGGTCGTGTCCACGGGATGAATCCGCATCCTTTGTGGGCATCGAACCAGATGTACATTTCCCATGCCCACGCAAAGTTGTAGTAGGGGTCTGCGACGAGATGCCAGTCACCGTATTTGTTGGTCATTTCGTCGTCCCAGACCGTCATATTGAGTTGCATCGGCCCCCAATCAGTACCGTTGAAGTTCTTGTGAGCTGGTTGACCGTTGATAGAACCGATGATGTTGAGGCATCGAGATTCTGACCATGCTTCTGCGAGGACTTCGGTGAGTAGTTCTTGTGGCCATCCTGCGGCGTGGGCGATGGGTGCTAGTTCAGCGCATTTTGTGTCAGCCGGGACGAGTGTGGTGGTGGTGGTTGTGGGGGCAACGGTGGTTGTGGTTGTTGGTGGGATGGTTGTAGTGCTAGTGGCCGGCACGGGGGTGACTGGTATCAGCGTTGTTTCGACGGTGGTGCTGTTGAGAGCGCACCCAGCCAATAGCAAAAGAGGTATCAAACGTTTCATAGGTTTCTCTCTCTCAGAATCCGGCTTGCTTCAGCAAGTCGATCATGGTGTTGACGGTGACCACAGCGTATTGTTCGCCGGGATCAGAAACTCCGATCCGTTTGGCAACTAAAACACCGATGTCGGCTTGACCGTTGACACGTTCTGTTTCGGTTTCACGCAGCCATTCGGACAGTTTGAGTGTCTTATGGTTCTTACATTCCCAGACGATGCCGGGTGTTCCGGTGATGTCACCTTCGTCGTGTTGGCCGGTCAACGCTCGACGTTCGGCGTACGGGAATCCGTGTTCTCGTAAATGTCGGACGATCAGCGTTTCAAACGCTGTCCCCTTCTGTTTTTGCTTGCTCATCAGCTCGCTCCATCGGGAATCGCCGTGCGCGTCGAGGTTTGCAGGTGTGCATCGGCACACCGTTCAACGGCACGTGGGTTATTATGGTTTGCTCGCAGATGCGGCACAACCATTTTACCTCATGGAGTTCAGAAAGGTTCTTCATCTTCCACAACATCGGCGTTGAGCAGGGTTTTTGCGTTTGAAATGTTGCTGTCGGATTCGTGAGCAGCCCAACGAAGTGAGATTGACACGTCGTCTGCGATGATTTCGACGCGTTGCTTCTTCACACCGTCTTTGCCGGTGTAGTCGCTTTTGTCGAGGCGACCGGTGACGATGACACGCGATCCCTTTTTGACGGAGGCCGCAACGTTTTCGGCTTGCTCTTTGAAGACGACGACATCATGCCAAACGGTTTTCTTGTTGTCGTCTTTGCCGGTGGTGTCGGCAACAGAGAATTTGACGACGGCGGTTCCGTTTGCCGAATATTTGAGTTCGGGGTCGCGGCCGACGTTTCCTGAGACGGTGATGGTGTTCATGCTTTCATCATTTCTTTGAAGGCGACACGAAGTTTGGTCATGTCGTTGACGGTTACTTTGCCGTGCAGGTCTACGCCTGCTCGATCTGCTACTTGGTCGTGGTCAAGGTTTGCGTCGGCGCAGGCGCGTGCGAACTTGCCGAGAACTTCGGGATCAACCGGCGTGTTGTCTTCGACGAGTTGGGCGACGGCTTTCGCTTTGGCCGGCTTCTTGACGGGTGCGACAGGCTTTGAGCCGAGGTCTTCCCACTCCTGCTTTGTCCAAAGTGCGAGCGAGATACCGAATCGCATGGCTGCGTTGCGGAGGAAATCTCCGACGAGTTCTTTGTCAAGTTCGGCTTTGTCGGCGCGTACTGATCCGACTCCGAGCATCGGCTTGCCGTGAACGGTCAGTCTGGCCCACATGGTTGCCATCCCGTTTTCGACGTGGACGTGGGGGCGGCCGTTCACCCATCCGCACGGCTCCCACGACCACATGGGGTCGATCTCAATGAGGATGCGGGTGATGTCGGCGTGTCCTACGAAGTCAAGTTGCATCCCGCCTTTGGGGAGTTTGCCGACGATCTTCGGGTCGGGGACAGCGTATTTGGTGAGTACCTCTGCGAGCTGTTTAGTGGTGTCCATCACTTGCCTCCTGTCAACTGTGAAGTCCAGATGCGAACCGGGCGGGCGTGGCAAGCCGGCCGTTCCGATGATACGAAGCGGTCGGTGGGGGCGATCAGACCCATGCTTTCGGCACGCTTCATCGCGCCTCCGAGTGCGCGTCCGTCATGGTTCAATTTCAGTTTGTTGTCGCTGAAGTATTCCCAGATGTCGTCGGTGGTGAATTCGTCTTCGGTTTCTGCGAGGACGACGATGGCTTGGAACGCGTTGTCGCGGAACTTGAGTGCGCTGTTGTTCCAGCCGCGCTCGATCGCTTCGTGACTAAGCGTTTTCGCTAAGTGCTTGTTTCTCATTATCTCTCTCCCTTGCTTTGTTTGTTTTTCTTGATTTTCCTGCGGAATCTTCTCATTACATTGTTGAGACGGATGTGGGAATACTCTGCATCATGGACGAGAAGCCAGATCACTTCGGTGTCGTAAGGTATCAAACCAAACACCATGTCGCGTGCAGCTTTTGTGAGTTCGTTCTGCCCGAATTCGTCCCATTCGTCAATATCAAAGTCCGGCCAATCAAAGTTGTACGGGCTGTTCATCTCTCTCCCTTGAACCGCATGACGCGGATCGTTGTTGTGTTTTCATACTGACTGTACAAGTCAGGGTGGTCGCTTGTAAAGGCTTTCTTGTCGAAACCTTTTCTGTTCTGCGATTTCCATGTGACGGCCGGTTGACCGTTGATGACCCCGGTGTGGGCATCCTTCATCAGCTGTGCGATGGTTGCCTTCAGCGTGTCTTCTTCTGTGTCCAACAGTTTCTTGGCGGCCTGCACCTCGATGATGCGACGCACCAGTTCGGCGTGTTCGGTGAGGTCGGTGGTGTCGCCGTCTGCGTTAGGGAACCGTTCAGAGATTTCGTTGTAGGTGGCCGGCCATTCGGCGGGGATCGTCCCGAGGTTCACATACCAAAGGAAGTCTTTGACGGCTTCCATGTGTTCGGCTTTCTCGTCGCCAGTCACCTTCTGGCGGTGGACGTGAAGATCGAGGGTGCTGTCAAAGATGCCCCAAACGATTTCGTCTACGTCGCAGCAGATCGCTTGTTGTACGCCTTGCCAATACCAGTAGGCGGGCAGTACGCCGTCCCATTCCCGGTTATACGTTTTGATTTCTGCAACCACGTTCGGTTCTTCGCAACCGTCCAAATAACTTTCGTAGTCGATCCCGTCGATGGTTGCGATGAGCGGGCAGGTTTCCCAATCCAACGCGTACATGAAGTTGGGTGTGATGAACTTTGTGCCGATCTCGTCACCGAGCCAGTCGAGCAACACCCATTCGAGACGGTTGCCTCGATCCATCGCACGACTGGTTTCTTTGACGGTCGGTGTGTCAGCAAGCTTCTCTGTTGCGAGCGCATATTTGCTGATGAAGCGATGCTGGTCGTGAACTGCTGCTGCTTCTGATGCGGCGATACGGATGTTTCCTGCGTCGTCGCGGTGTCGCAACTTCAGCCATTCGAGGCTTCCGTGGTCGGGTTTGGGTATGAGTCGGTTGAACATTCTCTCTCCTTTGTTTTGAGACTGATCTCACCCTAGCGAAAGGGTGTGGCAGAGTCAATCCAATTCTTCAAACCAGTTCACCGGAAGGTGCGTGGCCAGCGAATACACCCTGACAATGCACTCCATCGGAATGTGGTTGATGTCGGAAACGACTTCGGGTTGATCTGCGTCGTTCATCACAGTTGACACAAGTGTCAAATATCCTTCTTTGCATTTCGGCCACACCCAACCGACCGTCAACGGCATCACGGTTTCGGGTGTGTAATCGTTTGTGAGCGTCCAGCTGTGTTCCCCGCCTTGATGTGCGTCCCGCCATTGGACGACGACCATCGCCCATGTCGGATCGTTTTCGTCGTAGACCTCACTCATCGAGTCCCTCCGGGGCGGGATGTCCGTGTTGCCCACATTCGGGGCATCGTCTTCCTGCGGATTCTGGCCAGTATTCATCGCATCGTTTACAGTACAGGAGGTTGTCGCTCACCCGAATAGTGTACCCCGCCACAGGCATCGGCCGCTGTGGATCGGTACTTGCTCATACCAAAAGTCGCCGTCTCCCGGCTGGTAGGTGACGACCGCGAACCCTTGTTGCCAGTCTTCGACCACGGTGAGTGGCCGGCCGTCTAGGTCAATGCCACCTTTGGTGGATGGGACTGCCCCATCGGTGCGGGCTAACGTCCCCGGAGATGCCGCCATGATCGTTTTTGCACCATCCCAATCTTCACGTGACCGTTCTGCCCATTCACGCCTGTGGATGTGACCATAGATGACGGAGGTTTTGGATGAAGCAAGATATGAGTGAGCGGTGCTTCCGTTGCTCCGTACTTTATCGCCGTGGATGACACGGAGCCTCTGGTTGATCCAGAAGCTCGACGCGGGGTAGCCAGCCAGATACCTAATCCGATACTCGTTGAAACGACAAAGGTAAGGAATAGAAAGAACCGGCCAATCATCCGGTGTATTACCTTTTCTAAGTCCGAACGCTGCTTTTGCGTTGTCCAATACATAGTTCACCAGTCTTTCTTCGTGGTTTCCGGCGATCCATACGATGTCTGCATTGGGGGCGCAGAGTCGTAGGGTTGCTGCGAATGTGGTCGCTCGATCGATCGAGGCTTGTGTGGTTTGTTGGAACGCTGGGGAGAGCCGATATTTGCCGAGTTCGGGGAGGTCAAGGTTGTCTCCGACGAGGACGACGACATCGGGTTGGATGCGAGTGATAACGGCGAGTGCTGTCTCGATCGCTTTCTCATCGTGCGTACATTCGAAACCGCCCGTGATGTCACGGTAGTAGCCGAATTGGATGTCGGGCAGAATGACTGCGGTTTCGTAGCCTTCTGGTTTGGCGATGGGTTTCGGCAGTTTGATTGATCCGAGGGTTTCTTTGCCTCGTTCAATGACTGGCCATTGGGGGCCGGTTTCCCATGATGGGGAGAATTGGACTCCCATCAGATCATGGATTTCTGCTTCGCCTTCGTCGTTCTTGGTGAGCGACTGGTAGATCGACACCCGGTTCACGCGACCGATTTCGTCTACAGAGATGCCTTGCCGGTCAAGTAGGTCAGCGAGTTTGCCGAGCGTGTCTTTGCGGTTCGGGGGCGGGCCTGCTGTCAGATCGTCAGAGAGAGTCACACGAACACCTTTGGTTGATGTGTCGGCCAATAGATTTTGCGTTGACCTTGTAGCCGTTCTCGTTGAGTTTAGTAGACAGCCATGCGGCGGTGTACGGATTCTGCCCGTTTTTACGGGACATTAGATCGGCGGTCTGAATCTTCACCATCGTGTCGTATAAAGCTGCTCGATCTTCGTTGCTCAAAGTTTCGTACAGTAGAGCGATCGGACATCTAGCGCGGGGCGCAGGTTTGTCGGGTATCCCTAACGATTTTGCGAGGCTCACAGCACTCCAATCTGTTTATCAACGACAACAATAGTTGTTCGTCTTCTCTCCCTTTTGGCACTACCCGTGTCAGGTAGTGTCTGATTTCAGGGAACAGTTGACAGACATGGGAACACAAAGTCAAGCATCCTTTACAAATTAGCCCTGTACGCTGGGGTTATTCTTGGTGAGCGTGCCAGTCTATATGCTTGTCGAGGCGACGGCGAACAGTTTTCATGTCGTCTCGTACTTCAGTCAGAATTTTCATTGACTGGCCGTGTTGCGCGGTGTTCCGTTGGTCAAGACGATGCAGGAACCACATCACCGGCCCGCCGATGAGGGCTACGGCGATGGGTACAAGTATCGCTTCCACGGGTCACTCGTCGTCGGAGTCGCGGTTTGCGATCTTCTTGGCTGCCCCGCCTGCGGCGAGTCCGGTGAGCGCACCGCCGATCGAGAACGACAGCGGGCTGAGAACGTCCATGAACGCGAGATCGAGCGGGGCTGCTTCTTCAGGCTGGTAGACGAAGATGAGGGAGTACAGCATCCCGAGGACGGTGAGTCCGAGAACGCCTGCGAGAGTGAGAATCAAGATAGCCCGGATGCGGGCTTCGATCTCACTTGGGGAGAGTCGTTGACGACGGCGCGGGCTGTTTACGGGGGTCATTGGGGTTCCTGTAATGGTCGGTGCAAGCTGCAAGCAGGCAGGCGGCCGCGACAGCGACGACGAGTCCTACTTGTATCCGCAGATGGTTTGCCACGGGTATAAGTGTACCCTACTTTAGCAGTCTATTTGTCGTCTGTGAGACTGACTCCGAGGTACATCAGGATGGATGCGATGGCGCAGACGACCCCGATGTCGCGGGTTGTGCCGGACAGGGTGATGAGGACGAGGATGAGGCCGGCGAGCATAATCCCGGCCTCTAGGAAGATTCGAAAGTATTTCATGGCTTTTTCCTGTTTGGGGTGATTGCGACGACTCCCATTGTGACAGTTCCGGCTGTGACTGTGCGTCGTGTGCCGACATCTACGGCTGATCCGAGGGGAACATAGGTGTCAAATTGGCCGTCGAACACGTTGATTTCGGTTTCAAACGCTTCACGGATTTCGTCGGGGGCGTTTTGGACGGCTGCGACGACGGCTAGGGCTTCTTCTTCGGTGAGTTCGTCGGGGTTGATGGCATCGAAGATTTCGGCGGCTTGTTCGGGGGTGGCTTCTGCCAGCACTTCTGGGTCGGTGGCTAAGTCGGCCGCCTGTTCGGGCGTTATTTCGTCTGTGAGCGTCTCCAGCGGGTCGGCTGGGGGTTCGGTGGGGTCTGGGGCGGGGAGGCTGTCAGACGGCGTTTCAGAGGGTTCTGGGACGGTTTCGGTGGTTGGCGGGATGGTTGTTTCGGGACTGCTCGTAGGCGGCACGGTAGGCGGGATGGTAGATGTCGTCGTACTCGTCGTCTGCGGGGGTGGGGCAGGCAGGGTCGTCGTTGTTGACGGCTCTGAGGTAGGCGGCACGGTGCTGGTCGATGTCGTAGATGGAAGGGTTGGGGGCCATGTTGTTACCTCGCTGGTTGTTGTGGTTTCCGGCAGGGTACTGGTTGTGCTTGTTGTGGTGGTGGATGGTTCGGTCGTCGTCGTACTGGTCGTGCTAGTTGTCGTCGTTGAGGGTTCTGTGGTTGTGCTGGTGGTGGGCTGGCTGGGGGTGGAGTTTGTGTCAACGACATACGATGTTCCATACCACGCCTCCGGGTTTCCACAGCAAACCCCGGCACGAAGCCGGTATTGCCCCGGCTCGACTGGGACTTGAAGGTACGAGTCCAGCCCGTAGTAATCGTCGTTTTGGGCGATCAGCGTGTTTTCAGAGTTGTACAGCCACAGCATTGAGTCAATCCCGTATTGGATTGCGAATGTGCGTACTGTGAATGTTGATGGTTCGTCAAATGTGAACCAGATGTCGGTCGGGCCGGTGACGGTGACGGTGTCAGCGTGCGCCGGAGATGATGCCCATGTCAGGAACGTGAGGGCTAGGAGGGTGAGGCGAGGGAGATGCCTCACTTCAACCGAACATTTTGGCCCATGTTGCAGGCCCGACAATTCCATCCGACTTCAAACCCTGCTTGGCCTGCCACAAGCGAACAACAGCATCGGTTTTACGACCGAAATCTCCGTCGATCACCGGTTCACCGACGACTGCTTGAACGAGTTTCACCGCGTCACCTTTGCTGCCAAGTTTGATTGGTGTTCCGGGGTATTCAAACTTCAGTCCACCGGCCGGTGCGGGTGCAGGGGCGGGCGTGGGGGCGGGTGCGCCTCCGAGACTGGCGAACGCCTGCTCATAGTAAGCGGGATCGTCGGCATGAGCTGGTGCGATTTCGACGTGGAACCAGTCGCCTCCGGGGGCTGATCCGATGGACGGCTTCTTGTAGGTCGTCCAGACTGATCTGTCGCAACGCCATCCGCGTCCGTGCGGGGCAGGCCAGTAGTCGTGGATTTCTTCAACCAAGAACAGTTCGGCGTTGGCAACCCAGAAGTCCACAACCTGACAGGCGACGGCGTAGTCACCAAAACCTTTCGCCTTGTTTTTGCGCCATGAGAGGTCGGCCGCACGTCCGGTTCCGTGGACTGAGGGTCGTGGAGTAGCAAGGTTCGGATTGTTCATGTTGCGAACCGACCATGTTCCATTGTTCCACACGCCGTTGTTGAAATGTTTGATGGTGAGTTCAACAAACTTTTCGAGGCCGGCTCGTTTGCCGGTGGCGTTGCCGTCAAATCCTGTGTAGTTGCGTCCCATGTTTGCTCCTTAGTTGTAGACGAGTGTTAGGCGACCTGAATTTGCGTCGCTAAACGGCGAATCAAACACACGGTATGTTGAACCGCTACCACAACTTGTTGACGCAGTTCCGTCAACAGTTCCGTTGGAATAGCCCGGATACATGAACATTCCGAAATTTGAATACACGGCGATGCGACCCAACGTCGCTGAAGTCAATGTGAACTCTCGCGCATTTCCTTGTGTTTGCGATGTGCCGGTCGTGTAATAAGTCGTGTCGTTGGCTGGTGCGCCAGACGGTTGAGACGCATAGTCGTGTGTTCCGAAAGCGACAACTGCGCTAGAGCATCCGTCTGCGCTACTACGGTAGGTACGAATAGTCCCGCTGTCCGGGGCATAACCCTTTGCAACAGCAGCAACACTTGTGCCGTAGAACCAATGCCCATATTGGTAGCCGTAAGTGCTGCTAATCCATCCCGAGAAGATGCTTCCTATGTTGCCCAAGTCGGAACGCCATCCACCTGTTGAACCGTATGTGCCATGACTGGTAGCCGTCACATAGAACGTGCCGAGCGGTTTCGCATATGCAGAAGAAGCAGCTGAGGTGGTGGTGTTGTTCGCAGCGTCGGTGGCGACAGTACGGAAATAATGAATGTTTCCTCGATTGCCACTTGACACCGAATACGAATGGCTGCCACCCGAAGTAGAAATGCTTGTAACAGTCGACCAACTTGAATTGTTGGAAGAATATTGAAGATCATACGATGACACACCCGAACCAGCGTCGCTTGTAGACGCATAGTTGACTGTGAAACCGGGAAGGCTTTGATTCCAAGAAATTGATGTGATGCCGCCACCGGTCGGCCCGGTGTTGTCGTATTGATATACCTGCTGCCAGCCGGAACCATTGTGCGCGTAAATGTTGGTGACACCCTGAAACGAACCGCCAGCATGAACATACGGGCGATCCGTACCAGTCAACTCCTGCCAACCAGAACCGTCGTGAACGTAAGTAGGCATCAGTATTTGAACCAGATGTCCCCAGCAGAACCACCAGTCGGGGAGGAAGTCGAGATAGTCACAACCGGGTTCGTGGAACCGGCGTTGGTGTACACGCCAGCCAACTTGGTGTAGGAGATAGCGGCCGACGCGTTCACGTCAGCGTTCACGATCGTGCCATCCGCAATCTTGGCTGACGTGACAGCCGAATCCGCAATCTTGGCGGTCGTCACATTCGCATCCAAAATCTTGGCGGTCGTCACAGCATCCGACGCGAGCTTGCCAGCAGTCACCGCCGTATCAGCGATCTTGCCGGTCGTCACGTTCAGATCGGTGATCTTTGCAGTAGTTACCGCGCTATCAGCCAGTTTCGCCGTCGTCACATTGGCATCAAGAATCTTGGCGGTGGTCACCGAATCGGAAGCCAGTTTGCCGGCCGTAACGTTTGCATCCAAAATCTTGACAGTAGTGACAGCATCGGAAGCCAGTTCAGACGCGCCAACAGCACCAGCAGCGATCTCCGAAGAACCCACCGCATCAGCAGCGATCTTTGCAGAAGTAACAGCATCATCAGCAATACCGGCCGTCGCAACCTGACCCCACGCCAAACCAGTCGAAGCCGACGAGTCAGCCTTCAAAACATACGCGTTCGTACCGACAGCCAGACGAGCAAACGTCGAGGTGTCATGCGTCAGGATGTCACCCTTTGAGGTCATCGTGGCCGCCAACTCGTTCGCCTCATCAGCGTCAACAGCGGTGAAAACCGGGTAGACAACGGAACCAGCAGCGTGTTGAGCGGCGGTCGTATCATCTGCCCCGCGGGTCGTGACGTTCACCGTCGTGTCGGTAGCACCGGAACGGGTAACCAAAATCTTTTCTTCGTTCGCTGTACCCGGCTCAATCACCACATAAAACGGGTTGCTGCCATACGGCCAGCCGGTGTATGCGGCGATCACAAAGTTCGTCCCGTTGGACGCGAGCGTGCCGGTAATCGTGGTGGACGCTGCTCCACCCTTGTAGCTTCTGCGTGTCTTTGCCATTTATGCCACCAAACTCCTGAGTGTTACTACTGCTGTTCCGTCGTACTCCCACGACTTGTCGCCCGAATCGATCGGGAACCATTCTACATTCTCGACGATGGCACGGAAAGTTTCTTCGCCTTCTTGATATGAGATGATGCGTTGGTCTGAGATGAGGCCGCGTAGATACGACAGTTCGCTGACTACATCTAGGTAGTAGTCACGGTTGAAGCGGTTGATTTTGCGGTGTAGGAGTACGGGGACGCTGAATAGTTCGCTTCGTACTGGGGCGGGGAAGACGCGGGCTTGCCAGCGTGTCAAGGTGGGGCCGAGCGTGGAATCGGACGATGATCGGGTGAACGATAGTTTGATGAGGGTTTCACCGAACTGTCCGTCCGGGCCGTCTAATGAGAGTTCGGTTGCGTTCGCTGTGTTGAATGGTGCGAGCGTCTCGTAGCCGGAACCATCATGGTCGTATGAAAGGGTGATGGAGCCACGAAGCGGACGTGTACGGAAATCAAAGAAGGCGAGGAACTTGCGGTCGGGGATACCCCAACGCCAGAACCCTGTCTCGATGTATCCGCTGGCCGCAAGGTTGGTGGCGTGTTCACGGTATACACCTTGCCCTGATACGGAGAACAGGCGGTAGTCGCCCCAGTTGACGATCGCGTTCACGTCACCCTGAACATCAGCCATCAGATCGGAGGCGTATGCGGGTTCGTTGGTGCTGTTGAACTGCGACAAGTCCATGCGACCCAGCCCGGTGGATGTGCCATCAAAGTTTGTCCAGCCGTACCAGACGAACCGTCCGTCACCCGAAGCGCATTTGACGCTGCTGGTGGTTTCGAGGATGGGGCCGATGAGTAGGTCGCCGTTGTTGTCGGAGGTGGCGAGACGGACACCCATGTTTGTGCCAATGATGATGCTTCCCAAATATCCGTAGATAGTGGAGACAACTTCTCCGATAGGTAGTTCACCTGCCTGTACGGGGACATCGAGGGATGTGCCGTCTGCTTTGATAGCGGTGCGATAGATGAGACTGGTTTTGCCTGCGTACCCGGCCGCATAAATGTGGTTTTGACCGGCTGCGAAACCGACATAACGGAACGCGTTATTAGGGTGCGTGTACAGGATCGTAGGGTTGTTGCCGGATGCTGTAATGTTCCACAGCTTGTAACCGTCAGTTGAGCCGGAACCGGCCGCCATCAAACGACCTTTGACGTAGCCAAGAACACCCCAGTTGTGGCCGGTGTTGTACGACGACGCAGAAGTTGACCCGGTGTTAGTCGTGTAAATACCGTTGCCTTCATACGACACATAGACGGTGTAGCCGTCTGTCGTCATACCGTTGATCGCCGCAGATGGTGTGCCTGTAACAGTCGAGAACGTTGATAGGTCAGTTGTGTACTTCAACGTCTGATTATCGGCAACGTACAGACGGTCGCCGGCCACAACCATGTACAGGTTGGTAGACGCAGAACTCAACACCTGCGATGTTGTCTTCAACATTGACAACTGACCCTTAGTCCACGGATCAACATTCTTAGACGTATAGAACCGGGTATCTACACCGTCAGCAGTATCCCCATACTTCTGCCCCGACCCCTTATGCCAAGACACTTGCGAACGTCGCCACAAACCCTGCGGGTTGATCGCAGCCTCACCCGGAATGTTTGAATCGTCGGCAGAATCACGCAAACGGTTCTCAAACGTGCGAGTAAACCGATTGGACTTCATGTCCAACATATACGAGTGACCGCCGATAGCGACAGGGAAGATGTCGGGGACAAGTGACGATGTGCCTGTACCCGTGAAGAACGTCGGCCCACCCGTGAAGGCGGTCGTGAAATCCATCAAAGTAGCCATCGGCTACTTCCTGATACGTGTCGGATATTGACGGTTCAGACGTGCAGCTTCAGCGGTGATGCGGTCACGACGCAAACGCAACAAGTTCGTGACGCTGTTGCCGACAGCACCGGCAGGCACTTCGTCGCCTCGACGTGTGTCGCCTTGCGATTCGGTGAAATTGCGCTTCACTTCGCGGCCGGCCATCAAACGAATCTGGGTTCCCAAAACCAACAGATCCTCGATCTCCGAGGACGCGCCGATAGAAGACACGGTGGTCGACTCGCTGGCGAACGGGGTGTACGGAGCCTTGTAAATGACGCGCACCGTACCGGAACGAACATACGAGTCGAACGCTAACGCGAACCCGGATGCGAAATCGCTGGTGGGCATATCGCGGAGAAGGCGAACGTTACGGATGATCGGATAGTCGTCGGTGAGGAAACGGTAGCGAACGTCGTACAGATCAATGATGCTGGTTACGTTGGTGAGGTTCACCATACGGTCGGAACCGTTGTAGGAGATATCTACCGTCTTTACTTGGAACAAACCGTTCATCGGTGACGACAAGTCAGCGAGATCAGAGTTCAGGCCGGTGAGGACATGGTGGCGGGGGAAACGCGGATTGACGGTGATGATCGACCCAGCAGAATGTGAACTAGCGGTCGTGCCACCGTAACCACGCTCGACAGTCACAGTCTTTGCGCTGGTGTTCGCTTCCCACACATAAAACAGTTCCGTACCAATCTCAAAGACGGTGTTTTCGCGGAGCGAACCAAGATTGTAGGTGAGCGTCAACAGAGTGTCGTCAGAGTCCACGGACGACACAAGCTTGTTGCGTTCCTCAACCGTGCCAGCCAACAGTTGCTGAACAGACCGATCAATCAGATCACCGGCTGTGGTCACTTCTTCTTCTTCTTTCGAGCAGCCGACAAAGCGATAGCGACAGCCTGCTTACGAGACTTCACAACCTTGCCACCCTTACCAGAATGAAGTGTGCCGGACTTATATTCCCGCATCACCTTTGCGACCTTCTTCTTATTCAACGGCATCAGGTCACCAAGCCTTACAAGACCAGTAGCGTGCGCTCGTCTTCGGGCCGGGATTGTCACAGTTATGACGCGCCCGAAAGTTGCTGCGACGACCCGGCTGATCCTTCTTGATCGTCATATTCGGGTCACCGAACATCACACGCTTCACCTTGCCTTCACCGGCAGAAACAAAAACGACAGACTTCTTTCGACCATAGCCCGGTTCACCCTGCCTGATACGGCGAGGTGCATCCAACTTGACCTTCTTGCCCTGATAGGTAGCCATTACTTCTTCTTCTTGACAGCCTTCTTGCCGTATTCCATCGCACGTTCCTTCTTACCTTCAGACTTTTCGTGCTTCATCTTGGCCGACTTGGACTTGTACTTTTCGCCCTTCATGGACATGGGGGTACTCCGATCTGAAAGATACACCGTGAGTATACCCTACAGACAGTCAGTTTTGGATGACGGCCTGAGCGTCCAGCAGGTTCTCCAATGTTGACAGCGGAACCCAGCTTGTTTCCCCTGCCGTCAAACGAATCCGATAGCGGCCGATATCAGCGACAACGGTTTTTGTGGCTTTTACGGGAATCATCTGGTTGCCGGTTTCCACCCATGTTCGTTGAGTGATACGACCGGTCGGCGGGTGAACTTCCAATAGCCGATCAACGGCATTATCCCACGAAAACGGCAACGTATCCTCGAATCGGAGTTGTCGCTCCCACAAAGCCGGCCGTCCAAGTGTGTAGGCAAGACGCATCGAGTCCACCAGTTCGTCGTGATCCGGCACAAACCAATTCCCAACCTCAGCAAAGTTGGACATAAACGCTTTCTCTTTGCGGGTAGATAACGGGAAATCAAATAGACGGGAAAACATGAGGTGACCGTGGGCGGCTGTGCCGATCACCCGATTCCCTAACGCACATTGTTGGAGGGGCATCAGCCCGAACCCTTCGCCCCTCGATGCCGACACAAAACAGTCGGCGGTAGCGTGCAAATCACGTTCCGCAATCGGATCGAGCGCATCCTTGATGACGGTAATCCGATCCTCAAAATCGTATATTTTCGGGTCGTCAAACGTATACGGCGGGATTTTGATGACCAGTTCGGAGTCCGGCAGGTTCGCATCTTTGAACGCTTGAATGACCTGCGGGATACCTTTACGCAACCACCCTGAACCGCCAGTCATAAAACGGAATCGATCATTGTCAGGGACGTTCTGTGGGAACCAGACATCATGGTTGACACCCAGAGGGACGACATGAACGTCGTCGTGGATAGTGTCAAACAGTTCTTTGTTCCAGTCGCATGGGACGATCACCCGGTCAAACAATCGGCTGAACCGTTCAAAGCGGGCTGGGAGACGGTCGGTTTCCCACATCGTCATAACCGCTGTGGACTGGCCTTCCCACCAGCCTTTCACCATGTCCGGCAACATCCCGAACACAACAGTTCCAGCGTCGTCGGACAGTTCTCCACGGCCGGCAAGATGGCGGGCGAACTCGTCCACCATCCGTCCGTAGCCGACATGAGGGATG